>Ga0304729_1000018_pt1 | contig 115006 bp, 140 predicted proteins | sample C_131016_MF_Meta_FD_190475 | JGI IMG/M metagenome (GOLD analysis project Ga0304729, IMG submission 190475) | Freshwater microbial communities from Lake Croche, Canada to study carbon cycling - C_131016_MF_MetaG (v2) (version 2) | ecosystem: Environmental > Aquatic > Freshwater > Lake | place... | reverse complement strand
AGAAACAAATATCTTCTGAATAGTAGCTGGGGGGGCTTATGATGATATCTACAACAAATTAAACAAATCATGAAAAAAATAATTGTCCCAGAACAAAGAGAAGAAGCAAGTTATTTCTCTGATTTTTCAGGTCAGCCTTTTGGTGATTTATATCATCCCCCAGTGACTCTAAAGCTTGAATTTAATTATGGTTCAGAATATGATCAGTCTGAAATTACTTTGCATTTGTCTGATAAAGACATTGTACCAATTTTGGATTTAATTAGCTCAAAGCTTAATCCAGATTTTAGAAAGAGTCTGGAAGAAGAGCTTATTGAAAATGATGAACAGTATTTCAATGCCATTGAGGCAAGAGATCCTATGGAGTGTGAGCATAGGATCTCTTGTAATAATTTACTTAAAAAGCTTTTAGGTCATGATAAGCTGGACTAAAAGGTTTCTTTATATTACTTGTGGTCAATCCTTAAGACAGAGATTTTATATTCATAGTTATGCTTATTTGCCTTATTTGATTCATAGGGTAATATGGAAAGGATACAGCTAATAGCTGCATTTGTGTACTCTACTGGATTCATAAGACGGTGAGGTGTAAATACTAATATGAAAAAATTAACTTTATTGTTTACGCTATTTTTAACTAGTTGTACAGTATACACTGAAAAACAATCAGAAGCTGTGAGTCAAAACGTTTATGCTGTTAACGATTCTTTAGGTAAGGCTCGGGTAGATCTTGCGTATTTTTACTCTAATGAGACAACAAAGTTTATTAAACCACCCAAACATCCTGTAAAAATAAGTTCGATTTATGAAGCAAAGGACGTAGCAAAGAATTCACCTGCTGGTGATAAAACTCGTGTTGTTATAGTTCCAGATGCATATAAGAGCGATAAAGTAGTTGTAGTAGGTTCGTCTGAGTATCAAACTTTATTGAAGGATAGGGAAACCAAGAAGATTCTTGAGCAAGACAACAAGAACAAGGAATTACAGCTTCAAGCTAATAATAAAGAGCTAACCAAGCAAAAAGAAATGCAGGATAAAATGGTTAAGGATTTGAACTACTATCAGAAGGAAGTATATAAACTTAGACTAAAATGCTTGTGGTTATCTATAGTTATTGTTAGTATGCTCGTTCTTATTGGTGGATATATCTATCTCAGGATGAACAAGTTATTCATGTTTTAGTAGAAAAACATATATCCATGATTAAATATATACATGGATAAATTTATACAAATAATTTCATCTGTAGTTAATTCCGCGTTTGATTGGATTAACCTGCACCCTAAAACTGCACTAGCTATCGCAATGTTTGCTGTTGGCTTTATTGTTGGAACTCTTTTTTAAGGGTTTTTTCTACCATTATGTGCTATCCCTATACACGTACGCGCTATCTCTCTGTCCTGATATATATTTATAGCCTTGCCCTAGGCTTTGGTCTTGCAAGAGCTATCCTTTATCATTTAGGATAAATATTATTGATGTGGCAGAATATTGTTAGTATAGGACAGACGGTTAGTGCTTTTCTCACAAACGGAAAAGCACCACCCAATACACCCACTTATTTGGAAAGACAGATGGAGGACACAAATCATCTATCTTCTAAAAAATTCTTTATTATTTTTAGCTCTTTGTTCATGCTAGCGTTTGTGTTCTATACGAGCGTTGGATTACTTTGGGTTATTCCTAGGGCTCCAGAAATTGTTTCAGCTTTCGTCACAATTTTCACAAAGATGATAGAAATCTTTGGTATTATTATTTCCGTTTACCTCGGTGCTCAGGGGTTAGTTGATATAAGATATAATAGTGCATCTAACGCAAGCACAGAAGGAATTTTAGAACAAAAAGAGGTTAATATTAATGAAACCATATTAACTAATAATACAAAAGAAAATGATTATCACATTTCGGAGGTTGAAATATGAAGAAGCCATCACCAAAAGCATTAGCATTAATTTTAGAATATGAAGTAGGAGGAGGAAAGGCCTATTACGAAAAATATTTAACCAAACCTGAATGGCCAGGCGGTGCAAGTGGATTTACTCTTGGTATTGGTGTTGATTGTGGATATTATTCCCCAGCGGAGCTTGAGAAGCTATTTCATTTCCTTCCAAAGGATCAACTCGAAATAGTTAAAGGTGCTTCTGGTAAAACAGGACAGGCTGGTAAGGCTTACACCCAACAACACAAGAATAGTGGAATAGTTGTTACCTGGGAACAAGCAATAGAGATGTTTGATGACCTTATCTGGTCAAAGTTTGCTCGACTTGCTGAAAAGGCATTTCCAGGTTTGGATCAACTTTGTGATGATGCTTATGGCGCTATTGTGTCTTTAGTATTCAATAGAGGATCAGCGATGTCTGGTGATAGTCGCTTAGAGATGAGAAATATTCGTGATCTTGTTCTTAAGAAAGACTACAGAGGAATAGCTAAAGAGCTGCGTAAAATGAAGAGAATTTGGCAAGGAAAAGGACTGGATGGACTACTTGAAAGACGAGAGGCAGAAGCAAAACTGGTCGAATCCTGTATATGAGTTCTATCTACGATACTTTCTTCGATTTTAATCAACCTTGCCCTGATAAGGTTTCTAATTGTCAGCAGCTTAGAAAACAATATAGTGACGAAATACAGACAGCTCGTAATGCTAATTGCAAATCATGTACAGAGACGAAGATAAGAGTTAAATATATGGAAATAATTTGGAATGCGTTTGTAACTTCTCTACGCTAAGATATGTGTCTAAAAGCTTTGTAGTATTTATAGAATTTAGATACGTGTTGTTTGGCAAACCTTCGTGCATCTACTTCATGTTCATTTCTAAAATAAGCATGTCTGTTATTATTCACATCTTCCGTGCTATACGCTAGCGCTGTATGACTTATTTTATAAATTCTGTTTTGCATCCAATGTCTAAACTCGTGAAGAAAATCGTCAAATAAAGCTAAATCTCTCTGTTTTTGTGATTTTGGCGGTGTGCTCGGTTTTACATTAGGTGTATCGCAGAGATGTATTTTATCTGTATAAAATATATACCCACTTTCATTTGCACCTACGTCAACTTGCAAAGTTAGCGTAATCTTACGGGTTATAGCACCGGGCTCAACTTCAGCAAAGATCATAGATATAGCAGCTCCCATAGCCTTTAAATCATAGTTATTATCATTAAACCATTTAACAGATTTTGGTGTTGGTTTAAGGGTAAAGATGTACATACTATGTTGAACTTTAGAATATTTACTATATAATATAACATATAATATGGAGAATACAATGGCAAATAATGATCTTATAGAAGTTATAACAGAACTTACGGTATCAGATATCAAAACACTAAACAATATTATCGAATCTTGTTTAGATAAAGATATTTTTGCGTCTGAGAGTGTTGAGATAGTAAAAGAGCTGCATATTAAGCTTTTAAATTTAGCTAAGTCTCTGGATAAGCAAGTATAGTAAGCTTCGGTCGGTAATACAATTAAATATATGTATGCCATCGGACTTAAATGTAGTTATTTCGATCTGTGAAGAATTTACTGACGTTATGCTCGTTGACCGTAAAAAGAATAGTATCATTGTCAATGTAAAAAAACAGTGGTTCAAAACATTAAATGATCGATTACTGTCAATGAGATGTGTTCTTGTACATAAATCGACCATTGATTCATGCTATACCTGTACATATACCCGAAAGGCTGGCATTGTATAGGTTTTAATCTATACTATTAGTATATGTTAGTTTTTGATGCGATTTCCCATACTTATAAAAACGAATTCACAGGTGAGTTTTACACTTCAGCTTCGACGCTTCTTGGAAAATTTAAAAAACCATTTGACGGTGATGTTATTGCTGAGCGTGTTGCAAAAAAAAGACGGTGTACTGTAGAGGAGGTTAAAGCGGAATGGAAAAAAGCTAATGATGATAGTAAGGTATATGGAACTGAGATACACGCGGTCATCGAGCGGTTTAATAAGTACAATACATACGACGTAGAGTATGTTGATATTATCCAGGCTTATATCGATCTTAACCTTATTAATAGTAAGTGCGATAATCTACTGATCGAGCAACAAGTTTACAATCACGAGTATAAAATAGCAGGTACCGCGGATATTATTCGTCTTGAGGATCGTGGTGGTTTCAGTGTTTTTGATTTGAAGACTAATAAAAAATTTAATCTCTATAGTCAATATGGTGATAGCTTACTATCACCGGTAGATCATTTATCGGCTTGTGAATATTCAAATTACGCGCTTCAACTATCGCTTTATGCCTATATGTATCAAGGTCTAACAGGCAGACGTGTTAATCAATTGGGAATTATATATTACGACAGAAACACTAACGCGTTTACACATTACCCAGTAAACTATATGAAACACGAAATCAAAGCAATTCTAAATACTCTATGAAGTTTATTGACATCATATTACAAACAAGTCAGATTAAAGAAGCAAAACTTTACGGGCCATCAAAAAAAGCTGCTGAAAGACCAGAAACAGGCATTACTATCCAAAACCCTTCTGCGTTTCATGTTATTAAAGATTGCGCGACGCTTGCAAATAAATATTTACCGCATTTTGTGTTTGGGCATTATGCAAATCCGTTTGAAGTTTTAAAAGGAAAGTTTGTTCGTGAAGATATTGTTGAGTTTGTATCAGAGGCAAATTCAGACATCGTCTCATTTCAACTGTTAACGTTAATTCTCGATAAAATGCGAAAATCTAAACCTTATACAGAGATTACGCCTGCAGTATCATCGACAATTAGCACTAATAACACAACAGATCCGTACGGCGACTATGAGTCGTTCGTACCATCTAATTCAATCTCAGAGCAAAAAGATACGGTATCACTGCTATGCGCAGCGTTTGATGTTAGGTAATAAATAATAATATGAAGCTTATTACGCCTCTTCTTAGAATACAGAACCAGTTAAGAGTTTTTCACTGGCAGACAACAAGCTACGCTCAACATAAGGCCTTTGGTAAGGCGTATGAAGAGCTTGATGAGTTGTTTGATACTTTTGTTGAGGTATTTACAGGTAAGTATGGTAGGTCAAAAGCTAGCTTACACTATACCATTGAACTTGATAATTTAGACGATAATTTTCTTAATGTTATTGATTCATATGTTGAATTCATGAAAGATTTAGATAATCAATTAGATATTAAAGATACAGACTTATTAAACATAAGAGATGAGATACTAGGTGTACTCAATCGACTCAAATACCTGCTTTCACTGAAATAACAATTTGCGTGATTAATTGTTTGGGTTATAACCAAATGTAAATGTGTTATCAGAAGCGTTAAAATAACCTGCTGCAGATCCTAGGGTGGTGTATGTTTCAAGATATGGGCTACCTTGTGGATTGCCAAACGTTATATCGTAAACATTTGATGCAGGCTTGTGTAGTGTGCATGTAATGTTTTGCACGGTATTATTGACGTAGCGGAAGCGAGTAGTAACAAGATAGAAGCAATCAGCTGTATCTTTGGCCATGTAAGTGAGTGTATAGTACCCCGTTTCATTGCTAAAGTTTAAAATTGGTTTTTCAATCTTTACGATATTAAGCTCAATATCTCTACCAAAGAGAGAAAATACACTTAGATCATCAAATGTTAATGCTTCTGTTGCTTTAAGAGGGTATATTTGACTTACCTGCTGGTCGTTGAGGTCTATTCTGTAAATAACAGGGTATATAGTTTTATAATTTGAAGCACTTAAACTGTCTATCAGAAGAGTTGTTTTACAAAAAGTAAGTATTTTATTTTTTTCATCAAACCAGACAGTTGAAAACTTTTCAAGCTCCGGTACCGCCCCACGAAGGAACGTTCTGTATTCTCTTACCGAGCCAGTAGGACGAGTTAGCTCAAAGTCGTAACGTATTTTATCAAATAACAAATAATTTTCTGTTTCAAACTGAACAGTGTCATAATATACATCAAAGTTAATAAGTTTTGTATTTATTTCAGTCTTAATGTCGTTAGAGTAGTTAACAAACACAGCACTTAATGCAGTAGATACTGGGCTTATGATAGTACTATTAGCATTTCTAAAATATAGATTACCGTATTGTATATTTCTTGTGTAATAAATAGGTAATTTTGCTGAAGCTGTCTCAAGAGCTGTTGCGTCAACGAGTGTATTTTTATTGTCGACTCGTATGTCCTTAAAATTAGAAGGCTCTGTATATGAATATGTATATACACCAAGATTGCATGGTTCAGCATCTAGTGAATCAACCCAAAAATCACCTCCATCATAATTACGTGCATTATTAAAAAATGGATCTATACTAAAATCCGCACGGTATGTGAAGTTTGCTACTTTATACGGAGCATTAGGTGCTGGTGCACCGTCAGCTAATTCATCATAGTAGAGTTGATTTGTGTCGGGGTTATATATCAAGCCGTTGTCGCTTGATATATCGGGAAGCTTACCATTACGGGGACCGACAAAGTATAACCCATCCTTAGTCTTGCAGGTATACGTTGTTACGTCGTAAGATTCAAATATATCACTATATTGATAGTTATTAGCGAAGTTATATGATATAAGTTTTACAGGTAATCCACCATCACTAAAGCTTCCGGGTGTTGATACGCTTGTTTTTAATATAATACCTGAAAAGGTATAGTCACCTCGAGTACCTATTGTATTGTAATCAAAATTATATCCTTGACCCCATAATGTGTCAAGAAAAGTATATCCGTCGAGTATATAATTTATGAATACTGGTGCAGTCGCGGTAAATGATAATAATTTTTTAGTGCTGTCTTTATATAGACCGTATTCATTACCGTAAATGTCGCTCTTGTATTGAACTAAAGTTTTATTTAACGGAAGCAGTGTTTGTTCACGAGATTCTATAGGGTATTGACTTATTAACGTTAGTGGATACACGTCAGGGTTATTCCATATAGTGTTCATATCTCCTGTAAAGAAGTCTTGTGAATCGATATAACGCGAAAGACCAAAATTTGTATAGTTAAGGGTTTGTTCTCTTGACTGATACGCTCTAAATGTTTGGAAATACGGGCTTGTTATAATATCGCCCGCTCTGTACTGATTTGAAAAATCTATTTTATTAAAATAATTTTCTTCAAAGAAAGAAAGAGGTGTTTGAAAGTCGAGCTTTGAATTTCCAGAAATATTACCGTACTTTGAAGGATCTGGAAAATAATATACTGTATTAGGTTGTAGATTATTTACATTTACATTTGCTGTAAAGTTAAAACTGGTATAATTTAATAATCCTATTTTATCGGGTTTAAAAAATAAGCCTATATCTCTTCCTGTCTTTAAAAACTCCTGACTCGGTACAGCAGCGATAGAAGGATAGCGTTTGTTTAAAATATTAGCAAATTCACTATCAGCAGTAAAGAGTTGACCTGATGTATATGTCGTCGTGGTGGATGAGGTAACAATATAATAAAAATCTGTTCCTATATATTTGGTTATTTCTTGTGAATTCGCGTTAATATTTAAAGAATTAACATTACCGTCATTTACTGTTGTAATAAAGTCACGGTCTTTGAGTAGGTTTAGCTGACTAGAATTTACTAAAGGGTCGATAGTAAAATTATTATCGAGCTCTACAAGATAGAATGGGTATGAGAGAATGGCCTTTAAAACACTTTGATTGAGATCTAAAAAGAGATACGGGTCAATATCGTTTTGATTCAATGAAAACGTATCATGCCTTAAATCACCTGTAGCATTATATGCTGATGCTGGAAGAGTTGGACTTAAATCATAGTAATCAGTGTAAGTATCGTATAGGTCTTCAACGTTAACAACAATATTGTTGCGTATATCCGATAGAGATAAGTTCAGCGTACTGAATAAATCAACGAGATCCTGTGCTTGCAAGGCCTTAGCTAAAGAAGTGTAGATTATATCCTCAATACCTGTATTAGATCCTTTAAGATTATAACTTATAGCTGCTGACTGCACCTCGTCTCTCAATCCACTATAATAGAGACATATATCTTTAATCTTTTTTGCAAAAAAAGGAACGGCGATTGCTAAATCTCTCTTGTTTGTAATATCAAGATTTTTTAAATAGCGTTTTTCGTCAGTTGTAGTATAGTTGACTACGATGTCGTTAATTAAATTCGTATAGTAATTTTGTATAACACCGGCAGACGCTTCGTGATTTATGTTTTTTGCTGCATACCAGTTGTTAAGATATGACTGGTATCTTCTAAGATAATTACTTGTTGTTGTAAAAAGCTCGGTATTATGTTTTAACCACTCTGTAAACGTCAAGGGTTGTAGCCTGTCTACAGAGTTTACCACAGGGGCGAGCGCTGTTATTGAATTATTCAGCCTCTCGTCTATAAATTGCAATGCGTCGGCCATATTAGTATTTAACTATAATTAGCTATTATAGGTTATATTTGCAGCGGAGGTAAAAAGTCGGAAACCCTTTGTCAATTCATAGCTAAGAATATTTTGCATAATGCCTTCGTCAGCGCTCCAGGTTGTATATGAACTGTTTTGTGGTGTTAGTGTTGTTAAATCACTGTCCCAGTCAATAATATTGTCGTAATACATATTATTAAAAACGGGATTATATGAATAAAACTCGTAATACACACTAATATCTATTCCGGTAATATTATCAGGTGCTATTAACCCCCATCCCCAATCAGGTGTATATGCTGACAGTGGAATTCCCGTTATAGAACCGCTTATTGTTATAAGATCCTCTATATCAGGTATATAGTTTGTATTAATAATCTTATATGTGTTTGAGAACAATTCTTTTGCAACAATAGGTATACCGTAAGGGCTTATTATTCCGGTTAAAATATCGATTTTAGAATTAAGATTAATGCCGTACTCGTCATTGGGAAATGTTGTGCCGCGGTTATCAAAATTTAACGCATATTTATTTTGTGTTCCCCAGAGAATTCGCTGTTTTATTGATAATAAATCTACAAGACGTTTTAATTGAGGAGGATACAAATAATTATATTCCTCGAAATCCAGAGTTAATTCATTGCAGAGTGAAAGCAATGCATCGACATTAACTTTATCAACGTCAGAGCGGTTATTAACAAAATTTGCTACTTTCTCATGAACCGTCTTACCGAGCTCATAGGGCTGTGCGCTTAGTCCACCGAGAATAACGCCTAAGAATTGATCAAAAAACACTTCTTTATCTAAAAGAGATTCTTGAAAGCGTAGAGAATTATAATACCCGGCGGCGTCCCAGCCCTCGTTAACTTTAGAAATGCTAAATTTACCAGAGCTTGGGTGTATGTTAAATATATTCGATGCCCCTGTAATGGTTCTTGTTGTGCTTGCTCTGGTAGCGTATTTGTTTATCCACTTATAGCCATTCCAGTCGCCTATTGCTTGAAACTCTTGCATACCATCGCTATACTGACCAGGCGGTATGCCGGGTAAGCCTGCTGCAGGATATTCAAGGTCTACGCTTGTTATATACTCAAAAAAATCACGAGGTGGTTTATCTCCATCAATTATATAAAGTTTTTTATCAAAATTATTAATAACCCAGATATAGTTTGACGTATCACACGTCAAACCTCCAATGCTGCAAATATAATTAGTTTTATTTGTACCACGACCGGCTATATAATCAGCTCTTTTATTAGTTATGCCGTCAATTTTAGTTATTGTTTCTTTATTATGCGCAACCCAGGCGTTTTGATGACCATCAACAGTAATATTACCTATTTGCTTAAAACCTGATAAAGGGAACCCGTCAATTAAATCACCGTTAGTGTTGAATTTATATAGATAGTCGTTAAAGGAGTCGAATGTAGATCCTTGATTGTTGTGATTAACAGCTGTTACCCAGACATTTTTATTTCTGTCAACACATATTTCATCTGGAGTTATACCGTCTGGAAATTGTACTTCAGTTATCGTTTCAGCAGCGGTAGTATAATTATTGTTACCACGGTATTTTATGAGATAATTGAAATTAGGGTGCGAATACGCAATCCAAACGTTATTTTCTACGTCTGTATCTATAGATGAGGGTAAAAATAAGTTTTCACCGGCGAATCCGTCTTGACTTATATAATCAGAACTTAGCGTATAGCTATAATTCGCTGCTGTTGGAGAGGCTGTAAATGTAACAGCACCTATGCTTGTATCAATTTTTATTGCTGTACCGCTCTCGAGAAGAGTAACCCATACATTTTCATCGCCATCAAGAGTGATGTTATTTGGCGCAGCTGCAGGAAGTATATTATTTGTTGCTGTGGATCTATAGTCAATAGATACAATTTGATTATTAAATAATGTAGGTGTTGCAGAAAGAGTATAATAGTCAGAAAGCAAGTTGCCGTACATATCGTATTTGACAATTTTATCATTAATAGCGTCAGCAAACCAAGTTTGATAATCGTTGTTACTCCCTTCCGTACCAGCGGGTGAAACAGCGATTGCGTAGATGTTTCTATTGTCATTAACCGAAAGAGTGGAATCATTATTAGCAAGGGTTATATATTTTGACCCATTCATACCGTTATAATATTCTTGTCTTAGAATTCTTAAAGCTGAATTATATTGAGGAATAGCTACCCAACCAACAAGCGCATCTTTTTGATAGTGAGCGGGCTCTAAAACAGTGACTGATGCAGTGAGTACGCAGTTTTCGGATGATTGTGTAGGTATAAAATAGCCCTTATAAAAAGCTCCAAGCGATTGTGGTGCTCCCGGTACAAAATCTTCATAATATGTAACTCCGTCAAGTGGTACGTATGTGTTTCCGCTTAGTGTTATAATAGATGTCTGTACATCATAGTATAAAGAAGGTTGAGATGCTGTGTTTTTTGTAATAGAAGAAGAAAGAGGTGGATAATTTTTTGTAGTAAATCCGTCTTTATCTTTAAATTTAATAACATAGGGTATCTCTGTGTCTTGCCAGCTAATACTAGGTATATTAAATTTCGTAGTAGATAGTGTTCCTTCTCCATCTATTCCTGTTGTAGTAATAGATAGCCGATCGGCAACATTATACCTTATTTTAACACTTGGAAAAACAGCCGGGTCAAGATTTTGTAATCCCTGTATTGGGTAATCAACATATTCAAACGTATTCATCTTTTGTGTATACGCATCGTTAAATTTTGAGCTATCTATTGTAGCAAAAAGAAATACAGGATTGCTTTCTGTCGTAAGATTTCCAGGTCTATCGTCGGTATACCAGACCTGACATGTGCCGGTTATACCAGCCAATACACTTCCTGAAGCAATCTGTGAGCATTGTTGGATTTGATTATTTTGTATATTAACGTAAATTTCCGTCTGTGTTGCTGTGAGACTCTCTATTTCAAGATATTCAATGTCACCGGTACTAGTAATGTTTTGTCTATAAAACCGACTAAGGGAACGCAGGTGATCCCATTTATCTGTTATATCTAAAGGTGTATAATTATAATCTCCTCTCGCGCCTGATGCGTATAAATTAATAGTATAGCCGGTGGCGCTTAGGGCAGAATAGTTTTGCCAGCTACTATATACGTCAATATATAAAGGGTCAAGCAATCTACCTGCTGGCACGTCGTATATGAGCCCCTTATAGTCACGGAAAGATATTTGCGAGGAGATATAGTCGTATACCTGAATGGTTCTAGTATAAAGACTATCATATGCGTTACCGTAATTGTCGTAAACAGTTAACGTCACAGTGTATTGACCTGGCCATTTATAAACGTGTTTCGGTCTTAAGTCGGTTGAAAAAGAACCATCGCCGAAATCCCAACGTATATTTTTATTCGATATGCTATAAATTGAGTTCGCTGAAAGAAGCGAGGATGTAGTAAAATCCGGTACAAATTGTAAGGGTGTGTTTTCTAGTGTAAATGCAGATAATGTATTCGTACCAGTAAAATCTAGTACGTCAAAATAAACATATGTATTGTTAACATTGTATGACATTAGTACTCTCTAGTCAGTGTTTGTATGGAAGGTGTTACAACTGCTATCTTTTTAGCAAAATCAAGACTGTTTTTTAGATATGGAAATTTAAAAAACGGTAATTTTATATCTTGTGTATAAATGTTAATATCATCGTATGGGTAGACTGGATTGTATAATAAAAGACTGATACCAGGCACGGTGTAGAGTTGTCCGTTAATTGTGCGTTGTGTTGATACTCCTGTTACACCTTCAATCGCTAGAATTTGATTTGTCAAATCTGTGATGCTAACAAGTAGCCCGAGGTTGTCTTTCGTTGTAGCAAAATAGTTTGTAATTGTTGAGGCGACTAATTGACTTAAAAGAGTTGCGTCTTTTTTTGAGGTAACGGACCGATTTATGACGAGAGTTGTTTCATCTCCAATGCTTGGTGTGAGTTGCTCTGTGGTTGCATGTACGCCTAGATTCACTTCTACATATACAGGGTCATTAACAATCAGCTCAGCGGTCGTTAATTTTACATCTTGCAGGTCATTAAGGATGAGCTGCTTCTGCGCGCTATTTAAATAATTAGTTCTCGTAGTGAGAGAGGATGTTTTTACAAGCTTAGGTACAGCGTAGATATAGACGTTGTTAAAGTTGCTTGTGTCGGCAAATTTTACTTGATTGAATAGTACGCGAGATTCTGTATTTGGCTTAGTTACACCAAGATCAAAGTAATATTTTAAATGGCCTGATACATAATCCCAGTTATTTACAACCTGAGTTGAGGCTATAATATTACTATAATTTTTATTAATGTAATTAGTAAAATCATCGGAAGTGATTAAACGGTATTGGCTTCTAAATGTGTTAGGTGCATTTGCTTTAATGCTTTCAACGCTTTCTCGTTCAACAAATTTTGTAGAAGTTTCTATATTTGAGAATGTAATGTTTTTAGCTTCACTGGTAGTGATAAGTTTTACATTAGGGGAAATCGTGTCAGCTTTAATTGAATTAAATCTAGCAGTACTAAAGAAAAAGAGAGACTTATTATCTAGAAGACCAGGTCCTATTTCTCCTTGTGAGCCGTTAGACTGGATATAATAAACAGCAACCTCTGACCCTATGTCTAGTTGCTTACCTGTGATATTATTGCCAAACTTAATTTCGTATCTGCCGTTTTCATTTAATCGTATTTCGTATTTTGTAGCGTTAGATTTTTCTAAAAACAGCGATTGTGTTGATGTCCATTTTTCCCACTTTGAGCCTGCAGCGCTACTCCTGACATACACGTCGATGTTAAAATGGTCGAGTATTACGTTAATTCCGTTTGTATCGACAACTACTAGGGTAAGAATCTCGAAAGGCGCGCCAGTTGCAAAATAAGATGGATATTCAGTGTATGAGCCTTGATATAATAAATTGTTGTCCTGTAGGTCGGTTAATGTTGCTTGTTCGGCTGTTGGTTTTGTAAAGGTTATGTCGGAATTAAATGAGTATGCTGCACCATTAATATTAAAATAAGAGTAGCGAGGAATTGTATAGGTATTTGCTGCTAAATTAGAGCTGCCTTTCGCCTTAAAAGGTAAAATTGCTGTTTGTGATCCAATAGGTTTGTAGCCTATCAACTTAACAATTTTGTTAATATTTTCGTAGAGCTCTGCAGTTGTAAAAGTGCTCTCTGCACTTGTTCTGTTTAAATAAAATAATAGAACGTGATATGAGTAAGCAATAATATCAATTATTGACGAAAGATTGCTTCCCTCAAAGCTTTGATCTGTGTAGTTTCCGGTGGAGTTTAAGCGTTTAATTATTAAGTTCTTTAAACTCAGGGCATCGAAAGCAGCGTACCCGTCAACAGGTAAATTAAAGTCGTTATATTGATTATTAGTAGCCATGAGATTAAGAAATAAAATTAAATCCTGAAGTACTTAATGTACCAGCAAGTTGAAAGCTAGAATTCTTAAGTGTGGGTATGGTAAATACTATCGTTATTGAGTATTGTTGATTTTCTGGCTCAGCCATGACTCGTACCTTTTTGAGAGTTACTCTCGGTTCGAACGTCGTAACACCGCTTACAATTTGATTACCGATAAGGTTCGCTATATCCTCATCACACACTTCAAACACATATTGCATTAAATTTAATCCAAAATATGGATTTAAAATTTTTTGTCCAGGAATGGTTGTGAATAAATTTTTAAGAGAGTTTTTTATAGCTCCTATGTCATAATCAGAAATAATATCAATAATTTCTTTATCTCTTAAAAGCTCATTACTCTGTGTATATGCACCGAACGGTGATTTACCGTAAATAGGAGTGAAATCGAGATGTAAGTCACTGTATGTATAGCCGCTATCAAGAATTGCGGGTTTCTCGGTAAGAGATTGTAGTTTAATAGATGCCACATATATATTTATAAAGGTTTCTTGGTTTCAATAATTGGTTTATCAATACAAGGACAATAAATAATAATAGATGAAAAAGCGTTTTTTAGCTATATATGAAAGTTGGTTAACAGCAAGCAACCATAGCGGTTTTCTTGTAGGTAACATTGTCAAGTTCAAAGATAATGCATTAAAGCATGATTTCCTTAAAGCACTATCTGATGAAGCAGTTAATGCGATTAAAGCGCTTGTAGCAGGTAAGGGTACTCTTAGAATCACAAATGTAGTTAACAAGTATCCAGCAGGAATGGCAGCTAGTAACCCTGACGACTTTGGTCCTGATTTTAGTATTGAGGTTAGTGAAGATATAGGTGGTGGTCGTATTATGAATAGTGCTGTTGTACATCCCGGTATGATTCAAAAGATCGATACAACGCCAAATCTCGAGCCTGTTCCTGATAAAAACAAATATAAGAACAAAGTTACTATTAAACCTGAAGTTGTAAAGGATGAAGCTGAAGAGGTTCCTTTTTATTCACCAGCGCGTACGCGCACATCTGATCTTGGTAATGGTAAGCTTAGTAGCGGTGACCGTTCTTTAAAGAATGTCAATATAAAGATTCCTGCTACACCTAACGTCACTTGTAAAGATCCTGCTTCTTATACTGCGGACTATTTACCTAAGGCTTAATATCTGAAAGCTGAATTAGACAAGCGTAGCAATTAAGCTCCTGGTCAACGCAAAACGCTGAACGGTAGAGATATTCAGATACCGTAAGAAGATAATATCTCTTGAGATCAGGATTTGTTTCTGCTTCATCGATATAATTAAAGAGATTGCGTAAAAGTAAAACATAATCTGAATTAAATGTATGTTCGCTTTCAATTAACGCTTTTCGTAACGTCTCAATATTCCTCTTCTTTACCTCATTAAAGATAAGCTCTAAGACTTTATTATTCTTTGTATCAGCTAAAATAAGTTTACCGGTCGATGAAAACTTTTGTAGTTCGTTAATACATTTACGCAAGTCAGGGTAAGTACCTTTGACGAATTCAACAAACCTAACCTTCTGACTATCTTCTAAAGCAATACCCTCCTTCTTAAGGATAGTAGCGCATCTCTTTACAGCGATATCCAAAGGTGGTGTTAAATCAAAACTCTGACAGCGACTCTGCAGAGCTGGAATAATTCTATACCGATAGTTCGCTGTAAGAATAAATCTTGTAATGCCGGCGAACTCTTCCATAGTGTTTCTCAATGCGCGTTGTGCATCAATAGAAAGACCATCTGTCTCATCGAGAATAATAACCTTAATCTTACCATCGATACTCATTGTCTGAGCAAAACTCATTACCTTTGTACGGATAGTGTCGATACCGTTTTCATCAGAAGCATTAATATAAAGGTACTGACAACCAAGGATATCATTAACGATAATCTTAGCGCTCGATGTTTTACCAATACCCGGTCCTCCAGTAAAGAGTAAATTAGGAATCTCCTCTTTTACTTTATAAGAGTTTAATACGTCGCGTATTTCCGGTGTACAGATAAAATCTTCAAGAGTATGCGGACGGTATTTTTCGCACCAAATATTTGAAAAATCGTAACTCATCTTATCGTCCGGAGCTACCAAATCCTTTTTCACCACGATCTGTACTCTCTACCTTACCCCACTCAACTGGCATATGAATGCTAAAGTAAATGACGAACTGCGCAATACGATCACCAGCCTTAACAGGGTAATCGACATCAGTACTATTATAGAGCTTGACACCTGCATCACCTCTATAAGCGTTATCAATAATACCGGGGTGAGCTGATACACCATGCTTAAATCCAAGTCCTGATCGACTCTCAACCTTAATCCAATATCCTTCAGGGATGTAAGCAAACTTAAGACCGACGCCTACAACAGCGCTTCCACGAGCAGGAATTACAACATCCTCGACACTATAAACATCATAGCCAGTATCTGATTCGTGATTCTTTGTAGGTAGCTTAGCGAGGTCGTGCGTCTTTTCAAACTTTAAAATAGGGAGATACTGAATATTTGGATCTGTAGACATATACCACTATAATACTACACCTTTAATTAAAATCAACCGGAGATAAGTATATAGACAATATGGAAGAAGAGTTAAATGACGAAGTTGGTACTTTGCTTGATCAGCTTCAAGCGGTTAGCATAAAAGCGGAAAAAGTAAAAGAAGAAAGAGATCCTTTAAGAAAGGAAGACCTTGAAGACTTTGTTATTCAGAGAGGTGGAGCGCTTGTTGAGGATGCGCTCGATATGGTAGCCACAATGCGCGACTTTATTGTTTCGGCTCCAAACGCTGAGGATGTCGGTGCATATGCCGATCTTATTAAAGCTACATCAACAGCTCTGGAAGCTTTGAACAGACTCGCTGTGACGGATAAAAAGTCAGAGACTTCTGTTAAGCTTAAGGAGATGGATATTGCTTCAAGAAAAGAACTTCAACAATCTGATAATACACAACGTCTTCTTACAACAAGAGAGGAAATTTTTAAAATGCTTATTGATAAAGCAAAGCCTATAGAGGGTGAAATTGTTGAGAGTAAAGTTGTTTAAGACCCGGTTTTTCCGCTTTTAGCGTTTTGCTCATTATTAGGGTTTTTATCGCAAGTTGTAAGTTCTGTTATTACGGCTTCGTATATTTTCTCGGGATTAAATTGCTCTAACAATGCTTTAAGCTGCTCTCGTATATCAAGCATGTTAACAATATTGGATATCTCATCTTCAACAGCTTTCTTTATCTGCTTAGCTATATCTTCTATATTAGGGAATTTAAAGTCTGTTATAACAGACCAATCAGGTAATTTAATATTAGGTAGCTCAAAATTACATATAATACCCTTAACTTGTTTTTCTAGTGCCAATATACCTTCAAGACTCGTTGGTGGTCCATTATGGAAAGCATCAGTTGCTAAGCTGAATATATCTGTAAGTGATCCAAGTGAAACTGACGGCAATGCAGCTTGTAGATTGAGTCCCTGTACGGCACTTCCAACTACGCTTCCTACAGTTCCAATAGGATTTGAGAGTGCATTAGTAAGGTTAGGTAACCTCGATATTGAACTTGGAATTTGACCAAGAGCATCTGTCACAACAGATAGACCAGGTAGCTTGGCTAGGGACTGCGTATATTTTGATAGTGACGGGGTTGACTGTAGTAGACCTTGTATGTTACCGCCTTGAAGGTTACCAAGCACTTGTGATCCCTTGTTAAACACGTCACTTGTATATTGTGTAAATCGGTTACCTAAGCTATTTGTAGCTGTACTTGTACCAGTATCAAATATTTGACGTGCAGCTGCAACAGATGGCGTTGGTTTATCTTTTCTTGTAATTCCAAGATCACGCGCATCATTAATAACCTTAATGTCTATTGTGGTTGCAGATAGAGACGTTATAGCCCGGTACGGCATTGCATTATCTGTAATGATTCTTTTTCCAAGGTAATCGACTGTTACAAGAGACCCTTCTACATTTATCTGATACTTAAGAGGTGTGATTATTTGTTTATTGCTATATTGACCTTCTGCGCGTAATTTTAAGGCCTGAGCACCTTGCTCTGAAGTTTGAAACGCTAGAGGGTTATTACCTACTATGTCCGATACTGAAGGCTGTAGATTTGCAAGGCTACTAGTTGTACCTGGTAAGCTTTGACTGAGATTACTAAACGTACTCGCCTTGTTAAAAAATGGTGTATCAGTAGCCATATTATGCTTTAAGTTTAACGACTTCTACTTTTAAGCCGCTGCCTTTTGAGTCTAACTTACTATAATACTTAGCAACGGCAGGATCGTTACCGGTATAAAAATCTAGCGCGTTACGCTTAGCAAGACTTCCACCGCCTGTATCACCAACACGGAAAATACCATCTTTATTACCGAGTTCACTACCTACTGGCTTGCCGCTAGCGTCAGTAATTTTTAATAATGTTCCTGGTGGATATCCATATGATTTCGATACCGCAACGTCAAAATTTGCTGTAAGCTTACTACCAACGTAAGCGCCTCGCGTCGTATCTTCAATAGACAAGGTCGGTTTCCAGTTTGGATAATTGTGATACATGTTCTGCTCAGCTGTAGCGATGTTTACACCTCTGTTTTCCCAATAATCAATGCCATCTTGAGGACGAGGTGGCTTAATGTCTAGGAACGTAGTAAGATCGCTCTTGTAGCTGCCATATGTTGATACATTGCGTTCGGTAACCTGACCGGTGCCCTCTATCATGTCTGCTGTAATAGGAGCTGGAGCAGTATTTGGGTCGTAATTTAATGCTGCAGGATCACCGGGCTGAGGTGCTGCACCGGTTGCTGTATAAGGTCGTGCTCCTATATTTGAGTTGTATCTCGCGTTATTAGCATACTCCCATCCTTGTTGCTGAGCGTATAAGGCTTGTTCAGCTTTTGCATTGTCTGCTTCTTGCTGTGCTATAGCTTGCGATGCTTGTGCCCTTTCTGCTGATGTCACGATAACAAAGTCCTTATCGCTTTCGGAAACAGGAAATATGTCGCGTAAATTGTAAGCAACATCGTTGGCTATATTTGATAGATATTGAATGAAACTAAGTGTCTTTGCATCTGAGAACACAGATGTTAATTTATCTTTTAAAAGAGATAGCGATTCATTTATCGTAACAAAGGTGGGTAAGTCGTTAATTAAATTAAGGCCGTGTGATGTTGATGCATCAGCTTGCATATTTGTCTGCAATGTAAGATTACTATAGCCAACACCTAATAAATTATGTCTCATTAGGGATGTTGTCTTGAGACTTAAGTCATATGCTACATTTCTTGCAGATGCGCTCATTTTACTCTCTATAGAAGCTGAATAGGGTATGGGTACTCCGTAGTACTCTTGATTGATATCAAAAAGAGGTAGAGTAGAATCAAGCTGACAATACTTAGAATTAGCAACAATACCGATACTATCACTAATAACGTCAAAATAGCTAGTGTTATTATTATTACCACCGCCGCCATTGAGAACACTACTAATGTTTGCGCTATCTAATGCATTATTAATTTGCAATGCAGCGCCTGGTAATTGATTGGATAATATATTATCTCTATTAAAACTTGCTTCAGATCGATATGAAAAAATTTCTTTATTGCTTAGTTTTAGCTTTTGATACCAAAATAAAATATTTTCGAGTGAGAAATCAGCCTGTTTAAAATAGTTACTATTTAGTGAATCGTAGTATTTGGTAATAGCTGTAATTGCGTCGCCTTGTTTAAAAGCGTTGCGGTATTCAATTGCAGCTTCAACTTCAGACTGCGATACAACGTCACTAGGAAAAACAGTTGAAATGGTTGTATTATCAGTGTTATACAACACATCATAGGTGTTTGTCAAGTCCATGTCAACAAGACTTGGTGCCACCGTTATTTCGTTGGTATTACCCTTTCGCATTGTTGATTGTTGATCTGCCATATGTCTTAGAATCCGTTAGCTATACGCCCGTCGTCTGTAGTGTCATCGAGTTGTTTAAAGTTATATGTTTTAATGCAGTGAAGGTCGTTATAATATTCGCTACCGTTGAATACATGTTTGACTTCTATTATCATATAGATACCCAATAATTTATTGTCAAACTTACTAAAAGGTACAGCACCGTCACGATCTATGCCAATAAAGCAACCAGCTTGCCGATGTGTCATGCCGGGTAATCTAAATGACATTAGATTATTCATCATTATGCTATCGTAAAGGAATTTATTTCTACCAAAGTTTAATCGCTGGTCGGGATCTTGCTCTACTACAGAGAATACATTCTGTATATTTTTATTTGTGTATCTCAATTGGCCTGGTGCAAAATTCGGATAAGCAGGGTATTGGTTTGAGCTGTTCATCTTATTAACGTAGTTTTTTTGATACGTTTTCATAGACTGCTCGACTCCGCTTCTCTCTATATCAATATTAAACTGTTTATTTTGATAGTCATAGCTATGTACAAAATGAGGTACTAGTTTTTGTTGAGAATATAGACCAGCCATATTGTCAAACGAAAAACTCTTTACAGTTCCAAAACGTTCAAAATATAATCCGCCTGCAGGCGTAAAGTAAGCCTCTGCCGGGCTCTTTCCGTCTTGTTGCGTATAACCACCAATTTTTACTGTCTCAACATATAGATTGCCCGGTGCATCAACACCAGATGTTTGACTATATGCCTGATCAAAGGATTGCTTTACACTTCCAAGCGAAAACTGTCGCGGATACCTTTCAAGATGAAGAAAGCACTGATCAAAATCACTTTCTGCATTAGAGACGTGTCTTGAGAGAATATAATTAACACAGTCAATTGCTTTGTAGTTAGCAGGCGTTGAGAAGAAAATCTTTGTACCTCCAATATCCCATTTAGTGTTTTGCTTGTTTTTTTCTGATTGAGGTAAATTTGCGGTGTCTTGATTATTGTTGGTTGAATCAGAGAACGAAATAGAATATCCCTCATTATCAGGAAATGCTGCTTTTAAAAATTCTTTTAGCGCAATTCCGGTTTCAATGCCCGTATCACCGCTTGGTTCACCGGTTGTATTTGTATTGCCTGTAGAATCGTATAAGTTTGGAATTGTAGCGGTTGAAAAAGGTACATTTTTTTCTAAAAGAAGCTGATAGTAGAGGTCCCAAAAATATAGCTTTTTATATTTTTGATCAGGTTGATCACTTACAATATCTTCACTATTGTAAATAGCAAAATCGTAACTCATACGGTACAAGGCTTGACCTTCTTCCGACCCCATATTATCAACAGCTGTGCTATCAAGCTGTGGCATTATATCAATATGCAAAATATCTCTAGCTTCCCCACGGAATATATATCCCATAGAGATGTCACCATTCGTATTACCGGCGTTATTGTAGTAGGTAGGTGTGTTGATATCCGTAGATGGTGTATCGCGTTCAATTATATCAAACGAATTATCAATAACGATTGATCCTTGTTGATAAAAATTATTAAATGTATCTTCTATACTAAGTGATTTTATTGCCGATGGTTTGATGTCCTGTGTTCTGGACTGCTCTCCAGCTGCATTAATCAACGTAACTTTAAAAATATAGTTATTGTTGTTGATCTTATGTGTATATTGATCATCAAGAGGGGTATTCATATTATGTTAATGCGCTGTTAATCTCTTTTAATACACCTGGTAGATACTCTGGTTTAATAAGCTTTATTACTGTACCAGTCTTTGGCAATTCAAAAGGATTGAAAATTTTATTTGTTAATAAAATTAACCACCAGAGCTCAATTGTTTGGTATGCGTTAAAACTAACCATCGTCCATGGTTCAGATTTTTTAATAGTTAGATAAAAAATAGCGCGTTCGTCAAGCTTGTCGGGCAAAAAAACAGATTGCAGTAAGTTATAAAAATACTGATTGTCTACTGTCTGATATAGTTTGAATATTCTCTCGTAACGATATACATTCAAATCAGGAAGCATTGTTACACTGTTCTGATACTGTCCGTCCATATATAGATATTTAACTATCTTTTATACTTTTGAAACTATATACCAAAATTAACTGCTGAAGGGTGTGTTGCTGCGTAAAAAGGACTACCTGCTGCAGCAGCTGATGGTAGTGACGACGTGCCTACCTCACTAACCCCAGATTCAACGATATTACGCACACCTATCATGTGTTGCATGAAGTTTTTAGAATTAGCTGTCATGCTCTTTAAAGATATTCTTACTCTATAAGCATCTGGTATAATAGCTTTCATTGCTGTTGATCCTGATGAAGAACCAAGAAATTGACCCGCTACGTCACCAGCGAATGTTGAAGATGTGTTAGTAGTTGGTACATTAATCGTCATTTCTCTACGGGACCCCATAAAATCAATTGTAATTGATGTAACGTAACAAAACGGAAAGAACTTAACACCTGGTACTTCAACCATGTAAATAACAGGTTGATCGACGGTATTTTGTCCTGTTTTCCCAGGACGATTTTGATATACAAGTAAATATAAGAGTTGCCAATTTCTAACAACATCATCGTAAGTGACTTCTCCTGTATTAATAAGAGGAAATTCTATATTAATATCTTCACCTTCTGTTGGGTAGTTATAAAATTTTGTCTTTTCAATATATGTAATTTGTGTAGGGTTATTAATAGAGGCGGTTACTTCTGCAGCTTCTGTTACCATACCGATAAATGGAGCAACAGCGTCACCGATGCCGCCGACTTTACCGGATTCTGAGAATGCATTCATTTGACTTGCGTGATTGTTGTCAAAATATGGTAAAACATAAACCCAGTTAGTAGGATCGGTAAGATAGAGATTTCTATATGGTCTTAAAGGATCAGATCCTCGTATTGTAGGGTTATTATCATCACCAAAATTATCTGTAACCATTTTAGCTGCGGAGTCAATTACTTCGGGTGCCTTTTCAGCAGCACCTTTTAATTTAGAAACAAAATTTTTGACGTTAGGACTGTTTGTTTTTGAAGCGTACTGTTCAATATTTGCAAACGTTTGAGATATATTATTAGACGTTTGACCAAGGGAATACTTTAATTGACTAACGAGTGCATTAGTCCTTAATTTCATTTCAGTGAGAATTATTTTTGGCACCTCCTGTCGACCTTCATTAAGTTTTGAATATGTCCAGTAAAAATCTTTTACTACATTAATCTGTGTTGTGGGTCTTGTTACACCTGTACTTGCTGTACTGGCAATACCAACGGGCTTAAGCTCAGGAAGCGCGACACTTGTAGAGGTTGTTCCGCCTATACCAGGATTTGCATTTTGAAAGCCCCATAAAAAATTTGCCATAACAATATTTAATCGTGATTACCTATCTCGCCATTCCCGCTCTAAACGAGGAACTCGTCATAGGACTCGACATAAACGTTGTAGGGCTATTAATACTATTAACGTTAACTGTCTTTCCGGTTCCTTCTAGTCCCTTAAGAGCTTCTATAAGCTGTTTTGTGTTGACAGCGGTTTGCTTTTGGTATTCGAGCTGCACTTTTATGAAGTCTGTTTGAGATTTAAGAGCCTTGTCAAGGCTTTCTGTATCGAATTTATTTCCTTTCATAAACGTATCAGCTTCAGGTGTTAATTTTTGTTCTGTCGTAGGTTTTATGGCGGGTAAATTTATAGAGTTACCTTGCTCTTCCACGCTTCTCGTAGGCATACTCGCATCACTTGACTCGGTTTTCTGTGTACCGTTATCTGTTGGCATTTTACTTGTAATAGTAGCTTTTGTTCTAGCTAATATATCGGGCTTTGCTTCAGACTTTTCTGGTTTATTATCAATAGTTATGGGTGTAGTAGGTGGTAATGTAGTTGACGGTGTAGAAGTTGAAGTTGCGATACTTATACCAAGCACTTCGGCGACTTTTTGTTTTAAGCTCCATTTACCTATTTTGATATCAGGTACCATGTCTAAAACAGCTCTCAGTAAGCTGTCTTTTATCGTTGACCAAAAATCTGAGATATTATTAGTAGCTGTTGTGGTAATTGCTTTTGCACCGCCAATGAGTAAATCTCCTATAACACGAAGCGGTTCTAATGCTTCTCCTAAATAACCAAACGCATCAAGCCACCTGCCATCACCGATGGATTCACCTGCGTTTATAAGTGGTCCTATAATAGGAATGCCTTTTGCTTTATCATAAAGCCATTTTCCTGCAGTTGATAACCAATCACCAGCCACGGGAGCGTATTCTTTTGCCTTTTCAAGCAATATACCTCCAATATATTGAAGCGGTTCTATAGCGTTTCCGAGATAATTAAATCCGGCTTCCCAATCTCCATTAAAAATAGATTCACCTGCTTTTATAAGTGGGCCAATGATTGGAATTTCTTTAGCTTTATCATAAAGCCATTTACCAGCAGTCGTGGTCCAATTTCCTATAGCATTTAAAACGGGTGGAGCGTATGTTTTTACATTTTGTAATATTATACTACCTATTTGCTGTAGCGGTGCTACGGCTTCACCTAGATATTTGAATCCTGTATCCCAGTCACCATCAAAAATAGATTTACCGGCCTTCATGAGAGAACCGATAATAGGAACAGATTTTAGTTTGTCGTAAATCCAGTCTCCCATGTCCTTAAGTATGTCAAGCTTCTTAGTTGTTCTTTCTTTACCTTTTGTTTCACCAGCTTTAAAATCGAGAAATGCATTTAATGCATCTAGCGCTAGAGAGATTGGTAATGCAAGTGGAGCTGCGGGGGTGAGATACAAAAGACCGGTAATAGCGTTCAATACATCAATAACACCTCCAACAGTATCACCATCCTTGAATCGCGTATAAGCAAATCCGAGACTTATTAAGCTACCAATGAGTGGTATTTTTTTAAGAACAGACCCTGTAATGCCTTTGAGGAGACCCTTGCCACCGACTTTTGTTAAAGCTTTAAATCCAACAGCGAGTGCACTGTCTCCTAATAGTTTTTTTAACCCTTTAAAAGGACCGTCATCCATTAAACCACTGAACAGTCCCATTATTCCACCAATAGTAGCACCTACACCAGCTATTACAGGTAGTAGATATTTAAAGAATTCGCCGATCGTTTCTAAAAATCCTTTTGGTTTTTCTTTTTTCTCAGGTTGATTATTTTTTGCAACACCATCAATTAAATCGCTATTATCTTCGTGCTGACGGTCAAAGAACGGCTTAAGGGTATCACCAATTATATTCTGTAGTTTGACTTCTGTTTCAGGTGGTATAATAATCTCTAAGCTTTCCTTGTGATAGGGTGCTACAGGCTCCGCTGAAGGTTCTTTTCCTGATTTATTTTGTTTAAAAATACTAAAAAGTGACGAAAAGAGACTCGAGGTTTCTTTGGATGCTTCTTTCGTTTTTTCTTTTTTATCTTCGCTTGGCTCTGTGGTGTTATATTTTTTTCGCTTTTCAGCTAATTCTTCGGGTGGTGCGATAGAATCAGCGAATTTTTCAGCACGGGTTTGATCACCGCCAGATTCCTTATTAGTATTTTTTGCTATTACTCTTAACAAACTAGCAGCAATAGAATCTTGTACAATTTGAGGTTTTCTCTCTATTGAGCCAGCAAGGCGCACTGGTAATACCTTTAGACTTGCAGGTATGTCTTTTACGTTTGATGAGACAAGCTTAATATCATCAAGACTTGCACCTTTTTCTGTTTTTTTTGAATTCTTGCCTGTTTTAGCTTCACTATCTTGATCTGTTTTAGATCTTTTAGTTTTTTCAGCTACTGGTTTATTTAATAGCTTAGTCATTTCACTAAGCTTGTCAGCTGCAGTACGTTGATAGGTTATTATTGATTCGACCTTTTGACCAATCAGCTGCTGTACCTTCCCTAGAGTATTAGTCTGCGAGGACTGTAGATTAATAATACGATCAAGCGATTTATTTAGATCGGGTATACTCCCGTCAAATACCTCTTGAAGCTGGTCCAATGTAATGCCGTCCATCTATTATTATTTATAATAGAGCAAGGACTTGGTATGTATATTATATACTGAAGAAACTACCGTCTATCTCTATAGAGCTGTCTCTAAATGTAGTGAATTTAGATTCAAGATCTCTATAGCTTTTAATAAATTGTAAAATCTTATTAATGAGAGTAGATGGTATTTTTTCGATCACGGATATCTTATCGTCGATCTTAAGGTTATTAAACGGTATAATCTGATTACCCGTGGGTAGTTTAAACGTCACGGTTTTTATATATTTTATAATCTCGTAAACGAATAGCTCTCCTACTAAGGATTTAATGTCTCTGTCTTGTATTGTTTTAAGTTTATTAATTGTTAGATTACTAATATCCTTGTCGTATCCTAGGCGTGGTACTTCGAGTTCGATGCTAATATCGCCTACTTCAATATTTGATGAAAATATATCAGGTATATCAATTGATGATATTTCTTTAATGACGTCAAATAAATCAATAGTTGTGTCGCCGTTTGAGTATTCGTTGTTTAAGCCGTAGGCTCGTAGTGCAATTGCAATTGCTGTTCGATCAAAAGCGTAGAGATTATTTACATCAATCTTGTCGGTTACATTATCTTGAATAATGTTAAAGAAATTGACAATAAAAGATAACTTAGTTAGTGTCTCATCAACTGATGATTTGAGAAGATCTTTCTGTTGCTTGAGATTAAGATTTTTAAATTTAATTGTCTTCTTGAGAGAAGGAACATAGATATCAATACCTGTTGATTCGTTAAGGGTATCAAGCTGCTTGAGAATATCGTTAATATTGGTACTCATATTAATATATAATTACGGCGCAAGAAGATTCAACCCTTTGCTGGCTTTACTGCGGTTTTCTTCATCTCTTTTTTCGTCTCTAAACATATTAATATAAACGTTAAGCTCTGCTGGTGTAGATTGTTTTATTAGATTAAAATCCAAATGTAGTTTGCTAATGAGAAAATATTCTAACTCATATAGTGAGATAAGGTTTCGCTTAAAGCACATTTTTAGAAAATCTAAAATAGAGCTTGTAAAGAGATTGAGCGGGACCTGAATATTATTGTTTTCAGTAGTATATGGTGACCGTATATCAAGTAGTTTTATGTCGCGTATGGTATTGCTAAGGTGCAGGACGTAGTCGCTTATATCTTTAAGTATTGTCATCGGTAGATGCTCTATGAATGAGTCTTTTTCGAGGGTAACGTCGTTGTTATTAATTGTAATTTTCTTAATAACCGTGCTTACAAGATCTAAATCATCTTGATCAAGGTTTATCTTGCTTGGCATGCCTAATTCAATTATTAACTTGTCGTTGTTATAATTCTTTGTTGTCGTATATATGTCGGCTGGAAGATCGAGCGTTGAGAGATTGTCGATAATATTAGATATTTGTATGTTAGTATTGAAGGTCTTGCCTGTAGATGGGCATGTTGCTGTCAGCTCTAAATCAGGTGATACGCAAATAGAGCGAATTGTAAGTAAAACAATAATCTTATCTATAAACGTGAAAGAAGTAGTATCTGTTTCGCATAAATTTTTAATTAGATTTTCAAAAAAAATAATTGCGGACCGTGAATTATCGTTGGTAAGTGTTTTAATTAAGTGCTTATAATCAGGGTATAAAAGTTCGCTTATATTAACTGACCTGTTACATGAGGGTAATCTAACTGTATAGGTAAACTGGCTCACATGAGATACTTAAACATGTGACCGAGAAACGCCAATTATACCGGTGAGTTAAAGCCTTTAAAGAGACTCGGATTCACAATATTTGGTACACCACTAGTCGCAAATTGATTGACAATATCTGAGATTGGTAGATAGAGGTTATTTGAGACAGTGTAGTTTGAATACGTCCAGCGTGTATTAAAGTATGTTGCTTTTTCTTCAGTATATTCTAATGTTTCTTCATTAACTGTAAAAGGTACGCAATTATAGAAATTCCAAATTTTTCTCGGTATCTGCGAAACCCCTGCCCGTGTACGAGTCATTTGCATAATATGAATATTTACTTTCATATTTTTTAGAGCTTCTGCCGAATCATCAGGGTTTCTCGCTACAAAACCGTAATGAGATGCAAGAATGACCCAAGGACGAATAACAAAATCAATAAACGATGTATTTGTTTCACGAAATTGTAAATCTAAAATAGGTGCTTCGGCATTCCTTCCACCAGCTATAACACCAGGGAGAAATCCTCTATTATTTTCTACATGTGCGCTTTCTACTGTAAATCCTTCATTAGGTATCGTTACCGAGCTAGCGAAAAGACAGCCAATAACTTTTTGTAAAGGGAAACTAGTTAAAATATTTTTCGCGCCATCTATATCAAATCCTTGCTTCGAGCCGTCAGTTCTTTCTAATCCTTGAATTAGAGATGTCTTAAGGCCAGGTGGGTAATTATCTATTAACACAATCCACTGCGTAGACATAGGAATCGCTGTAAACCACGATTCCATTTGCGTGAGAAAATAATCACGCGTACTCACAATTGGTACACCCGGTATATTAAGACCGAAGAGCTGAGTTATTTGAGGAGCAAATAAAGGATTTGAACCTGTACCAATACCAGCTATATTCTGACCTAAGCTATTAAGTGCACTACTAAAAGGGTCGTTCACTTAATTATTTAGCTTTAAAAGCCAACTTCTTACGACTCTCTTGTGAAGTAGTGGTAAGCCATTGTAGCTGTAAACTCAATTGTCTGGCCTGTTCCAGCAGCCATTGAATATGTGAGTGTACCAACACTACGTGGTGATACACCGACGAGTGTGTATTGTGCGACTCTGTTCATCTTATTGTCAAGCTGGAGTAGATTGATAACGGATGTTTGCTTAGGTGTTAGATAGTCACCGGTGCTATTAGCGTCATCAAAAGTATAACGCGACCAATCTTCAAATTTTTGTCTGATCTGAGAGTTGGCATCAGCATAGAAAGTGATACCATAACCTTCTGATCCAGGATAGACAGCGTTACCAGGGAGATTGAAGTTGAGACCCATATAAGGTACAGGAACATTTGTAATTGATCTCTCTGGTAGTGTCGCAGTCTTAGCATATACGAGGTCATCATCACCGAAAGTAATAACGTTACCTGCAGCATCTGTCGCACCGCCGGTATTAATCGAAAGAACACGGAAGTTAAAATCACGTGCAAACTCTCTATTAGCTGCTACTCTGTAAAAGTCTTGAATTAATTGATTAGTGTCGCTCATGTTGTGTAATTATTTAATTGTTTTTGTTTCCTTTATGCTATGATTTCAGAGAAGTTTTGACTTGTTCTTGTAGCGTAGAAGTTAACAAGAATAAATTCTGCTGTTCTCACCGGTTTGATATAGATGTCGATTACAAGTGTATTGTCGTCGACAATGCTTGGTGTGTTGTTTCTCTCGTCGCAAATTAACAAGTAGTCGTAAAGCCCAGCTGTATTTTTAGCATTGTTAAAGATCGGCGCGAGGACGTTCTTAACCTGTGTTCTTGTAAAGAGTGTATTGGGCTCAAATACGAAGTTGCGCGCAACAGTGTTCGTCTGTGTCTCGAGTGTAAGGAAGAGACGACGGACGTTAATGCGATCGAAAGCACTTGGTTGCTTGAGTAGAGTCTTTTGACCGTATACAACGAAGCCTTCGTTCGGGAAGAACACAATCGGGTTAAGTGAGATCTTGTAGAGTTGATCGCGCTGCTTCTGTTTTGGATAGAGAGCAAGATCGGTGATGCCGTTTAATGTTCCTTTATTAAAACCAGCTGGCGCGACCCATGGTTGATAATTTGAATCAACGTTACCCATGATCGCTGCAGCAAATCCCGAAGACGGTACCCATACCTGTCTGTTTGAGCTAACGTCTGCAACTTGTACAACGTTTGCGTATGTTGCTGTATAGCTGTTATTAGCAAAGCTAAACAAGTTACGAAGAGGCCAATAGATATTATCAGAGAAATTCTTGGTTGGGTCATCAAGTGTCTTTACTCCGTTCTGTACAAAAATATTTGTAAGGGGATCAGCAATAAAAATATGATCCTTACGACGATTTGTAGCAAAGTCGATAAACTGTGTTGCAACGGCTCTGTAATTCTTTGCAATTTCAGCACCAGTACCTGTACCATCCTGTGCTGTTAGGCTATTGAGGTTAGTCCCTACATATGGTACCGAATCATCAAAATAACCAGATGTAGCGGTGTTAAATGAATTTGCGTAGATAGTACCGAGACCGGCTTCACAAGTAATTGAAAGCGGGTATATTTCGCTATTCTCAATTGTATTGAACATCGCACCGAGCTTTGTTGGTATGCTTCCAATGGTCTTCGTGCTTATATCAACAGAGCTATAATCACCGAGGGCAACAAGGTTATTTGTTGCACCGTATGAAGATAATAGCGCGCTATAAAGGGCAGGGCTACATCCATATGATGATGAAAGGCTGGCTTCATTTGTTGAAAGCGCAGCTGAGCGCGGTGAGCTAAGGAAACGCACGCCTCTATTAGGTATCCCGCTTAGACTCAACCAACCCGATACATTCTTATTAGAGATATATGGGTTAACAAGCGTGATAATGTTGCTTGATGAATTATCGACAGTCTCGATGAAGTAGCTTACCGGGGTTCCGCCGTTTGAACTGTTAATTTGACGATAGTAGTCAAATGAGGCGTTATATCCTTCCTGTAGGACGTAATCGAGTTGAATTGTATCGGGTGAGAATGTTGATTGACGGAGCTTAAAGACGCCAATGTTGACGGTATCGTTATAATTTACCGTTGATGTATCAAATGTTGCGATATTTTCTACAACTTCCGAAATACTATCATTTAGCCCGGTTGATGTAGCTGAGAGAGCGAAGGTTAAGCGCTGACTCGGTACAGTAACGTATGAAGTAGGTGTAATATACGTGCTATTACTGTTAATAGACAACACGTTATTGATGTCATCAAATGATGTTGCTGGGTTTAGAGCAGTATTATCTACAATACCGACGTATGTACCTTCAAAGCGGTTATTAATAGAAGCTTGTGATTTATTTAAAATGATAAGACCGGCTTGACCAAGACTTGAGAGTGTATTAAAGGTCGTTCTAGGTGTCGCGTTGTATGCCGACACAGTACCGGCGGATGTCACGCTGTTAAATGTAGGATCTGAGCCTGCAGGATTCCATGTAAAGGCATCACCGCGGAGAACAGAAAGATAATCGGCTTCTGAGAGTCTTACGTGTGTCGGTGCACCGAAGTATGTAGTAACACCGGTAGCGGTTGCTGAATATTGGAAAGATGTCGCAGAAGCACCGTTTTGTACGGTTACGGCAGGATAAACTAAGGCGCTATACTGGTTTGAAGTACCGAGACCGGCTCCATCACCGTATGGAAGACGATATACAGTTACGTTTGCAGGTGACGAGAAGACAGCCTTTGCAGTATGATAAAAATAGCGCTCTGCAGCGTTTGTCGGTAATCCGAAGATCTGCTCAAATTCAGATAACGTGCTGACCTGAACAGGATCAGAAGACGGGCCTTTTGGGGCAAAACCGGGGATTAAAACGTTTGTATTGGAGGCAAGATTTGCTCTTAATGAAAGATCAACTTCACTGATCTGTACTCCGGGACTTTGAATTGTACGTGCCATATAAAGTATTTATAAATTTTTGGATAAATTTTTTCTTTATTTAAAGACTTTCTATATCAGATATTGGTAAAATATGTAACTGTGTGTAACTCAAGGTAAAGCTTGACTCAAGCTCTCCACTATCTCTATATGAGTAGTTTATCCCACCTAGTGTTGTAGGGAAAGCATCCACATATTTAAATTCTATAATTCGTCTATTGTACTCGTCTAAACCGTATACAGATACGGTTGTTTTGTATTGAAAAAAAGCATTTTCTACACCTGATGCAACGATAGACTTAGTTGGTGTTGTTAAATCTTGCTGGTCGTAAAGCCCTGTTTTATCGTTATTTAGCATGTTAAGCCATGTATAGATTACCCAGTAATTATTAAATCTGTTGTCGATGGTAAAATTAATATCAACAGGTGGATAAGGTTCACGACTATGACTGGTGTGCTTAAGAGTTTGTCCAGCAAATCTTGTTTGAACCTCTGGTACTGATATATTAGGCACAACTGTTCCAAAAACAGAAAATTGCAAAGTATCTGGAAGAATGGTATCTGTAGATCGGTTAAATTTTGTTGCAATTTGTTTAAGAGCAGGTGGTATATCTAAGACAAGAAGAAATTTATCTTTCTTTGCCTTATTAAACGGGCTCTGAATATATGTAGCATTATCAGCCATATTACATTAAGCGCTTCCAACCGCTTTCTTCCATATCCATAATATCAGTTTTTTCAGAAGCTGCACCTATATCAAATATCATAGGCATGGGTACAGCTTCATCTGGATTTCTTTCATTACTATACATGGACGTAGGGTTTATAAAGTATTTAATGCCGTAGTCCATAGACTTGATGACTAGCGGTCGTTTATTGTCGTCAAGCTCTACTATTTCATAATACTTTTCAGTGATTTCGTTTTCTAAAATCATGAGCGTCCAAATGAGACTCATAACTCTATCATCATGACTATCGTGTCCAGGTTTTGCAGCCCATGTACCGTTAGGGTAACGTACAAAATTCTTTATCTCTAATAATGTCCTTACATCTTTAATTCTAACAACGTTAAGCTCATTAAACCAATATCTCATATTAGTTACACCCTTATACTTGGTGTTTGTATGTGCTACAACACCTGGTTTATTAAAGACTTTATCACCAGCTTTGGAGCCATAATTAATAATATTTTCATACCTAAGATTATTTTTTAATTGGTCAACAACTTGCGCACCGCAATTGTTTCTTTCCACTAAAGCAGGAGGATTACCCCAGTGTTGCAGGATTTCATGTAATTTTGTAGTAAAATTGTATGGGCTAATGTTGTTATTATGATAAATTGCTACTTGTTCTATATTACGTAAATCAGTAATATCCAGAACTTGTACAACTGAAGCTGCTTCACCAACACCTTCAGCAACGTCAACGCCAACAACATATAAACGTTCTTTATCCGGTTCTTTCCACAGAAGATAATGCCCTTCATCAAAAACAAAAGTAGGCGGTGTACATTCGGCTTTTAGTTTCTCAAAAAAAGCTTCATCAATAGCGCTTTCACCAGACTGTAAAAATGTGTTACCAAACTCTTGATCAAATTTTTCTCTACTACCCATTTCCCGGATTGTCTTGTTTTTCCACTTTTCATCTCTACCTGGAACCTCCCACCAGTCAACACGTTCTGCCTTCCATCCATTATGCTTCTCTGAATCCTGCTCCATGGCCCCTTCGTATAAATCATGAAAAAGGTTTCCGGTTCCGTTTGGTGTACTAGCTACAAAGATTTTTGATTTCTTGGATGATGATATGATTGGATAAACAGATGCCCAGAATTCTTCAACTAAATGGTTATCAATAAATGCAAGCTCGTCAAGGAGGACAACGTTTACAGAGTCACCTCTACCGGCGTCACTACTCGTTGTACTAATACCGATGCTTGATCCATTAGCTAACGACATCGATGTTTTGCCGTACTCAACAACACCAGGCTTTAGATAATTCGGTAATTTTTCATAAGCCATTCTAACACGCTTAAAAATATTAATAGCGGTTGATTCTTTGTTAGCAACAATGAGAACGCGTTGATCGGGTTGAAAACATACTATCCAGAGAGCGTATATAGTAAAGAGAGTTGTTTTTCCGCTCTGACGTGAGGATAACATGACGACGAAGCGATTATCACGGAGCGACCGAAGGATGCGTTTTTGATAGAGATGGAGTTGTATTTTTATCTTACCCTCATCAAGGTTTGTAATATAAAAAAAGTTTTCAGCAAAGTAAAGAATATTCTTTTTACATTTTTCTATATCTTTTATCCACTCTGGATTTGAGCTATAGTCGAATAAAGCGTCAGGTGTAGGTAATTGCTCATTACCTAGATAAAACTGCTGTTTCTCTTTTTTAGTAGCCATTTAGTATAAATAATTAAGCACTTATGAATAAATCACGCAATCTCGTTGAAATGGGTGAATTCTATGCATCATCTGTACTTACAGAATCAGCAAAGAAAGCCAAGTCAAATAAGTTTCCTAGTAAGGATACATTTCCTACAGCAGCTAAGAAAGTTGAAACCGATACAGTTAAGACCGGTAAAGCCTTTAATGATGCCGGTCCAGAGAAGAATAATAAAACCGCTCTCAAGAAGCCTCTCGAGCCTAGCAAGAAAGATTCACATTATGAGGTCAATAAATTTTCTTCTCAAACTTACGAGAAAATGGAAGTGCAAAATATAAATAATTTTATGAACAAATCTATTTTTGATCGCCTATTCGAGGACGTAATGTCCGATAACATCAACTCACCTTCAGATCTCGAGCACGCTGATGCCGAGGCTCTTGAACTTCCCGGCTCAGAGGCAGCTGGTGAAGAGGGTGAAGTAACAATCACACTCGATCGTGAGCTCGCTAAGAAGCTCCACGATGTTCTTATGTCCGTCCTCGGTGATGAGGAAGCTCATGACACAGAAGAGGAAGGTGCACCTGAAGAGGGTGAAGTTTCCGATGAGGCTGCTGAAGAGGAGGATGACGAGGATGAGAGTGAAGTCGCTGCTGAAGCAACAGAGCTCAAGGAAGTTCCTTCAAGCGCCGGTGCATCGCTTCAGAGCAAGAACAACAAGGTCGGTGATGAGACATCAAAATTAGTATCAAAGGGTCACGGTGAAGGCGGTAAGCTTACATCAGAGCCTGAGCTCAAGCCTGTTTCAGATTCAAAGGGTAAGTCTCTCGAAGGTAAGAATAACAAGGTTGCTTCAAAGACGTCCAAGGTTGGTTCATATCTCGCCGGTCTTAAGTAAAACATTAAACAAAAATAGATTATAAATTAAGGGCCTTAGCAATAAGGCCCTTTTTTTTGTATAAATATATCTGTGAAGAGCTTTAAAGTATTTTTTGAACGCAATAGCTTCAATCCTAATATTAATAATAAAGGAGAAGCAGTTAAATCAAGACATTTAAATCTAATCAGTATACCTGATCATAGTCCAGCAAAACGCCAAGTTAAAAATATGGCAAAGTTTGTTCCAGACAGTCACCGTACAGTGCATTCAAATAATGCAGTAAAGACTTTACTTGATAATTCAAGCACACCTAAAGGACCTATTAAGATTACAGATGCTGATATAAAGCAAATTGAAGTAGAGTTTTCACCTGTTAAATACGATCCTAACAAACCAAAAAAGCTCGGTAATACTGGTATAATTCTTCGATACGATAGAGGATTGAATAGCCCGGTACTCGAGAAACCTAGACAATAATGAGTATTGAAACAAAAGAATATTATACAGGTGGACCAGCGCCACAAATTTATCCTCAAGCATTAAACTTTGAGGATAATACGTGTTTTAGATACACCGATAAAACAAATAATGCATCTGAACGTGCTATCTATGCAAATTATTGGCGCGAGCAAATTAATCTTTACGGGCAACAAGTTCTCTATTACGTTAATACTCTCAATACGCTATCAGCTGATATGCTATACGGCGAGCAACCGACTCAACAATTCGCACCACCTCTACCATTAATAATGGCGATCAACCTGAATGAGAATGCACTTATGTTGAGTAAATACGGCTTATTGTCAGAGGACGAAGTTACGGCGTTTGTACCGTATGTAAGCTTTTATGCAAGGTTTGGACAGGGCTCTGAGCCGAAATCAGGGGATGTATTTCAGATGTCTGAATATGGTAGCGACAGACCTAACGGACGAGATGGTCGGTTTTATGAAATTACTGAACGTCTCGATCAGGATATAGCGCAAATTAATCCTCTTGCCGGTCACTACGTCTGGTTAGTAAAGGCTAAAAGATTTGAATGGTCGTTCGAACCCGGTCTTTCAGGGTCTGCTGTTAATAATCAAATTTTTGATGATACAAAAAACGCTACCGTATCAGGAGCTTACAAACCATATAGCTATTCAGCTGATATTGCTTCTAAACAAATATTTGACTATTCACTCACACCGGGATATGATAGTGTATACGGTGGTTATTAGAGGTCGTTGTTATCTAAATTGTTTGTGTAATCAGGTATGTTTTCGTTTCGAAGCTTAGCAATAAAGCTATCTGCAAGTCTAGCAGTTTCAAACAACAACACAGCGCTCGCACCATCAGTGCCAACAAACGTATAAGCTAAATTATTATCTTGTTTTGCTATAGTACTAAGTGTGTATATTGTATTAGTTGTAAAAGCATTTTCACGAGATCTGAACCCTCTGCTAGGATCAGGCTTTACGCAGAGACTGGTGCCGGCGATATAGTGCATGGGAGTTTAATTTTAGTAAGATCAGGTGTTCTCTCAATTTCTTCAAGATCTGATTTCATCGATAAAAAGCGCTCTTCTATATATTTTTGAAAAGCAAGAGGCTTAATCCAATCAATATCATTATCTATTGAACGGCGCTTGAGTTGCTCGACGCGCTTTCCGACAAGCTCAATACCTTCCATCAAGCACAACCAACGTGTATACTCATCGTAAGTCATATTGTATGTGCTAGCCTCTATCTCTACTTTCGTTGTGTTTTTTAATTGTGTCGATGACATATCCGAGTATTATGTATGATATCTGCAGAACGTCAATAATATTCTCATCTTGATTTAAAGTAGTTGCAAGCTCGTGTATAGCTTCAATATTTGTAATTACACCGTTAATAGTATTTTTATATGTTTTAGTAACTGTAAGTTTAGCATCATCTGTAATAGTTGAATTCTGTAAAGCCTTATCAATTGCAGAGCTATAAATTGTGAGAAGGTTTTTTATAAAATTTTTATCTAAGTTAATATTTTGTTTATATGCAACAAGCCCTTCCTCAAAGTATTTGTAATTGATCAAATCTGTTCTTTGCTTAATAATATTAATAATATCATTGACTGATCTCTGTTGCTCATTAACCTTAGTAATAAAATTATCAGCAACACTCTCTGATGTTAATTTTGCAATACTATCTGGTATTTCCATAATTTGTTAGTCTTATGTTGTGGGTATATTCGGTACCTGAGGCATAATTAGCGGCTCAGTTACAAGAGCAGTTTCAGCTGTAATATAGACGCTTATATTTTTTTGACAGTGGTTGCATCTATAATTATTGTTTGTATTAAGTGTAATGGGTATAAACTCTGTCTTCTTTAAAGTACATGGACATGTTACTTCCATGCCTTGCAAACTAAATTCTCTCAGTCTTTCATTTTCAAGTTTTTTATTTTTTAACGCAACCCATGCATCGAGTATAATAATAAAAGCATAGTATAGACCAAATTGTAATAAAATACCAAGAGGTACACTATATAGTAAGCTTATAGTAAAATGCTTTAAACAAAGCCCAAAAAGAATAGCAACAGCCAAAAGTGCTGTTAGCTGAATAACGAGTCGACTAATCATTATATTAATATAATGGATTAATATATTAAATCAAGCTTGATTGCTTTTATCCTCTTTAGCACCAACACCTACTTCAACAAAGACTTGATTAAGTTCGTGTTGAGCTTTCTTAAGAGCTAATAAAATATTCTCTATTTCCTTTTTTGCTTTAGGGTCTTTTTCAACATTAGGGTGTTTAAGAGCGCTTTTAAAAGCTAAAATAGAATTGGACATATTTGTAGTAAGATCACCAAGGGTTGATACAACATTAGGTAATGGAAACGGAAGAACATTGCCTGCTTTTGCTTGATTTGGGCTTTGTGTTACAAGATCGTGATTAGTACTAAAAAGGTCTTTAAATTTTAGCCTTTGTGCGTTAAACTCGCGAGAAGCTAAACCCTGTACCCATTTATTATAACCCGAAACAGTATCTTCAAATAACACATTCTTTTTCACTTAGAAATATTTAGTCTCGACAATAAATACATATATGAGTTCCTTTAAGTCTAGATTTAATTATATTTTAGAAGCAGATGCAGCGCCAGCTCCTGAAGACGCACCAGCAGCTCCTGCAACAGATAAAGAGGCTATGGCTCAGCAACTTGATACAGCTAAGCCTTCAGATTTCGACGTCAAAGCAGCTGAAAGACAGCAGCGTGTGGATCATGTAAAAATTGATCAAATTAATATACTTAACGAGTGGATCAAACAAATTGATGCGTTTGTGTTGTTCTTAAATGATACAAATAGCGAATCAATTCAAATTCAACTTCATTCAGCTCCTTGTGACACAATGTTTGAAAATATTGCAAGAAGTGAAAAAAAGCGTATTTCACGTCTTGCTGCGGATCTCGGTACTCTTGGTCAAAACCTTAAGGGCTATCTTGCTTCTGCTAACGACTGATATCATTCATCAAAAGCTTTGCCTTTAGCCCTGTATAAGAGTTAGAAACAATATACTGCGGCGACACTTCATTTAAACCCGCAGCAATACAGACATCATTAATGTCTTTAAATTGATTGCCTATCTTTTTAGGCCAGATAAAAACCGTCTCTCCTAGATCAATTAATTTAATTGTTTTTGATCGGCTTGCTTGATCGAGCCATTGACTGTCTGGTACCCAAATATGCTTGTGTAGTATAAAATTATTGATCTGCTGTTGCTGTAAAGCGGAAAAAGTGTTATTGCTTTTCTCCTGAATACCTGCAACTGCGGTGCCGTTTTTTATAAAAAACGCATCAATAGGTCCTTCAAAAATAAAAATATACTCGAGGTCTAAATTAATTCTATCAGCGTTATAAAGGGATTTTTCTCCATTTATCTTACTTAGGTACTTCGGTTGATCTTTGCTTAGGTTGTTATCAATAGTTCTTGATTGATAGAATAATATTTCTCCTTGCTCACTATAAAAAGGAATAATAAGACGATTCTTATGAACCTTGTCGGTGAGTGATAGCCAAAGAGTTTGTGGACGATTAACAGCTGTATTAAGTCTTCTACTTGTTATCAGATCCAAGGCCTTCTTAACAATAATATTGTTCTTATGGTAATTAATTTGATTCTCATCAAACAAATTAATACAGTCAAGCGGTAGCTTGTGTATAGTTTTTGTAGTAGGAATCTCATCCTTATCTTTAGATATATCGGTAGGTAAAATATCATATGTCTGAACTTCTTTTATAATTTCGCTATATGTTTGCCCCGCTACTTCTTGAATCCATTTAAGCGGTCTTCCATACCAGCCACAATTATGACAACAAATGACACCATCATCAACAACGTAATAACAGCGACGCTTCTTTAGCCATGATTTACCCTCACGGCAGACCGGGCAACCCGCTTCGTAAGTATTGGTTGCTTTTTTAAACTTTGGATAGCCTGCGTACTGATAAAATTTTTGTACAATATACTCTTGTGGTAATATCACACATTAACTATAGAGTAAGAATAAGATAAAAACAAGTATAATTTTTACTCAGGCTTTTCGAGATCGGTAATTGATACAATTCCCTTGCGAATAAACGCTCCGGATGCCGGGTCGATATATTCCGCTTCAACAATTTCCTGCTGATTACGGATGTACGTGCGGAGCCTTGGCTTCACAGGTTCACCACTAATTGGTGATTGTATGATTTTAGGTTGAATATAATCCATGTATGTACTTAGTCTTATTTATCGCTGATACTACGTTTATTCTTTTCATACTGAAGTTTGCAGGTATTGTAAACATATGTAGGTAGCTTTTCAACTGTTTCAACAATATTGTTTTTTAATCCTATATTAAACTTCTCCGTAGGTACCTGTCTTACCGTCATGTTCGGTAGTGTGAGAAAATTATAATTAGTATCTACTGTATCCATGTACACTAACAACTCACCTAAATAAGCACCTGTTGTAACTGCGTATATGAACCGTGCTTTAGGGTGTTGTGTGTTAAAAAAAGACTTAACTTTATTCAGAGCCTTCATCGTCTAAATGTGTGTGGAAGAATTTGTTAATTAGCGTGACCAGAGAATCAGCTTCTTGCTGATTGTGCGCAGATATGCAGTGCACGGGATCGCCATCTACCGTATATCCTAGTATAACAAATGATGAGAGGAACTCTTCAACAACTGATGTAAGTGTCTTTAAATCTTTCTTGATACCGTTTGTATTTTCGAGCTTTTCTTCAAGAGAAGAAATCATAGCTTTACGGATAACTTCTTTTGTTTCCGCATCTATACCCGTCTCAGCATCTTTCGAGCGCTTTGATTTATTAGGCTTCTTGTTCTGCTGATCCTTGTCCTTCATCATGATTATTTAATCCTTTAGACATGTAGCGAGAGCGGCCGTGATAATTAGCGTCATTAGACACACCGTGGGTAATTAGATAATCAATAATAACCTCTATACTATCTGTTTTAATGTTAACGTTCTTTGGAATTTGAGCTCCGCCATCGTTTAGCTCAAATAGTACTTCACCAAGCTCGCTTTTGTTTACATAGCATGTAATCATTACAGATCTTTCACTTGGATTAACCATTACCGTCCAACGTCTTGGGTCGCCTTTTGCGTAGACTGAAAATAATCGAATTACTATAAAGCCGTTATCGCGAAGACGTTTAATAAAGTAGCTAGGTGTTTTTAGTTTATTGTTACTGCTCATAATTAGTTTTGTAGTGCTGAAACAATAAACTTCATGTTTGAGGTTTCTGTGCCTGTGTCAAATGTTAATAGACCGCGCTTGGCAGCAATTTCAGCTGCTAAAGACTTGAATTTCATACAAGAAATTATTCTAAATAATTCAAAATTCAAGGGTAAGTGAGTATTAATTTGTTCACCAACATAATCATCAGCAATCTTAATACCATAAGAATCAGTATTTGCTCTCGTTCTGTCTGTTAGTTCACCCATTACATCGTGACCCTTAAACGAAAGATATAGTTTATTGGTTTCCGTCGCAACAGAACTACCCTTAATGAGAGACGTAACAGAGGTATAAGGTATACTGAATTTGCCGTCAAATGGTAATTGTTTTAACTTATCAAAGTTAATCTGCTTTGGTGTCTTAATAATATTATCCTCATAAAGGTGATATTTAAATCTCACTGATGAAGATTCGAACCCTATAAAATTACTAGATATATCAAAGCTACAACTCTTATCCTCAATACACGAAAGAACTCTGCACAATTTCTTCAGATCGGGTACGTTGAGATTTTTTGTACCTTCTGTCTGTGCGTTAGTATAAGTAGCATTAACTACAAGAGTATTATCTCCTGTTGTAATAATAGTAGATATTTTTTTTTCTACTAACTTTAAGACTGCGCTATCTGCAATTCTACTTAACGGTGTTAAAAAACTGCTAAGAAAATCTTCTCTATCAGGTATAGTGAGAATCATTATTCTATAATAGACTCTTTATCTGCTTAAACAAGTGATATATTAGTCCTTTTTTTTAACGTCTTCGATCGCATGTGCTCTCTCCTCAATAATAGAGAGCTTCTTTTCAATACGCTGAAGAATATCAAAAATGCGCTCAGAAAGAGGGCTGGTTTCAAAGCTAAATTCTAGTTGATTCTGATCAATTAATGATGATGCAGCTGTGGTGAGCTGTGTCACTGTAGGTATGCTTTCATGTACTTGTAAAATAGGTTGTTGTACTGAAAGTTGTGGTGGTGTCTGTTGCGGTGCTACAGATTGTGATGGTATTGAGTTTAATACTGCATTAGGATCAAGAACCATGCCTTGAAGTGTGCTGTTTTTAGCAACAAGATTTTTATCTAACTCTTTTAATTCACCTGTTAAATGCTGACCCATAAACTGCAGGGTCAACATTTTAAGTTGATCTGGTGTTAGACTTGCGTCGTTAAACGTTTCCATTAATCATCAAGTCCTTTAAGAAGATCAGCAATAGAGTCGTCATCAAGGCTAGCAGGAGCCGCCTTCTTTTCAACAACTGGAGCTGCAACAGACTTTGGTGTGGTAATAATCTTTGGAGCCACAACAGGGGCTTCCTCTACATCCTCTACATCAGAAACACAGAAGTAATGAGCATTAAGAATCTCTCTAAGCTCGTCATAACTCTTGACCGTAAGGTATGATTCAAGATCAAAAACGTTATTATAGATTTCATCATATGAATCTGCATCTAGACCAGCTACAGCCTTAGGCAGAGCAAACTTAGAGGAAACATATGTAGGAAAATCTCCTTGCTTCTCAACCTTGATACGGAAGCTACAACCGTTGGGTGAAAGATCAAAAATGCGAGGGCCAAAATCTACAGCATCTTCACCTTCAATAGCGTCCATAATAATTTTATTAAGCTGACGACCAAAGCGAAGAACCTTGATTGTGCCGTTATTTTCTGGACGAACGGGATCATTCTCAACATATACGTTGATCAACCAGCTTTCCTTACGGTTGAGAGCACGTGCCTTGTCTTTCTCCTCCTCTGTGCCATTACGGCGGATACGATACCCCTCCTCAGCAATTGGATCGCGTTGTCCCCAGGTGGTGGGGCTAATTACGTTAATAAGCTTTCCATCAGCAAAGCTGTTCCATGCGTAAGAGTAGTAATGTAAAAAGGTCTTATTAGGGTCCTTAACGTTTGGGAGAAGTCGGACGGTATAAGTGTTTCCAACTTCAGTTTTAAGGTAATCCTTAAACTTGGTGTTATTGCCTTCGTTGTTCTTAGTGAGTGCTGACTTAATGCTGTCAAACATTGATGTTGTGAATGAGGTGCTCATAATTAATTTTGTTTAGTATAGGTTGTAATTTTAATTTAATCAAGTGTGTTTTGTGTTTTTATTTTTTTTATTCCTAGTTCGACTAGTCTTTTTGCTTTTTTTGAAGCAAAAAACTTTAATCGAAAATTAGAAAGCGTATTTAGAAAATCTTCACTAAGAATGAATCTTAAAAGATCGGGATCCTGTGCTCTTATGCTCCGTTCAAAGTTTGTAAATCCAAATAAGCTATAAACATTTATTTTATGTTCTTTAAGATGCAAGACGTAAGATAAACTGTTTCCTGTTCGATGTTCTATATAATTTGCTATATCTATGTGTTGTTCTTTACAAAAAGCGGAAATAAATTTTAAAGATTCAATAATATTTTTTAATTGTTCATCACTATCAGGATCGAGCAAATCTCTCTTCTTCATATATAGTGTATAGGCCTTTGTAGCCTTTAGTGTTGTGTAATACTCGAGCTCAAAATAATTTTCATCGGTATAAACTTCGTAAGGCGCTCTAATAAAGTCTTCGAGCCTGATATGAGGGAACTTGGCTAAAAAAATAGAAATCCTTTTGAGGCTATTAACATAGACAGCGTCTAAGTATTCAAAATCTTTCCTATATTTAAAAGGAAGATTTTTCTTTTGTCTTGAAATTCTCAAATGAGTATTGTATATGTGCTGTTCAAAATCTGAGAGTGGTATTTCCATCTCTACATTGTAATCTTATTTTTTGTAGAATTCAAATACTTCATAATATATTTGCTTTTATGAAGACTAGGATCGAATGATAAAAAAGCTTGCACTGCAGCAAAATCGCTATTTGCGTCACAATATACTTTAAAGAGCTCTCTTATATCCTTATTTTGTAGGACAAAAAGAAAGACATTAGCTAGATTTAACTTTTTTGCGTGTATAAGAGTTACAAACGAGCAAAACGCTAAAAATAAATGATCGTGCTCATAATTTATGAGAGGTGTGTTGTTAGTTAACTGTTTCATTTATTCAGTATAACTAATTATTAAACTTTACTTATAAATCAATGTTTTATCAATTTGATAGCGCAGCAAGAGCATTCATAGTTGACGAACTTGCTTCTGTATCATTAAGGTGTTCGTCTTCTGTCAGAGTAAGAGTAGAGTAGTCAATACGTAGAATACATTGACCGAAATTTTGACCGAAGCGATTCTTCATCATGCCCATCTTAATAACACCTAGCTCTCTATCTGTAGGCTCCTGCCAAATGCTCATAATAACATCAGCTGTCATTGCAAGGCCTGTACTTTCTGAGATTGTCTCCATGCCAGGATCAGATATACCAAATCCACTTCTATTGACCTGCGTAGCAGAAATAATCGGGCAATTAAAGATATACGTAAGTGCGCGGAGTTGTTCAGTAATTTTCTTTACCTTCTCGTAACTATTACCCTCGCCTGGATACGTCAAGAGATTTACGTAATCGAGAACAATAGCATCAAACTTTAATCCTTTATCGCGCATTTTCTTAATGTATGACTGCAAGAAGCCGACCGTAATTGTAGATGGGGGGAATTCCTTAATAAGGATTTTCGCGCCCGGATTGCTCCCGGCATACTCTTCAAGAGATTGCTTAAGAGTAGGAAGTTCTGTCCTGAGCTTGCTAAGAGGAATCTTGGTAAGGTTCGAACTAATTCTCTGAGCGTAAATCACTTCAGGCATTTCAAGAGAGATGAGTAATACGTTTTTTCCTTGCTCAGCTATATTAATTGCTACGTTGCCCAAGAAAATACTTTTACCGATATTTGTTTCACCGGTAAAGATATAGAGTGCTCTACCCTCCTGGAGAAACCCACCACCGATTTTATCATCTAACCACGTCCATCCGGTAGGAATGTAATTGATCTGAGAGCTCAAGTTATCCACAAGCTTGTCGACATCCTTAAGTAGATCTAAACCTGTCTCGGTTGTTAGAGAGATATTACAAGATTCTTCAAATTTCTCAAGAATTGTTGCTGTATCCATATCAGGTTTCTCGACAACTTCGAGCATTGTATGATAGACAGCCTTTTCTTTTAAAAAAATTTCAGTATTCTGATAGAGCTCATCAGAATTTATCTTTGTATCAATATCTTTAAACTTCTCAACAGTTTTTCTATATGAGTCTTTAAGCTCCTTGGTTGTGAGCTGTGCTTTAATCTCCGTGTTTGTTGGACATGCATTACGGCGGTTAAAGAAGTCTTTTATAATTTCAAAGATAGGCTTAATATCCTTATCTTTAAAAAAGATAGGCTTTACATAATCAACAATCGATGCAAGATAAATTTCATCTGTTAGTGCCTTATACACCAATACATTCTCGAAATAATCATGATCAATCTTAGACATTCGTTACTATAATACTACCTTATGCTATTAATAGCTAGCATACTCTGTTAAAAACTTTGCTTGATTCTCGTTAAATGTTTTGTCATTTAAATCTCTTAGTCCGGGAGAGTTATGATAAGTTAGAATAGGAACGACACCTAGCTTAAGCTTCTTCTTATTGGCATCTAAGCAGCTTGAAAGATCGTAATGGTGAAAAGTGTAATTTTCGTTAAACTTCCATCCTACTTCTATAGCTCTCTTTACGTTTAATGACATAAACGCACCATCAATAAGGGCAACTCTTGCAGGACTTGGTCCAAAATTTGTAATAGAAATAGTACCGTCTGGTAAATAATGTCCAGCAAACCCTCTCAGGTTACCGCCTTGAAATCCACCGCACATAATATGCCAAAGAGCAGGTGCTTTTAGTATAGGGGTTAGGCCGCCAGCAAGGCCAATTAGATCGTATTTTTTGTGACTTTCTTCGAGTTTAAAAATGAACCCTGCATCATCTATCCACATATCGTCATGTACAAAAAGTACATAGTCGTAATCAGGGTTGTCTTGTAAAAATTTATTATACGCTTCTCCTAAGCCGAGTTTATTTTGCGTAAAGAAATGTGTATTGCTAGTAAGAGTTAACTTATTAGTTTGTTCTAGTTTAGCTAAGCTCTTATAGAGTAAGGTCTGCTTATAGTCTGCTAGTTGTGTACAAGATACGATAGCGAATGTCATATAATAAAAAAGGGTGAATTGCTTGAAAAGCCTCCTACAGAAGTTATTCCTTCTGTAGTTATTAGGTAGAGTACACCTTCTTCAAGAGACACGAATTTATCCACAGGAAGTGATGAGAAGGTATTGTTTAAAAGGTCTGCGTAGAGTGTGCTTCCAGATCGTGCGAGATAGGTATTATGTGATTCCTTGCAATAAATCCACAAACCAAAGGTACCTTCTAGCTTCGATAGAACCTCACAGATTACCTCAACCTCGTCAGCACCAGACTCTTCATACGTCTGATCGAGCAATGCCGGTATAACGGATGTATCTACTTCGTTAAAGCTAGATTTATCTTTAATGAGGTTTCTTAGTTTGTTATCGTTAGTCAATACGCCGTTATGAGCTACCGTCCATAATCCGCAATCGAAAGGATGGGACGTCAACTCTTCAAACGTACGCTTGGAGCTTGTAGGTGCTTGTGTATGACCGAGAAAGTAATAAAACTCCGATGGCTTCATATTAACATCCATGTTATTAATAAGCATGTTCTTCGAGAGCTCTACAGTACCCTCAACTCTCATTGCAGCATCATATGAATAGCTCAAAAAGAGCCCACCGAACGCAAAATTACCACGTTCTTTGTTTTTACCGTAAAGCTTTATATATTTGCCAAAGTCACTTGATCCAAAAATTCCACAAATAGCGTTACCCTCCTCTCCTGTTTGAATAAATATTATTCATAGTACGTATTATTATAACTATAAGAATAAATAATTCAAGACATGAATAACGACCAAAACCTTATTTTCGAGGCATATCGCAATAGTATTTTAAGTGAAACTCCAATCGGTGCGGAGTATGAGCCTTTTGTAGCAGCTGCTAAGCAGGGTGTCGTTGGCCGAGCAGGTGACACATATCTTTTTGCAGATCTTATAAAGAAAACAGGTAAGTCAGCAGATGAAGTCGTTGAATTAATTGTAAAGCCTGTTTACGATGCTCTCTTCCCTGGTGGTCGGTTTGACGCAGATGGTGATGAGAAAGAACAGCTAAATAGCTTACAAGCTGCTATTCATAGTGAGCTTGTGCATCTTGGTTATCCAAAGGCCCGTGCAGGTTACACTGCTCGTATTATTAAGAACGCCGTTACACCTGCGATTAAGTTCCTTAGCGATAAAGCTTCAAGTGGTGAAGAAATCGATGAAACTGACGTTGAAGATGCGGTAACCGATGCAATCGAAGACTCAAATGATCAATCCGGTCAAGAGCTTAAGGCAGCTCCTGCAGGTCATGGTAAAAAGTCTCCTAAGCCTTCTAATGTTGAAAGTGATTTAGATGATGATCAGCTTAAGATATACAATTTTGCTAGTGAGCCAGCTACCCGTAAAGAGCTTGAAGACTTTGCACGTCAAGAGGCTGTTGCTACTTTAGCGCAAGCAGGAGATGATTCGAGAGAAAGTATTGATGCAGCTACAAAGCAGAGTAAGTCAGACGTAGCAATCTTAATTAATCAGGGCTATCTCAAGGAAACAGAACCTGGTTCGAGAATGTATCAAGCGGCAGACCCTAATGAAGCTAAAGCGCAAAAAGAAGGTGAAGGTACAGGTGAAGTGACATCAGGTATTAGTGATGATGATCTCGAAGATGATAATGATGCAGTAAGGCATTACGCATCTCGCGGTGCTGATGAATTTGGTTACAAGGGCTCGCCGTTCCGCTTTAGCAACGACTAAGCAAAAAGCTTCTCCCAAGGAATGTCTTTAGAATAAGATATCGGATCCTTGATACCAGCCTGAATAAACCCCTGTAATCTTAAAGAGCATGCGGTACATTCACCACATGCTAGATCTAATCCTTCATAGCAGGTCCACGTGCGGCTAAAGTCGACACCAAGCTCAATCCCCATTTCAATAATTTCTTTCTTGGACTTATTAATTAACGGAGCTTCGACTTTTATCTTGTTTCTCCTGTTAAGAGCTATGATATCATTAATTGCGGTTAAGAACTCCGGAGACCCATCCCAGTACCCTGCAACACTATCTGCTTGAGCTGCTCCATGGTATACTGTCGTAGCGTCAAATTGCTCAGCAAACGAGCAAGCAATGCTTAAAAGCATCATATTCCTAAAAGGTACGTAGTTTACTGTTTGTGGGTCACCCATGACGTCTTTCGCTTTAGCAACGTCAATCTCACGATTGAGCAAGGCTGAATTCTTAATCAAGTCAAAAAACGGAAGCTTAACTACTGTGTTAAAACACACATTTTTTTCGTCATCTCCCTCTCTAATCACGTTAATTTGATAATCTGCACACTCAAGCTCTTTCCTGTGTCGCTGACCATAGTCAAACGAAATTGCGTAGACGTTATTAAAATTAGCTACAGCGTGATGTAGTAACACTGTACTATCCATCCCACCGGAAACCGGTACAATAACTCCTGTTTTTACGTTATTCTCCTTGTTCATCAGAAATCGCTTCAAGCTCGTCTTCAACAGTAGGGCTACCGTTGTACTTGTAATCTTCTGCTAGCTTCTTGTCAAGTTCGGGGATGATAAAGTCTTCAAAGAATGATGCATCTTTAACAAAATTCTTAGCATAACCGAGTTTATCACCCTTTTTATACTTACCGCTGTCAACACCGACGAGATATGTGGATCCAGTCTGCTCAACAATACCACGTGCTGCTGCCATCTGTAACAACCCACTGTACTTGTTAAGTCCTGACTTAAAGGAGAGGTACATTTCTGCCTCTAAAAACGGTGGTACAAAGCGATTTTTAACAGTTAGTGCACGAAGTGTGACGCCTGAATATTTGTTGGCTTCTGCAAGCTTATCAGTCTTTAGAGCACCTGAATCACCCTCTCCCTCCTTCTCATTACGCTTGGCAAGCTGTACTAAGATACTCGCCATATATACAGGTCCCGACCCACCAGACTGTGTTTTTACTAGTGTGGGAAACATAGCACCAGGATCGGCGTAGGTATGGTTAGTAAACAAAATCGTAACACCAGCCTTACCTGCTTTATACGTAAGGGTACGAAGCATTGACTTGAGTGACTTAGCACGAAGACCCATATCCATAGCAGACTTATCCTTAGCAATGTCATCAATTTCCTTTTGTGACGAAAGATTACCGAGACTGTCAATACTAATAATAAACTTACCCTGCTGGTTGCTTTCGATAACGCTGTCGAGAAATCCTGAGATCTGATTACGGCATTGATCGACGGTATAAACGGGTACATATTTCGTCTTACTAGCGTCGAGTCCTACACCTTTTGTCGAACTCTCATCGATAGCAAACTCTGTATCAAAGATAACAGGAATAACGCCTTGCTTCTGAGCATTAGCGAGAATCTTATTTACCACAAATGTTTTTCCAGTCATTGACTCGCCCGAAAATCCTACGATTCTGCCCTTAGGAATACCGCCTTTTCGACAGCTACCACCTAAAATTGCGTTAAGAGCATAACATCCTGTGTCATACCAAGTATCAACATTTGACAATGCGTTTTCATCGAGCATTGTTGCTTCGCTATTCATTGCGTCAAGTTTCTTAAAAATATTGTCAATCTCTTTACTCATATAAAAAATATTATACTACAGGTATTTTTATAATCAAGAGCATAAAATAAAAAAAAACGCCCGACTATAGTCGGGCGTTTAATCTGGTTTCTTTGAGAGCAGATTACGGTTTACTCATCAAATTATTTGGTTTTTTATTCTTCGTCAAAAAGTTTTACTACGCTTGGCTCGGCGGATGGAGCAGAAACAGGAGCTTCAAAAAGCTTGGTGTACTGATCAAGGAGTCGTGGATCATTATCGATGTCGACACCAAGTACTACATTGGCATAATGATACTTCCAGGTTGTGCCATTCTCTTTCGACTTCTCACCGACAAACTCGCGGAAATAAAGAGGAATGGTTTGTACGTTAAGCTGTCCTTGCTGAGTAGGCTGAACGTGAATAATAGCAGGGTTCTTCACAAGGAAGGAGCTGCTGTCGGCTGTGTCTCCGGCGTAAATACCTACTACAGTACGGCCGATGTGATCAATAAATGTGATGGTTTTTGTATCGCTCATATTTCTAATATATTATGCAGCTAATGTCGATAAATCAACTAGTTCATGCCTAGTAAGTCGAAAAGATCAATTTGTGCATCATTACCTGGTTTCTTCACCGTCCAGTTAACAGCTTCATAAAAGCGCTCAATGACAGAGTAGATAATCTTTTCGAACATCTTCTCATAGTCAATTTCAAATACACTCTGAAACTCCTTCGGATAATAATATTTGTACCCAATAACTGATAATCCAAAACTATTCGGCTTCTTTACCTCAAAGAAACGAACCTTATCACCGGAAGCCATTTTTTCATATTTGCGCTCAATACCAAATCTATCAAGAAGAATATTGTGATAGTATGCTGCCTTGACGTGCTTAGGCATTGCCTTAACTGTTTCAAAGCCATTACAGCGATTAGCGTATTTTTCATATCCCTTCACACCCATAACGAATGCTATGTCTTCAAGAGGCAAACTTTTAAAAATATCGTATGTTTCATTAAAAATCTTATTTGTAGCTGCGTAGTCTTTAGTAAGAAGCATTGTTTCGATAATCTTTTTTACATACGGCTTAATAGGAGCCGGCATTGTTGTACGTACGACTTCAACACCAGTATATTTAAATTTCTTACCCGGAATACCTTCAACGTCGAGAGTGTGTAGTACGTAACGCTTCTTAGCTAAGAATAACCCAACATCTGCAATAGCTTCGCGCTTAAACACCAGTCGACAGTCTTTTGATCCAAGAGCGCTTTTACCCCAGGTAATAATCTCCCTGTTTAGGTGTTCTTCTATATCTTCTACTGCCTTATAATATTCCTGTGCAACGTTGCCATTTTTATCAAAGGTGGGTATCTTCTTAGCTTCAACAAGATGTTTAATTGAAATATAGCTCGAGTCAGTATCGTTATAAACGATTGGTGAATTCTCAGCAAGAAATTCATCTGATAGCCCTGTATTCGCCTTAATGTAGTCTGTAAGAATTCTGTTTGATTCCTTAATAACAGCCTGTCCTGTTAGTGTGATCGACTCGGCTAGCTCATCATCACCGAGTGGGCTATGCTTGTTACCGAAATAACCATACACTGTATTCATCAAGATTTTTATCGTGTGTTGTCGTATATTAAGTCTATCTACTTCAACTTGAAGATCTTTATACTCCTGTGTATCTTCCTCAAGGGTTATAAGCTTCTTTTTTGCTTTTGTAAGCTGCTTTTTAACTTCAACGCGCTTTTTATAGTAATAGTCAATAGTGTCAGGGATGATGCCTTTCTCTTTCTGAGTAAAAAGAATTTTAGCTCTCGATATGGCAATTTCTTCCTGTTTAACGAATGCGGTAAACTTTTCGTGTGTAAGTGTAAACGTTTGACCGTTAACATGCTTAATAGTGATATCCTTATCAGATTTATCAATAATCTTACCTACCTTTGTTTCAGGTGATAGATTTAATGTAATCATTGTATTAGGATATAGACTGTTAGCGTCAAGTGATACAATGTGCTCTTGAAAGCCTTTTTGCGGGTCAGCAACATAAGCACCTGCATTCTTTGTACCTTCTTTTACATCTTTAACAAACGTTGGAATGCGTTTATCCTTTAAACGTGCTCTAATAGAGCAAAGACCGGTAATAACAGATAATGATCCCAAGGCGCCTTCAAACGTCGTGAGGCCTGCATAAGCGATCATTCTTAGTAACTGTATATACTGTAGCTTCTGTTCAAGTCGCACAAGAAGATTAACGTCTTGAATATTATAATCGACGAATGTCTCCCAATCACCGTCAGCAAGTTCTGTAAGATTTTGATCACCATAGTCAATCTTTCGCTCTTGAAGCTCAATTTCACCAATTGCATCAAGTTTATATGATTCGCGAAGCGTTTGACAAAAGCGCTTGTAGATGTCTAGATAATCAACGCAAGATAGACCTTCGATAAACCACTTGACCTGCTCTCTTCCGTACTTACCCATAAACGTTCTTGATCTTAAAGAGCCTGCAGGTGAAAGTTTTTGCATAGCTTCCTCTCCTAAGATCTTTCTCACTCTATTAATAACATAGGGTACATCAAAAAATTCTGAGTTCCAACCTGAAAGAATGTCGCAATAATCTTTACTAAAAAAATCAACGAATTTACGCAGAAGTTCCTCTTCCGTCTTACATGCAACGTATATTACATCAGGTGATTTAGCTGTATACGGCTTAAGTCCCCATGAATAGAACTTCCTCGTTATTGTATCATAAATTGTAATAATATTAATGGTATCGCCAGGATCTTGAGGATTTGGAAACGCATCGGGTGAATAAGTCTCGATATCAATAAAATATACCTTAAGAGGGTTTTTAGTAAATTCAGGCTTTTCGTTTTCTTTCCAATAAGTATCAAGTAAGAATTGTTGATAGACATTAAAATTTTCGAAAACCCTTGTCACCTTATTATCCTTAAGGTACTTTGATCGGTCGTATTGGTTCTTAAATCTTTTCTTTTTTAACTTTGTATCGAAAATACTCAGCGCGTCGGGAGCGTTATTAGTCTCGAGATATACATACGGCTCGTATGTTGAAGGAACTGTAATTCTCTTACCGTTTTCATCCCAGGTATAAAGATTAATTGTCTGACTTTGCGGAGAATATGATACGTTCCTATACACAAACCGATTATACTATCTCAAGCTATTGCAATCAAGCCGTAATACCGTTAATAGCATTAATTAACTTTCGATCAGGATGACCGTAAGGAAGGGTATGTAGCTCAACATACTTGTTAATATTATCCTCATTCTCAAGCCAGCGTAAGTCTGCCATCTTACGCATCTTTGTAGATATATTCATATAACGTCCCTTCTTTGAAAGAACATCATCAACAATGTCAATCATCTCTTCACCGGTATCAAACTTAAACGGTGCATTTTCATAGGTTACGAGATTCTGACAAGCAATAGGCAAACCATAGCTACATGCTTCAACAAGCTTAAGATCTGACTTAGCTTTATTAAAGGTATTGTTTTGAAGAGGGGCAACCATCATATTAACATTAAGATTAGCAATCTTCTCAGGGTACCTATAAAGTGTTTCCCAAGGATGAAATTCAAACTCCTTGCTTTGTATGAGGTCGTGTAGAGGAAGCGGATATGCACCGAGGAATACCCATTGATATTTGTCCTTTGTTGCTCGAATTACCTTATTAACGTGTGCGAAATCGTCGTTTTGACCTACACGATTATCAACATCAAAGTGAGCGCCAGAGCCAGCATACAGAATTCTTGGCTTCTTCTGATAGCGATCATAGTTCTCAGATATTTTTTTTTCGTTGTAAAAATTACCCATCCAAAATTTTGGCGGATAGTTCGGGATTACTGTGACGTTCTTATTCGACGTCTTACTCATATAATAATCTTTCATGAAATCACACGTGACAGTGACTTCATCACATAACTCCATAATCTCCTGCGCTGTTTTTCTAATCATCGGATCGACAAATGCAGGTTTAAACTTATTATACTCTGGAATATCCTCACTAAAAACAAGATCATCAATCTCGTAAATAATCCTAAACCCCATGTCCTTGCTCAATTTCTTTAAGAATTTAATAAACTCTAACTGATGAACAGTAGCTTGACGCTGAATACGTACACATTCAGCTCCTCTAAAGTAATTAGGATCAAAGCACATCATCGTGCTACCATGCACGACCATTTTCTGGTGTGCATTAAGAAGGTGTTCTGGCCAAATCATTCTCCAAAAACCGCACCCGCTATAATCAGCGTAATAGTTCATTACCCGCTTTAGCGACATCTCCGGTGGCTGTGGCATCTCGGTAGGCGCTTGCATCTGAAGAGATGGGCCGCTGAATGGTGATGTGAAAGGTGAAGCGCCAAACGGCGATGCGAAGGGCGAGGCAAAAGGTGAAGCAAACGGTCCGGGTGTCATGTTCATATAATTATAAAGCTTATTCCCTGTAATCAACACGCTTTGTGATGCCATTACTCTTTTCAAGAAAAATAATATCACCGGTCGCCGCTTTTACACTCTCTTTGCGATGACTAATAACCATAATGCTTTCATTAAACTTCTCAACACGCTCTTTGAGTACATTAATTACAAGCTCAATACCTCGTGCATCGAGACTGGAGTCAAAGAGCTCATCGTAAATGCTAAAGTTAAAGCATACATCACCTTGAAGGCGTCGCATATCCATAAACGCAAAGAGACAGGCAAGATCAATATTCTTTCTCTCTGCACCGCTAAAATTGAAATATGAACACTCTTTACCCTTGGTGTCAATAATCTCTTCTTCAAAGTATTCATTAAACGAACAGATACAATTGGCATCCATTTTTTGAAGATAGTAAGCTAACTTACTATTAAAGAGCTGTAGAATCTTTTTAACAATATATGACTTAACACCCTCTTCTGACACAACAAATTTAACAACGTCTAATACATTAGTTGTATTTTTTATTACGTCTAACTCTGTCTTGAGCTCGTTAATACCTTTTTCTTTTTCTGCAATTAATTCATCGTATTGAGTAGAGGCTTGCGTAAGATCTTTTAAATCTTGCTCAAGCATTACTTGCCATTCATTAAGCTGTTCAAGTCTTGATTGATATTTCTCTTGATCCTTTAACTCTAGAGCGTGCGCATGTATGCTATTTTCGAGTTGTTTTATCTTAGCATTAATTTCATCTCTCTTTTCTATTAATGATGTCTCAGTAACGTTACATGTGGTAATTGTATCCAGATGTTTCTTAATGCTATCATTCAGCTTCTTCTTCTCATTCTTTATGTGGTCTTTATCTGTCTCTTCAATACTTCTCAAGCAAGTAGGACATTTATCCTTATCTGTACCCACAGCTGCAATTTGTTTTTGAAACTGAGTAATGAGAGTCTGTCCTTCACTCTTTTGATGTCTATTTTCCTGAATCTTTGAATCGAATTTCTTTACAGCATCTCTTAGCTTATCTATAGCGATATTAATATTATCAATATTTTTAACCTTAAAAGAACTTATTTTATCGTTTATTTCAATAATCTCCTGAGCGTTATTTGTCTTGCGTAGAGTGTATTTATCATGCTTTTGCTTGCGCTCGTTAAGAGAATTTTCTTTCTGTCGATTAAGACTTAAAAGAGTCTTTTCTACCTCATCATATCTTGTTACTTGTATGTCTAGTGCTTTTTTGTTATCACCTATATCTATCTTTAGCAAATTAGACATATTACTAAAAATACCAAGGTTAAAAATATCCTCGATGAACTTTCTCTTCTCTTGCTTCTTCTTCGCCATAAACGGAATAGTGTTGTTTATGGTCATAATCACACAGTTTTGAAATATCTCAGGTGTGCAGTTAAACTTCTTCATAATGAAGTTATTTGTATTGGAGATACTATCGCGTGTTTTATCTTCGTCGTTAATATAGATATAGCACTTTGATGGTTCGAGTGTTCGTACAATCTTAATATTCTCAATAGTATCGAATTGAGTTACACTAACCTCAAGTATGACTTCGCAGTTTTTTTTGTTAACACTATTAACAATATATTCTTTCTTTAAGTCACGGAGTGTTTCACCGAAAACAGCAAAATTAATAGCATCGGCAATTGTCGATTTACCGACACCGTTTTGTCTATCTTCCTTATCTTTATTAACACCTGTTATAATGTGTAATCCGCGCTTAAAGTCAACAGAGACAGGCACATTTCCAACAGATAGAAAATTTTTAATTGTTACAGATTTAAAGTTAATATACTTCATACTTGACTAGCACGCTTATAAAGGTCGGTGCAATACGTTATAATACTGTCTTTATTTTCGATATCTAGTACGTTAATAAACTCTTCAATTGTAGCTTGCATGTCGACTCCTGTTGAGTCGTAGTTCTTATCATCAATAGAATATGCTCCCTCTGTGTAAGTATAGTCGGTAGTGAATGAGAGTGGCTTATACACGGAGAACTTCTGAATAAGAGCATCGATAGCATCGCTATTTGCCTTCTTATCGACAATAAACTTAACAAAATTACCGTTGACCATTTGATTGATATCAGCGCCTGTTAAGGATTTAGCTTGTGTTAATTCAGTAAGAGATATCTTCTTATGTATCGGTGATATGGTATTAATAAAGAAATCGTATTTAAGTGTCTCAAAATCAAGAATATAATACCCTTTCGTGCTGCCTAAATCACCAAAATCCATTTCAAAAGGATTACCAACGTAAATAATTTTACCCTCATTATAGACGCGCTCATCTCTTAGATGAAAGTGACCTGACATTACGAGCTCAGCTTTTGTTAAGAGATCGAGTGATTTCGCGCCGTGATCACATGTTTTAAAACTATTCATCTTAAAGCTTTCAATCTCAAGATGTCCAAAGATAGCGTCAGCCTTTGGTAGACCACTCACATCGCCTCCCCAGGGAATAAACGTAACAGTTTTACCAAGAAGTGTTGTTGTTGTGGTTTCGCTAATTACGGTAATATTCTTTCGACCGTTAAGGATTGACAAAGAGTTAATATCAGATCTATCCTTATAATATGCATCATGGTTTCCTACGATCATGATAATATTAAAATTGCTTAGTTTATCAAGAATAAGACCGGCGACATGCAACGTCGCGACAGAGATATCGCTCCTGTGATGGTAAAAATCACCAAGAAATAATATATCTTTTATATCTTTTTTCTTTATTTCATCAACAAACCAGTCACACCAGTCCAAAGCTACTTGATGCCAAGTAGTTGAATCGAGATGTACACCTAAGTGTAAGTCCGAGAATATAGCGACTTTTGATTTATTTAAATAAATATCCACAATAATTATTCTTCATCATCACCAGTTGGCTCAACATAAATGTGAGCTCCACCGTTCTCATCAGGATTAAGCATTAAATCGCTATATACTTTATCTCTATACTCATTAATAGCTTCATGATGCTTTTTTTCTTTCTTAATTCTATTAATAAAGGCATGAAAGGCAATAGTTGTAAAATATGAAAACGGACTGAACCCGCAATCAATTTTGAATTTCTTATTCTTTAGAGCCGAAAACATTTTTACAATAGCATCACCAACCATATCTTCTTTATAACTATAATTTAAAAAGTTTGGAGCGTAGGACAGACCGTTAGCTATTTTATTAATACTCTCACATAATTTATCAGTCATGTTGTCAGTTTTGTAATAGTTTCTTATCTCATCTTCAAACTCTCTACTATTAACATAGTGAACCTTGTCCTTTGGTTTAATTTTTTTAGGGGTCTCTTCTACTATTACCTGAGGTTCTTGAAACAATTCCGGAAGCTTACTGACAACATCTTCTAGAGCTGCGGCTTCTTCTAGAGGAAGATCAAGATCAAGAATTAGCGGCGGTTCTTTTTTATTTTTCTTCGATTTCTTTGTATGCAATGGGGATGCGTTCTTTTTCATAAAGTGTTTGTCTTTTTAGGGCGTGAGCAGCGCTATAGCGTAAGTCATCGGTAATATCAAATATTATAAGCTTAGATTTATCCTTATGCAACCTAAGTCCTCTACCAATAGACTGTACAATTTTAATTTTCGCTTTACCGCCACATGCAAAAATAATATAATGGAGATTTTTAATATTAATACCTGTGGAGAAGATCTTCGATATAGCAACAACAACAACATCACTATTTGCTTCCATGAGTTGTCTAACCTTATCTCTTTCCTCAACCTCTACTTCCCCGCGTATAAAGAAGCACTGCTTTTCAGGCATCATCTCTTTTATAAGATCAAAAAGTAGTTCTCCATGCTGAATATAATCAACCATGATTAAGACATTCTGCTGCAATCCCTTGGCTAGCTTTGCTATAATATTATTTCTAAACTTAGATGTTATCAGATATTCTAACTCTTCTCTATATGCATTTCCGCCTGAAGATGGTGAAGGAGCCTCTTTATGTAAGAGCTTAATGATTTGTATTTGCGCATTACTTACATAGTTTTCTTGTCTTAAATCGAAGCTATTTTTTTCATATATTACAGGTCCGATCTTACCAATAATATTCCACTGATCGAGGGATTCTTCAGGCATTGTACCAGTAAAACCAAATCTATAGGGTGTTTTTATTTTTTTAAGAATATCATTTACTTTATTGCCTTTACGAATCTTATGAACTTCATCAACAATGAGAAGATCTATATTCTCAAGCCAGTCTAGATTACTATTTTTACTCTGCAGTATACCGAGATTTGAGACAATTACGTTAGATGTTAAATTTAAATCATCGTCACCCGTCCACTTAGATACGCTGAACGGTACATTATAATCAACAAAATCATGATACGTCTGAGATGCAAGACCCCGGTCAGGTACAATAAAGAGGCATTTAAAGCTCTGTTTGTTATAGGAAGACATATATAGTTGATGCACCTTTGAAATTAACGAAGCTGATGTTAATGTCTTTCCACCGGCGGTAGCAAGAATAATAGTACCTCTTCCGTTAAAAAGGCACTGCTTAACAATCTCTTCTTGATAATCTCTCAAGCTTATATTGAGAGGGTATATTTCGTTTTTAAAATCCAATTGCTGATGCCAGCCGTTACGCGCGGGTACCACCTGATCGAAGATATTTTTATTATATTCAATCTCACCAACATACTGCTGACTTGTAAGAAATTTTTTAATCTCAACAAATAAGCACGGCTCAAATCTACCTGTTGGAGTTATTGCGTATGTCCGAGATGGCATGAATCGACCGCGACGACGCATAAAATGCGCGGCTTCGTTTTTTACAGAAAAATGCTCACGTATTTCATCGAACATATCACCTGATAAAATACCAAGTCGCTTCTTTTCATCATAATCGAATTTTATCATGTCGTCTCAAGCTTCATTATCTCTATGAGATTTTTAATATCAAAAGAACAGCTACTTAGAGTTTTTTCTGCCTTCTCAAGTAGCTCTACTAGTAGTTCAGTGTCTTGTATTTTTCTTGTAATATCTTGTACTTTACTATGCTTTTCTGCGGTTGCAGCAATTACAGGTTGAGTAAGCTTAACAGAGCTTGTATGATCAATCTCTGACATGATATCAGCCTTAACAGCATCTCGCTGTTTCTTTAACTGAATAATTTGTGATTTTAAGCGAATACATCTACCTGCCCATTTATGCTTAACTGCAGGCAGACGGAGTTGATAATCCTTAAGATTAAGTTCATTCATCTTTAGATCTTCTTCAAGCTCTTTTATGTATTCCTCTAGCATTAAGCTTAAATATAACATAAGGTATACAGAAATCAATGAGTAACTTTAATAAGCTAGTAGATAGTCTTTTAATGGAGCTTGCTAATGTAGCGGGCGGTATACAGAGTGTCACCGGGCCTGTAACTTCCGGAAACGGCGGTGGTCGCTTTGGTGTGCAGGATGATGTTGCTTATAATCAAAATGATGCTCGTCTCGCTATACCTCTCGGTACGAAGAATCCTTATATCAAGGATTTGAAGGGCAAGAAGAAGCCGAGTAAGAAGACCGTTAAAGTTCCTGTACAGCGGCGTGCTGGTATATATTTACCGGGAATGTAATAACTATCTGTATGGATAGCGGCCATTGGATTTTAGATGAAGATGTGGTGATTAATGAGCTTACATTTGGCTTCATCTATTTGATTGTTAATACTGTTAATAATAAAAAATATATTGGTAAGAAGCAGTGTACTAGTCGTATTAAGCGTAAACCACTTAAAGGTAAAACAAGAAATAGGATTGACCATAGGGAATCTGATTGGAAATCCTACACAAGTTCATCAAATGAGTTAAATGATGATATTATAAAATATGGTAAAGATAAGTTTGCTTTTAGAATTTTACGTACGTGCGACTCAAAGTGGGCTCTAGCTTACTATGAGATAAAAGAGCAACTGGATGAAGATGTATTACTGAGAGATGATTATTATAATGGTATTTGTAATGTAAGGATAGGTAAGGCTCCTAAACAAGAGCTTGCAAAATTTAAATTATAACGTTATACTGTAGTAGTGATTGACAGCTGCACATTTGAACAGTTTAATTTAAAATTTATAAACTTTGATTCTATATTCAAATTGATCGAAGTTAATTTAATCAATGATCTTACAAATTATAACTTAATTCCGGCGAAGAAAGTAACAAGAGATATTAAGAAACTATTCTATCATCATATTTTTTATGGTATTAGCGAATATCTTTTAAACAATAAATCAAAAGAGCGTGTTATTATTCTTAAAGCTCTTGACTCTCAATCAAGCTATTTGATCAATCAATACTTTAAAGTTGAAGACACACATCGTCATATAGAACAGGCTATTACACAAGTAGCTAAGCTTTTACCTATAAACTTATACGGTTATAAGAATATACAATTTAACGATTTAAAAACAGCTTATGAAAAAAGGGATGGTGATGTTGTTGAACTTATTGAAAGGATACGCTCTTTTGCGTGGTCCCGTGATTTTATGAGATCTCATTATACATTTTCTAAAGTTAAAAACTTTGCTAAGCGTAACGAATTAAAGTTTCTTAACGAGAAGTACTTTAATCAGCTTAAAACAAAGCAACTTCTCTTCATATAAGTACTAAATACTTATAATGAAATTTCTCGATAAACTTAATAACCAATGGTCATTATTAGATGAAGCAGATGATACAGCTGCTGCTCCTGTACCTGATGCGACGGCAGATGCCGCAGCTCCTGATCCAAATGCTGCTCCTGCAGCCGGTGAATCTACACCTGTAGCGCCTGAAGGATATGTGGGTCTTGTAAAATTATTAGCTAAAGCTGCAGCTATGAATTTTCCTGCGAATGCGCTTGATGAGATTTTTCGCACTGAGGTAACAGCAGAAAATGCATTTCCGTTACAGACGGCATTAGAGGCAGCACTCAAGCAGAACGAAATGTACGCTGATAACCCAGAGCGTCTCGATAATCCAAACGTCAAAAATTATATTAGCAGTATTAATACGGGTAATTTTATCAACAAGTATAAGCATTTGCTTGCTGCAATGAAAGAGCAGGACCCTTATATTAAAGATGTTAACATTTAAGTCATATTTTCTTAACGAAGGTGGTAATATATTCAGTACAACTGGACGTATAGACCGTAAGGACGTTCTACCGACTGTTCAACATCTCGAACAAATAACAGGTCTACCGCTTGTTAATAATATGCTCGGTTCAACAGGTAAGGCTGCAGACTCCGGTGATATTGACTTGGTTGTTGATTCAAAGACAATATCAAAAGCAGATCTTGAAAACAAGCTTCAAGCGTATTGGAAGCAGCACAGCGTTGATACTATCGGTACAAAAAAGACAGGTATATCTGTTCACTTTCTTTCACCTGTCTGGGATAAAGGTGGAAAAGAGACAGGAAAATATGTTCAAGTTGATTTTATGCTACACGAAGACCCTGAGTATCTTAAATTCTTTTACGCATCAAACGAAACAGCACCTTATAAAGGTAGAGATAGAAATATTCTCTTATCTGCGGTAGCAAAGCACAAAGGGTTCTCACTCTCCATGGGGGGTCTTTCAAACAGAGAAACAAAGGAACAAATTAATAAAGACCCCGATACTATCGCCAAGACAATTCTCGGTAAATCTGCAACCGCGGACGATTTACATAACATTTCAGCAATAACAAAGAAGCTTATAGATCTTTATGGTCCTGAACAGGCTAAAGAGATTGTTAAGGATGCTGAAGCTACAACAGGAAAAACATTACTATGATTACATTTAAGCAATTTGCAACAGAAGCAAAAAACGAAGGCGATCGTGTTGGTATACAGCACCTTTACTCACAAAATAAACCCGAGCTCTATTCTATGGGATTAGAGGAATTTAAACGCTTTGTTGGTTACCTGCAGCAAAATAAAGGAGTGATTACGCCTGAAAATTCTACAGTTACAGAAAAGGTAGACGGTATGGCGCTTAAAGTTGGAAACGACGAGCAAGGTTTTTTTGTACGCTCGAGTTATTCTGGTAAAGTTTATGAACCGGAAGGTTTTCTTACATCGATTAAATATCCTCCAGCGCGCGAGGCTTTTATGAATAGCTTTGAGCGTATCAAGCATCTCGTTCTACCTATTATTGGTAAGCATAACGTTACAATTCAACTCGAATGGCTTTACTCACCGAACGCTCTTGAAGCTGATCCTTCATCGGGTAAGGTAAGCTTCGTTGTGGCAGAATATCAAAAAGAAAAATTAGGCTCTTGGTCAACTTTTATTGTCATTAATATTCATGCAGATGAAAGCGTTAACGTAAATGCTATTCGTAAAAAGTTAATTGCTATTAATGATAGAGAAGTTAAATTTATTCTTCCTAATGTCAATCTCTTTCAGTCTGTAGATCTTAGACAAGAAACACTTAACGCTCAAAAAGCTTTCGCAACTATAGCAAAGAAAGAGCAAGAATTAAATCAATTAAAGGAAGAAATTGCAGCGGGCGGACCAGGGCGTAATAAGCTAGTACAGCGTCGTAAAGAATTAGTAGCAGCTATACAGGCTAAGCTTTTACCTATTCAGAAAGCAATGTATACAAAGACGGTAAACAATCTTCTTAAGACTGAAGGACTGTTAGGTGACATTGAGGGTTACGTTATTAAGGCAGGTGATTTAATGTTTAAAGTTAATAGTCCTCATTTTATGAGCGCTAAATTTGCTAAAGAAGATGACGAAGAGATAGGTGGCGAACCTATTGTTAACGCTAGACATGTACTAGATAATCAAGTAATGAATCGTCGCAGCTTTACTAACCCTGGTTACGGTAACGCTGATTGGGGTAGACTAACACCGGGTGTTGATACAAATACTTTCTAATATGAGTTTTAAAACATTAGTTGAAAAGATTATCTCTAATCTTAAACCGACAGGCTCAAAAGCTGTTTTTATTTTTGGTAGAATGAATCCACCTACTCTCGGTCACGAGCTTTTAATATCTAAGGCTGTTGAGATCGGTAGAAACGACCAGCGCGATTGTTATGTCATTCTAAGTAAAACGCAAGATGCTAAAAAGAATCCTATCCCATATCAGGATAAAATCACTGCGCTAAATGCCGCTTTACCGCAAGTAAGCTTTATTGATTCAGAGAAAATAAAAACAATTTTTGATGCAGTAACATTATTAATTGAAGGTGGTTATACAGATCTTGTATTAGTCTGCGGAAGCGATCGTGCTGCTGAATACGATACATTATTCAACAAGTATATAAACAACCCCGATCCTGAAAAGAAGCTTAACTTAACTAGTTTTAAGACAGCAGTAGCAGGTGCTAATAGGGATCCAGATAGTGATGACGCCTCTGGAGTTAGCGCTACAAAAGCTCGCAACCTCGCCAAAGCGGGTGACTTTGAATCCTTCAAAAAGATACTACCAACAAAAATGCCTGAAAACGAGGCAAAAATTCTTTTTAATGATATAAGGCAGAACTTAAAATAAGTTAAGCTTCAAGCATCTTAATCATACCGTAAACGGTATCTTCAACCTTTTCTCTTGGTTGATTGCGCATAAGCTCTTTAATTCTATTAACAAGAGCATCTCCGCCGTCATTTATACTTTTATAAAGATCCTGTTCTGTCTTTTCTTCAATTTCAATATCACGCTCAACTTCACCTTTATGAGCTTCGTAATCCTTATATCCAAATACACTGCTCACGCTTTCTTCAGCTTTAGCAATCTTATCCGCTACCCACTCTTCTATCTCACTATCGCATGGAATAATATCATGTAACATAGCAGCCATCTTTGCGATTCTATAAAGGTTTTGCTTAACCATATTTGATGCTTGATGCTGAGGATGCTCACCTGTCTGTGAGAACTCATCTTGATCATAGCCTCCCTCTTCTTCATCTCTTGCAAACACCATATCATCCTCTGACTTCGCAGACTTCTTGTCTGCACAATTACATTCTTCAGCTTCCTCCTCACACTTCATGCAGCGACGTACCGGTGCTTCGTAATCTTCGTCACTTTCTGCATTAGGTCCGAGTTCTACGTTCTCGTTAAGAAATACTCTTGTGTTGTAAAGAGCATTGAGTTCATCAATATAATTCGAAGCCATATATAATATTATTTATTCTCCTATAAATATAATTATGCAATGTCTGTTTGAATCTCGCTTTATACAATTACTCGAGAAAGAGGCGCCAAGTCTTTCAATTAAGAGAGGTGAAAAGCTACCTGTGAGTCGTGGAGGTGGTTTAACAGCAAAAGGCCGTGCAAAATATAATCGAGCAACTGGTTCTCATCTTAAAGCTCCTGTTACAGGTAAAGTAAAGAAAGGATCAAAAGCATCGAAACGTAGAAAGAGTTTTTGTTCTAGAAGCAAGGCTTGGATTCCTGCAGGTGGGTGCGCGGGTAAGGATACACGCGGATGTGCTGCAAGGAGGAGATGGAAATGCTAACGTTTAAACAGTTTGTCGAAAAGCATTGTTGGAAAGGCTATGTAAAGCGCGGGATGAAGAAAAAAGGCAAGCGCATGGTTAATAATTGTGTAAAAGAAGATACAGAGAATCGACCTATCCTCGGTGTAACAGAGTACATCACTATAAAGGAAATTGGTTCTATTATCGCGAAAATAGATAGCGGCAATGAAGCGTATAACGTTCTGCACGGTATAGACATTAAAACGAACAAAGATGATACGATAACATTTACAACAGTTAACGATAAAGTGATCACATTACCTAAGACAGGTAGCATCGATATTAATATAGGTAGTGGAAATATTGAAGCACGGCCAACGGTGTCACTTGACATTATCTTGCAAGGTAGGTCTTACAAGGATATTACATTCAGTATCGCAGACCGTGCTGATAATGAACAGCAAGTATTAATAGGAGAGCCGTTCATAGAACGGCTCAACGCTTTAGTAGATGTAAAGAGAGGTGTTTAGCACTTCTTCATATTTGTGACGAAGTCATAGAACTCAGCTCTTGTTGCGGCGTCTTCAAGGAAGTCTCCACTGAGCTTTGATGTCTTCATCTCGCAGCCGTCATGCTTAATCCCTCTCAGGCATGCGCATGTATGCGATGCACTAACTACAACCGCTACACCCTTATTCTGTTCACAGACATCGTTAATTGCATTATGAATCTGCACAGTTAGCCCCTCTTGTATCTGAGGTCTACGTGCATAATGCTCGACAATTCGATTAAGCTTAGATAAGCCAATAACACGGCCTTCGAGAGATGGAATATAAGCAACGTGAGCTACACCTGTAAAGGCGAGGTGGTGGTGACTACACATTGACTTAACAGGAATACCGCCTTGAAACACCATACCATCATAACCATTGCTCGGAAATGAGGTAATCTTTGGGGGGTTCTCGTAACATCCAGCTGCAAGATCATTTACAAACGCTTTAGCTACTCGAAGAGGTGTACCAGTACTATTAGGGTCATTACGCCAATCAAAACCTAAAGCATCAAGATATACTTCATATGCTGCAGCAGCTTTTTCAATAATAGCTTGTTTTTCCTCAACAGTACGAGGGTGGTTGCCGTTAGCTTCTTTGAGTTTTACTTCTTTTAAATATTCAGACATAACGTTATTATACCTTCACTATGCTCTAGTTCAACATAAATAATAATGATGAGGTATGATCAGATTATAACAGAGAGCCTTAATAAGGTTACACTTAAGAGAGTGCGTATTAAAGTAGATCCTGCTTCTGTGAGTGTGTCGGAGGATTTAGCCAAATGCAATGGTTATGAAGGGTACGTACTCGCGGAAGATCAATCATATATGAAGATTCTTGTTATAGTTCCAGGATCAAATGGCAAAATATCAGTCATGAATGTTCCTATTGAATATTTAGATATTCTGCTTCAAAACTTAGATCAGGTTCGTTTTAACGATTTTAAGCGCTTTATTATATTGTCTTTGGATATCGCTGATGATGATCCTATTATTCAGCAAATTGAAGCGAGCGAATCGATTGAAGATATAGAGTCATTCCTTAAAGATAGAGGCATAACGAGTGAAGAGATCACAAAGCTTTATAAATATTATATCGTATGAGTAGTTTTGATAATCTTGTAAGCGTCGCTCTTAATGAAGCTAGTCTCAGTGAATATATGCGTAAAGTTAAAGCTGTGGCGCGTGCAACGACACATGGTGTTGCTGCCACAGCAAAGTTAGCTGGTAATATTGCTCAAGGTGCTGGAAAGGTCTATTCTGCTATTGGCGGTACACAGGGTGGTGCAATGCTACAGAAAGTAGGTAGTGCTACGGCAAATGTCGCAGGTAATGTTGTTAAATCAATGCAAGATCTAGGAGCAACAGCACAAGAGGAAGAAATTATGAGAAAACTTTTTGGTGAAAATCCAAAGAAAGGCGATAAAATTAATATAGAGCTACCAGGTATTGACTCACAAGGTGCAGTTATAACAGATGTCAAGCCAGGTGTTAAGGATGATAGCATGTATACAGTAGATCTATTCCCTACCGGTAAATTAACGTCTTCTAATGCAACAGCGCAATCTACAAACTCAACCGGACAAGCAGCTAAAGATAAATCACCAATTGATAAAATTATCTTTACGAAAGGTAATAATGATTACGGGTCGACGAATATAAAATTATCACTATATAAAGCTAATAAATTAGTAGCAGCACGTAATATACCAGGGTTAAGGGAAAGCGGCGGTTTACATTTTAATGGTACAGGTAAGCCATGGACAGTAAATCTTGATTCTTCTGATTCGATTGATTTTGCTGATATCGCGGCATTTGTTGCAAATGATAAGGTCTTAAATCTGACGCCTGATCAGATGAAACAAGTTATAAGTGCGAAGGATTACCCTCAGCTCAAACAAACATTGACAAAACTTGGCAAGGGTGACAAATACATGCAGGTATATACTAACGCTATAACAGCGTTAAGGCAGGGTAAAGCTGCTCCGCAAATTCCACAATCAGATAATTCAGGTACCGAGGGTAACCAGCAAACTTCAACCGATAATACGAAAGGAATTAATGCTCGTACAGCAGATGGTCAACCTGTACCAGGACAAACAAGGTATACGACAACAGATAAAAAGAAAACATATCTTTACGGAAAGGATGGCTGGAAGCAACAAGATCCTAGCACCAAAAAATGGAGTATACCTGTACAGCAGCAAGCGCAAGTTACAGCTGCTTGGCAGAAGTCACAAAATATTACACCTACTGCAAAACCTGCAGCTAACACCGGTACACCGTCTGCAAAAGCTACAAGGCGCGCTACACAGACAAAAGGTGGAACACCTGTTCAACAACCTACAGCAGCTGATGCAGCTTCGATGAACTTGCCAGGTCATCCTGTAACAAATACAACACCGCCTAATAGGCGTACTAAATAAAATTATGCCATATAATATACAAAAATCAAGTTCAGGATATAAGGTTCGTTATAAGAAAGGTGGTAAGATGCATACAGTACCAGGTGCATCTGCTTCAAAAGAAAAAGCTAGAAAGCGTATTGCAGCTATTGAGATAAGTAAACATGCTCATGAAAGTTTCGATCAAACGGTAAATAATTTACTAAAAAAGCTACTCTTCTAGTTGATTTATTTCTTACAAAGAATAACTAATAGAGAATATAGGAAAGAGAGAAGGGACGGCAGACAGATTTTTATTTACATTTTTCTGATTTTTGATGTTTCTTTAAATTCTGCGTAGTTATTAGTTTACTACAATTAGTGCATATTACCCTCATACGCTCTTTTCGAATTGCTGTTTTCATTTTCATTCTGGTTAAATCAGATCTCTTTCTACCTCTATGAAATTCAGCAGTTTTTTCAATACTCATTTTATCTTTCGTGTAGTGTGGCATTCCTCTCTTCCATCCTACAGGAATTTCATTAACTGTCTTAAAACTTTTAATTTCCTTAGGATTCAAAACATTATACGCTCTTACAGTATTTTTGGTTGTTGATCCACCATCACCTATTTCCTCAATTAAATTCGCCCAACACACATCTTCAACTATGTTATATTTCTTTGAGTAATATATACCAGCTTGTCTAAGCTCGTAATTCGTTCCGTAGTGACCGAGTATCGTTGTAATAATTTTAGGATTATGTTTTTTGAGAATACGTCTCCAATATACACCGCTACCTTTATATTTTAGCGGATCTTTGTAGTCAGCGCACTTACAGAGATATTTTATATTGAGTCCCACAGCCTCTTTTATCATTAAATAATAGCCAAATTCCACAATAATATTTATACTTTAATGTTGATTTTCGTGGTCGAATATTTTACTATAAGCTTAATGAGTAATTACGTATCAACAAAATTAATTGAACTCGGTTCATGTGCTTTTAGACAATTCGGCGCAACGCATAGTCACTGTCATCTTTTGCACGGCTATCAACTTAAGGCAAAATTCCATTTCGGATGCCGGGAACTCGACAGTAATAACTGGTCAGTTGATTTCGGTGGACTTAAACAACTTAAGCAAATTTTAAATGATCAATTCGATCACACTCTCTGTATCGCTAAAAATGATCCATTACTCGAAGTCTTTCAACATCTTCACAATTTAGGTGGATGTAATCTTAAGGTTATGTCGGGTGTTGGTATTGAGAAGACAGCAGAATGGTGTTTTAACGCAGCTACACAATTCCTTAAAGATACATATGGTGATCGTTGCTGGGTTGAGAAGGTAGAAGTATATGAACATAAAAATAATTCAGCTATTTATTTTAAACCAAATAATACGGTCATACATACTTCATTTACAACATCTCCTATTCAGTCAGCACCTGTAGTATCTGAAGTAGTACCAACTGAGACTCCCGCATCACTACCCGAACAAGCGACACCACCTCCTACTGTTAACTTGCCTGTAAATGTTGGTAATAATAAAGTTACAACAGGTTATTCAGGTCTCTTTGATGGCATTAGTTGGGGCAGCAGATGAATCCCGAGCACATGCATCAGATATATGGTGGTGAAATATCTGACCATATTAAAATACAAAATCAATCAGCTCCGGATTTTTTTAAGTCGGTAGATAGCGGTGAACAGTTGACTAATATCTATAATAGTCAAGTTAAATCAAAAGGTGCTGTTAATGTAACAAATTCTATATTAGCTTTTAATCCTAAACAGTTAATTGATAAGCCAGCTGAAGACCCTATTTCCTTAGCGTTTAAAGATGCACTTAATAGGGTAGCAGCTGAGATAGGATTAACTGATGCAGATGGTGTACGCTATACTGCAGAATATAATCCAATGCTTAAAGATCAATCGAGCACTGATATACAACGCGCGAATGATGCTGTAGCACGTGCTCTTGAAGAGCTCAAGACTTTAGGCGAGATTTAGAATCTGACGGGCTGTACTCTTTTGTATTAGTTACAGGCATAATACCTTTAAATATATGTGTAACGTAGCGACAAAGCTCTGAACGTACAATATGATCTTCAGTGAGTTCAACACAGTGTACACCGTGTTCTTTAGCATCATCATTATCAAATGCTTTATAGACTGTATTAAAACCCGACTTTCCATACGGTAGATCTGATTGATCGGGGTCACCACATATAATCATTTTACTAAATTCGCCCATACGAGTAAAAAGAGTTTGTAATTCACGAATTGTTAAATTTTGACTCTCATCACAACACACAAATTTTACTGCAAAGTGTAACCCGCGTGCGAAGTTAATAGGGCAAATGGTTATTCTATTATCCTTATGTAAGCGATGAATTTGAGGTTCAATAATAAGCTCAGAGAACTTCTCATTGAAGGGAGTCATATATACATTTACCTTTTCATTAATATCACCTGGTAGGTAACCAAGCTTAGAGTCAGAGCTTTCAACAGCAGAACGCACGAGAACAATATCTGATACTTTCTTCATATTAAGAAGCTGAAGACCGAGATACATAGATAGAATTGTTTTTGAAGTACCGGCTGGACCCTTAAGAATCATAAGCTTTGTCTTCTTATCAAGAAATAAATTTATAATTTCTTTTTGTTTATCCGTCCAAGGAAGCTCCCGGACATTAAGTGAGAAGTCAATTTTTTCTCTCTGGGCTACGTAGGGTGAATTATCTTTAACTTCCGTAGAAGTCTTAGATGTGGCAACAGCTGCGGCTTTCGCCGTACGCTTTGGTTTTTTCATCTATTATTATTTAATCGATTTCCGATCTTGATTAACAACAGCAATATATTATTATTAGTATATGATTGATATTAATTCAGAAACGCTATTCCTATCCGACGATAAAATTTTTTATACGATTGAAGGTGAGGGTGAGTATGTTGGTGTACCGTCGGTGTTTATGCGCGTAGCTATGTGTAACTTAACCTGTCGCGGTTTTGCATCTGAGGATAGCCCGTATGGATGTGATTCATATGTTTCATGGTCTGTTAAAAACAAGATGACGTTCGCAGAAATCTTTACTCTCTTAGAAGAGAATAATTATACACAACATCTCTCCAATAATGCAATTCTCAAAATTACTGGTGGTGAACCAATTATACAAGAAAAACAGCTGTTAAAATTTGTACAAGCATTCGTAGAACGTTATGGTTTTATTCCACGTATTGACTTTGAGACAAACGCAACCCTTACCCCCGATAATAAATGGCTCTCACCTCGTGATCATGTTGATGGCATATACGGTGCGACGTTTACCACTTCACCAAAACTCATATCTAACGGTGATCCAGAAGAGAAGACATATAAGCCTGATGTATTAAAGTGGCATAGAGAGCATAATTCGGGATTTAAATTTGTAATTAATAAGTCCGAGGATATTGATGAGATATGGAAGAAGTATGTTAAGGACGGTAATGAAATTAATGTACCGCTTAACCGAATTTGGTTTATGCCTTGCTGTGGCTCACGTGAGGAGCATGTAGCAAACGCACCTGCGGTAGCTGAATATGCTAAAGCTATGCATGTAAACTTCAGTCCCCGTCTTCAGCTTTTGATTTGGAATAAAGCCTTGAAGGTTTAATAGATTTGACTTAAATAACAGACATGAGAATCGCTATTTCCGGGAGTGCCTGTCAGGGTAAATCCACTTTAATTAATGATATTATCAAGAAGTGGCCGATGTATAAACGGTCAGATGAATCGTACCGTAAGCTTATAAAGGATGAGGCTTTACCGCTCAATGATAAAGTCACACAAGACGGACAATGGAAGATTCTTAACTGTCTTATTGATGATATACAAAAGACATCAAAAGACGATTGTGTGTTATTTGATCGCTGCCCTTTAGATAATCTTGTCTATTCACTTTGGTCAAACAGTAAGGGTCAATCAGATATTGACGATGAGTTTATTAAAAAGTGTATTCCTCTGGTTCAAGAGACAATGCATGCGCTAGATATTATCTTCTTTACACCGATTACTAAATTTTCACCAATACCAACCGAGGCACGTGAATCTCGTAATATTGATGAGAATTATATTAAGGAAATCGATAATATCTTCAAAGCAATCTCATATCAGTATACTAAGACCGGTGCTTCGCCGTTCTTTCCACCTGAAGACCGTCCTCCAATTATTGAAGTATTTGGTGATAGAGAGCAACGTATTGCGATGATACAGTTATACCTCGACGACAGCGGCGATATTATTACTGATGAAAAAAGCGTATTGAGTAACGAAAATATCGATCTTGTTGAAAAACTAATTCGTGATCAAAAAGATGTTCAAAAAGCAGAGGTTCAAGAAGAAGAATTTAGAACAAATATTGTACGTTCTAAGATTATACCTAATAACTAGCTATTGTGGTGTAACTAATAATCTCGCGTAAAGATACATTGTTGTATTTGGTGCGCCACCAAGTGCTACAGAATGAACAAGATTATTACTAACGTCTTTCTGAATAGTACTCCACGGAACATATGGTACACATGTTAGCTGTGCGTTTTGAGTATTGGCGCAAAGTGAAAAGGTAAACATATATGGTTTAATTGTTGTGACGGGTATGATTGATGTTGGATTTGCAGGGTTGAAGAAATCTGCCCAATTTACACTGTATAGTGTTGTACCGGGAGTAATTTGAAATTGCTGTGCACCGCTATAAAGAATACTTGATGCTGTAAGAAGAGTTACCTGGGTATTAAAGACTCCGGAGAGAGTTTTAAATTGAGTTTGATTAGTTGCTGTCAGTGTTTGAATTTGTGTTTGAGTATTAGCAGAGAGCGTTTGAATTTGTGTATTATTACTAGCTGTTAACGTTTGAATTTGTGTATTTGTTGCTGCTGATAATCCTTGAATTTGTATCTGTGTACTATTAGTAATAGATGTTGTTATAGATGCAGAAGCGGCTGTAATTTGTGTGTACAGTGAGCTATACATAGGGTTGGCATAATTTACTGACTGTACAGGTGTTGCGCTTGTTATAATACCGTTAATAACAGTAAATCTATCATAATAGCCATTATCATACGTCAAACCGTTGCCGGATCTCCCTGATGATGTTGTCCATATGCGACTAGCAGATACACTAGCAATATTAACATCACCTGTGAAAGATGCATTACCACCTGTAAGATTACCTGTAATCGTAGCATTACCATTGATATCAGTTTTGACAACGTTTAGATCATTAAATGAAATAATTTGAGTACCGTTGTTTGTTTGCAATATAAAATAATCTGAATCTACAGCCAATTGTGATGTAGGTAAATTGCGTATATTGACAGTAGTGCTATTTGAGGGATTCGTTGCCATCGTTAATATTTAGTATACAATACATAAAATAAAACTATGTCTCAAAAAATAGGAGTTGGAATAATTACATGCAATAGACCACAGTATCTTAAAGGATTACTCGATTCTTTTCCGCAAGAGAGTGGTATTAATGAGCTCATTGTTATAAATGATGGAGAGCCGTTAAGTGAAGAACTTCCATACGTTGGAAAAGATTATGATTTTAGTCATGTAGCTTGGCTTCAAAATGAAGTTAATCTTGGTGTTGGTAAATCAAAAAATAAAGCTTTAAAATATCTTTATGATAAAGGATGTGATTATATCTTTTTAATCGAAGATGATATGATTATACTTGACTCTACAGTATTTGATCAGTACATTGATGCATCTAAAGTTAGTGGTATTCAGCATTTTAACTACGGCCCGGGATCACCTTTTAATCGCAAGCAAACTATTCAGAATTTTGACTTACATAATCGACATCTTCTCAGTCAAGATACTGAGCCGAACCCTAAGATGATTCTTGATTACAAGACCTGTAAGATTGCTTTGTATGAACACACCGTTGCCATGTTCTCTTTTTTTACAAGAGAGATAATTGAAAAGGTGGGGTATATTGATGAACAATTTTATAATGCATGGGAACACGTAGATCATACATATTGTATTATTAAAGCTGGTTATCATCCTCCTTTCTGGTGGTTTGCTGACTTAGCTAATAGTCACGAACTATTAACTGAAGCGCCAGGGGCTATTGATAATTCATCTATTGCTAATAAATCTGATCAGTGGGAGAAGAACGTGTATGGTGGTAGAGAATTATATCTCAAAAAGCACGGACACTATCCTAATCAACCACCATATGTTAGTAAGGAACAGGTAATTGAAACCGTAAAAAAAATTAAAAATGATTATAGCAGAAAATGAACTAAACAGTCAAAACTTCAAAGAATTTGAAGAATTGCTCATCGAATATAAAAAGTTAAATGCTTCTAAAGTTATAGAGATTGGATCTCTATACTGGTGGACACTTCAACATTTTATACATTATAGTCAAGAAGGTTCAACAGTACTGGCTATTGATTTGCCTGTCAGGTATTTTGTCGGTCCGCAAGATTGGCGCGTCGAAAAGCAAGAAAATAATTATAAGAACGTTTGGCCTATATGGGCTAAAGCAAATAAAACGAAGTTATATCTAATACCAGATTCATCGCAAAAACAATCGACTCTTGATAAGACAAAAGATATTTTTAAGGGTGAGGAAATTGACTTTCTTTTTATAGATGGCGATCATACATATCACGGTGTAAAACAGGACTATGAATTATACGGTCCTCTTGTTCGTAAAGGCGGTATTATCGCATTTCACGATATTGGTAAAAATGAAGAGGGTGGCGTTTTCCATTTATGGAATGAAATAAAAACTAAACATACAGCGTTTAAGGAATGTTTGTATGAAGCTAATCACGAAAAAGGAATAGGTATTATATATGTTTAAAAAAATTGCTGTCGGTACTAATCTTTTTGGTCAGAATACCGCACAAGACTTAGCTTTGCAAAGCTTAATTAAGTGCAAGAAAAGATATCCTGATCATATCGATCTCTTTAATATTCAATTTGAAAACGGTAAGGATTTAACAGAGCATCCAGACTTTAAAACTATCCACTGTTTAAAGCGTACGAGTAAGGATGTTTGTAATGGTACAAGAGAATTACCTATTGTACGCGACATGTTCGATGGTCTTGCTGATCTTGGATATGATTATTTTTGTTTTATAAATTCCGATATTATGGTATCACAGAATTTCTTTAAAGAAATTTTTGATAATGACAATGAAGTTTATATAGCATCGCGCCTAGCAATAGAAGGTGAAATTAAAGATCTTGATTTTAGTATTAATCTAAACGATCCAAATTCTTCACCGGTTAGAAATAGTCATTATCAAGTATCAGGCTTCGACGCTTTTACGATTAAAACTGAATGGTGGAAGAATAACCGTAATCTTTTTCCTGAATACGTATACGCTGTTGTATATTGGGACACACACTATGCAACACTTCTTCTTAAAAATGCTGATACGTTTATGCAGAATAAGACCCCGACCCTATTTCATATTATACATGAAGATAAATCATCGGCTCAATGTCCGGAGTTCGTCTATAATCAAAATACCTTTAACTTAGGTCACCATGATGATTTTGTTCTTTGGCATGAATATTTCTTTAATGTATTGGTAAGACGTGGTGAACGTAATAATTTTCTATACCCTGCAACAAATGAAGTTGAACTCCAGCATCAATATTTTAAACTAAAGCGATGATCGTACAAATCACACTAACAAGAAACGAATGTTTTCTTATAAAAGAACAACTACCTAACTGGTGCAAATACGCTGACGGATTCGTATTTTTCGATGATGGTTCGAGCGACGACACGGTTGAATTTTTGACGCAGAATAAGGATAAATATAATATTCTTGGTATATTACGACGCCCTGATAACCTCACAGACGAGCTAAAAAACGAGTCAGATATAAGGCAGCAGCTTTATGACGAGGCTTTAAAGTACTCCAATAAAATAATTTGCCTTGATACAGACGAGTATCTCGATGGTAATCTTACAAAGGAGCAATTAGAGCAAGCGTTAAGCGATAATCTCGATACTGTATTGTATTTACAATGGATACAATATACGAGTAACGATACTATACGAGTTGATGGAGCATGGAGACAGAATCTAACCGACAGAATCGGTAGTTATACAGGCCGATCTATTTTTAGCTATAGACAGAGCCATTCACTGCATTTACCACCCGCAGGTCGATCGTCTGTTATCGACCCGTCTGTTTTATATATCGCTCATCTTCAATGGCTCGATAAACGATGGGTCGGCGTGAAGCAGTATTATTGGAAGGTTATGGATTATGTGAATAAAAAATTACATAACGCCGATGTTGTAGGTTCTGAGGCATATGATCATTCAGTTAATAACTTTGCCTGGGAATATAATCCAGCTCCGCGTCCTCTCAAGGTACGAGAGGATATTTTTAAGATACAGGATATGACCAAGAACGATAGGCTACAATTTATTGCGAAATATACAAACGAGTACGGCATACCTAATCTTGGAGATTGGGGAATGGGTATATATGATTACTGTATAAAGAATAAATGAATATTTCTATCTTAATTGTAACATTTAAAGAGCGAGCTGAATATGTAAAAGATCTTATTAATAAAGTACGTTCCTCTGTTGGCAATGATATTGATATACTTCTCGCTATTAACGGTAATAATGAAGAGTTAACTGATGAAAGTTATCGTAAGGAGATGCTAGAGTTATGCTTAGCGACACCAAAGTGTTACCCGATTATTTGCCCTGAATTTAAGAGCTTACCTAAATTATGGAATACGTTAGTCATATATAGTAGAACCGAGTATAACTTTATTATTTGTGATGATGTTGAATTTAATAATACCGAAGCACTGAACGTAATAACAAATTATGTCAAAGAAACCGGCGAAGAATTCTTTACTATTAATGGTGAGTTTTCTTTCTTTGTAATTACAAAGAGTATGCTCCATAGACTCAATTATTTTGATGAACGACTTTGCGGTTATGGGGAAGAAGATGGTGATATCGTCCATAACTACATTTTACTATATAATAGATATCTTCCACGTTTAAACATTGATGGTATTAGAAATAAAGCTCTATATGATATAAAGACAGAGCATCTCGACACACATGTAGCAAATAAACCTAGGTTTAATCGCGAATTCATAAATGTAAAATATAAGGAAGATGCGAGTGGTATATGTGGAATGAACCCCGTACCTCTCAAGAGAGTACTACACACAAAACAACAATATCCGTATGAAATGTTCGTCAAGTATAATAAACACAATATTAAAAAATTTGACAAGATTCTCTTGAAATACGATTAATGTCATTTACAATTAATAAAGCCATGTCAACAAAAGAAGAAATTTTTAAACTCGTAAAGCAATACATAAGTGAGCAAAAGGCTCTAAAAAACTGGACCCCGGGTAAAGATTGGGTACAATACGCTGGACCATACTTTAATGACGATGAATATCTTTCATCTATTGAAACGATTCTTGATGGTTGGTTAGTTCTTGGTAAGAAAGGTATTACGTTTGAAAACGAATTTCCAAAATTACTTGGAAAATCTCACGGTGTACTGACAAATAGCGGTAGCAGCTCAAATCTTATAATGATGTCTGCGCTTGCTAGCAAGCGGCTTTATAACTTTAAAAAAGGTACTAAAGTTATAACACCAATCGCTGGTTTTCCAACTACTATAAATCCTATTTTTCAATTAGGTTTCGAACCGTTATTTGTTGACATTGACCTAGATACATTAAATCTAAATCTCGAACAAGTCGAAGACCAAGCTAAGAAAGGAGCAAAGGTTATTACGTTTGCCCACGTACTCGGCAATCCGCCGAATATGGATGAATTAATGCGCATTATAAAGCAGTATGACCTTATCTTACTTGAGGATTGTTGTGATGCGCTTGGATCAACATATAACGGTAAGCCACTCGGCGGCTTTGGTGAGTTTGCAAGCTGCTCATTTTACCCTGCCCATCATATTACTATGGGTGAAGGTGGTTTTGTTGCTTGTAATACGCATCAACAGGAAATTGTTGCGAGGAGTTTTAGAGAATGGGGTCGTGGATGTTACTGTGTTGGCATGAAGGCAGGTCTTCTTAAAAACGGATCATGTGGTAATAGATTTTCAAATTGGTTACCATCACTTCCTGATGAAGTGTTTGATCACAAGTATGTATACGATGAAATTGGTTATAACCTAAAGCCTATCGAAGTACAGGCTGCTATGGGTAATGAGCAAATGAAAAAATTACCTGAAATTGGAGCAATTCGTAGAGCAAATCATCAAAGACTAGTGAATATCTTTAAACCATATGAAGAGTTTTTTGTGATACCGACTGCGACAACGAATAGCGATCCTAATTGGTTTGCTTTTGCTTTGACTATAAAAGACAATGCCCCGTTTAAGCGTAGTGAGATTGTCGATTATCTCGAATCAAACAAAATTCAAACCCGACCATACTTTGCAGGTAATATCATGTTACAGCCAGCATATGATGGAATTATGCCTAGCGAGGATGTTATTAAGCTTTATCCTAATGCGAGAAAGGTAACTACCGATACGTTCTTCCTTGGTACCAGCCCGGTTATAACTACAGCTCAGCTTGACTATATTGAAAGTACTGTGCAGAATTTTATGAGTAGTATATGAGTAAACTGCAGCTAAAAAATATAACGCTGCTATCTTATAACTGCGTCGATCCGTTGCAGAGTGTAAAGGCATTATTGTATAGCTCTAAAGATATTGATTTCGGGCGTATTGTTTTAGTTTGTAACAATAGACCGGATAATTTACCTTCGCATATTGATTTTGTCGAGACAAAGCGTACAACGCACGCCGAAGCTAGTCAATTTTCCTATACAGAGTTACCAAATATAATAGATACTGAGTATATGCTCGCTATACACGCGGATGGCTTTATTATTAATCCGCATTTATGGTTAAATGAATTCTTAGATTACGATTATATAGGTGCACCTTGGAAGCCAGGCTTTACGAGTCGACCGAATCCAAATAGAGTCGGTAATGGTGGTTTTGTATTAAAAAGTAATAAATTTATACAGCTTACAAGAAATGTTAAATGGCTTGGTTATCATGAAGATGACGAACTCACAAACGTTTATTATAACTACTTTACACGACAAGGATGTAAATATGCTCCTGTTGAAGTAGCGATGAAGTTCTCTCTTGAATCAAAGATACCTGAATGTAAGTATGATTTAAATAATTGTTTCGGTTTTCATGGCGCAGGTAATCCAAAAGATATTTGCGTACATGATGGCGAATATCAGCAGTTTCAAGATAAAATTAAACTACTGGACACAATAGAACTCTAATTTTTATGGAAAACAAATTACAAATAAACTTATTTTCTTGCAGCGATAAAGCGCACCGCTTTTTGTTTACTAAAAAAATGGTAAACGAAATTTGTAATATACAACATATCGATAAAGTTCGTTTGTGTATATATGTTGAAGAAATACTATTCAATCAATGGGTAGGATATTTCAAGATAAATAAGCCGCGGTTTGATATACAACTTATAAAATGTGCAAATTCTGATTATTTGTCACGTGTGCATCATGCCCAAAAAACCGAATTCAAATATTCCTGCAAACTAGATGATGACGTGTTGGTCAGCAGACACGTTTGGGATTTTATTATTGAAAACCTGCATGTAATAGACAAGCAGCATCCAATTATTGCACCCATATTAACAAATGGAATTCCGAGCGTCGAACTATTCGCAAGAGATTTTCTTACAGATGAAGAGCGTGAGAAGGCATATGATATACTACTCAAAGGCTCTGTTGCTGATGAGTTTTGGGGGCTTAATTACACAGCTATTAATCAAAAGATAAAGAGTATGTCTGAATGGAACGGCCGTGAATATTGGGATTATGTCGCTATCGCTGATACACAATGGGAGACAAGACCTGTTCCTTGGGGATACTTTCAGGTAAGAGGCGTACACCCTGCTAGATTTTCGGCTGAGTATAATTTTTATATAGCTGACATAATTTCAAAAAATAAAGAAAAATTTTTTGGTAAAAATGCTTATGGTTTTGAAGAATACAAGGCTCCGTATTTTACAAATAATATGTTTATTTCTGAAACATCTTTCTGGAAGCGTAGTCTAGGAATCGCTCATGACGGCTGGGACGAAGGTCAATTGAGTTTGCAGATGAGTATAGATGATGCGACACCTCTCTATATAACCAACGGATTTGGTATACATATGGCATACGGCATGACAGAAAGACAGCAAGAAATCGAGCAACACTATATCTATAAAATATGAAATACACACTTATAAAGCCTGAAAATAATTGCGGCATGTGCGGTTATATCTGGCAAACGCTACGCGGTATTTATCAAAATCCAGACAAGCAATATTATATCGATTTTGACAATTGCATATACAAAACCAACGATGAAAACGTCTGGGAATATTGTTTCGAACAGCCACATACAACTGTAAAGCCCGACTCAGTGAATATCGAAAAAACAGTCGGTATCTTATTTGATCAAGAGAGCGAATTTATTCACGAGCACATTATACCGCAAACAGAGGAAGCAGTTCAAAAGAGGCGCTTAGAATTTAGCAATATTATTAAGCAATACTTTAAGCTTAAGCCGCACATTCAAGAACGCATAGATACATTTATAGAGGAAAATTTTAAAGATAAGCGCGTTCTAGGAGTTCACTTCAGGGGAACCGATCACCCGAATAAAAAGAGTATGAATGATTATTTACAAGTGGTGAAGGATACTCTTGTTGATTATGATAAGCTATTTATTTGTTCGGATGAACATGAGAGATTTAAGCTAGCGTCAGTTGTCTTTTCAAGAAAAGCAGTTTATTTAGATAGTTTAAGAAGTGAATCTGCTGCACCTCTTCATTCACATCCTGATGATATGAATTATCATTGGCGTAGTGATTACGCTTACCAGCGTAAGATAGTAGAAGATGTTGTAACAGAGGCCTACTTAATGTCAAAAACGGATATGCTAATATGCTGCCCGGGTTCTAATGTCAACTATCTTGCCCGTGCAATTAATCCTAACCTCAAATCAATAACACTATGAGTAAAGTATCTATTTTCGGTGGAACAGGGTTTATAGGCTCACGTTATTGTGAGCTTTTTTCAGACGATTCAATTGTAATTGACCGTAACGACTATAAACCAAAATCGAATAATATTTTATATTTTATTAGTACGGTTGATAACTATAACGTGCACAATGATCTACATGTTGATATTAATACAAATTTAACAGTGTTGATGAACGTACTCGATAATATTAAGGATAATAAAGATGTTGTTTTTAATTTTGTTAGCTCATGGTTCGTGTATGGTCAAAATAACGAAATACCATTTTCGGAAGAAACATCAAAATGTAATCCTACAGGCTTTTATTCAATAACTAAACACTGCGCGGAGCAATTACTAGTGTCTTTTTGTAATACGTATAATATAAAATATAGAATATTGCGTCTTGCAAACGTTATCGGCGAAGGAGATAAGAAAATATCAAAAAAGAAGAATGCTCTACAATACATGATAAAGGAAATTGCTAATAACCGCGACGTTGAATTATATTACGGTGGTCAGGTATTACGCGATTATATCTATGTAGATGATGTCTGCTACGCATTAAACCACTGTATGACCGTAGCACCGACGAACGAGATAATAAACATCGGAAGCGGAGAACCGCTTTTGTTTCTTGATTTAATTAATAAAGCTATTGATTTTGCAAAATCTAAATCCAATATCATACATATTAATCCGTCAACATTCCATAATATTGTTCAGGTGAGACACTCATATCTTAATACAAAAAAATTAAAATCTTACGGTTATAATATTCGTTATAATATAGATACAGTTATACAAAAATTAATTAATTCCTACAAAAATGAGTAATATAATTTTTATACACGCCGGAAATCTTGTATATGATAAGAACGGTAATCCAAATCATGATAGATGCCAAAACATCTTAAATGAAATCGCACATTATATTATCGAATCAAAGATCTACGAAGATGTAGATGCTATTAATCTTGAGCTTCTCGGCGACCCTAATATAATATTTGACGTACCGAAAGCTAAAATTTCACATAATGGTACTGACGTACATCAATGGGAATTTCCGACATTAGATAAAATAAGGTCACACGCTAAGTCAAATCCAGATGATAATATCCTCTATCTACATACAAAAGGATCGAGTAACGCTACCATTGTACCGGAATTTAATTGGATTGAAGATGTCAGACGATATCAACTCTATCAAAACATTACAAGATACAAGGAAGCGTTGGAATTTTTGAAAGAGTATGATACTTGCGGAGCTGAATTAATTTATAATCCAGTAGCTCATTATTCGCAGAACTTCTGGTGGGCAAGAGCGAGTCATATTAATACTCTAATAGATCCGCGAGATCGGCCTGTAATTTTTGATGAAAGGCATAAATGCGAGTTTTGGATATGCTCGAACCCTACCGGTAAGCATAAAAGTATTTTTAATATTTACTATGATTTTCTATATGCCCCTAGCTTTGCAAAGGAGTTGTACGTAAATAAACAATAATATGAAAAAGATCGTCTACATAACAGGATGCTTAGGGTTTATAGGTTCATACATTACAAGAGCTTGCTTAAAGAAAGGATGGTATGTAAGAGGTGTTGATAGCGCTACATACGCAGCGAATGAAGGCCTTCTAAAAGAATTTAACACATATGAAAATTTCTTTTTTGAGAAGAAGGATATTAACGACTTAAACTTCCTTTACGACTGTGACTACATTATCAATACAGCTGCCGAGACGCATGTAGATAATTCGATTGTTTCGAGCAAAGACTTTCTACGTTCGAACGTAGATGGCGTGCATAATCTTCTCGAATTGATGAAGAGCAAGCTTCGCTATAAAGTACCGACGTTACTTCACTTCAGTACGGACGAGGTATATGGTGATGTTGAGGTAGGGGTACATACAGAGAAAGACATACTCAAACCAAGTAATCCCTACTCAGCATCAAAAGCAGCCGCTGATATGCTCATCCTCGCCTGGGCAAGAACATTTAATCTACCCTATGTAATTGTCAGGCCGACGAATAATTACGGTATCGGTCAATATGTCGAAAAATTAATTCCAAAGGCATGTAAGTTTATTTCACTTGGAAGAAAAATACCACTTCATAATAATGGCTCGCCTGTCAGAACATGGCTACACGTCGAAGATACGGCATCTGCAGCGATAGCGATAATCGAAAGTGGTGTACAAAATGAAATCTTTAATATTTCAGGTAACTTCGAGCAAGCTAATATTGAAACGGTTAAGCAAATTATTCAGTATTATGATTCTTCAGCTGAAACCGCTACCCAAGAAGTATTAGAGAAGTATATAGACTTCTCTTGTCATAGACCTGGTCAGGATGTTCGATACGCTTTAGATGATTCAAAGCTTAAGCAACTCGGATGGCAGCCAGTGAGAGAGTTTAGTGCTGAACTTCAAAAAGCAGTTGAATTCTATAAAAATAATTTTATCTGGTAGCATTTTATATTTTATCAGTTATTATAAAAACACCGTATGAATACAAGAGAATTTAAATGCGCAAAAATACTTACCGATCTTATCGAGAGCGATGGTCTCGTCGGTATTAAGACCAGCTTTGAAGATGAGGGAGCAACGTTCGAAGAGACTATACGGCTTAAGGCAGTATGTAGCCAAGCGGGTACAAAAGTAACTTTAAAGATTGGTGGACCTGAAGCTATTCGTGATATTAAAGATTCCGCTGTTATAGGCGTAAAGGGCGTTGTTGCACCGATGGTAGAGTCGGATTTTGGCTTGAAGAAATTTATTCAAGCGATTAAGACACACCTTACAGAGGATATTATCTCATCTCTTCAACTTAATGTTAACATTGAAACAATTACCGGTGCATTGAATATTGATGCAATTCTTAAGACCTCTGAAGCGGGTAGTTTATACGGCGTAACTGTAGGTCGAGTTGATTTAGTATCATCGATGGGTAAAGATAGAAATTATGTTAATAGTGATGAGATTTATAAAATTGCAGCTAATATTTTTACAAAAGCAAAGGAGAGAGGAATAAGGGCATGTATTGGCGGTGCTGTATCAACAGAATCACATGATTTTCTACAAAAATTACAAGCAAACGGCTTACTAGATAAGTTTGAAACAAGATATGCAATGTTTGACCCATCTATTACATTGAAAAATTTATCTCGCGCTCTTTCCAAGGCACAACTATTTGAGTACGAATGGTTGCTTAATAAGCATGAGCAGTATCAAAAATTTGCGAACCAGGATTTATCGAGAATAAAGATGATACAAGATCGACTTAATCAGTCGATTTCTTATAAATGAATGTACTGCTAACGGGTGGTTCACGTGGCATTGGAGCTGCTATAGCTCTGCTCTTTAAGGACAAGGGACATTACGTGTATGCACCGTCGCGTGATGAGCTCGATTTAACCCTTCCTATACGTCTCGATACATCAGAGTATGATATTATTATTAATAATGCCGGTATCAATACATTAAACGATTGTACGCTCACGTGTCCTGAAGAAACACTTCACGTAAATTTTATCGCGCCTCTACAGATCATACAACAATGCTTACCGTATATGATGAAAGAAAGATATGGTAGGATAGTTAATATCGGTAGTGTATGGATTGATAGAACCAAAAAGCACCGACTAGCATATAGTGCAAGTAAAAGCGCTCTTCACGCACTTACCAAGGCGCTCGCGGTAGAATATTCAAATTTAAATATATTAGCAAATACGGTATCTCCCGGGTTCGTTGATACTGAAATGACTCATAAGAATAATACATTAGAGCAAGTAGAGAATATCATTAATACTATCCCTTGTGGGAGACTTGGTCTTCCAGAAGAGATTGCAAAAACCGTTTATCATTTAACGATCGACAATACATATATTAGCGGGCAAAATATTATTATAGATGGAGGGTTTACAAGTGCTGCAAATTAATATAAATTCAACCATACGCAAATATTGCGTTAATTTACCAGTAACGCTTGATTATATTACCGATCTCTGCAATAGAGAAAATTCTCTTGTTATTATTGATACAAATGTTTATAATCTCTATCCACAGCTACTCACACGTGATAATTATATAAAGTTTTTATGTACGGAAGATTTTAAAAACCTCGACGGTGTTAATAATATTTTATTAGAGCTTGTTAAGCGTAAAATTAATAAAAAGACCGAGATTGTTGCTATCGGAGGAGGAGTATTACAGGATGTCGTCGGGTTCTGTGCTTCTATATATCATCGCGGTATAAACTATAGCCTTGTACCTACAACGCTGCTTTCACAGGTAGATAGCTGTATCGGTGGCAAGACATCTCTTAACTTTAAAGAGGGTAAGAATCTATTAGGTACATTTTATCCTCCGACGTCTATTTTTATATGCGCTGAATTTACTAAAACATTAAGCAAGCTTGATTATATAAGCGGTCTTGGTGAAGTTTATAAATTTCATATATTACAAAATAAGATTAAAGACTTTAACTCTAAAGGTGATGTTCAGGGCCTTATTCGAGATAGTCTCGAATACAAGGCAAGTATAATTGATCAAGATGAGTTTGATACAGGTTTAAGACGTACGTTAAACTTTGGTCATACATTTGGACACGCTCTAGAGATAACATCAAATCATGTACTTCCGCATGGTATTGCTATTATATTTGGCAGTATGATAGCTGTTGACATATCAAATAAACTAGGTTATACAGTACCTGATTATGAGCATATAATATCAACAGGGAGAGATCTAATACAACAAAGTGAAGTTGACTGTATAGATAGGGAATGGTTTAATTATGATAATTTAATGGCTGCTGTAAAACTTGATAAAAAAAGTACCGGTAATCTTACGATGGTACTAATTGACTCTCACCCTATAATTACCGAAATACGAGACGTCAGTCTTGTTGCCGATGTTATACAAAAATACTATGAGAGTTTCTGATTATATAATTGAATTTTTACGCGACAAATACGGTGTCGATACTTTCTTTACGGTTTCAGGTGGCGGGTGTATTTTTCTTGTCGATTCTTTAGGTAAAACCGAAAATATTAAATATGTTGCAACGCAACACGAGCAAGCAGCAGCTATAGCTGCAGAAGGATACGCAAGAATTAATAATAGGCTCGGAGCATGCGTTGTAACGAGTGGTCCAGGTGGTACAAATGCGATGACAGGCACTCTTTGTAGTTGGCTTGATTCAATCCCTGTTATTGTTATTAGTGGTCAGGTCAATAAAGAAATGACAACAAACTACACTAATCTACCGTTAAGACAGCTCGGAGACCAAGAGTTTGATATCATCAAGTCAGTATCAAGCATGACGAAATACGCTATACAGGTAAATGACGCTAATGATATACGCTATCATTTAGAAAAGGCATGTACGCTAGCAACGACTGGTCGACCAGGTCCTGTTTGGATCGATATACCGCTGAATGTACAATCTGCTGTTATTACACCTGAAACATTAGTAGGATACACCGAAACACCGGTAATGAGTAAACCTGCAGAAAGTGATATAGAGGATATTGTTTGTAGATTGAACAACGCATCAAAGCCTCTTATTATTGTAGGTAATGGTGTTAGATTGAGCGGTGGCGTGGCGCAGTTAAGGGAGTTTTTAGCTAAAAGTAATATACCTGTAATTACTGCAATAAATGGTAATGATGTTATTAATAATGATTACCCTTATTACTATGGTCGATTTGGTACGCATGCGCAAATTTGCGCGAATAAACTCCTAAGTGAATGCGACTTGCTTCTTACTATCGGTACACGTCTCTATGTAAGACAAACAGGTTATAATTTTAAAAGTTTTGCTCAACAAGCATATAAAGTTTACGTTGATGTCGATGAAAACGAACTCAACAAACCGACATTATACCCAGATAAAAAAATAGTATCCGACGCAAAAGTCTTTATTAACGAACTTCTTAAACACGATATAAAATCTCCTTCACAAGAATGGTACGATATTTGTAATGATTATAATGCAGCTCCAAAAGTACTAAATAGACACAGAAACAAAACAGAGTTTGTTAGTAACTATTACTTTATTGAAAGACTGAGTGATAGTATTCCAAAGAACTATCATGTTGTTACAAGTGACGGATCAGCTAATGTTGTAACAATGCAGGTCCTCCGGCTTACCGGTGATCAACGACTCATTACTAATACGGGTTGTGCACCTATGGGATATGGTCTCCCTGCTGCGATAGGAGCAAGCTTTAATCATAATATTGTTTGCATCGAAGGTGACGGGAGCTTACATCTTAACGTACACGAATTACAAACACTTAAACATTATGACCGTCCTATTAAACTAATCGTCTTAAACAATGATGGTTACCTTTCTATAAAGGTCACACAAAAAACATTTTTCAACGGTCATTACGTGGCATCAGGAAAGGGTAGCGGTGTAACATTACCGAATTATGAAAAAATATTTAGCGCATACGATATACCGTATTTTAAAATTAAAACAAATAATGAAATTGATAATACACTTGAGTCTTTTTTTGAATATGATGGCTTTGCAGTCTGTGAGGTATTTACTGACCCTGAGGAATACCATGAACCCAAAGTTATTGCAAAGCTTGACAAGGACGGTAATTTTATACCAGGTGAGTTAAACAATATTCAATGGATCAATAATTAGCAGTGAACATTTTAATTACAGGTGGAAACGGATATATAGCAAGTAAAATAAAAGCTTTTTTAGCTCCTAAGCATACTATAACTGCTATTACATGTGATGACTTTGATCTCTCTAATAGCGCTGCGACGTCCGCTTTTTTCATAAATAAAACTTTTGATGTAGTTATACATACAGCAACAGCAGGTGGTAGTAGGTTGAGGTCTGAAGGACCCGATGTACTAATTCATAATATGCGAATGTATTTAAATTTACTTGCAAATAATGATAAATTTAATCGATTAATCTCATTTGGTTCCGGAGCAGAGTTTATAAATCCCCGTACACCGTATGGTGTAAGTAAAAAAGCTATAGCGGAATCAATATTGAAGCACGGCAATTTCTATAATATAAGAATATATGCCGTTTTTGATGAAGACGAACTCAATACCCGGTTTATAAAAGCTAACATTATAAACTATCTTAACAAACAACCAATAGTAATCCATCAGGATAAAACGATGGATTTCTTTTATATGAAGGACTTGTTAAATCTTGTTGAGTATTATATCACAGCAGACGCGCCACCGAAAGAAATAGATTGTACGTATACTCTATCCTACAAACTATCCGATATAGCTAATATTATAAACAATCTCGGTGATTATAAAGTAGATATCACTTATAATAGTAATTGTTGTGGATCCGATTATACAGGAAAATATAGCCAGTTAATACCTTATATTGGAATTGAGCAAGGTATAAAAGAAGTTTACGACTACCTTAAAAAGCAGTTGTAATTATAGATCTTATTAGTATAATAGATTGTATGATTATTAATGTACCACTCTACGACGGCGATCTTATTCATTCACGTTTTGCATATAAGCATTTTCGCGATAAAACCTTACCTATTGGTAATATAGTAGCGTTTAGAGCTCCGATGAAAGTTGAAGCTGAGGGTATGATTGATAGTGAAGATATTCTCAATGCAGATTATATTTACAGTGATGATGCAATTAATTTCTGTTGGGAAATACCGAATCTTGATCCGTTTGGTGCGACATCTTATCAGCGTCTTCTCAATACGCAGATCGCAAATATTCTTAGCGCAAAGTACCTAAAAGCTCCTATTGAGGTTGATGGCGACGATTTGATCGTTCACAAGGAGCACAATCAAGGTGGTGTCACACAGGTAAAGGGTAAGTGTAGTGTTAGCATCACATACTCTAAGAATAATGTAGCTCTCGGACACACAGGTATCAATATTACTGCTGGTAAGAAGGCACCTGCATTTGCGTATTCAACGAATTTGACAGATGAACAAGCTAATGCATTTATGCAAGACGTCATTGGTTTATTTTACGCGATGAATGACGACATCTTCTTGAGCACGACAAAGGTCATTAGCTAATGACAATATTCGATTTTATATCGAGCACGCTCTTTACTAAGCACAAAACATGCTTAAACTCTGTTGATGAAGAAGGTGAGTTCTCACCTTACATGCTCAATAGATGGGCGAGTATGTATTCACCACCGGTAGCAGTTATTTGCAATATACTTAACAAGTATCTCGGTGTGTTCGAAAATAAAAAAGACCTTTATAATTTGTTTGTAGCAACTCTACCGAAAGTGTCTTCTCGTCGTATCATGTATATAAAGAAAACAAAAGAAACAAAGAAGGAAGAGAACCCTGATATAGAATTAATCGCAAATAATCTCGAGCTCTCCGAACGAGAGATTAACGAATATATTGCATTTAACCAAAACCTAACTAATTAAACGTATATGGTCGCTGATATTGATATGCTTGGTCCTCTCCCGAAAAGTCTTATTGACTTTTCATCGCTCCCTAAGAATTCCTTCAACTCCGTTTTTTATGGATACAATTTGAAGCAAGTTTTAGATGATATTCTTCTTTGTACGTTTGTTGATGAAACAGAAGACGGTTCAAGCATTATTCGTAATGGTCTACACGTACCGGTTAATACCGACACAAAGGCTTGGCGTATCGGTGAGGTGATTCTCGCTGGTCCAAATGTAAAGTACGCTAAGGTCGGTGACTATGTCTGCTTCCCTAACAACCTGGGCGTACCTGTAGCAAACATTGATATCGATAATTACGGTACACTAAAGAAAGGAATCTTCTTGAACGAGCAGCGTATTTTCGGTATTTGCTCGCTACGAGGTAATGATAATGAAAGCGTCGCTGCCAACCTTAAAAAGCCTGCTACTAAACAACGTAGTCGAAATAAAGTTTAATCGTCGTAGAATTAAACCTGGAGCGGCCCCTACCAGGAGAATGCTCTGTACGAACTCTTTATCACTACTAAATAGCACTGAAGGTAGGCTCGCGCTTAATTATAGGCGTGCTATTAACATGCCTAAATTTGACACTAATGTAAAGGACCTTATTATTACATGGGACATTTTCATGCAGGATTATCGATGTATTAATATGACTGCATGTGATCTTATTCAAGTTATTCCTGCAAATCAAACGTTTTGGAAATTCTTTAATGAGAAGCTAGCTGGACTATCGGCTCCTCAAAAGATAAATTTTATGAATTCATGACTTCCATTGACGAGATCGAACATCTTATTGAGCCGTTCTTACTTACCCCTATAACTTTTACTATCGATGAAAAGGTAATTAAACAGGGCAAGCTACAACTTTTCTGCGTAAAGGACTTTTTTTGTGTTTTTACTCTTCTTAGTCTTGAAAAAAATAACAAAAAAACAGTATATGAAATACCCTATCCATTTAATATCAGGACACTGAGCGATGGAAGGCTGGAGCTTGACTATACACTAGAGTCGTTTTATCTCTCAAATTTACGGGTAAGAGAATTGGTTAACAAGCTTAAATTTTCAAAGACATCAAAATTTTTTAATAAAAAGATTGTTGTAACTGCAGTAAAGTCGTCTATACTAGAGTAGTGATTATATCCTATATAGATCAGTTTCCAGTTAATTATACCCCAAGCAAGCTTCAAGTTGATGTAATTAATAAAATTGACAATGCGTTTAAAAGCGGAAAAAAATTTGTAATATGCTGCGCACCGACGGGTTCAGGTAAGAGCTTTATTGCGCGTACTTTAGCGAATATTGGAAACCCGCCTTCCGATGACATTAAGCAATTAGTTAATAGTTATGATGCGTACAAGATGGATTTTGATGGTAGATATACATACGAACAGGAGTGTCGTGAGACATCCTCTTTTGGTACCTTCGCTCTGACGATCACTAAGTCGCTTCAAGATCAATATCAAGAACTTTTCGAGGATACTGATATATTAAAAGGCAAGACAAATTATGTCTGTGATGTTGATGAGAATTATGACGTCGAGCTCGCACCCTGTACATTTGCACCTTCTCTAAGAGACAACTGTTGGACTGAAAATCGTTGCAGCTATTATAATGCAAGAAATACGGCTGTATTATCGAGGTTCGCTGTTCTTAACTATAAAATGTTTTTATCTTTACCGAATCATATCAAGCGTAAAAACTTTTTGATCTGTGATGAAGCATCGGAGTTAGAAGATGAAATTATCAGACAGTTCTCAGCTGAAATCAATTACGAGCGATTAGCCAGTTATAGTATACCGTATGAGATTCTCGTAACAGACAATAAGGAACACGCGCTTATATGGGTCAATAACTTACTCGAGCCTATTATGGAGGAGATTAGCCGCTTTACTACTTTGAATAGCAGTAAAAAGCAAAATCTAGTTTCACAGACCGAAAAAATAAAATACCAGTTTTTAAAGAACATGCACCGCTCTCTTACTATTATTAGCGCACATTGGAGAGAGTGTGAATTTGTTGTTGATATCGATTCAAAGCGTGTTATCCTGACCCCGTTAAGAGCAAACTCTCTTTCAAAGTATGTTTTTGATTACGGCGATAAGGTTGTCTTAATGTCCGCAACCATAATTGATCATAAGCATTTTGCTAAATCACTCGGTATTCGCGATTACGAGTATATTGAAGTCGATAGTACATTTGATGCTAGTAAATCCCCTATATACATTTCTTCAAAGCATAAATTAAATTATAAAAACTTGAAGAATGTTTTACCTGATATTTGTGAACAGGTAAAATTGATTATTAATCATCATAAAAATGATAAGGGTATAATACATACACACTCAAATGAGATTAATGGAATTATAAAGGAAAGAATAAATGATAAAAGGTTTCTTTGTCGAGACACTCAAATTAGTAATGAAGATATATTAAAGACTCATAGTAGTACCAAGGAACCTACAATTCTTGTGTCACCATCTCTTGTTTATGGTGTTGATCTCAAGGACGACTTAGCTAGATTTCAGATCATTATTAAACTCCCGTTTTTACCCCTTTCATCAAAGCGAATTAAGAAATTATTTGAACAAGATGCAGAGTGGTATGAAAATAAGATGTTAAACGCTGTAGTACAAGCAGCAGGCCGTGCTACAAGAAATAAAGACGATTACTCGAGCACGTACATTCTCGATGGTAATTTTGTCAATGTTGTAAAAAGAGCTAAAAACAAGCTTCCAAAATATTTTATCGAACGCATCCATTAACTTAAATATTTGTAAGGAATTTATATAGCGTGCGCAATCAAACATTTCATTGGGAGGTTAAAGACCTTATAACACAGTTCATTACTGCGTTTGATAATATTATTATTAATCGCTACGATAATTCTCGTGTTGCAAAGAACAAGGTTCAGGTTCGATACGTTTACGCGCCGAAGCATCGCGTAGTATATGACCTAGTTAATCTGGCACAAAACATCACTCTACCTGTTGTTTCCGTGAGTATTAGTAATATAAGCAGAGATGAATCTAGAGTCTTTAATAAAATTAATGGATTCTATTTCGCTAACGGCACGAGTGATATTAGCAAGACCCCTACATCAACACACTATAATAGTCCTGTCCCTGTTAATATTACCGTTAATATGTCAATACTAACAAAGTATCAATCCGACATGGATCAAATATTAACGAACTTCATTCCGTATAATAATCCTTATATTATTCTCTCCTGGAAAGTACCTAACGACCTATCATCAACCGGATTCGCCATACCCCAAGAAATTCGTAGCGAAGTACTTTGGAGTGGAAACGTCAATCTCTCGTACCCGACTGACATCGCAGCGTCAGAAAAATATAAAATAACAGGTGATACATCATTTACTATTAAAGGATGGTTGTTTCCCGCGCAACAAGATCCTGTTGGTAATATATTCTATATTAATGAGAATTTTTATAACACCAAACTCATTACATCGGTATCGGAGCTGACAGCTGCTACATACTCGTCTGATACCAATGTTATTGCAGACGTAGAACGCCTATCTTCGTATGGCTATCCGCAGATAACAAATGAAATTAGCTATTTTACTTCTGACGCTAATACAAGCGCGTATTTATAATGGTAATTAGCTAAATACGTATTAAGTAATTGTGATAAATTATGGTTGATTCAAATAGAGAGAGTACTTTTGGTAGAGAGTTAATGAAGTATGTATCTTCTAAACTACCATACCAATCATATGATGTTAATGATAAGATTAACGCTCTAAACCCAAAATATGAGCTTTTCTATGGCCGTGGTACAGATAAAATTGGCGCATTAACACGTCAATCTATTTCATCATCTGTTTCCGTAACAGACGACCAGTATGCAAATATTTTACAAAACAAAGACTACCATGACTTCATGTATGCAAATATTCAGCCCGATAAGGGCCGGAGACTTACAGACTATAGAGTCATGGCGGCATACTCCGAAGTTGCAGATGCGTTAGATGAGATATGTGATGAGTTTATTAATAAAGACGAAAACGGTGATATTGTTAAGCTTGGATTTATAGACTCCGGGCTTTCAGAAACACAAAAAACAAAAGTAAGAAAAGAGTTTCAAAGATACATTAATTATTTCGATCTCGAACATAAAGGCTGGGAATATATTAGACAGCTGCTAGTTGATGCAGAAATATACTGGGAACACATTATACATAAAAAATATCCAAAGGAAGGTATTTTAGGTGTTGTTACGATTCCCTCTGACGTCATCGACCCTGTATTTGAAAATGTACAGAATATGATTGTAAAGGGATTCTTACTACGTAAGCCCATCTACGATGCAAAGAATCCCGGTAAGGTCGCAAAGATAGAGCTAATTCCGATGGACGTTAACCAGGTTACATATATTAACTCTGGTATTTGGAATGAAAATAAAAATTTAAGATTACCTTTTATTGAAAATGCAAGACGCGCTTACCGTCAACTAAGCTTAATTGAAGATGCTATTGTCATATACCGCCTTGTTAGAGCACCTGAACGACTAGTCTTTAACGTCGATGTTGGAAACATGGCGCCACCTAAGGCTGAAGCATATCTAAGAAAGCTTATGACCTCCTATTGGTCAAAGCGTACATATGACGCTGATCAAGCAGCAACCGTGCAGAAATTCAACCCACAATCCATGCTCGACAGCTTCTGGTTCGCAAAGAGAGCTGGATCTGAAGGTACATCTGTTACGCAACTCGCAGGTGGCGCTAATCTCGGTGAATTAACAGACTTAATGTATTTTGTTAAGAAGTTATATAAGTCTCTTAAGGTACCAGCTTCGCGTCTCAACCCTGATGATCCTTATAAAGATGGGGCAGATATCTTACGTGAAGAACTGAAGTTTGCGCGCTTTGTTGTTAGACAACAACAGCGCTTTGCAACAGGACTAAAGGGCGGGTTTATAACTCATCTCAAATTAAAAGGTATCTATGATGAGATGAGATTAAAAGATTCATATCTCGATCTTACCTTTAACGTACCGACAAATTTTTATGAACTAAGAGAAAATCAAAAATTTCAACTTAAGGTTGAGAATTTTAATTCTATAACGCAAGGTGAATTTGTTTCGAAAACATACGCACAAAAACGCTATCTTGGATGGACAGATTCTGATATTATGGCTAATAGAGAATTTTTACGTAAGGATAGAGAGCTCATGTGGGAGCTTGATCAGATTACAAACACCGGCCCTGACTGGCGAGAGGCTGGAGCAGTTGCAGGTTCAGCTCCTGAAGCTGGTGGAGGTGGAGCACCAGCCGGGTCACCGCCTGCGTTTGGCCCGGGTCCAGCTGGTGGAGAAGAGGCACCGCCTGAGACTGAAGCACCACCTGCTGCAGGAGGAGGCGGAGTAGGAGCTGCTGCACCTGCAGCTGAGGCACCTCCTGCTTAATAAATACATGTATGGATTGCTCAGCCATTACACCAGTTTCAGCCTTTCAGAGTTCGAACTTAGCTAGTAAAATAGATTCGTTCGGCAGACTAGGTGATCGTATATCACGTTCTTTAGGAGCTCCGATGATTAATGTTGAGATTCATCATGATCAACTTTTTGAAAATATAGCACAAGCTTGTGAACTGTATACTAAATTTGCTGGTTATACAGAGGAGTATCTTGTATTTGATTCTAATCTCTACAAAGATGGTGTAGGTATAAAGCTTGACGATTTGTTTAGTATTACACCTTACTTTAAGCGTATTGATAAACCTACTACAACAGTCTACGCTGCGATAGCACCAATACCTGCTAGTGCGTTCAGTACATCAAGCACCTTATCGAGTGTTTATACTGACGGTATATATAAGAATCAGATTTTAACAACAACCGATTACTTAAGTGTAATGAACTTTAACAGTGTATTGCTCTCAAGCTTTCAGCCTTCTTCAAATAGTCGAGAGCAATATGTAAATAGTTTTGATTACGATACAATGGAATATCGTAAGGTAATAGATATATTTGACTTTGAAGAAGGATCATCTAACGGCATTAATACGTTGTTTACCATTGAACAGACTCTCGCACAGCAAACATACTTTAGCTATGCAATGGGTAATTACGGGTTTGATCTCATTAGTTGGTACACATTAAAAAATTGGTTAGAAGTAAGAGAAAAACTTCTAGCTACAAGACGTCATTTTACCTTTGATCCTCGTACCCAGCTTCTCGTATTCTATCCCCCCCCACGCACGCCTGGTTCTGGTAGTAGATTCTACGGTACTGTTGCTTGTTATGTTGAGAGACCGTTACGTGATATTATTAAGGAGCCTTGGGTATATCAATACGCCTTAGCTCTTAGTAAGATTACACTTGGCAACGTAAGAGGTAAATACGGTAGCACAACTCTCTATGGCGGTGGATCAATTAACTTTAATGACATCCTTTCTCAAGGCCTTGAAGAGAAAAAAGCTCTTGAAGAAAAACTTTATACAGGAGCTCCAGGTTTAGGCGACGTAGCGCCACCTATGTTCTTTATTGGGTAATATATGATACCGCTTAACGGCAAAGGCAAATTTAAACAAGGACTGTTTAAACCTAAAAATAGAAACAAATATATTGGCAAAGAAGATCCTGTATACCGATCTGGGTGGGAGCTAAAATTCTTTCGATGGGCTGACGATAATCCAAACGTTGTTGAATGGGCGTCAGAGGCTGTTATTATCCCCTATGTTAGTCCCTTGGATCAAAGAGTACACAGGTATTATACTGATGGTATAGTTGCAATAAGAGAGGGTGAGTCAATAAGAAAATATATTATCGAAATTAAGCCAAGAGCACAAACAATACTACCTGTAAAGGGTAAAAAGCGAATATCGACAATGGTTTATGAAACCGCACGATTTGCGCAAAATCAGGCTAAATGGGAAGCAGCTAAGAGATGGTGTGATAAACACGGTTATAGCTTTTTAATCCTTACAGAAAAAGAGCTAGGTATAGATAAATAAGTACTCAGGCAATAAATAATTTTATGTCATTACGTCTATTAGTCGAAACACCAGCCTCTGAAGAGCAATTCGAATATATTGAAGAGCAAAAAAATATTAAGGGTCAGTCTGTAATGAAGATTCGCGGTCCATATATGGCGTGCGAAGAGGTGAATAAGAACAAGAGAATTTATACAGAGTCAGATATGGAGCGTGAAGTCGACCGTTACGTTCAAGAGATGGTTGTTCCTAAGCGCGCACTCGGTGAGTTAAATCACCCTGCTTCAGCAGAAGTAGATCTTGAGAGAGCTTGTCACATGGTAACCTCTCTTAGAAAGGATGGTAATATAATTTACGGAGAGTCTGTTGTCTTATCAACACCTGTTGGTATGATTGTTCGCTCTCTTATTAACGACGGTGTTAAGGTTGGTATGTCAAGTCGCGCCCTCGGTCAGCTTGAAGAGCAGTCTGATGGTATAAATCGCGTTAATGAAATGCGTCTTATTGCTGTTGATTGTGTAGCGGATCCGAGCTGCCCTAAAGCGTTTGTTAATGGTATTCTCGAGAGCAAGCAATTCGTTCTCGGTGTTGATGGCAAGCTTGAAGAATTTTACGATAAGTTTGAAAACGGTCTAAAGAACTTACCACGTAGAGATGTTGAGTCATTTCTTAAGGAACAAATTATTAACTTTTTCAAGTTCCTTTAATAAATAATTTTATATGGATAGCAAAGTAATAATTGACGCAGAGAAGAAGGTTGTTAAGCCAAGGACGCAGGGGCTTAAATCAAACCCTAATGACGTTGCAGCTGTTAAGAAACTCAAAGTGCAAAAAGCTAAAGAAGATCTCGATGCTCTAAATAAAGGCGTGCTACCTGAAGACTCAGAGGAGAAAAGAAAAAAGAATATGAAAGAAAATACAGACATTACTAACTTTTTAAAGGCTATTTCTCAGAAAAAGTACGCTCAGGCTGATAAATACTTACAGAGCGCGGTTGACTCAAAGCTTAAAGCTTCAATCAGCAAGGCGGTCGAAATTTCAAAATAATTTATGCAAAAAAATATCTCTGAACTTCTTAAGGCCGCAACCAAAGATATCCTCACAGAGGATGTTCTTAAGGAAATTGAAACAGCCTTTGAATCATCTGTTGACGACAAGGTCAAGCTTCACGTTGAAAAGGCTCTTAATGAGCAAGATGAAGATTACGCTAATAAGCTCGAAACACTTCTTGAAGCCATCGATGCCGACCATACAACTAAGCTTAACAAGGTTGTCTCAGCTCTTGATGCTGATAGAGCCAAGAAGCTCAGAAAGATTGTAGAGAAGTATGAATCAGCTCTTACAACAGAAGCTGCTAATTTTAAGGGTGAGATGATCGATCAGGTCAGTAATTACCTAGAACTTTATCTTGAAGAAAAGCTTCCAACGAGCTCGATTCAAGAGGCCGTCAACAACAAGCGTGCAAATGCCGTACTAAGCGACATTCGTAATATGCTTTCTGTTGACATGGCTCTCGCCCAAGAGAGTATCCGTGATGCCGTCATCGACGGTAAGACAAGAATTGATGAAGCTGGCAAACAGCTTGAAGCTGCTAATAAGCAGATTACTACATTAACTGAGCAGTATAATGCTGTTAATGCGAGTTTACTACTCGAGAAGAAGGTTTCTTCTCTCGATGAGGCTAAGAAGAAGTATATGAAAAAGATGCTTGGTTCTAAGTCCGCTAAGTTTATCGCAGAAAACTTTGATTATACTCTCGGTCTTTATGAGAAATCTGAAGAAGAGCGGCTCAACAATCTTGTATCTGAAGCTGTAGCCGACACAGTTGCTTCAACTGTAGATCGCCCGGTTATCGAGGAGTCTGTAGAGACACCTACAAGTGAAGATGGTACATTCAATCTTTACTTGTCCGAGCTTCATAAGTACTAAGTTTTTTCTTCTAAGAAATAGAAGATTTATTGTTGAGGGTTTTCCCCTGAATAGAAATTAAGGTCGACAAATAGAAAGAAATTTTAAAACTATGTCAAAACAAATCCGTCCCTCACAGTCTTACATCGACGAGAGAAGCGCTCAGACATTGCTTGAAAAGTGGAGCCCAGTATTGGATTACACATCAAACAACGTTGCAGCGATCGAAGACGATCACACACGCCTTAACACCGCCATCCTCCTTGAGAACCAAGAGAAGTGGTGCTTTGAAGCCAGCAATGCTGGTGGTGGCAGTGGTGGCGTTTTCTCCGGTGGCAGTATCAATGCAGGCGGCCGCGGCAATCAGTTCCCATCACAGAACGATCAGGCCTACGCTCCTAATGATTCACGCCTTCCTAAGATCCTCATCCCGATGATCAGACGTACATTCCCTGAGCTTATCACTAACGAAATCGTTGGTGTTCAGCCAATGAGTGGTCCAGTCGGTCTTGCTTTTGCACTCCGTTATAAGTACGAAGGTCAAAACCTCGGTTCCTCAACAGGGTTCACCGGTGATTCAAGTGCTGGCGTAAGTCAGTACAACACCGGTAACAACTCCCTCTCAGGTAACCCAGAGCTTGGCTATCAGTACCTCAACACAGCCTTCACCGGTGCTAGCTCCACAGCTCTCTCCGGTAACAGCTACTTCTCAATCGCTCCTCAGGACACAGGTGTTGCCGCTCTTCTCAGCCAGTTTGAGCTTAGCAGTAACATTCCTCAGATCGTGGTTAGCTTCGAGAAGACAGCAGTTGAAGCCGGCACCCGCCGTCTCGCAGCTCGCTGGTCCGTTGAGCTCGAACAGGATCTTAAGAACATGAACGGTATCGATATCGATACTGAGCTCACAAACGCTATGTCGTATGAGCTTCAGGCCGAAATCGACCGTGAAATGATCATCAGAATGATTCAGACAGCCCTCAATGCCGGTTTCGGCGTTGGGTTCTCCGTCTGGTCACCTGCTTCAGCCGATGGTCGCTGGCTCGTTGAGCGTAATCGTGACTTCTATCAGAGACTCATCGTTGAGGCTAATCGTATTGCCGTACGTAACCGCCGTGGTTCAGCTAACTTCATTGTTGCTACACCTCGCGTTTGCGCTATCTTGGAGATGCTCCCTGAATTCCAGTGGGTACCTGTCCAGGGTTCAATCAATACACAGCCCGTCGGTGTTGCTAAAGTTGGATCGCTTGCCGGTCGTTTTAATGTTTATCGTGACACACGTACAGAGGCTCAGTTCGAAGCTAATGCAGGTGGCAATTTCGCAGGTAATGGTGGCTTCCCAGCTACTGGTGCCGGCGGCATTGGTGCCCAAACTCGCTCAACTCGCCTTGAGTACGCGCTCCTTGGTTACAAGGGGCCTGAATTCTATGACACTGGTATCATCTACTGCCCTTACATCCCTGTAATGGTACAGAGAACCATTGGTCCTAATGACTTCTCACCACGTGTTGGTCTCCTCACCCGTTACGGTGTGGTTGACAACATCTTCGGTGCGAATCTTTATTACCACGTCATCATTCTTCAGGGTCTCGGTACAGCATTTACGCCTGCTACTCAGAGTGTATATTTTTAATAAGTACTCCGATTGCAATGATCGCAAAAGAAAACCCGGTCGAAAGACCGGGTTTTCCCTTTTACTGTTCAAATATTTCACACGCCGAGAATAAATAATCATATATGGCATACGAAACAGTTTTAAATACACCAGCACTTATCTCAGCTGTTGAAAGACATACAATTAACTCCGTGACTCTCTCCGGTACAATTGTTTTTAATATCTCTGCTACAACCCTCGGTGCAGTTTTGAACGATGAGAATGCAAAGCTAGCATATACTCTTGGTTTTGCTCCCTCTATTGGCGCTACATCTTTAAGTTCATCAAACATCGCTTTTACACTAAGCTCTGCTACTGCCGGCAACAACGACAGCTTTGCACAAGGTCAACTCTTATCAAGTCAGTTCGCCACCAATAGCGCGCTCTTCACTGTTAACTTTCTAGGTTCAAGAGATCTTCTCACAACCACGTTAAGCTTCTCAGCTAATGCTAATACAATTGCTATAGACCCAACTAAGTCATCTGTTATTGATAATTTCTTTTATGTTAACGACGCTCTCAAGGTCCGCACGACAGCAGGTCATTCAAGACTTGTAAGCTACCTTGGTTAATAAATACAAACAATAAATAAAAGAAAAGAGCCGTCCCAGGGACGGCTCTTTTTTTGTTACAACAACCTAACAAGCTAAATTATTGACCCATTGCCTTTTCCGTGTAGACGTTTGTATCTTTAAGAAGCTTGGGTAGTAGATGTTTATTGGTAGCACGAGAGGGGTTAATATCTAATGATCCACGTCTTGAATAGAGAAGAGTTACGACACAATCAACAACCTCGGGGTGCTCCATAATACTTGTAAGAAGCTTCTCGGCGCAGAATTCATGAAACTCATTAACCTCACGGAGCGATACAATCTGTTTAAAGAGTGAGATAGGATCAACAGATGTACCTTTAGTAATAATATTAATATAAGCAGCGCCTGTATCCTTCTGCTTGGTGTGACGACAACGCGAACGTAATGCGTTTGTAAAATATTTGTTATCATGAAGCGTACCACCGTTAGGACGATCAATAAACTTTAGATGATTTTCCCTTGCATCATAATCAGTTATCTCTACACCGCTTGTACGATTAATAATATCATAAAGATCGGTGTAATCATTAAGAGGAAAGAGTCCTGATGACCCCGACTTAAAGAACTTAACCTTAACTTCCTTGCCAATAGCTTTTGTTAAATCAGTAGCAATCTGATTCTCGTAGTTCTTAATAGCTTCTTCAACCGTATCGCCCATCTTACACATGTCAAACGAGTTCATGTAAAGCTTAGCCGACTTAGATTCAACCATGAATTCAGAATCAGCTGGATATACGCACTTAACTGTACCTGCAATCGGTACACCGTTGTTCAAAAGAAATGTAGCCTCATGACAATGCCAAGTATCAAAGCCTACAAACTCATCGCCGTTAATACCCCATCCTTCACGAGCGAGAATACGAGGCATAGGGTTAAGAAGAGATGGATCGAACTGCTCAGTATATACAGCATATGATGCTGATGAACCAAGAGTCTTGGAGGCAATATCGGTTAGATTTGTGGGCATAATAATAGTTTAATAGCTTCCATTCGTTCTTCAACTGTTCCTTTTACTCGAACAATTTTATTTTGTAATACACTTCCGCAAGTAGCACCTTGTATTACTTCTTCAAATACTTCAATCATTTTATTTCTAAACTCAACATCAACACTTCTCTCACCATCATCGACTAATTCAACATCATAGGGATCAGGATAAATGATATAATTTATCTTTTCAATAAGACCACCATACACATTTTTTGCATACTCAAATACCCACTTAGAAACCTTACCCTCTAAATGTAGATAACCTGTATAACATAGACCATCAAGAATGCAGCGATCAAGTATTACCCCCTGTTTCTCGCTTGATATAAGACTATTCTCAATATGTTTATTAATGATTAAACATTGAGTAATATCGTTACCAGCTTCATTAATCTCAACACCATATTGACGCTTTACAAGCCTCGTAACCTCATCTACAAAATCGTATTGATCATTATAAAGCTCCTTACACGCCTTAAGCAACGTCGTCTTACCTGTACACTGAGCACCTGTAAAGCTTACAATCATAATTCAATTATAGCGACTACTTCGCCCACAATCCACGCTTAACAATTTCAGCAATAATTCCGTACACTGAGATATCCAAGAACGCATCAAAGACAGGCTCATTAGCCGATCCCTCGAGTGTATTCTTTTTTAAAACGAGATTAATTAAACGCTGCATCTTATCGTTTAGACGAACAACAATCGCTGAAATAGATGCCTTCTTCTCCTCTGAGGTGCTCAACGAAGAGCCAAGAGAGATGTTACCTGGACCGTAATCAAATTGCTTCTTACAGAAAGTAGCATAGTGCTCGTCCTGAATACATCTAAATTCCTTGCAAGTTTCCGGGTACTGCTGCTCTACGATTGTAATAATATCTTCTTTAGTTTTTGTGCTCATAAGTTTTAAAAAATTGATACCATAGTATACAGCTTACACTGCGTAAGTTATTGAAGACTTCCTCTTCACTGAGCCCGGCAATATTAATAACGTGTGAAGAAATTATCTCCCCCTCATCAACAGCGGGTATTACTTTGTGAATCACCGCTCCTGCAGTTTTATGCCCAGCTTCTATAGCTCTCTTCTGCGGGTCTTTGCCTTTGAGCTCAGGATATTCAGTTATAAGACCTGGATGTAGGTTGTAGATATTTTTATACTTCTTACATATCTCTTTGGGTATTATTCGTAAGTAGCCATGGAGGGTAATAAGAGGATCTTTAAACGACTTCAATGCTTTTTTATAATCTTTTAATTCAGGGTTCTTGGGTATTATAACCCAGTTTAATAAACCATCATCTTTTGCCTGCTTGAGAGATGCATTTACCCCCTCATCATCCTGCCGATTTGTAATAATTACAGCAGGTATCTTACCGGTATGATAGATAATATTATTAATCTCAGTACCGCTCTGACTAAAAAAAGCTATCCAATTTTTATCTACCTGCATAAGATCTTTTTAAACATTTTAGTGTTATAATCTATTATTTCCATCTCATCTTTCGTTACCTGGTGATCAATAAGATCGGCAAGCTTTGTAGACGGCTTTGTTGGTAATCCGTACTCCGCATCATACTTCAATCCATGTAACGCAGCTACAATTGGATTGCTTGTATCACAACTTACGATATTAAAAATATTGCGATCAATATAATAACGGAATTCCTTAGCTAAAGAACACCCAAGAAGATGATGTGGTTTATTCCAATTCCAGATACCTGAATCAATAAGCTGACTAATAAACCGCTGACGTCCTGAGCACCAACGTTCGAGTTGAGTATGGCCCTCACCAGTATGTTCATAATAAGAGAAGTCAAAACTTATCGCTATCATATCAGCATTTTCAGACATATACTTGTAACACTCAGTAAGCTGCTGCCACGTTTTACCTTGAACAGCTCCGATTGCCCTTGTCACAAATTCACTCTTAATTTGCTTGATGTTCGTCTTCCAGACATTAAAGCTTTCTATCGTTGCCATGTTATTCTCGAGAACATCTGGTACAATAAACATATTGGGCTTAAGATCGAGAACAGCAGCTAAAAACTTCTCACCGTCAAATGCATGACCAAGCTCAAAGATTGAATTATCAAGAAGAACTTCGCGGTTATAAACTTCTCGAGCTGCCTTATAATGGTTATAGTAGGCAGGGTACTGTTCAAGTAAATGTACGAGGCAATATTCAAAATCGTTGTACAACGTCGATGTTTGAAGTATAGAAATAGGAGATTCGTGTGAAACCTTAATTAGCATATCGAGAGTATAGATGTAAATAATGATATATCAAGTATGGACTATCCAAAATATTACGGCAACTACGTCGGTATAGTTGTACAAAATAACGATCCTCAGTATCGAGGTAGAGTTAAAGTTTTCGTTCCTCATATCTCTCCGACTGTTTACAAGAATTGGACAGAAAACTCTACTGATAAAAAAGCCGCTGACAAGGTTTTTAAATTTTTAGGCACGAATATCGGTAGCCCTCTCACGGATATTATTGAAGATTTAAAGCTCATTCTACCTTGGGCTGAAATCTCTTCACCTATAACAGGCGAATCAACGATGGGTCGATATCATGCCTCTAGTCAACTCGCTACAACTAGCGATGGAAGTAATCGAGAGTATATGTATAACGTGCCTGGTGCACCTGCATATGTACAAAACTCTGATAATATCGGTGAAAAGCCTGGTCATATCTTTGATATGGCTACGGTTAATCTAAGCGACGCCTTCAATAACCCACAGCTTACAAACGTCAACAACGTTAATAAATTAAGTTATAATTATACACCAGAGTGCTATAGTAATAGTGGAAAAGGTTCGTTCGCTATTCCGAATGTAGGTTCGCATGTCTGGGTATTCTTTAACGAAGGTGACCCTCTTAAGCCGGTTATATTTGGTGTATCACACGGTGCAGCAGAATGGAGTAGTATATATGATGCTGCGCCTGATAACCCTGGTCTTGACTACCCCGGGGAATTTGAAAATACCTCTACAAGTTCTGAGACAATAAATGCAGATACCTATCGTAACAAATACGTTATTAATCAAAAAGGTGGAACCCTAGCTTTTGTTAATACAGATAATCGCGAGCTCTTGAAAATGACTCATTATTCCGGGTCATTTAAGGAATTTAATAACCAGGCAAATATTGAGCTTGCTGTTAACAACGATCAAAAGCTAGTGCTCGGTGACATGTTTGAGACCATTCGCGGATCACGCAACGAGTTTACACAACGCGACAGCGATAACGTTATCGCTGGCGATCACTATCGCAAGGTCGGTGATCTAAACGCCGCTCTTTATCAAAAGTGGAAATCCATTATGGATCCTATTGCTGATGTCAAGCAACTTTTTGATATCCGTAGAACAGATGGTATGCATTCAAGCGTAGCGTCATTATTAAAACTTAATGGTTCCAGTCAAGCCAAAGCAGGAAATCATGACGTGTGTCCGGTATGTTCAGGAGGAGCTACCACGCTTGCGATTAATAACTCTTTTGCTCCTGGATATGGTGCGTGGGCTAACGTTGCTACAGCAGGTGTAATTAGCGGTGACTCTACAGGAAAGAAAGACCCTATATTTGGTATACCACAATGGGGCAGAGGTGTGAATGAGGGTGGCGCATCGGGATTGTTTGGTGATTTCATAACCGGTATAGTTCAACAATTCTTAGCTAGTCAGCTTAAGGGTATTACCGCAAATCTACCCCTTGTTGGCAATGACGGTTCTGTACTACAAAATCGTCCTGGATACCCAGCTGGTAAGGATTGCCCTGCGTGTGGTGGCACGGGTATGAGCCCAAGCTCCTTTAATGGTGTTTGGGCTATTGAAACAAAAAAGCTTGAATTGCCGAAAATGCTCGCTGATGCTATTCCGGATTTAGCAAAGATTGAAGCACAAATGGGTCTAGGTGGTTCAGAGATTTTAGAAATAACAAAACACAAGATTGAAACAATCGGTACTGTGATGAACGATTGGGGAGCTATTAGAGTTGATCCAAAGGGTAAGATGGAACCAGCTTACGTAAGAATACATCCAGGAGCTACATTTACTATTCGTAAGCCTTCCCCATTAATAGAGCAAGTTCATGTTGACGATCTACCTGGTGGTACGTACACATTAAATGTTTGTAATAGGTATAATGTACTCGTTGGTGCTGGTGGATTAAATCTTAAGTCGTACGGTGTTGTAAACGTATCCGGTGCGATGACAAACATCGCCGGTGAACAGGTTAATATCGGCAGTGCTAATGAAGTTAATATTGACGGTGGTCAACGTCTCTCGCTTGTTGGTGATATTGTTCATATTAAACAGCGTAATAACGAGCAAGTACTTCTCGATGGTGATGTCGGTATTTCTGGTAATCTTATTGTTAAGGGCGGTGTATACATAGAGCACAATCTAGCAGTACAGCAGACCGATGCACCACAGCGGAAGCGCGCAACGGATTCAACTGTTGTTAAGGGCGGCCCACAGGCTAACGTCTGTACAGGTGTATCGATGCCTGTTGATACAGGTGGTTACGTAACAGATCCTGTTACACGTGAATTAAAGCCGTCATATGGAGCCGGTGTACCTGTTCATATGGGATATACAGATCCCGGTAGGTATGTCGGATTTACGCCGAAAAACACTATTACTTCCTACTTACCTACAACTATTGTATGTACGGCTGATATAACAGGTGCAGTATTACCTGGATTGACTTCAGAGACCGGTGGACCCGTAACAGGTGTATTAAATATGAAGAATGCACAGGTCACTCTCAAAGTAATAAGTGCACTACCAGTTCCACAGAGAGCTGCACCTTGCTTACAACCTGATGGCTTCTGTATTGCTGGTACAGGCCCAGTGGGTGTAACGGGTGATCTTAAGAGTACACCCAGTTATATATTTCCAATGTCGCCTGCAGCATCGCCAGCAGCCAATGACATGGCGTCGCAAGTTTCACTTCGCGGTCTACCAATAGCAGACGTAACCAGACTTGTAGCTGCAACAAATACATCACAAGGTGTCGGTGCCATACAATTCCCAGTCATGAACTTTGGTATTGGCTCGCACGCAGAATCACAAATTATGGGTAAGCATACTCATAGCTATGATGAGGGCGAAGTTGGCTCACATTTAGCTGTGCGTCAAATTGCAATGAAAAACAAGTTAATTGCAACAGGTGAGGGAGATTTCGGACCAACTAAGTTCGCAGATCCTGTTGTCTAATACCCGTACCAGAAAAGAGAGTCTCGCTACAAAGTATAAAAATAGTAAAACTACTGAACGATTGAAACACAGGTATATCACTCGTATCTAAAGCGTCGTAAAGTGCATTTAAATCGTAGTCTGTATCTGCAATGAGCTTTAAACAAGACCCGTCAATCGGATATATGCCCTTACGTAAGTAAGCATAGCATTCATCGCACGTTAGATTAAACTCACTTAAAATATTTTTATATTTTTGTAGATCAACACCTTCAACAAAACTTGTATTAATATTACCGAGCTGTCTGGATAATAAGCTAAGCTTAGGTTTTAATTTTAATTCTATACCTCTGAAGAATGTTGGAGTAAGCTTGGCAGTAGGTAAAATATGTATTATGTCTTTTGTAGCAAAAAGAGATTTTAAATTGATTCGCTTTTGATCGTAAGAATTTTTTAATTGAAAACCAATTAAGCAATAAGGGTACTCACTCTCCGCCACACAATTAAAGCCATTGATATCAAGCGGGGTATCTACGCATTCTATGTTTACTAAAGACATACCGCTATTGTAACGGTTGTTATCATTGAATCAACTAATTTATCTCTTTCTAACCTATCGTCTCATCATATGCTCCACAAAAAGAGCTATAATTGTTGTAAATGTTGCGATTGTAGCTGTAATGAGACCGGTCTTCATATGATTTTTACCAGCTTCATCTATCTTTGTGCGTTCAAATTCATGTGATATTTGGTATGATATATGATTAAATCGTTCATTAACAATATCTGTAATGCTATCAAATTTTAATCCCATTTCTGTTTCCATGGTTTTAAAGCTTGAATCTAGCTTCTCTTCTAATGAATCTAGACGATGCTCTATGCTTGTTATTTGATTAAGAATAGATGGTTTTCCGTTACCTTGATAAACAGTCTTATAAAGATGCTCAACATCTGATTTTAATTTTACAAGTTCAGCAGATTTTAAAGCAACCATATACTGATAATATTTATCTAACTTGAAAAGAATATGATAAAATTCCACGCGGTAGCGTGTAAACTTTGCCTTGCATTTTTCCTTGCCTGTCTTTAACAACAATAGTGACCTTATCCAGAGTCACTACTGGTCCATTAACAATCTCAACATCACCTAAGTTAATTTTAAAACTAGTTATGCCTCTTTCAATATCAAACACAGAAAGAGTGTTCTTATTTGAAGCTACAGCAGAATATACTTTTGACATAATAATATTTATGTATATGGTAATTTAAACAAGCAGGATAAATAATTCTGTATATAATTGTATGGCTAATAATATAACAAAAATACTGTTTCGTAGAGGTACAAATGCTGAGCGTAAGAATGTTGTTTTCAACTTAGGTGAACCCGCATATACAATTGATACCAAGCGCTTTTTTATAGGAGATGGAGTTACACTAGGCGGTATATCGACATCAATAACAAATTTTGGATTTGATACATTAGCGGGTAGTTATCTAGATAGCGGATTGTCTCAGTCCTTGTATAAGAGACTAGTAGCAAGCGGTACCTCGATCGGTGATTTTGTTTATGACGGTGCTACATCTTCTCTATACACAATAACAGCTGTCAGTACAATACCGAATATTACTAATTTTGCACGATACTCCATAACAACTGATATTAATACGAGTCAATTTAAATACACCGGTACACAACTATCTGTAACACCAGGTGGTATCGGTGCAAGTGAAATAAATTCATCAGCTATCAGTACTGGCTTAAGTGGTGGTAATGGCTCAGCTATAGCAATTAAAACAAACGGCGTAACTAACGCGCTTCTTGATAAAATGTCAACAAACAGTGTTAAGGTTAATAACACGAATGATAATACATCTCCTATAGACCTACAAATTAATACCGGTCAAATTCTAGGTCGTACCTCTGTTGCAGGTTCACTCTTAGGGGCAATAACACTTAGTGTAACAGATGGTATTACATTGAGTGCTAACACTAATACATTTTTATTAAGCGCACGTACACCTCTACCTATTCAAGGCGGTACAATGCTGGGGGACATTAACGTTGGCTCAAATAGAATTATCTTGTCCGGTACTAACGGATTTACTACACCATATGATGTAGTAAATAAAACATATGTTGACAAATTATCCAGCGCTCTAGCGTTGAGCGCTATATATGCATGGGCTCTTTCAAGCTTTGTACCGTTAACTGGCTCTGTAGCCATTACAGGGCCTCTTTCATCTTCTATTAATTCTAACGATACAGCTTTACGCATAACACAACTTGGTACTGGCTATTCATTTAGAGTTGATGATGAATCATCCGATCAATCACCATTTATTATCGATAATACAGGCAATGTCTTTATTGGTGGTCTTACACAGGCCCCCGGTGCAGTGCTTTCAATATATGGGTCAACTAGTGCATCTGGATCTATCTCAGCGCTGAACATTATAGTCGGTAAATCACCGACACTATCTGCCGAACTTACAAATAAAAATTATGTAGATAGCGTTGTTTCAAATAAAATACCATTATCAGGTTATACCTCTATTAAAGGTCCACTTACTGCTGCTGTTAATAGTAGTGAGGTAGCTCTACGTATCAATCAACTTGGTACTGGTTATGCTTTTAGAGTTGATGATGCTGTTGCCGATCAAACACCATTTATTATTGACAATAATGGTAGTGTTTATATAGGTGGCTTAAAACAAGCACCAGGTGCAGTGCTTTCAATATATGGGTCAACTAGTGCATCAGGCTCGATATCAGCACTGAACGTTATAGTCAGTAAACTACCGACACTATCTGCCGAACTTACAAATAAAAATTATGTAGATGATAAAATTACATTAAACAATACAATACAAGCGCCACCTGGTATGATAGCGTATTTTGCAAGATCAACAGCACCTAGTGGGTGGATAAAGGCAAACGGCGCCGTACTTCAGAAGATTGACTATAGAGCGCTTTATGATGCTCTACCTAAGCAGGGTGCACCTAATCAAGATAAAACCATTTGGTGGGTCGACGGTGACGGACAAGAAAACTTCCGCATACCTGACTTACGTGGTAGATTTATTCGAAGCTGGAATGATAATATAGCAGCTACAAATAAAGGCAGTAATGTACTTCCAATACCTTCTCTTGATTTAATAAACAGACCTTTTGGTGGTAATCAAGATGATGCTCTTGCAAGTCATACGCATACTGTATTCGGTACAACCTCTGATGAACATGGTACATCTTTAGCTAAAGGTATAGAGATTAATAATAAGGCAACAGGTGGTGTTAACAAGTATCTTTCACTAAACGATATTGCTGGTGTTAATCCTACCGGTGATACAGAGACCAGACCTGACAACATCGCGCTTCTTGCATGTATTAAAATATAATATATTATATACCTAATGAAGGTATATAACTATAATGCTCATACAAAAGCTTATACATTTGAAGAAGATGCAGATCCTGATCCTATGCGTCCGGGAGGATGGTTAATACCAGCTCATTCTACAATTATAAAGCCACCAGAGGTGGGTGATAATGAGGTGGCTTGCTTTAATGAAGACAGCAAAGCATGGTTAACAGTACATAAGGATGTAATTATTAAGCAATCTATTGTACCTTATAATATATTGAGATCGCGAGAATACCCATCAATTTTTGAATATATAGATGGTGTTGTGAAGAATGATTACGAACAACTTAATAAGTATATTAAAGCCTGTCTAGAAGTCAAAGCGAGATACCCAAAGCCTAAAACAATAATCAATTATGAAATTTAATAAATTTATAGAAGACTTTAATATTTTTCCAAATAGTCAAAACGCTGTTCAATCAGGACCTGATGCCGGTATTACGACCGGTGATTTAGAAGACACCTTCCCTAATCGTAAGAATACCATCGCCGGTAATTTATTACCTAATATAGATGTTCAAATAACAATCAATAAAGCTTATGCAAAAAGAATTTATAAGCTTTTATCCTCTGTGCTAAAAAACTAACCTGACACCTCCCAGGGAAAAACTATCCAAGCGTCGTCTTCATATTCTGTAACGTAATAATCTGGTATAAAAGTTGTATGTGGCTTAGTGTAGAGAGTAGCGAAACGTAAATTATTAAGTCCGTAATTTGTTGCTAATTCGTTCTTAATATACTCTAATGTTGAGCCGCCATCAGATATATCATCAATAACAAGCACTCTATCATCACGATGATTAAGGGCTAGGCTATGACCAGGTTCTTGAATAGAGATAATAAAACCTGATTTTACGTTTTTTTCGTTGTACGTTTGTACAGAAAAGTTGTGAATAATTTTAACATCAAGACGATATGCAAGGAGTGTACCGGGGATCATTCCTCCTCGACCAATAGTAACAATTACATCAGGAATAAAATTATCACCCCTGAGTAATTCCTCAAGCCTTGAAACACCATAAAAAATATCTGTCCAAGAAAGATTCTTTATAATATTGCTCATTAATGGGATTGTAGCATATCAATCTCTAAGGGCAAATAATTTATGCTATTTTTTCAAGTAAATCTTTAAGTACCTTACAATCTATAACCATCTTATTGTAATCAGCTTCACTCGCTTGCTTGGTTAACCGTACTATGGTGGTGGCTATTTCTTTTTGAACTTTACTCTTTGCTTCGTTAGATTCACCCGCCACAGGCCCCCCCGGTGAATAATTATTCAACGACTTAACACCTGTTGAAAGTAAGGACTGACGCTCGGTATTGTTAGCGCTTGCTCTATTAATGCTAGCACGGAGACCTACAGTACCAGGGAGCGCACTACCCTCAGCTATCTTCGAGTAGGTTTCAATGATGGCATAAATATCCTTAACCATATATACTATTTATTTAATGAGTGATGATAGCCTAGATCTTGAAAAAATTAAGCAAGAGATTAAAAATACTTGGTTTTGGTATAAAGTGTGTGAGGGTTGTGAGGGAGTGGTTTTATTCTCTGATGTCTTTTGTCCTAAGTGCCGGGGTTATCATTTTAATGAAAACCGTCTACGGGTTATTGATCAAGTGATCTCAAAGTATAGAGAGAAGTTTAAACGGAGTAAAGACTCGGAACAATCGGGGTATAGTGATTGAGGTTTTGACTTAAAAAGATAACCCGCTCCATAAGCTCTTTCTTCTCCTGTCCTTTAGCCTTCTTTGCCTTAGCGTATAAATCTAAAACCATGTCAGAGGTAATAAGCACGGTAACTTTCTTATCAGGTAGTGTAACCGCTGTACCTTTGCTTTTTAATGACATGGCCATAGTATTTAATTTTTGTAGACGGAGTAATTTATACTTCAAAAATCAAGCTATCAAGCTATTACTTCTTGTCCTGCTTATGTGCTTTATTAAGCGTTTTCATAACCCGATGTACGGAATCAGGACCGGAGCAAATAGAATAAATGAATTGAAGGAGGACGTGCGCTGTATGATCTGCTTTGCGAATAGTATCAATAGGATAGAGACCGGGCTCTAATCTAAGCCAATCCTTAACAGGTACCTTAGGTGCTTCGTTCTTCGGTTCCTCATTTGACTGCCCCAAAGATGTAGTAACTTGACTAGGAACTGGTATTGTTGGTTTTTGAGGAACCGCTGCATAAGCCTCAGCTAAATGTCTTGCATCTCTAAGCATTTAATTATTTATGTTCCTAGGAACCTTTCCTTATTAGTTTTACGGAACCCTTCTTAACGTAGTTCCGGCTCGGTTCTAGGTTCCTAGGAACCATTGTTTATTATATGATTCCTCGTTCATATTCTTAGCTAGCACTAAGGTTCCCTAGGAACCGTTCCTGTGCCTGTACCAATAATAGAGAAGGAACGAGGAACTAATGATACCGGTCATGTAATTAAGGAACCACCATATACCAAATACATTAGTAAACATATAGATGATTCCGAATATATAGCCAGACAAACCAAGGAATATCATAGTCGGTGATACATCTACTGAGGAACGAGTCTTAATAATCTTAAGAATCTGTGGAAGATAACACAGCATGAATGAAATAGCCATGATTGCTCCTGATATATCTCGTACTAAAGCTTTATAATCCATATAGACATAATATAATATGTCTCTTATATGGCAATTACGAAAGGCCGTTAAGAATTAATTTACTGTAGCCGTGCTTCTTAGCAAACTCACAAGCTAGATAAACATCAGGTCCTTTACCGGATCCTTCCATAAAGAGATATTCTCCAGGTCCATTCTTTTCAATTTTATTTTCCGCATGCTCTCTATCTTCATATGGATCATCTGAAGCATTCATATCATAGCAATAAGCGTTCTTTGATAGAAATTCCTTCCAACACTTGTCAAAAGAATCTCTATCAGGTCCATTACCCCAGAGCTTAAAGCCCATATCTTCAATCTTATCCATGACTTGACCAAGATAACAGACTGAGCACTCATGTCTATACGGCTGTAGAACTTCTTCAATAGCTTTAACAAGTATATCCATTGTAAGCTTACCTGACTCTTCAGCGTTCTCACCCCTTACATTACGCTCCTTCACGTCTCTATTATACTTTAATTGTTTGGCGAGTAATACAGCTAAATTAGCTATAGGTGTATTCTTCCAATCAAATCTTGGCTTACCACCGCCGGTAGGGCTATGATTGTGAGCGTCTTGATAGTCTTCATATAACCCACTCTTAAGATCTTCAAGAGTGTAATGAGAGACTGCCGTATTAATAACATGCTTAATCTCATCCACAGAACAGTTACAATTATATTCTTTTAAAGCAGCTTGTATCTCTTCATCAGAAGGAATAGTAGGTGTACTACTTTCCGTTAAGCGCTTCTTATAAGCTTCAAAAATAAAATTAATGTCTTTATTCATAAAATGTATTATTTGTTAGCCTTGGCTTTGGCAGCCCCGGCAATCTTTTCGGCAGCCCTCTCCGAGTACCCAGCCTTCTTAGCAGCCTTATAGGTTGGAGTAAAGACGTGTTCGGCATCTTCACTACCATGGGGTCGACGATTACCTTCATTAGCCCCGTCGTTCCAGACCGTTTGACACCATTGATGAAAGTCATCTTCTGACCAAGCACCCTCTTTTACAGCATGATAGGCATCCCAGAACGAATATTTGTCAAAGCTAATGTCTGCCTTAGCCTTATCATATTCAGCTATCTCTTTAGGATCAGGGCCAAGCTCTTCTTCAGCCGCTTCTCCAGCTGCACTACTAAGGTACTTGTCCTTCATTCTTTTTTGTTCTGGGGTACTAGATTTATCCTGACGGCAGTCCTCACAATCATCACACCCCTCACCGCAATTCTTATCCTCCTGAACAAGGGGTTCTTCCCGGTGGAACTTATTCTTGTACATATTGTGATAGACTTCGTCTATACGGGTGTAATCGTGTGCACTCATATGATAGAATTATTTATGTTAAGAGGGTTTAATTCTATTAAGCTGTTGAAGCAGCTTTAGCAGGCGCTAACGGGTGTAAGATATTGAGCTTACCGGCCGGTGATTGTTGCATAATCTTCTTGAGAGCGCTATCACCTTCAGGCTTATCTGTCTGAGGCATATAATCTCTCTTTGATGCACCGGCGATAGGTTGACTTGTCTTTCTCATTTCTACAACGTTCTTAATAATTCTATCCGCTAACTGTTCCTTATCACTAGCGTACTCGACCTGCTTTGCATTCTCAACAGCGGCATCTGTAGCTGTTGACATAATCCAAGTCTTAAGACCGGGAAGATCTTTTGTCAATAGATTATCACCTGGTGCCCCCTCTACAGGTATATTCTTATTAACAGCTAGAATTGCTGTTTGAATCGTCTTAAGCATTTCAACAGGATCGATATTTTGACCGGGGGTGAGATCAATAGCCTTCATTGTTGCTTGAGGATTGATGGCGTAGACCTGAGACCAACGATGATGGCCGTCCATAATATAGTTCTTACCTTGATGATTATAGATTACGATGGGAGTTGGCGGCTTACCAATCATTACATCTTTTGGATTTTTAATATAATCACTTATGGATGTAGGCACTATGCTTAAGGGAAACTTAAGAGACTTCTCGACGTCAATTTCATTCTGTGTGGGTATACATGTAGTGACAGCAACAGAGGTGGGTGTAAATTTAAGGGAATCACTATTACCTTGACCCTTTGAAAGGATCTCGGCAAGCTCTGGATTCTGTTTATTCTTAACAAGAAAGTCAATATAGGCTGTGTACTCACCGGCACGGGCTTGTTCGAGTTGACTTGCAAAATCCGATCCACCTTCTTCTTTAAGAAGTCGCTTACTCTTATAAGCTTCAAAAATTAAATGTATATCCTTATTCATTATTAAGAATATTTATTCCGCTTACCCTTCTTTCTTTTGGCCCGGCTCCCAAAATTCCCTATCCCCCAGCTATAGCAGGTACAATGGAGATCTCATCCGCATCCCTCACCGGGGTAGCCACACCGGTAGAAAATCTCACATCTTCGTTGTTCAGGTAGATATTAATGAATTGACGAATCTGACCGTCAGGGTAGCAGATTCGTTCTTTAATGCCTGGGTAGCCGGATTCCAGATTATCGATAATCTCAGATATTGTGGAGCCATTACAAAAGACAGTATCCACGTTGTTGGTAAGCTTACGGAGAGGTGTGGGAATAAGAATAGATGCCATATATAGATATAATTTATAGCTCTACCCAGTACTTGCCATCGTAACCCATCCCGAGCTGACCCCAAAAGCCACCACAAAAGTTATTATCTTTATAGAATTTAAAAAGCTTGTGTTCTATATCCTTAAAAGCACGGAAATTAGGAATAACCATACAAGCTAGATTCTGATCATGGATTGATGTTAGGATTTTAATATTCTCGTTGATAAGCTCATTTCCAGAGATGTAGGACTTAAAGAGAGGCGCCTCTTTACCGGAGATGAAAATAGAGTAGGAATTCTTAAATAGAGATGATGGATAGCTTATAGACATATAGGATTTAACGATTTTGAATAGCTTCTTTAAGAAGGTTAATGATCTCAAAATTAGTAATAAAGACTAACTCCGTAGTACCGGACCAGGCATAGATCTTTGATTGATCATGATCTCCTAGATGATTACGATCATGAATAACAGTAACTTTATAACTACCTTCAAACGCCCCCTTAAGTTGGACTTGATACTCTGTTACTATAGCCTCATGGATATGATTGAGGAGTTGGACGTTATCATTCATACTATTAATAGTAGAAGCCTATATAGGAAACCTCCAGGAAATTCTGCAAAAAAATTTGAAAAGAATTTTGGCCATGGGCTTATCCAATCCCTAACCCCCTTCTCCTACATCTATAAATTCCCGTACCTGGGTCTATATCCCGTCGGGGGATTCTAACCCCTTCCCTGTTTTA
>Ga0304729_1000017_pt1 | contig 115161 bp, 111 predicted proteins | sample C_131016_MF_Meta_FD_190475 | JGI IMG/M metagenome (GOLD analysis project Ga0304729, IMG submission 190475) | Freshwater microbial communities from Lake Croche, Canada to study carbon cycling - C_131016_MF_MetaG (v2) (version 2) | ecosystem: Environmental > Aquatic > Freshwater > Lake | place... | reverse complement strand
TTGTTGGTGGTGCTGATGCTGGTGCTGATGCTGATGCTGATGCTGCTTCTGGTGGTGTTGGTGCTGATGCTGATGCTGATGCTGCTTCTGGTGGTGGTGGTGGTGGTGTTGGTGCTGATGCTGATGCTGATGCTGATGCTGATGCTGCTTCTGGTGGTGGTGGTGCTGCTACAGAAACAGAAGGTTCGTGTACATTTTGCAATGGCCACATATTGGTTAGAAGATCGCCTATAAATGTATAATCACCTGGAAGAGGATTATCATAGTCGACTTGCCCTTTTCTTCTAAAAATAGGATGGTACTCAAACATTTTATATATATAAATTCCAGCCGATATAAAATTATTATACATACCATATTCTGTAATTGTATTATTTGCTGGAATTAAATTTAAAATAATTTTGTAAAAAGATGCATCTGGTGAAATTGTTCCAATCGCTCTATTTGCTCCTGGTACATACTGTCTATAATTATATGTTCCATAATATAATATATATTCTGTATTATCTATATTTAATTTCAATTTTATTTTATAAACAGAGACTATAACAGGTTGTTCTAAATTAGGTGATGCATCATATGGAACCAGAATATGATGATTGCATACGAATGTAGGTTGTTCTATAATAGTAAAAAAATATTTCATATATTCTGAAAATGCTTGTACCATTAAGTTATATAACCTATTTCGATCATCCGTATTACTAATACTTTTATAGGTTAGTGGTTCTAAATCAACTGTAATTCTATTAAATAGATCTGAATTTAATGTACGAATCGTACCTATAATTTCTTTCATTTTTGTAATATATATATTAGTATTTGATCCATATATTTTATCTACATTAAATTGATCAAATATAATATTAGATTGAAAACAATATTTACTATTTGTTCCAGTTGGACAACCAATCATTAATGTTTTGAATACATTATGATCGTAGGGAGGCCTTGACAATACAGCATCCATATTTTCGGACCATAATCTATTATTTATTATTTTACGTCGTTCGACTGGATTATCTAATTCTTCCAACTGTTCGTAATTCTTATCAAAAAAACATTGTAAATCTTGGTGTATTTGTGTTGTTGTTACATAATCAGTACCTTTATCATAACTCTGCCCAATTTTAAATCCAAATCTCCAATTTACATCTGAATTTGATTTATAGGATACATATTCTTTTTCATTACATTTAAATATAATTATCTTTCGATCGGAACTTTTAGTTTTATTTAAAAGTGTAAATGTAAATCCATCAATCATTATAGTATTTGTAGAATCTTTACCAGCAACTGCTGCTGCTGCTGCTAGTACGAACGGGGGAGAAGTACTTGCTGCAGAATACGCCACATTTTTATTTAAAATATCTCGTAAATTTTCTTCAGATCCAATCCATGGATTTTCTGAAAGTATGGTAGCGATTGCCGTTGTAATAGCGGATGGTGTATCTCTTTCACTTGGTGAAGATTGTATATATGCGCATACTTTGTTTATATCTTCTGTAACCTCTAGCGTACGGATAACTAGTTTTCCACTAAATGTGTATTTCTTTTCTTGCGGAGGTCCAAGAACTAAATTTTGAATTTGGCGAATCTCCATACCTCTATTCTATTCTATAGAAACAATAGAGCTATGAACGCAACGACCGGAACCATACCCGGCTCTATGGGAGCCAAACTAGTAGCCACCGGTGTCATTTTATTCCTAGTTGTAGTGCTGATGTTTGCTGTAAACACCAAATACCATTTTTTACCAGCCAAATGGGATCTCTTCAAACGGTTAGGATTAGTAAAGAGTCAGACGGCCACTTTTTGGACAGATTCCAATTCTGTAACGGCGTTATCTCTGACGCAAACGGATCTTCCTGCTAATTTTCCTAGTCGATTTGGGTACACCATTATGTTTGATACAATGATCTTTAATTCACGAGCGCCGATGTCTACTGCATCAGGAGGGTTGCCACCCTATCGACACCTCTTACATCGTGGATCCAATGATCTAGGAACTGCAGGAACTCCAGCTGGATGTGGAGGGGGTGGGAAGGGTTCTGCGGGAAGCGGTCGTACCACAGGGTTGCCACAATTTATGAATCCTGGATTTATTGGAGATCCCACCACCAATGATATTATAGTATTTATTCATACAGATTCGGGAATTGCTTCTGCTCGAATTTCGAATCTTCAACTTGTCACACCTTATCGAATTGGATTGGTCGTCTACCAAGGATTTTTTGAAATTTATCTAGGCTGTAAATTACTCACCACGCAATTATTGAAAGGAACTCCCCTTGCTATCAATCCTTCCGGTGTCTATGCCTTAGCAGGACCCTTTGCTATGAGTGCAAAAATTCAAAATCTACGTCTCTGGAGTACTACTCTACCCGTCCAACAAATTGTAAACGAATGCATGATTCCGATGCAACCCTTTGGAACCGCGCCTCCTTGTACAGCTCTTTCTGTAAATCCCTTTGCAACTCCTACCCCTGCTACTTCTACTGAAACCGATGCATCTGCTGCTGCTACCATTGCTTCTGTTACAAAATGTCCATCTCCCAAATGATTAAAATCCTATAGAATAATTAAATGGAGACTAGTTTTTCAACCATTTTACTAGTTGCAACTATTCTTACAGTAATTGGCGCCTTGGTGTATTATTTTGCATATTATCGAACACAGGATCCTGGCTATTTACTAGATTCAACGTTCTATTCTACTACTGGAAATGAGGATATTGCAAATATATCTATGATGACCCCTGTACAAATTAATAAATATATGGGTGAAAATTTTACACTTAGTTGGTATGTAACAATGACAAATATAGGAGGAGGAATTGCTGGAAAATTTACACCCTTACTTTGGATAGCAGGAGTGGGAGCCTTTGTAGTAGATATGAATACAGGGGCCGTGTCTATGGTCGTTATATCTGCTCCGTATGATACTAATAATCCAGGTCCTTCCATCCAAACGGTGGTACTGGCTCAACCAAAGACAGGCACTTTTTTTGATAAATGGAATCAAGTTACGTTAACAGTTAGTGGAGCTAAAGTATGTGTTTATTTGGATGGAAATATGATAGGAAATTGTATTACTATGCCAAATGTAACACTAGCGGCACCTACAGGTATTTATTTTTTACAGGGACAAGGAATTTCTGCAAGGGTTACTTCCCTTCAAGCCTTTCCCTATGTCATGTCTGCAAGTGATATTTTAAATAATCATACTGCTACATGCGTTTCAGATGGTAGTAACACTCCAATTAATATGCAAGTTCCAAGCATTAGTTGGTCTACTCTTGGAACCAGTATTGTTAATTTCTTTTGCCAGACGGGCCTCTGTCCTTCCGGCACCGCTAGTGAGGTGGGTCTCGGACCCTTTACCCAAATCAATTATGAATATTCTTAGTAGAATGAACACTGCTAGAACGTATTATGCGCAGAACAGTGGGATGGTCAAAACAGGAATTTACATTGTTGTAACTGCTGTCCTTCTGTACTATATTTACGGATGGTACTCCGCTCCTACCACAGATATTATTCTATTAAATGCTAAAGTCCCTGCCAATCAACAAACAGATGCTACCATTAGTACAGGGAAACTTCCGGCGATTCGTATGGGGGGTGCCTACACTCTCAGTATGTGGATGTACATTAACTCGTATGAATATCGTCCAGGAAAGCCTCGCAGTGTATTTACCATTTCTGACGGTCAATTTGCACCTGCGCCCACGTCTACTGGATCCGGTCAGTTTTTAGCGGTAGGAATCTTGTATCCAAATGAACCCAAGATGATGATTCGGTTTGCTACTGCTGGAAATCGTGGCAATGATTACACGAAGATGGATCAATATATGAAATATATGAACGGTGAAGCATACCATGCTAATTCCGATTCAAATCCCATTGAGCTTCCCTCTTGTGATGTAATGGATATTGATTTGCAGCGATGGATTCACCTCACCCTCTCTGTGAATGGGCGTGTAGTGGATGTGTATATGGATGGAAAACTCACCCGCTCCTGCGTCTTGTCCGATCTTCCCCTTGCCAGTCAAGACAAGCCTCAGAGTATTTCATTAGGAGGTCCTCTGGGCTTTAGTGGATACTTTGGAACTACGCAGTTCAGTGGATCCGCTCTTTCTCCGGATAAAATCTATAGTTTGTATCAAGCAGGTCCTTACCCTGGTGTTGATTCAGGGTTTCTTGGATTCTTAGCTAATAAGATCGGTATTAAGCTTCAGTATGGAGGTTCTACTCCTCCTACCCTATCTAGCTAACTAGTAAACTATTATATTACCAGTAAAATTATTCTTTTTCATTAGTAGAATATGGAAACAGCAGGACCTCCCAGTCTGTTATTTCAATTGGCCATTACATTGGTGGCTCTTTTTGTTCTCTACGGTGTACTGACACTTGTGGACAAGAGTATTACTGCCATTGGGTCTGCAGGAAAAGCATCTGCTATATTGATTCAGGATACAACAGGAGACACAAGTATTATTCCCCAAAGTCCGCAGAGTGGAGCTCCTCTCATCTACCCTAGTTCTAATCAGCCAAGTGGCCAGGAATTCTCCTATTCGTGTTTTTTACAAATTAGTGCGGATACCTTTTCCACTTCTACCACCGCTTCTTGTTCTGCAAATGGTAGCGGTGCTCCCAATCCAACCGTTTTAAAACATATTTTTAGCAAAGGAACTGCAAATTCTTTTCCATTAATGGGTCCCGGTCTCTTTTGTCGTGGGGATAAAAATACTCTTCGTATCTACATGAATACTGTAGACAGTTGGAATAATTTTATTGAAGTCGATAACATTCCTGTAGGGGATAAATGGTTTCATTTAGTCATTCAGTTGCAAGGAAAATCAATGGATGTGTTTATTAATGGAAATGTTGTTCAAAAAATAACCTTTCGAACGGTCCCTAAAATTAATTACGGACCTCTCTTTGTATTCAACAACCGACATTTTCCAGATGGATCTAGTAAAGTACAGGCCGATTTTATTGTAGATGGAGCCGCCAAAGGGCTGATCAGTCGGTTGCAATATTTTGCCTATGCCATGAATGCCTCCCAGATTGATAAACTCTACCGTCAGGGACCCAGTTCTACCATTTCAGGAGCTGCAATAACCCAGATTGTTCCTTATATGACCGATACTTGGTGGACAGGTCAGAATCCTGGAAAGTAAAAATTACTGTGTAAATTTGCAAGGAGATTTGCTGCTCCCACGCTCGTTTTGCGCTTTCAAATGCAATTTTAAGTAATAAATGTCATTTTTGTCAATCTATTTATAGTTGAAAAAATCAGAAATTAATTTTATAAACCAATTATTTGTTTTATAAAATGTAGTATTCAATTAAATTGCATATTTCAAACCAGCCATACCGCTACGAAATTCAACAAAGTTATATGTTTCAGCAAAGATAGTCATTTGATATTGGTAAAAAGATCCTGTAGGAATGGATTCAACGTCTAGATCGAGTTGAAAGGTATTGAAACGACTAGTATTAATGGTACCACTGGGTTGGAGGGCGTCACTTCCATTTAGTGCAAAGGAATAGGTATAGACGGGCCAGAGGGATGTTTGGGTTTTCATCCCATTGAGTTCGTAGGGAGTTCCGCCTCCTTGTTGAGTTCTCCAGATTTGATATTCAGAAAAGTAAGGTTCGGTTTGGATTGCAAAAATTTCATTTCCATTTCCCAGGATTCTTGCTTGGGTCATAATTTGTCGTTGCAACCCTGGAAGATAGAGTCCTGATCGTCCCACTCCAGCAGGAACGGTTTGCCCTGTTAGAGGGAGGACATAGGGTCTTGAACCTCCTACAGGATAGATCCAATTGGTGAGATTGGTCCAATCATTGCGAAGAGGAATGGCATCATCCCGACGAATTAACCAGACAATACGGCTTACCAAATTATGAACATCTAATTGATAGAGATCTCTGGATGAAATGGAATCAAAAGAAAAAGGTTGAATTTGACGGACCAGATATTGAAGAGGGGATCCTGCAATGCGTCTTCGTTCTTCATCGGTCAGATAGATATAGGTAGTTTCTAAAGTTGCATTAAGGGGCCACCCATCGGTAGCAGGGGGAGTAGTACCAAAATCAGTTAAGAAGAATCGAAGAGCTCCGCTAGGATCGCTGTAGGTACCCGTCAAATTATTAAGAGTTTGTGGAAGAGTTCCGTAGAGGGTAGGATTCCAGAGAGTGGTATATTGATCTGAGGGGACGTAGGGAAGAGAGAATTGGCCGTAGCGGAGTCGTACACCACTGGGATCCAGGATTGTGTAGAGATCTCGAATAGGGCGAAGGGTAATTTGAATTTCTACTTCGTGGTATTGCAAGGCGATCAGGGGGAGGGCTTCACTGATGGCATCACTGAACCACAGACCGAGAGGAACTCGAAGTTGTCGTCCAGGGAGGGAGGGGGCATTGATTTGTTGGGAGGCGGTGGTCCATTGAACGACATTGGGATATCCGCCGGATGGATCGGCATAGACTCCATTGGCAGGATCAAAGAGTTCGGGGACGTCCCCAATCATCCAACTCCATTTTGCATATTGAGTATTGGTTTGATCTAAGAGGGCTCGAGTAGCGATCCATTCATCTGTAAATTCTTGAATCTTGGAACCGCCGATGGTGACGACCAAGGATTGGATCATACGGACTCCGAGTTGGCGGACCCATTGAAACTCATAGGGAGATTGGTTGGGGGGATAGGGAGGGGCGATGCGTGGATCGTAGCGAGTAACTTGTCCTGATTCATCCAAATAGACTTTACTGAAGATATCAGGGACGGTGACACGGAGTACCATATCTCGAATAAGATCGGCATTTCTAGGGATTTTAGCGGTCAGCTGAATAGGAGCATCCATTTGAAGACTATTAGGACCGGTCAAGGGGACTTGAATAGGTTCTGAACTGAAATGGGTGTGCCGCAAAAAGGCTTTGGCGAAATAGGTCATTTGGGGGTTTCCATTGACGACAACATTTTGGGACCCGTAGGCCACAAGCGGTAAGAGTCCACCTGGCATTCTAATACTACTAAGGACAATTTGCTTTGCAAATTATCCTTATCATATAGGAATGAACAGTAATCTGTTTAAGAATGCGCCTCCTTCTAGCCCCTGGATGCCATTCTTGTATGGGGCAGGAATTCTAGTCGTTGCTGCCCTTTTAACATGGATTCTATGGAGTTTTATGAGAGAGTGGTTACGCTCTAAATTGATAACTATGCCATCTGCTCCTGTGACTCCTTCTGCAGAGTCGTTGCCTACGGGGCAGTGGTGTTTTGTAGGAGAAGATTTAACGGGTCGATGGTGTGTGAAGACACCCGAAGAGGGTCTTTGTCCCCATAAACGAGTCTTTTCAAGTCGTTCTGACTGTGAAATGAAGACAGCCTCTGCTTCCCCTCTTGGAATCAATCAAGACCATGATACTACGATGATCCCTATTGCGGGATTATCAATTGCGTAGTCTTTTTATTACTAAAGTAATAATAGGGATATAATATGAGTTCATTGTTTTCAAGACAGACTCCCGAAGAAAAAGCAGCTGATCGTGCTGATCGAGCTGCTAGTCGTGAAGCTATTAATAATGTCAAAAAAACTATTAGTAATGCACTTACAGAACTTAAAAATGTAAGTGCTAAAGAAGATTATCCAATTATACAAACATTGTTTAAAGATGGACTTGATTGGTTAAAAGCACATCCTGCAACAAACCAAGATGATATTAATGATTATTTTGCAAATAATGTTATTTCAAATCCGCTTTATCAATCGGTGCAAATTCGAAAACAATGGTCAGATGCATTTACCTATTTTCAGTCAGTGACTGATAATCGAATGAACGAGATAAAAGAAAAAAATCCAGAATTACTTGCATCTGCACAAGAATTATTAACTCCCATGGTGGCCTATCGTGACAAACTATTATCATGGTTTAATAATGGACAGAAAAAGTTACTTCCTCAAGATTATGAAGACAAAGCAGTTGAAATTAAAGAAGATGTCGCAGGTGAAAGTGGTAAAGAAGATAAATTTAAAGTTCAAGTATTGTTGTATAATACTAAATTACGTGCAGAAATAATTGAAAAACAGGTAGAAAATAATGAAATTAATATAACACGATTGATTAATAAAATTGTTTATATGACTCTAACATGTATACTAGTTGTACTAGTAGGGTGGGGTGCTTTCTTAGGAGCTTCTTATGCTACCAATTTGAATAGTTATCGATCTTTTAATTTTAGAGTGTTTTATGCTATTTTTGGTGCTTTTTTTTGGATATTTGTAGTTTCCTATGAATTAATTTACAAAAAGTGGTGGAGGGGGGAACCTTTGCATATGCATGGATATATTCCTTTATTTGATGGACCGGTAGAATCGTGGTCATGGATTGGAAAGAATTTATTATTCTTTTTTGAGAAGACGCAGGTGGTGGATATGGAGGGATAATTATTTTCGTAGCAGCATAAAATAAACTAATGCAGAAAGGCCAATTCCAGTGCAGAGTCCAGTGACCATATGGATAGAAATAGAAGACTCTTGAGAAAGGGACTCCATATGATTCATAAAGGCGTCAAAACTAACTTCACGTTTTCCAATATCTAGATTGACTTGATTATGGATAGTCCAGACCCATTCTACCAATGTTTTTTTAGATTCGGTAGCAGGGGGGGTTACTTTGAGATGATGGGCGTAATGGTCACGGCAGATGGGGCAGGGAATTAGAAAGGAGAGAGATCGGTAGAACGAGGAGGCTGCTTCTTGTAGTTCAGAGGTAGGGTTCTCGGGGTAGCCCAAACTAATAATATGCATTGTATTCCACAGAATAGGCCCCCAGATAGAGGGTCGCATACTAATTTGTCTATGTGGATGCATATTCTATAGTATCCACATAGAAAATAGAATGAATGAAGCGCGGGGGAGTCTTAAACTAAAAGAGTTAAAGTAGAATAGGATGGAGTGCATTAATTGTGGAGTAGTAGGTCATTCATTTCGGGAGTGCAGTGCACCAGTAAGTTCATTTGGAATTATTGCAACGCGCATACATACGGATACCATGCAAGTTTTAATGATACGGCGGCGAGATAGTTTAGGGTATGTAGAATTTCTACGGGGGCGGTATTCATTAGCGACGACTGAATTTATACAGAGATTAATTGATCAGATGACGGCGGACGAGCATAGGCGATTATTGACGCAACCGTTTGATGATTTATGGAATAGTTTATGGAATCATCAAAATACGAGACAGTATCGAAATGAGCATGATCATGCAAAAGGATTATTTGAAAGACTAAAAACGATGGGAGATGCTACGGGACGAAAATTGGAACACTATATTGCAGCTTGTCCTACTCATTGGAGGGAGCCTGAATGGGGATTTCCGAAGGGGAGGAGGGGGCATCACGAGACAGAATTTGCATGTGCCTTGCGTGAATTTCAAGAAGAGACAGGGTGGAGGCATTCTCTTCCAGTTTGTAGCACGACTGTAGCCCCTCTAACAGAACTTTATACCGGATCCAATGGTATTTCCTATCGTCAAGTGTATTACATTGGAGTATGTTCAGGAGAGAGTGAGGTGGAGATGGATCCTACAAATCATGTACAACTTCGTGAAGTGAGTGCAGTGCAATGGTGTTCGTTGGATGAAGCAATTGCTAAGATACGAAGTACGAGTCCTGAGAAACGGGCGTTGATGGAAGGGCTACGAGTATAATTACTCGCAATTTTTCTTTACTAGTAGTAGGATGTCTGTAAAAGAGAATGAAACCCCTCTTGTTATGGAGAAGGGGGGGAGTCCGTATGATGAAAAAGCTGTTCAGGTATTTATGAAACAAAGTCCTGAAGAGTTGTATAAAAGGTGGAATAAATGGGATGCTTTCAAACCATTGATTGAACGGGATAGTTTAATTGAAGCTATGAAACGTATGGGATTATATCCAGATAATCCGATAGAAGGAGTCTATCCGGATCCGATGGATCCTTCTTTTGCGGAACGATTATTTGAAAAGAAAGAATTTTCAGATCTTCAGTCTCGTGCTTCCGAAGAGGATGATTTATGTAGTGCAAGTTATCAGAATGAATTTGATAAATCTGCAGTTCGGCAATTTGTTGCACGATTTATGAATCCCACTACTCCTTACACGAGTGCTTTACTGTATCATGGGGTTGGAGTGGGAAAAACATGTACAGCAATAACAGTTGCCGAAAAATTCTTAGATATTCTTCCAGATAAGAAAGTCATTATTTTAGCACCTCCTGCCATTGGTGATAGTTTTTATCGAACTATTTTTAATGCAAACAAATTAGTAAAATTACAAAAGAGGGATCGTGATTTACTAGGTCGTCGGTGGGATTCTCCTCAATGCACTGGTTTAACGTATCTTTCTTTGAGTGATATGTTATATGAAAAAGATACTTCTAAGATTACAAAAGAGGTGGATAAAATAATTAAGAGGCGATATACGATTATGGGATATGGTGTATTTGCAAATTATGTAAAAAAACAAATATTAGGGCGAGTACCAGCTCATTTATCAGAAGAGGAGCGATTTCGGTTAGAGAATGAAGAAATTTATCATACATTTTCAGATCACTTAATTATTGTAGATGAAGTGCATAATTTACGAGACGAGGGGCGAAAGGGTGGAGATGATGTAGACGGGAAAGCCTCCACTGATTTAGCCGAAGGCAAACTTGTCTTATCTGTTTTGGAACGAATTATACCCATTGCGGATGGAATGCGACTCTTACTAATGACTGCCACTCCTATGTACAATATTTCTACTGAAATTATTGGATTACTCAATTTATTAATTTTAAATGATACAAAAGATTTGAGTGCAAAATTAAATTTTGCAGATTTTTTTACAAAGAAGGGAAAAGAATTTGAAATAGTAAAAGGGAGTGATGCAAAACTTACAAAAATTGCACAACGATATATTAGTTATATGCGAGGAGAACATCCTAGTTTATTTCCTCTTCGTTTATCGCCTCCAGCAGTGTTTGATACGGACTATCCTACTATTTCTATGAACAAACGTGCACTTACTATGAATGATACTGTAAAAAATATTTTAAAAACGCTTCCTATTGTACCAACTATTTATACTCTTGACACAACGGCTGGAATAGTGTTACAAAGTTCAATGGAAAAATATCATAAAAGTGCAGATATAATTGAAGGGGAGGAAGGTGAAATAAACAAAACATTATTTAGTGCATTAGTATTGCAGAGTAATATAATTTATCCAGATGGATCTTCTGGAAACGACGGATTTCGGCATTATTTTATGGGGGAGGAGTTTGGAGAGTCGCCGCGACTTCGGCGGTTTCGGTGGGCTCCGCGCAAGGTTGCTTCTCGCGAAGTAGAAACTGCTGATGTAGATTCTGTATTTGGTCCTTCCATGTTACATCAATATGCTCCTAAAATAGCTGCTATAGTAGCCTCTTTAAAAACGTGCAAAGGGGTAGGGTTTGTTTATTCACGAGCCGTGACAGGAGGAGTAATTCCGTTTGGAATTGCATTAGAACGAGCAGGATGGTCACGAGTGTTGGCCAGTGGACGCATAGAACCCTTATTGCACGAGGCGCCTCCTCTTCCTTATGGGCGTCAATGTGCATTATGTGAACACCATGAAGAAGGTCATAAAGAGGATCATGAATTCAGACCGGCCAAGTTTGTACTTTTGGCAGGGGAGGATAAATTTACACCGAGTGTAGATGCTACCGTTCAATATGCACAAACCTTTCCTAAAGAGGATCCGATGGCTCCGTATGGATCTCATGTAAAACTAATTGTTGGATCGGGGGTAGCGCGAGAAGGATTAGATTTTAAATGCATACGAGAGATTCATTTATTAGATCCATGGTGGCATTTGAATCGGATTGAGCAGATTGTAGGTCGCGGTGTTCGGTTCTGTAGTCATTCTGCTCTTCCCAATGAAGAACGAAATTGTACATTGTATTTTCATGTAGCAAAACTTCCATCGGAGTATGAAACACCTGACATGTATGCGTATAGATTAGCGGCTGAAAAATCAATTCAAATTGGTATTATACAACGAGCGTTGAAAGTAGGAGCATTAGATTGTATGAATCATCAATCTGTATTGTTTATTGATCCAAAGAGGACACGAACTATAAAAACATCAAAAGGAACTATAATAAAGGATTATAGTTTAGCGGATAAGCAGTATTCCAGTATTTGTGATTTTATGGATAGTTGTACGTATAAATGTTCTACGGATATAGAATCTTCTACAATTGGATCCGATCGAAGTACCTACAAAGTGGAGGATTTAATGCGGTATTTAGAAGTTCAATTTAACAAAATTAAAATTTATTTTCAATTATATAATGAATTATATATATCTTTAAAGGAGGTTAGAGAACGGTTTTTTAAAGATGTACCGTGGGAATTGGTAGCGCTTGGATTACGAAAGAAATTAAACAATGCTTCTTTTATGATTGAGCAGAAGGATGGTACGCGTGGAACTTTATTACTTCAGAATGGATTTTTAGTATTTCAGCCATTGCATATTACAGATCCCGAAATTCCACTGGCGTTACGACATGGATATGCTTATGGACGTTTATCAACACGAATTATTTCTCCGCTGTTTACAACGGGTGAAAAGACTCTTACATCGGTGGCTGCCTCTGAGGGCGGGACTGAATTTCGTATCACCAAATCTATGGGAGAACGAGCCTTATTGCGTTTAGAAGAATGGCAAAAAGAATTACAGCAGTTGAATCATGCAACTCATGCAATGGATTTAACACGAAAAGTACCTGAGGGAATGCAAGAAGAAATGTATAGACTTCTTCAATGGATGCCGTATCGATTTCGTGATTTTTTACACATTGAGAAAATATTATTACAATTGTACATGGATCGTATCTGGTCCTTGGACGAACGACATGCTGTAATATCAGCAATGACAGAACGTCGAGGAACAGGTACGACTACTCTAACAGATGAATTAATTATTTCTACTTTATCTAATCCAGAAATCTTTGATGTAGATGGAATATATGGATTTACACAAATTACAAAAACGGGAGAAGAACTTCGATATTGTAAAGTGGGGAGTAACCCGGTGGGAATTTGTCCTCCCAGTGTTCTTAGCTTGGTAGAACCCATTCTAGATTCTCCCGTCAATGGGATTGATGGATGTGCCCCTATTTATGGATTTCATGTATTTTATAAAACCGCTCCTCTTTTTAAAATATTAAATACTGAAAAATTAAATGCTCGTAATCGTGTCTTCCATGGATCTAATTGCACAATTACTTCTAACTTAGATCGAATGTTAGAAGATGTCACCACTTTATACAAATATCAAAAAGAATATAATATGGCCTCCTTATTACCTATTTTATTTCAAATACGAAAGACAAAAGAAACAGCAGAACCTTTTACCTATTTAGATCAATTAAAATCTCCCCAGCTATGTATGTATAGTGAAATATTATTACGAGCGTTTCAGGCGGTGGAGACTACCTCTAGACGATGGATTTTATCAATGGTTGATTCAAAACGAGCTGTAGAAGTATCTATGAAGAAGGGAAAGGAAGTTCAAAAAGCAATTTTTCAGAATAGTTTTGCATTTATTCTGTCCTAAAAAAATGAAGAGAAGGAAAGTAGAAGGACGTGTTGCAAACCATGGAGACCATTCTATTAGATGAACGAATTGCATTGACTGCGATGGAACTGAATCTGGTAAAATCGTCTGAAGAAATTCGGTATCAATTGGAACAAAAATTACGTGACAAATATGAAGGAAAGTGCAATACGTCAGGATTTGTACAACCTGGATCGATAAAGCTTCTTGCAAAAAGCATGGGTCTCTTTGAACATGGTCGCTTTACAGGAAATATTCTTTACGATTGTCGTGCAAGTTGCAACATCTATGTTCCGATTGCTAAAACAATTCTAAAGGTAAAAATTATTAGAGAGAACAAGATGGGGGCGTATGCCATTCTTACAAAGGAAGGAGAGGAACAAGCCATACGAATTCTCATTCCACGAGATCTTCATTTAGGAGATGTTGTATTTGATAGTCTTACAGTTGGAATGATTGTATCAATTGAACTTCTACAGAGTCGATTCCAAACGAATGATCCCTATATTAAAGGTCTTGGTAAATTGCATACCGATACACCAACTGAATAAGATAGGGCTATACTATCTTATTTTTTAGTAAGGTAAAATGCTTTACATTTTACCTTACTAAAAAATAAGATATGGCGACATCCGGCCTTTCCATAGAAGAATATAGTCGTAGAAAACAATTTCTACAAGAGATTTCTTCGTTAACAAATGCGGAATTAATTGAAATTGTTCGCATTTTACGTAAACATAAATTTGCGTATAGTGAAAATACAAATGGTGTATTTTTTAATGTAGCCACGGTTCCTCAAGATTTATTTGAAGATTTATGTATTTTTATTCAATTTACAAAAACAAATCGCACCTCCATTGAAGATCGTAATAAGTTATTTACTACGTTAGGAGTAGAACCTCTATCAGATAAAGAAAAAGCAGAAGTTGCTGCTGTTATGGAAGATCACCCTGCTTTGAAAAAAGGAGTTCTTCGATAGGTTTAAAGTTAGTTCAATCAATTCTATATAGATGGTATCCTTTACAGAATTAATTGAACTACTAAAGAAAAATCCTACGCGGACAGAAGGACTTCCTACATGGAATGTTCTAGAACCTGATCGTGTATGGAGGCAGAAGGCTCTTCCTGTTGCTCCTGTTGCTCCTGTTGCTCCTGTTGCAGCTGTTGCTCCTGTTGCAGCTGTTGCTCCTGTTGCTCCTTTTGCTCCTATTGCTCCTATTGCTCCTGTTGCTCCTGTTGCAGCTATTGCTCCTGTTGCTCCTGTTGCAGCTGTTGCTACTATCAAACCTCTAACATGTATTGTACGTCCGTATGGACGTATAGTGGATCCTCTTTGTATAGGAATTGCAGATTTATTGTATGACGGAGCTCCATTTCGAACGGCGAGACAGATTGAAAAGGAGGAAGCGATTCGATTAGAAGCCATGATTCCAATTTTATACAGTGCAGAAGGGGGTCGATCGCGTGGATGGACAAAAAAACTTCTTCAAACTCATTTTCAAGCACGAGCTGCAATGGGGGGTGATTTATTTGATTTGCAAAGAGGTAAACTTGGATTTGATTGGTCTAGTATTTTTACATGCAAGGAAACTTCTGCACTGTTTGATTTCTTTTGTTTAGCCAAAGGAATTCGTTGTATAGTATGGAAGGATTCGTTGCATTTTGGACTTTGGCCAGCCGCGGATCAAGCCACTGTTACCAAAGAACCTTCTTTATTTCATATGCAAGAAGGGCGACTTTGTCACGGCCCTTCCTCTCTTTCTGCACTCTTTGCATGGATCGATGGTACTCCCGGTGCAGGATGGACTCCTGCCCTTTCTTGTCTCTCCATTCTCTCTTCCAAGACGGTAGCCGAACTTGAAAAAGATGCTACTGCAATTGGAATTACGGTAACAGGGAAGAAATCGGAGCAGGTGGTTCAGATTGCTGCTGCAAGGCGAAGACGCACTTGCTCTTCGTAGAAGATTTCAGTATAGATCCTTTCATGAATAAAGTTCAGAGTTTCATCTGAACACTTTGCCAGATGATGTTCAATGGATTTCTTTTGAACTCCTCGCAACTCCTCTAGCAAGAGGTATGGTTGAAGAGATCGATTCTTGCCGTTTGATTCTACAAGAATGTACAGGCGTAAATCCTTCCCAACCATAAGATCAAACTTTTCAAATTCTTTTCGAATGAGGTCTGACAGTTTTTTATACTTTTCTGCAGCTACACAAAACAAAGTTCGAAGCGGAGCATACGGATCTTCCATGGTAGAGTTTGTAAACATATTTCTACAGAATAAAGTTGATACTCAATTTTATTCTGTAATTTATAAAATTGATAGCTTAAGGCTACAAAATACTAAAGAAGAATAGAGAGGATGAGTTTATCCATAACAAAATCCGAACACGAACAGGTCACCCATTTATGGGGGATCTGGGAAGGTGCGGAGGATTTGGAATTGGAAGCTACATTTCCTACCAAAACGTACGTAGATTGGATTCATGTTGTCCAATCATTACGATCATTAGGACTTCGTGACATTCCTGCGCCTTCCAAACTAAATATTAGTTTGAACGAGGGGGTTCGAATTTCAATTGTAGGTGATGCACAAATTCAATTGTATAAAGATACAGGAAAATTGCAACAATATCATGTACTTATTAAACAACCATCTGGAATACCCGATCTATCGTTTCACGAATACGAAGGTGTTAAAATCAAAGTTCGTCGTGAACGAGCAGTAGAAAATGATGATGAACGAGTAAAACGAGCCTTAGCAGGATGGGGAAGTAGTGAAAAAACATTTCGTTATATGAAACGATATTCATTTACGAGTGAAAAGAATCCAGGAATTCAATTTGATGCAACGGTTGTTCAACAAAGTAAACCGGCCAAAACATTGGCAGAATCAGGTCTTATGAAAGCAAAGATTCATTATGAAATGGAAGTAGAAGCCATTCGATCTGTAAGCGGGTCGAAGGGAGTCAGTGGATTTCTGACTGGAATTGCACGAGTTCTTCAAGGACTCCAACAATCCTATGTTCTTTTATCCAAATCTCTATCCGATTCCATTCGAACACAGATTTCATCTACTCTTGGAATGAATGAATTTCCAGGATCTCAACCTGCTACTCTGATGATGGAACATATTGCTACTGAAAAAGTACCTGGAACCCCTAACATTCGGTTTGATGATTATAATGTCACAGACAAAGCCGACGGAGATCGTCGTCTATTATTTGTTGCCGAAGATGGTCGAGTGTATCTTATAGATAAAAATATGAAATTATATGGAACCGATCGAAAAGTAGCCGATGCGGCTATGTGGGCCGGTGTTTTACTAGATGGAGAATGGATTCATCAGAATGCAAAGAAAGAGCCAGTAAGTTATTATTATGCATTTGATATTTACAATGGGCGAAAGGGGGTGGATGTAACCAAACGTCCCTTTTACATCCGCAATGCAGCCGCTGTTACACGTCTTCAGGAAATGCAAGAAGTTATAGCCATTCTTCGTGATGCTGAATTTATTGTAAAAGGGATTCCTCCCTCCAAATCGCTTCAAATTAGTATGAAAACATTTCAACCTACAGTAGATCCTTCTATACCAGGAGGCATCTTTACTGAAGCAAAAAGTGTATTTGACCGTCTTTCTATTTCACCACCCTATCACATTGATGGATTGATCTTTACTCCCAATGCCTCTTCTCTTCCAAAGGGGAAAGGATCGTGGGCAGCTCAACTCAAATGGAAACCTGCTGAAGAAAACACAGTGGACTTTCTCGTGATAATGGAGTCTGAAGATTCTATGAAATTAAATAACGATGCAATAGTACTCTGTAAAACATTGCACCTTTATGTTGGATCGGATGCCAATATTCAATTTCGTGATGTACGAAAAACCGTACTGGAAGAGGAATCTATTGCTCCTCCTACAGACCGAGTGCAATATAAACCAGTTGAATTTATTAGTGATCCTTTTGATCCGTATGCTTCTGTTTGCTATGTACCTGTAGAAGAAGGAAAAATCTATACAAATCGTACTCGAGATGTAATACCGGATCGATCCATTGTTGAAATGGCGTATCATCCTGAGAATCCGATTGGATTCCGATGGGAACCTACACGAGTTCGATGGGACAAAACGGGTCAATTTCAAAGTGGAGAATTCAAACGAACCTTTAACAACGATCGAACCGCCCAATCTATTTGGACTTCTATTCACGAACCTATTACGAAAGAAATGATTTGTACAGGATCTTTATTTCCTAAAAGTGAAATGGCAGATATGGCAAAACTTTATTACAAGGTAGGAGTTTCTAAATTTGATACAAAATTAACAAAAGGATTGCAAAGTTTTCACAATAAATATATTAAAGATAAGATTCTACTTCATTCTACACTTCATTCCTTCAAAGAACCCAAACTATTGGACATGTCCTGTGGAAAAGGAGGAGATTTGCAAAAATGGGTTCGCAACGGAGCGCATTTTGTGCTAGGGTGTGATATTGCTGAAAGTGGATTAATTGATCCACGGGACAGCATATACAAACGTTATATCGAACAAATTCAAGAAAGGGGGGGGCGGGACCGAGTGGCACCGATGGTCTTTGTTCAGGCCGATGCTTCCAAGCTCTATGCCGATGGAACCGCGGGTATGACTCCTGCCGATCGTGCTATACTCCGCTCTCTCTGGGGGCATCCTGAACCTACGGTTCCTTCTATGGTTCGAAAACTTGAAGGAATTGCCTCAAGTGGCTTTCATATCGTATCGTTCATGTTTAGTCTTCATTATATGTTTCGCGATCGTGCAATGTTTGATGGATGGTTAATGAATCTGGGAGCTTCGCTCCAGACAGATGGTTACTTTATTGGATGTTGTTTTGATGGAGATACGATAGCAAAGAAGTTACAGGCTGTTCCAGAGGGGCAAGTTTTAGTAGGAGCTCAAAAAAGTACAACGCTGTGGTCTATTCGAAAACAATACGACGACTCTTACACGGGTGTTCTCCCTGCTACCGATGAAGGATTGGGTCGTGCCATTAGTGTTTATTTTGCCAGTATTGGAGAAGAACACCAAGAATATTTGATGAGCTTTCCTTATTTAGTGAAACGTCTCCGTGAAATTGGATGCGAATTATTGACAGAGGAAGAATATCGTACGATTGGATTACGAAATTCAACCGCTCTGTTTGAAACCTCTCACGAAATGGCTATGGAGCATGGAGAAATATATCCTATGATTCCAGAAATTCAAGAGTATTCTTATTTCCACCGCTGGTTTATCTTTAAACGAAAGACCAATGCGGTAGTAGCCCCTCCTTCCAATCATACATCTCCTGCTCTGGTGATTCGACCTGCTGAAGATGAAGCCCCCGCTCCCATTCTTATGCGAGAAGTGGCTCCTCCTGAAGATCTAATTGAATTGGATGCTATTCCAGAACCTGCTGAACCTCCGAAAGAAGATCTTATTTCTCTTGATGGAGAAGTAGAAACAGTTTCAGGACCCATTCTAAAATTTTATGAAAAGTCGGTTGAAAAGGATGATTTGAAAATTAAAAACAAAGGGTGGGCTAAATATATTTCCTCGGCAGCTCCCTTTGAGTTTCACGATCGTTCCGATTCCTCCCTCACCTACCCCAATCTAGAAGCCGCCATGGCTTCTGAAAAATTTAAACTCTCTACAAAACCCGAATTGGGTCCTTCCCTCTTCTCCAAACTCAATGATCTTTCAGAAATTCGTAAAAAGGTAAAAGAGGTCAAAAAATATGGATTTAACCAAGAAGCCTGGGATGAACAAAAAGAAGATATTCTAGATGAATACATCTTTCAACGCTATCAAGTCGATGAAGAATTTCAGCGCATCTTAGAAGCTGTCAAAGAACAAAAAGTAAGGTTAGTCTTCTACACCGGTCCTACCGCTGCCAATGAGTTGGGCGGTGGCCTGGAGGGAGAAAATCTCTACGGCCGTGCCTTGATGTCCTTAGTCGGTACGACCTATTAAGCATTTAAACTAATAATGCCATATTTTTAATAATATGCCATTATCATCCGAAGGAGCCCTCTCTTGGCAGCGGTTAGCGGTGGTGAATGCGCATCCTCGTGATGCGCGGATTACCTTTGATGAGCCCACGCATAAATATACCATCGATGGGAGCAAATACGATATATCTTGTACCGGATTTGTTCACTCTTTTTTTGGACATTTTGATGCCGATAAAGTCATTGTTAATATGATGAGGGGTCGCAATTGGAATCCCTCTAACAAGTATTGGGGAATGAGTCCAGAGGAGATTAAGGCGTTATGGGCTGCAAATGGAAAAGAAGCCTCTGAAGCCGGTACACGAATGCATCTAGATATTGAACATTATTACAATGCATCTCCTATTGGGAATGTTGCAATAGATGAATGGAGTGTATTAGAAGGGGTTGAATGGGAGTATTTTATGCGCTATGAAACAAAATTTCGGATACCGCGAGGGTATGTACCCTTTCGAACGGAGTGGTTAGTTTTTTACGAGGAGATACGATTAGCAGGATCGATTGATATGGTTTATATGAAACCCGATGGAACAATTGCTATTTATGATTGGAAACGAGCCAAAGATATTAAAATGGAGAATTCATTTCAATCAGGGTTGGAGCCGGTAGAACATTTACCAGATACAAATTATTGGCATTATACTTTACAGTTAAATATTTATGCAAGTATTTTGGAGAAAAAGTATGGGATGAAGGTAACTGAATTAGCGTTAGTTATTTTGCATCCCAATAATACATCGTTTCGAGTGATGATGTTGAATCGATTGGAAGAAGAGGTAGATGCTATTTTTGAAGATCGGTTAAAAAAGGTTACCGCAGGTATTACTCTTCCTCGATAATAGCTTTTGTAGGAGGAGACCACATAGAATCCTTCCAAACAGGAATATATGATTTAATTTGTGCGACGGAATTATTAAGTTTATTCATAGCTTTATATTGTTCCATTGTAAATTGCAACAGAGTATTTGTTTGTTTAATAATTTCAGCAGGGGATGAAGTAAGTAGAGTATTTAAGATATCGCGGAACGCTGCAAGATGCATTTCTACAATTTGTGTACGACTTCGTGCCAAATGTAGTTGTTTTTCTTGTTTTTGCAAAGCAATTTTCCAATCTGTTTCTGTAATATCGTTTATAAGATAACGAACTCGTAGAATACGTTTGGGGCAGTTTACAGGATTTACTTCTGCTATTGTTCGACGAAGACCTCGTAGAATATATTCATAATGTTGTGTTAGAGCGTAACGATCATGAAGAATTATATATAATTTTCGTTCTTCTAGATCAGGATTTGAATAAGTTTGACGATAAAGATGCTGAGTGATGGTAGTATTGTCCATATTGCAAACTAAATCTCCTGCAGGGGGACGAGGAATTGCAATGCCACTTTTTCGCATCCACTCATAATAGTGTGGATTATGGATATGGCCTGTTTCGATCTTACCCGTTTTCCAACTGAAGGGAGTTTTACATTCAGTGCAAAACATTTGATCGCAATTTCTTACAACTGTAAAGTCTGGTAATATAAATCTTTTATTTTTATCAACAGACCAGCCATAATAAGTTCCTTTCCCAATTGATCTAACTGACATATTCGATTGAATACTTGTACGAATGGTAAATCCTCTAAATCTGGATTTAACTGATTCAGCAAGAGATATATATTTATCAACTCGAAGTTCATAAATTGTATTCTGAAGTTTTAGAACCAATGTATGTTTGCTATTCACAATATAAGATATTCCATGAGATTGTGTAACCTCATATAATTCATCTTCTCCTGTTACAGTATGTAGTACAGTGCGTGGTAATGTATCATCTCCTATAAGAATATCTCCTATACAAATATCTTGTGACATTTTTTTAGTTCCATTCCACAGTGGAATGGATGTATCTTTAGCAAAGCACCCTGATATTTTTGAAATGAGGGATGCACAAGTAGGGCAGGGCCTTGTTTCAGCAGCGATTAATTTTACACTCGCTACTTTTTCATCATTGCAAATATGTAGTTCAGTCAGGATAGGATCGTGGCAATCTTTACATACGTTTACATCACAGATTCCACATTTCCATTGGGTGGACAGGAATCCACGACAATCGGTCACAGGACATGCTTTAATAAAAGATCGTTTTATAACAGGTTTTGCTGTATCTGGTGTTTCATATCCATATTGTCGAATTAATTTTTGAAATTGACATGCTTTAGCCGAATTTACTATTTTTCTATATCGTTCATATGTACTAGCAGATTCCAATGATTTATATATTCGTATAGATTTTTGTTGTTTATATAATAGTTGATGTCTTATCTCACAATGAGTTTCTTGAACAGGTTTATATAAATGTAAACAAGTAGGGCAATTTAGCCAATAAGAGGGTGAATTTATATGAGTTTTATGAATAGCACAAATTTCTGCTCTTTTTTCACATAGAATTATTTCAATATCATTTAAGGCTGCATGAATGTTCATGTAATGGATATATTCAATTGAAGATTCTAAGACTTTTTTAGAATCTGCTAATTTTAATTGGTATTTATTAATATATTTTTTTGCAACTTGGTATTGTGCTGCTTCTTCTTGAGTATCAGGGAGACGGATCTTTTCTGAATCTAAGAGGATTTTTTCACGATGGGCTTTAAAAGGCCCTGTACGAAACACTGCTGTACAAATTGTATTGATAAATTCACGATTCCAGACGGCTTTGCAGCCTGGACAATGTATTTCAATTGTTTCTTCAATTAGAAGAGATTTTTGGAGACATTCACGACAGAAACTAGTATTACAAAAGAGGCAAATTGACTCTTTTTTAGTACTTTTATTGCATTTTTCGAGACAGATTGCACAGTCCATTATAATTTATATACACTATATAAATTAGAATGATTTATCAATTTTTATACTTCAATTCGTAGTTGAATATCTTCTGGAAGTTGATCTAGTTCAACGAAATGGATAGCTTCTGCGCCAGAGGGATGAAAGAGGAGAGGGATACGTTCATTATCTAACAAGAGATATTGGAGAGAAGGAGTTCGAATAATATCTTTAAACTCTAACATTCCTGTTCGAGATTCTATTTGTGTGAAAATTATATTTGCATTAATAATAATTGAAAGGTGGGCAAGATCTTCTTCAGACCAAGTAAAATGTTCTGTAGAGTGGGAAGGACGAAGACGTTGCAATTCTTTTTCGAATGCGGCATAGGTGAGTTTAGTTCCTTCAGCGGTCACCAATAATTCTCGAAGGATAGCATCTTGTAATTCAGGAAGTTTTCGGATAATATCAGGAAGTTCGCCAGAACGGGTCCACCCAAGATCTTCCCATGCCACAGGAAGTCCTGATTCAGTGGCAATTTCACGACCTAATTCTTCAGCGCTCACTTCTTCAGGATATCGGTATCCTTGTGTGTAGGTGGTAGGATGACGTACAGTTAATCCCAATTGTTCATAGAGTTCTTTTCTTCCACGGCCATCAAAACTTACAATAAGTGTATCCTCCTCTTTTACAATACCGGTAGGAGGTCTCAGACGTGAAACACGTGTTTCTTTCTTTTGTAAAACTTCATAGGCGGCCCCATTCGTACGCAAAAGTTCATCCACTAGTCTTGCTGTAAGAATTGTAATAGGATCGCGAATGGTTCCATAGGTAGGTGCATGAATTTTACAACGTCCGTCAGACCAGCTGCACATTCCAGAACAGTTCCCTTTTTTTAACAACACGCAATCTTGTCGTAACAAAGGAGGTACCACACGAACACCTTCCGTTGTAATCCATGCTTGAACAATACCATGAAGAAGAATATCCCCCCTTTTACGTAATTCATACAATGGAAGTTTTGATCGAGCTCCTCGTAACAATTCAAGTTGCGTAGCGACCCCCTGTCCCTCACGAATTAACCAATTTGAAAGAGAAATGCGAAGATATTGATAAGCTTCCTCTAATAATTCTTCAGGATTAATTTCTACTTCTTTCATTAATTTCATAGACTCTTCATCCGCTTTTTGTAATAAAATGGAATCTTCTTCTTGATGTAATAAATTTGTAATTTCCTCCACTGGAAGATCTACAGGATACGTCCCTTCTTCAAATGGTTCAATCGGAATTTCTGTATTTTTATTTAAATCTAATTGAACAAATGTTTTTACTCCAGTTGCACTTAGTACATACCGTAGTATAACCGGTTTTAATAATGAAAATATTTTATTTAATTTTGTAAAAAATGCAAATGCTTTGGGATAAGATGGTTTTGGTAACGATGTAATATCATATGCAGAGGGGATATATATATTTATGGTCCCATCATCTACAACAGGAATATAATATAAATCATGCTGGTATTCCACTAGAACTCCTACTACACGATTTGTTCGTTCGCGTAAAATAGATTTAATTGAATATTCTTTTTTATCTTCTAGGACATCTAATAAAATACCTAATCGTACAATATTGTTAGTATCTGGCAGCCATGCATGAATAGGTGGAATGGGTCGTCCGCATCCAACAATGGGTTGTAAATATTGTGAATATAAATTTAATAATTTTTTGCGTGATTCTGCAGAATATTTTGCTACACTTGTTGGATGAATTGCACCACTATATTCTGCATTATTTTCAATATATAGCAATGGTTCAATTATAGATTGCAATTCTAACTGATAAATAGGAACTAGGCATGGATTTCCTTCTCTAGTTCGTTGAGAAATGCCAAAGGGAGGGCACAGGATATCACCTTTTACAATTTTTGAAAGAATATCTCCTTCTTTAGCATAAATTGGGACTATACGCGCTACAACGATACCATCTTTGCTAAAGAGTCCTGGAGTAGAAAGGAGTCCGTCCCAGAGACGAAGTTCTTTCATTTCATGAGGATCTTTCAAATAACGAACAAATCGTGTCCATGCTTTAAAAAAACGAATGACATACGCTCGATCTGCTTTTTCCAATTCCAGTTTGCCCATCCATATCTGAAATTCCAATGCCGTAGAAGGACTTCCTACAGTTCCTGGATCTGGTTCTGCTGGATCATAAAATTCATGAATTAAGGTTCCATAATTAGCGGCTTCAAAGGCTCTTGCAACATCAATCATCCGTGTAACAGTTAACCATTTGAGAATATCTGTAGGAGGCATGATAGAAGTAGTTGAGATTCCTGGTACACCTCTTCCTATTCTTGCTGTAATAAATACCAAATAAGAAAGAAATTGAAGAAAATTTTGACCATTGGTATATCCATCACCATAAATACCAAATCGGATAAAGGCATGAGGATTTGTTTGCATTTTAGGATTTCCTTTTATAACGGTTGTATAAGAATCTACGGATTGTCCTAGAATAGAATCAATAGGAGCAGGAACTACCCCAATGGTACCTGCTGTCAAAACAGTAGCCGATCGTAAAATATAAATAGAAGAACTTTGAATTCGTTTGAAAGCAATTCCTAAATCTTTTATTTTATCTACTTGTTTTGCAGATCCCTCTACATCGGTAAGGGGGTCAGGGTAGACCGGTTCCAATCCTTTGGGAGGATTTGGAATAGGAATGGCTTCTTTTGGAAGTTCCAGCTTATCAGGCGATTTAAAACAACAGGGTAGAATATATTGTTCTGGGTGTTTAATTTTGTTAAAATATCCTACATAAATATTATTATCTTTTCGTTCAATTACATTTTGTTCACCACAAAAAGGGCAACTTGGAATTAATTTCTTTTTTGCACCATTGTTCATAGTATCTCCCTCGTATTCGGACTCTAACACTGGTATTTGATCTGTAGCGCACCATAATTTAGAACAAACATAATAATTGGGAGAACTAGATCCAGCTCTTGCAAAGACCCATAGTTCAGTTCGTTGTTGTTCTTTAATTAATTCATTTACCATAGGAGAGGCGGCCTCTCCTAAAAACGATTCATTGCCAATTAAAGGAACTCCTAACCGCAATCCATGAATTTCCATAGCTTCTTTCTCTTTTTTTGATTTTTTATTATATTTTCTACGTTCATCGGCTGTACTGGATACAAATCGGACCACTTCCGCATTGTAATCTGACAAAGGATACTCTATCATATGAACTCGTCCATTATATTTTTCTTTTACATCTTTATATTTAATGGGGGAAAGGACATAGGGTTGACGATGTTGGGCTCGTTGACAAATAGTGGTATACGCTTTATATTCTTTGGACAAGGACGTAAACTTAAAAAGAGTATCATCTGCTTTTAATAAATAATTAATATAGTTATAATTTTCTTTACGAGCGGCAGGAACTGAATCGGTTGATTCAAATAATCCCGCAAACGCATTTTCATCCTCCTCATCAAATGATAATTTTTTATCAATCAGAACATCTTTTTTAAAATCTTTCTTTTTCTTATCAAGTAATTCCATTTTTTCTCGAACAATAATTAATTTAGAAATTGTAACAAGTCTTTGCAATTCTTTATACGACGAAATATTTTCAAAATTTAAATAAAATTGGGAGGATTGAACTTCAATAAAGAGAGACCCGCCTAATTGATCGGCAGAGGGAGGCCGAACAGTTCCATAAAATTCAATTTCTTCTCGATGACGCAGTACAGATATTTTAAATGCAATTGCTGCTTGTTTTACAGAAATACCAAATTCTTTAATTAGAAGAACACCGGTTTGTTTAGCATCTGTAATTTTATTTGTACGATATAATTCAATAGCTTGTTGCAGTGGATCCTCTTGCGGTAAGGTCTGTCCTACACGAGATCGTATCGTAACACCATTCACTTTTGAATGAGATTCCTCGTATAAAAAAGGTGAATATTGTTTTACACGTTTTTGTAATTCTTTTACATTTACTTCGGTCGCTACATCCAAATTCAATTTATAGACTCCTGAAAATTTAGATAATTGAATTGAATGGGCTGTATCTGCATTCCACCCTACTGAAGTTAGAATAAATGGTAATAATTCAAATGCATCGTGTAAAAGACTTTGACTGATAGGATCATCTCTTCGAAAAGAATCTAATTGCAGTTCTGCAGATCCATCCGACAAAATTAAAAGTGTCCAAGCAAATCCTTTTTGAACTACTCTTGTATTTTGCGATTCAATCGGTGTCTTGATCATAAGAACAGATCCATTCTCTAAAGACGGAATATAAGTTGAAAAAATTCGAAAAACGTGAGGATTTGTAATGAGAGGGACCCCACTCGGCCCTGTTACAGATTTTAACGTAGGAACTCCTGTTTGAGGAAAATATCGAATATAAGGTAAATATTTGGATCCTTTCATACCATGAAATACAATATCCAATCCATCTGATTGAACTGATTTTAAAACAGGTAATCTTGCATGAAACACGGTAAGATGTTTAATTTGGAGAGATTCAATTTCACTAGATAATACAACATCCATACTATCAAGAGTAGATTGACTCACTCGTTGATATTCTTGCAATTTTAAAAAGGTATCATTCATTTCAGGTGTCATACTCACATATAAAGTTTCTTCCACTTGATGAGGATTCTGTAAGAATGGAAAATAGACTTGAAAAAATCCTAAAAAATCTTGTTGGGAAGTGGGATCGGCTACGGCCGCTAAACTTCGTAGCGTCCATAGGTGTAAAGTAGGTTCTTTATGAAATGGGATTTGTTCAAAGGTAAGACCTTTGTAGGATTCAAGAGAAATGATGATACGAGATCCTTCGGGAGTTACAAATCGTCGATCAGGAGAAGGATGTGTGGAAGGATCAGGAAACTCATTAGGAGTTGTAAATCCTTCTGTATATTGAAATTCAATTGGAGTATACGATCCATTCTCTAGCTGAATTGCTAAAAATAAAAACTCTGGTAAATAAGGAAGAGGATCTTTTGCCTTTACAGCAATTCGTTGTTTAATGGAAAGAATAGTTTCAAAAGAAGCCACTTCCAATTCATACGTAGTATTGTCTGAATGATCTACAATATGGAGTTCATTCATGAATGATTCGGTATCAGTCGGAGCTAGGATCTCCATCTACTGTTAAGCAGGAGTTAAATCATCTTTCACTCCTTCCTTATATTTAGGAGAATCTGTAATTTGCACTCCACAATATTCAACTGGGTGTGCTGTAAAATCTTGATACTTGTAAAGATTAAGAGATTCTGCCTGTTGTAACACCCATGCAAAATTATTCCAAAATTCGGGTGTATGTCCAATACTAGAAGTTCCTATATGAGTCATTTCATGCAATCCAACAAAGGTTAAAATATCTTCCCCTACTAATCGTTCCTCCTTGTCTCTCTGTCGTAAACACATATACACCTTCTCCCCCTTGTTCACCGAATAAGAAGTGAAAGAGGCATCGGGTGTACTTTCACTAAATCGTTCTGCAGTTAAATCGCAATTCTTCAGTAAATGCTTTACAAACGGTTTTTCAGAATATTTCTGCTCCAACGCCGTTCGTAATCGAACTAATCGATCCCTCACACGAGCCAACCGATCCGCCGCCTCCTGCTTGTCCTCCATATTTCTCACTAAATATCGTTCATTGTCCACTGTACTTTTTACATAGGCCATCGGATACGCCGACTGTTTATACAACATGGCTCCCAATCCGGCCGCTGCTAACCCTCCTACAAAGATCCATTCCATTATTTCCTTATTTTACATATATAAAATATATAAAATATATAAAATACAGATTGTTTCTATTTTCACTAAGATAATTAAAAGAGTAAAGTACCGGTCGTATAAGGGAATGATCCTAAATTCACTTTCCCGCTATAAATAAACATATTACCCATACCAATCGTGGGCTGCACATTGTTGTGCGCCCTGTCACCACCAGCAGGATTCATCACATGAGAGTGGGTAGGATCATAGAGAGTAATTCCTGTTGAATTCAGATTGGTGGTAAAAGAGTGTGTGTGACTTCCTGCATCATCCGCAGCACCTGTTTGCGTTGTTAGATTATGTATTTGTATAGTAGCAGCAGACCACCCAGCAGCATCTGTTACACCGGTGTGACGGTGCTGAGGGTCGTTCAACGTAATTCCTGTACTCACCATACTCGTAGAATTATTGGTTGCAATTTGCCCACCTCCAGCCACTCCGTGATTGTGGCTTGGCATTTCAGCAATAGATAGCTGATGCACATATTCACCAATCGTGCTACCCAAGGCTACTGTAAAGGAACTGGTGTTGGCATCCGTGCCCCTTCCAACCGCAGCAGGGACGCGTCCTGCCGGGTTCGGCAAATTGAACGTAGAGGTCATGGCAGACCCTCCATAGGAATATCCAATCACATTGTATAAAAAGACATAAGAACTAACTGCAAGAGAACGGCCGTCGCACTGCAACCACCCCATGTGATCCGTCGGAACTACAGAAAACTTGGTATCTCCTACCGTTGGTTTCTGATGCGCCGACAGAGTAAAAATCTGGCGAATGTAGGAACTCATTTTAATAATGGTAAAGAAAAATTTAGGGTAATTCCATATAATTATTCTTTTCTAAAAACCTCTTACACTGATCATCACTGAAATAGTCTATTTTTAACATTTCACAAATTTCTTTCACTACTTCTAAAAATAGAAATGTATTCGGATGAAACACCGTCAACATCAAGGTCTGAGTTCTATATTTATTAAAAATCTCAGATACTTTAATATCTACCTCTTTTTCTAATTCTCTTTTTTGTAATTCCACAATAGATGTATCATAGTTTGCATACTCTAAATAAATAGATGGTAGTTTAATGAATTTTGCTGTTGGAGCTAACTCATGCAAGGTAATTGAATTTGAGAAAGGAGATTTCTCTTTTGCAATTTCTTGATAAAGAATAATCTGACTTTGTTTAATTTGTTCAATAGATTTTTCAAAGTCCATAATTTTATTTTTACATTTGTCACTGTATTGGACGACATGAGGACGAAATTCATCCCCATACAAACACCATGAAATCATGGATTCTGGTAACAATTGTTGAAAATAGAAACACAAACTCAGCATTTGACAATTTCCAATGAAGGTAATGTTCATTTAGAAAGGGGGGAGAGGTTGGGAGGGAGATTGTACCGCTAATTGTTAAATTACGCCATCCCTACATGTGGGGATGGCGTAATTTAATACTACGGTTCTGTTAAGAATTAAATTAAGTCCTGTCCTTCGGACAGGACTTAATTTAATTCTTAACGGTAACTTATTAAACTGTTAAATCGGGACGATAGTTCCCTTTTTCACCAAAAGTTAAAAGAGTATACTTATATCCTTCTTTGATACAAGCTTCTTTCTGTAACAACAGTTTTCCTTGTTTCATACCTTTATCATATGTCCATGTACTTTTTATCTCCACAATATGTTTTTCCTTTGGTATATAGACATCACTAAAATAACGGTGATTCGCTCCTGTTGCATCTGTATACCAAATTTCAGGTTGATAGGCCCTTCCAACACGAAGATCGTCCTCTTTGTACGTTTTCAAAAGGTGATCGAGTCCAAAGGGTTCGTAGCCTTGTACATATACAATTAAACCAGATGGAAAGGTGTAAGGACGATAAGCATATCCTGATTTTTCAATCTTTTCTTGAACCAATATACTTTGCATTGCGTTTTCTGTTCCATATTTTGCTAAGCACGTCTTTTTATATCTATCTTTATATTCAGGTGTACCAGTGTAAGAAATTGATCCAAATTGAGCTAAATTAGTAGCTTTTTTACGAGTATCCATACAAGTTAAATCAGAGCAACGTTGACCGTCTCGAAAATTACCATAAGCAATATTTCCTTCTTTTCCACACAAACATAGAAATTTCATTGGAGTTAAACAATCTTTATAAGTTGTTTCCAATAAGGTACATTTATTATCTTTAAAATATTGGATGACATCTTCTATTTTATGTTTCTTGTTAGCAACATATGTGAGAATTCCTTTGAGAGCAGATTCTTTATTTTCAGGTCGTTGACTAACAAATTCATATCCAAACCGTTCTTTATTTGTAGCTTTTAGTCGATCTAGACGGCAATTATTGCATCGTATTCCTCTTTGAAAATCTGAATATGTTATTGTATGTATATTTTTTGTTCCACATGAACAAATATATTCTAATGGTTTCTTATTTGTAGAATATTCTTTTGAAACAAGAGTGCATTTTTCTTTTTCAAATGCTAGTTTTACAGCTTCAAATGATAGTTTTGGTGGCATTTTATTACATAAATATAGGTTGGAAGCTTTAAGTTTGGAAAATGAGTTTTAAAAGTTTTTTAGAGGGTTAAAAATTCATACTGTAAAGTATAGTTTGAATTTTTAAAAAGTTTGTGTTTTTATAGTATAAACATATTTACTCAAGGGGTCTCCTTTGCAAATCTGGAAAAATATTCGTCTGGTTCCAAGGACTGACAACGATCTGAGGATTGGGGGGATCAGAACGGAGATCGTGGTTCGCATTGCGGAGGGACTGTCCCACGGTGTTGACACCGATCAACGCACCAGCACTGAGGAAGTTCTTACCACTGATATCACCGGATCCCATGGGGTTGACGGCGGCCCACTTGGAGTTAGGATCGCGAGGGAGGAGTTCCTGGGCCTTCAGCTGATTGGTAGGGTAGCAATCGCTGGGAGGTGCACCACCAGGGAAGGGCATGGGGGAGGGGTTGAGATTCATGAAACCTTCTGAGGTAGGAACTGTGGAAGGGGAGGCGGAACCGCCGGAAGGAACTGCAGGAGCGGAAGGAACGGAGGAAAGCATAGAGTTTCCTACCTGTGCACCACTGGTGGAAGGAAGCCCACTGGTGGTATTACCACCAATTACATTTGCTGCCTGTTGCACCGCAGCGGCCAGACCCGCCCCTGTACCCGTGGAGGCCTGACCATTCGTAGGGTTGGCACCAGGAGTCATCTTGTGTTCCTCCTCCTCCTCCTGTGTAGTAAACCCTTCCACTCCCAACAACCGTTTTACAGCAGGAAGTGCTCCTCCCAGTGTAGGATCTACGAGATATAAAACACCTACAGCAATCACAACGACGAGAAGGCCGAGAACGAGTGTTTGTGTTTCCGCCATCTTTACTACCTGTCGAGGGGTTATTTTTTAGTCGGAATCATCGGAGAAGGGTTCCCCGTATTTTTGGAAAAAGGCCTCCTCGGCAACTTCCGCCGCCTCCGTAGCAGTTCGGGCTACGGTCCACAATCGGCGAATCTCTGCAGAAGCCTCTTCACGAACCTTCTCCAAATTTCGCAAATGCACTAATCCGTCGGCGGCTCCTCCAATCTCCTCCACCTCCTCCAACTCCGGATGGAAGAGGTCTAATTCAATGCCTTCAGACAAAGAAGTGGGCACCCATTCGGGTACAATCTGAGACCGGGAAATCCAGACTGCAAGAAGAGCAACCGAATAAGAACCTGTCGGAGGAGGTGAACTCCATCGAAAAGAGGCCCCCGGAAGTGTCCAAGAAGATACCAAAGATCCCAGTTGAGAAAGAGTCGGAAGTGTCGCAAACAATCCTTTCGATCGAAGCAAACTATGAAGCAAGGTAGTTCGGACAGTTTGAAGCGCCACCGTATTACTTGGAAATACTCCCTCAATTGAATACACCGTTTCCAACGGAACTCGAAACCAGACTATGTCTTTTTCCAAATGTCGAACAGGACGTTCAAATTCCATTCTAGTTCCTCTCTCGGTGAAATACATTGAAAAACTCCGCAGGAAATATATAATGAGTACAGCACGAGATCGTTATGCAGAAGCAACCAATGATATAGCCGATCACATCGGAGAAAAATTCTTCCAATTCATTCGTACCCCTAAAATAAAAGAAAAAATACAAAGTGTATTAGATCCTATCGTAAGTAGTATCATACAACGTGTATTTCCTTATATTCTTCTATCTGCAATTCTTTTTCTAATTCTATTTATTCTGAGTATAGCCACCTTTTGGCGTGTTATGTATTCAGCTCATATTGTTTCTACTGTTGTATCAATGGGAGTTTGAAGGAATTCCATTCGTATCTCTGGAAAGTATTTAATCTGATAAAGTTTGAACTCATCAGGTTCAATGGAAGGAGGCGGAGATTTCCACCGTACCAATTTATCCTCGTCTAAGAGAGTTTCTAACGTATCTAGAGTTCCTTCTAAGAGTTCTTTTGCTCGATTCAATGTAGGAAGATCTATTTCTTTTTGACTAAGTCCTATCCAAGCTTCACGAAGAGAAACTATTTTTATAGCACTATACGCCATACGAGGAGATATATACCGTACCCCCTTTGTATAATCAGTTCCCATTAATACACATAAGTTTATAAATTGTACTAATGTAAGCCGTATATCAGATAGAATAGTTGAAAGAGTATAGTCCACCCACTCTCCTTTCTCGTTTGGCATAAGTAGATGCTCTACTCCCCGTGGAATCATATCCATATCAGTGCTAAGAACTGCTGAAATTATTTTTGTTTTTGATAAATAGGCTAACAATGGATCCGCTTCTCCTACTGCATTTACAATTCGAACTCCCATTGTATATAGAAATTTCTTAATTAAATTTCTTTCTATATAACTAACAGTAGGATTTAATCGTTGTAATTGTTGAATTTCATGTTCCACTAATTCTTTATCAGGCCCATCCGTTAATTCTTTAGTGAGAATTTGAAGTTGACTTGATACAATTGCTCGTTCTTCATTTCGTTCTTTTACAACCTCCTTCTTTTCAGAAGGAGGTTTACCATCAAAGAAGAAAATAGGTTCTATTTCCTTTGATCGTAAGAACTCCACTAGCTTTGCAATTGTAGTGACAATACATTGATCCTGTTTTTTTGCATTGTACAGAAAAGGTAATGTATCAATTCCTACTTTAGTTTTTTGAAAGAAACTCCAATTGGGAGGGGTTGGTGGCGATTGAATCTGCAACCACGCTTTTAACCCTCTTACACCCATTGTATTGTAGTATAACTAGTATACAATGTGTTTATATATACTCATCAATTTTAGTCAAAATTATAATTTACTTTTCCTGTAATATCACTATGAGTAATTCGTTGATACCCTAGTTTGTCTGCAAACACATAAAAACCTGGTTCTGATTGCAGTTTGGCCCAATATCGATCGCAACAATAGGTGGAGGGTGAACCACCTTTTTGCATTTCATTTACCCCTGTTTGAAAGCATTCTTGAATGTTCTTTGCTGTTTTAGAATTTAATAGATAGGCAGAACTAGTGGTACAGGGTTGAAAAGATTGTGCGACCAGATCATCCTTTGGCTCAATTCTTCCATATTTTGAATATGCTAAAAAACAAATTTGATATTCATAGTTTCTTTCAAAAAATGTTTGTAATTGCATTTGACATTTTTTTAAATTTGAATGAAATAAAAAATCATCTTCCAAAACTAAACAATGTTTAAAATTGGAATTTAGAAAATGGGTGACGGCTGCTAAATGATTTTGAGTAGCTCCTACATAGGGTCCTTCAGGTCCCTTCTTCGCTTTGTAATGGTAGATTCTATGTAAGGGGGCTTGAGCTCGGCAGAGCTCCACCAAGAGATGCATATATCGATCTTTTCGTTCCTCCAAATTTAAAATATAAATTTGATCCACAGACTCCCAACAAGGGTGGTACTCAATTTGATCATGTTTTACTTGGTTAAAATACAATGGATGTCTGTAACAAATGGTAGAGTAGGGAAGACAGTCAACTGTATGAGGGTATTCACCATAACAGATAATAAATTCATCTTCTTTAGGAATTCTGGAGGGATCAAAGGTTGCAATGATACGTTTCTTTAATTTTTCAATAAGAAAGGATGAATTGCGGATGACGTGTTCATCCACTACACGATGGCGGTATTTGGATAACCAGAATTGAGCTTTCTCAATTTGATTTGTATAGAAATTTGCCATGTAGAATGTTTCCAAAAGAGGATATTGATTTGTAAAGGGAAATGTTTTTGCAATATGTGCAATAAGCATAAATTGATTTTGCGATTTTAACCATTGTACATGGTCTAGTGTAATGTATTGTTTATATGCAAACCCAGGATGAGGAATGTAGACATTACCAATAAAATCAAAATCATCTACTTGATCCACTGGAAGTAAGGTAGGATATTCATGTTGATAGGCCACAACATTTGTATGAAGTAGCATATCATGTTTAATGAGAGGATATAGGACTTCTTGTAAAAACTTTTCATCGGTTCCGTAGGGGGGGAGGGAGGTTTGGGTTTGTTTCCAGGACTCCCACATGGAGTGTAGATTCCAGTCTGGAGGGACACGAATTCCAAAAATACCTCCCATGATTCGATTTTTATGGTAAAAGTGATCACGTACGACATGAGCCATTTTATTGGAGGCTAAAAAAGCTTTGATACAGGCTGCATCGCGTGGAGTGACGCGACTATCCGCATCTCTTACAAAATAAGTTTGATTGGGTTTCCAAGTAAGGATACGTGACATCATAGGAATTTCTGTTAGAATGGGTTCCAATGTTGTATTAGGAAAGGATCGATACTGAGTGAGATAGGATTCGGGTACATCTTTTGCATAATGGAGAATGGTTTGAAAGGAGGGAAATTCCTTTTGAATGCATATTAGATTTTCTACCAATCCTTGGGTATATTTTGGTTGAGTACCATAGATACAGAAACAAAATGTATTCATTTTACTAAAGATGGATAGATGGATTCGTCATTCGCAACCGCATATCACGGGGTGTTTCATGCTTTGCACGGAGGCGTAAAGTATCAAGTTCTTTACCAGCGAGTTCACAGATTTCTAATTGGTTAACTTCAGAACCTAGAAGGAGTAGCAGATTGATATGGGGGGCTAGAGCTGCTTTTAATACATAGTAGGCAAATACGTTGGTAGTTTCTTTCCAAACTCCTGTATGTCTAGCCAAGACTTGCATTGCTTGTTGATCTTGCCATGATCGTTGAATTTTCCAGGTGTGGCCGGTGGTATCGGTGGGGGGGGAATACCAAAGACACCAGAGCCATTCGGCAAAAAGTTCGGTCCAGGCTTCAAAGAGGGTTGGCATTAATTTTGAAGAGGGGGATAATTTCCAACAAGATTGAATAGGGAATTCTGGCCAATCCCATCCCAAGGCGTGGATACATTCATGAAGGAGGACACGTTCCCATTCTTCAGAACGATAGATATAGACTTTTGGGATGGTAGGAACTGCAAATCCACCGTTTACATTTTTAGGATGGAGGGGTTCCTTGGCTTTTGCATTGCGTGGATCGTCTCTCCAAAATAAATAGACTTGAAATCCTGCTGGAGCTCCTAACCAGGTGAGAAGATGAATGGCTTCTTGAGGAACCGCCTTGGGGGCTTCCCCCCAAATTAAAATAGTATATGAATTTCCATCATAGGCGTGAGAAGGTAGAGTGGTAAGAGCGGTGGAGACGGCCCCGCCGTCCCAATCATTTTTACTTGCCGCGGTGGCCACGGCCACCTCGCTTGGATGCAGATGTCGTGGCGGTGGCAAGGGGGGGAGCGATGGCCGCGGAACTTGACGCCATAGTTTCCACATTCCTTACTAAGGTACTTGTTTTTGATGTTTGGAGTGCTTCCACTAATTCTAAAAAAGCAGCTTCTAAGGCCAAGGGAGTTCGATAGGATGTATGAGGTTCGGATCCTGCCAAGACGTGCATCCCTTTCCAAAATTGATCGGGCTCTAACAAACTTGATTGACGGGCTAGAGCTGCTGCAAGTGAATCAATAATTTCAGGACCGTTTTGACAAAATGCTAATACATCGTAGACACGAGCTCGTATCCATAAAATAGTGGCGATGGATCCTTCCTTTTTTGAATTGGCTCCTTTTATCATAGCTTCCACTAATTCGTTGTAATAATCTGAAATGCGTCGTGGATAGGTTGTAGATGCAAACTCTTTCATAGATTTTGCACGTTCCAACCGTCCTTCTAATTTATCATAGGCTTCCACTGTTTGAAAGGGGGGGTCTACTTTGGTACACCAAGTCGGAAAAGATATACGAGGAATCCTTTTTCGTACGAATGCATCATCTAATATAGACAAGGATCCACTGAGTTCTCGTGCTGTAATCCAGATCATACCTGTTCCATTCGCAGGAAGTACATATTGTTGTAGAATGGCTCGTACACGAATGGCTGCTGGTAGAGAAAGAGCATGAGCTCGTCTTAAAATTACTAACTTTCTTCCACCCAATTTCATACTATTTAATACATCTCCTGCATTAAAAAATGTAGTTAATAGTTCACCCATAATTTGTTTATCTTGCATACTTAGATTAGGAATATCAATTTCAAAATGGTGAGCACTTGCTGCCACTGTAACCGTATAATCATCTGCGATGGTGAAGGTACGTGTTTCCAAAATAAGAGGTGTTTTATAGGCTTCTTCAATCCAGGAACGAGCTAGTCTAATTTTTCCACTTCCTGCTGGTCCCACGAGCAACCAAGGAACTGCCAACATAGCCATTTCTTATACAATTGAGTATAAATTTAAGCCCACCCCTCTAATTGCTAAAAAGTATAGATGTAACTCCTAAATTGTATAAAGTGATAGGGAGTGCCACTAAGAATGTAAATATCATTGATACATGAAAGATATTTCCTTGAAGAACTGTATTAAAAAAGTATAAAAGAAGAAACAATGCAGTGGCAAATAATAAATTTATAGTCATAATCCCCCATAAAAGGGGACGATTTTCTACAGTAACTTCTGTAGGAATCACAGTAAAACCAATTATACTAACAAGTATAATTATAAACGTAATAAAAATACTAGTGATTCGATTTGGTATTTTTATGTAGTCCATTCTAACCTACTATAGATATTAAAAATTATAGGTAAAGTCATTTAATGCAAATGAATTAATAGCACCGGATGTAAGAAAGAAAAATGGAATTACAAGAAGATTTGTTAGAAGAAGTAGTACAAGTCGTAGTTCTGAATTTTGATATGCATATAAGAGCGCGAGAAATAAGATTGGTATAAGTGCGCTTAAAACAGCAACTGATACAAAAGCGGGGTATTCCCCCTGTACATCAAATTGTACATCTTGCCGGGCATGTACTTTCCAAGGATTTAGATAGATTGTCCAGAGAGAAACAAGTATCAATAATATATCAAAGAGTAAAATAAAGAGGGGGGCCTGGGTTGGAAAAGCTGTAAACAAATACAACATCATTGTGTACATTAGTAAAGAGGCCCCAATTGAATACGTGAGTATAAGACTCGATGTAGTTCCATAAAGAGGATTTGTAGCAGGTGTTTTTACTCTTGTTAGAAGAAGAGATATACCCCCTAGTATGATTGTGACGACGACTCCTAGTCCATACGCTGCAGTCGATACCGCCATTCTACTAAAATAGAACATTTTTACAAAGTAAAGTGAAAGATTATCGATTTAAAAAGGATGTTACCGAATTAGCCATATTTACAGAATAAGCTTTCATATCATACGGTACAACAATAATAATAAATATAAATGTAAATACTAATATGATTAATATAATTGGTATAAATAAATTGTTGAAATATGAATAATTGAATCCAGTATCAGCCATTCCTCTAACTAAATAAAATGTTTTAACTCTAATAAGAGAACTATGTTATGTGCACCTAAACTTCATAAAAAGCCTGGGGAGTCTTGCTTACCAGAGAAGGTTATAAACCAAATTAAACGATCGTATAAAAAAACAAGAAGGCGATCACGGGGAGGAGGGAGTCTGAATGAATATCAATTAGTAAAAGAAGCACCCATTGATTTATCGGAAAAGAAGAATTTATTACAATTATTTCGACCAGGGAGTCCTGCTGCTTGGAAGAAAAATCCACGCGAATGGCTGGACTCTTACAATATTGAAGATGTACTCAATCAATACGAAGAGGCGCATCCCGAATTTGAATTCATAGGACCTGTGCCTATTGATTTTGCCAAAGAAATAGACGGACAGTGTGTTGTAGATGAATTATGCAAATTAAATCTAGCAGACGCATATGCCAAAGGAACTAGAAAAATTGGAATTGTATTCAACTTAGATGAGCATGATCAACCCGGATCCCATTGGATGTGTGCGTACATTGATGTTCCGGGAGACGGGCACGAAGGAGCCATGTATTATTTTGATTCCTATGGAATGCGGCCACCTACCCGCATTGCTACCTTCATGAAAGAATGTGGTCTTCAAGGCTGTACAACCCTCTTGTACAATGATATTCGTTTTCAACGAAAAGAATCTGAATGCGGTATGTATTGTCTTTACTGCATTTTATGTTTGTTGAAAGGAAAAACATTTGTAGAAGTGTGTGAAAATGCCATCAATGATGATACGATGATTAAATTTCGAAATATGTTGTTTTTAAGTTCAGATTCAAAAGAAGTAATTAAGAATGTGTGTGTGTAAGCCACGGTATAACGTACAATCTTTTTAAAAGAGAACAAATAGAATGAGCAATTCCGGTTCGGACTTTCTAAGCAATGCTAATTACGGACGAGTCGTTGGATTTCTTCGACAGTATTATGCACGGCAAACTGGTGTGACTGCAATTAATGAAAAAACAGATACACGGTTGCAGAAAACGGTGCAGCACTACATGAATGAAGTAGCAAGGGCGCAGGGAACTTCCAAACCTCTACCAGGATTGAATCAAGAAGTTGTACGAGAGACAACGGTTACAATGGATGCTTGGTTGAAGAAGAGTGAAGTAGTTCCCACTGGATTACCTGCTAAAAAAGTTGGAAGTAAAACTCCACAGGAAACGGTTGTAGCGGCGAGTGTTGTACCTGATTTTGCGGATCGTGCCGATGTAAATAGGATTTTTGATACCATGGACAATCGATTCAATACTCTTGCTGCAGAACGAGCGGGTTCTTCTCCCAGTGGCTTTCGTCTTCCTCAAGATACTCTTGAAGTTCAAGAAGATCCGGTTAGTTTAATGCAAAAGATTCAAAAACAACGAGAAGAAGAAGCCATTGCGCTTGGCATTGCAACTCCTGTTGTAACGATTCCCCCCAAACTTGTCATTCGTGAAGAAGCTCCTCCTGTTGTAGTAGATCCTATCGTACCTCCCCAACCCACTCCTCCTCCACCCAGTCTTGGCCTTCGTCAACAAGATTATGTAATTCCTCAAGAACCTGTAGTTAAATACATTGAAAAAGAAACAAATGTTTTTTTAAGTTCATTAGATCGTGATTGGAGTCGTGACAATGGTGAAAATCGTTACAACTTCTCCATCCGATTTAATCCAGGCAATACTCGTCTTGGATACGGTCTCAGTCCCGCTGTGCACCAACGATTTCGAAATATTGTCCGTATTGAATTTGTCAAAGCTATTCTTCCCACCGAAGGCTTAGATGCAGTCGTCCGCAACACCGGTACCTCTGGGGCCCCTACCTACGATACATCCCGTATCTACAACGTCTTTTCCTTTCCCTATGTAGCAGTTCGCATTGCTGAATTGAATACCAATGGTTTTAGCACCAATCCTGATCAGGATAATAATACCTTTGCGATGATTCATTATGATGCTACGTGGGTAGCTGATAACAATAGTAGTAATACGAATCGGTCAGGGTATACGGGTATGATTCCCAAGTTTTTGAAGTGTCAACGGGTGTACGAACCTACTCCTCTTGGCTCTCTTCAGAAACTATCCATACGATTGGAACGTCCTTCTCTGGATCTTCTTTCTCCTTCCAACGATGCACTTGATTTATCTGGTGTCTTTTTGAGTAATGATGTACCAGGGGGTATTACAAACAACAGCATTTATAATATTTCAGGAAACGGCTATATCTTTCTTCAGACGAGTACCTATTTTCTTCAGAGTGCTTTTGGAGAGGATGATCGTATTTATATTCAAAATGTAGTTGCTACCGGTGCTACTACAGCAGCTGCCACTGATTTTACAACCTACACGAATCAATCTGTAGGACATTTAGTAGTTGGGATTGCATCTAACACAGGGGGGACCATTACAGATGGTGCTAATGCACAAGGCTATGCAAATTATGTAATTATTCGATCTAGGTTTTTGGATCCTACCACTGGTTCTGTAGCGCGAGATCCGTTTGGAGGGGCTGGAAATGATACAGCCCTGGGGGATGCATTGAAGACATTGGTGCAACCAAATGCCCGAATCATTAATGCGAACCGTCAGGTGCATATGGTATTCCGAATTATTACGCGTGAAATGGATTCGGCCTCTAACATTCGTCCCGATAATGTGATGTAAGAGTAGGGAATGTTTTTAGTAATCGTATTGGCTATTGTAGCCGTTACGTTAGCTATTCTACTACCAGTAGCACAAAATCGATACACTATGAGTAAATGGTTTGGATCCACAATTGCGACTGAGAGTTTTGATACCGCGGATCCACACTATAATTCATTAGGAGCAACTCAAACTGTAAACTCTTTGAATCGTGTAATTCCTGTCACCGATCCAACTGGATCAAATACGAATGCGCAACTTCAAGCTGCTATGAGCACTCCTACCCCTTCTCCAGGTGGTGGTGGTATTACAGGAACAAAGGTAAGTGTCGTACGCAGTTCAGCAGCTGTACCAGGACGGAATGCTATTGCTGCTCAGGCTGCTTTTTGTGAAAAACAGAGTGGGATTGGAACGTGTGCTATGTTAGACGATCCTGCATTTGCAGGAGTCTGTGGAGTTTGTATTAAGAATGGTACTAAATCACTGGATACCACACCCGGTCAATGGGTAGGAGGGTTGTATATTAACAATGACGATCGATCTATTGCTACTACTATGAAAGCAGATCCTCAGCCGACTGCAGGAGGATGTCCCCCTGGTTATTTCTTTTTGGATCGTGCTTCTTGTGAAAAAGGAGTGAATCGAATGCAATGTGCCGATGCAGGAATTGCCGGTGGATGGAGTGGGCCTTCTGCTCCCCTTATGGATTCTAAATGTGCATCCAGCACCCCTGGTGGCCCTTTTGTCTACGATACCAAAAATAGATCTTTTTTAGCAAATATTCGATTTATTGTACCCAAGGGGACAGGTACAACCACTGTAACTCTATATCGACTAGGATCGGATGGAGGTCGTGGAAAACAAATTGGAGCCATGGAAGTGAATCATAGTAAAGAAGTACTTCTTACCACCTGGGAACCGGTCGTAGAAGGAGATTCATTACAGTTGGAAGTAGTGCAAGAGTTTGCTACTCATACCAAAGGAACACCAGAAGTCTATGCAGTAGGTCGAAATGGATATTCATTTACACAAAATACAGCTGCTACCATGTGTAAATCATTAAATTCAAATCTAGCTACGATTGCACAAATAGAACAGGAGCAAGGATATGGTGCAGATTGGTGCTTTGCAGCACATGTAAGCAACGGTCCTCCCCGCTATCCTACTCAAGTCACGCGAGATGGATGTGGTTCCAAAGGAACGAATGTATATGGAACTGAATCTGATCTACGAGGGGCCACTTGTTTTGGAATTAAACCCTCTGTTAACGATGATTATAGTAGTACCAATACGACTGTAATGCCCTTTGCAGACAAACCCTCCCCACGAGAGTCTCGTGTTGGACGCATTCAACGTGGAGTTCGCGGCTTCTTAGCTCAATGGGAAAATACCTACGATCAAACCAATGCTTATAAAACAGCTATTCCTTTTGAAAAGACTCTAACATCTGATAGTAAACGATTAGGAAGTTTTTCTAGTAGTGGATTGATTGCTGCTCCTCGTGCTGCAGACTTTCCTAAATTTTTATCCAATCAATATTGGATTTGGTCAGGAAATCGTCAAACGGCTATCTTTCGTTGCAAAGTTCCTGCTACCTTCTTACCTCCTGTTTATGCAGAAGATGCAGCTGCAGTAGCTGGAAAGCCGTTACTATCGCAGCGAAGTTCTCTTACTGCAGGAAAAGTATCTCCTTGCACGACTCCTCCCTATTCTGCAACTTGTTTGATTAGTTTATTTACGGCGGCAGGAGGGGATGGAGCTAAAGGAACTCTTTCTCCCACAATTGGAGGAGCAGCTGCTATTCAAGAATTGCAGAGAGGATCTGAAGATGCTATATCAAATTATGTAAGTGAATTAGTTGGGATTGCTACAAGTGGAGTACTTCCTGGTGGATCTCTTGCTTCACGTGCTGTAGTAAATCAAGCAGCAATGAAACTATTTGGTTTTGAGATAGCATCTCCTTGTGAAGAAATTGTAGCAGGATCGGATGGATCTGTTGGATTACTTCCCAAAGAAGCGCCGATTTCACCAGAATGCATGGATTTTTTATATCGCAATGCTGGAAAAGAAGGATTTGAAGGAAGTGTCAAATCAACGATTCCTGCTACGTATGTTTCCATTGGAGATCGGTACAGCGGTATTCGGAAAGGGGAATACGGTGTTACAAAAAGGCAATTAACTGCAACACCTTTTCAAACTTGCACACCCAGAGGAACTATTGCTCCCTTGAAGGGGGGACAGGTAGATTCGAAGGCAGTTCAGAAAATTACATCTTCTACGGATGGATCAATCGAAGGAATTCAAGGATTTTTTAATCGTATTTTTCAATTGGCAAACACGGATGGATCTCAGGATACATTGGCAGCTTGTTTTGGGATTACACTAGCTCCTCCTCCCAACTGGATTGAAATTGCTAGTCTTGGAAAATGGATCTTGGATCCTGGTCCAAACAATCGACTCACCATAATTGCAGTAGGAGATGATAACAGTGTGATTGGAATAAGTCCGTTTGCTCCTTCGATATGGGCAAGTACCGTACTGACGGGAGTCTACAAGATGATTCCAGGAACACTTATACAAATTGATGCAAAAAGTTCCACGCTGTGTGTAGGAATTGGTGCGGACAATAACGTATACCAGCGAGGCACCAATGGTTGGTTCCGTATTGGAATGAGAGCAAAATGGGTAAGCATTGGATCCGATGGAACGATTATTTGTGTAAATAATGAGAATGGAAGATTATGGCGATACCTAGGAAGGGTGGATGCATGGGAAAACATTCCAGGAAATGGAATCGCTCAAATTAGTGTAGGAAATAGAAATATAATGTGGTGCGTTGATGTAAAAGATCAGATATTTAAATGGAATGGTAGCATATGGGAGTTGATTCCAGGCGCTCTAACACAGGTTGTTGTATCTAGTAAAGGAAAAGTAGCTGGAGTAAATCGTCAAGGGAATATATGGGGTTATTCTACTCGCCTATCTGATTGGAAACGAATCCCAGGGGGAGCTACCAATATTAGTATTAGTGAATCGTATATGGCGATTACCAATTCACAATCTTTGATCTATTATTTGAAGATATAGACTTTTATAGATCCTTTAATAGGGAATGAAGTATTGGATAGGAGTTTTATTGATTGCTTTCTTGCTATTGATACTTCTAACATCTGCTCCTGTTGTAGAACGATTTTCAACTATTGCGCGAACTAATTTTGTAGCAACGCAACAAGCAATGCCTTCTTTGAATACTGTGTATATTAATCCCGGTTTGGCCACAAATGCAGTCAATCAAGCCATGAATACCTCTGATGGATCCGTAGTAGATTATACAAAAAAGTTTCAAGAGGATCCGATGATTCAATTTCGATCCAAGGATGAACAGACGTGTCGATTAGCCCGGCATCCTCGCCAACTGAATCGTGCTTTGACCGCCAAAACTGGATGTGGGTGGTGGTTTGTTCCTGATGGACTCAGTCTAGGAACGCTTGGAACGATTGCAGGTCCTGCTGATCGTCAAATTCCGTTCAGATATCCTACTGGTACTTGGTATTGGAATTTAGAGGATGCTGCTCGTATGGAAGATATTAAACTTTGTAAACGAATTACACTCTGTGAAGCAGTGACATCCGAGTGTGGGTGGTGTGAGTCGCAGGGTCATGCGGTTCCAGTCAATTCGGATGGAAGTGTAAAATATCCTACCGATGATACTGGTTCTTGTAGTACTCGACCTTTTACAGGAGGAAGCTGTCCCTCTCCTATTGCACCACCTTCTGTGCCCATTCTGGATACCAATGGAAATGTGGTAGGGGAGACGACTCCTCCAGCCCCTGTTAGTATTTGTGCACCTCGCAATGGAAAACTAACACGAGAATGTTTACTGGCCTTAGCTTCCGCGCGTGGTTGCACTCCTACTGGAACTCTCTATCAAATGATAGCGCGTGGATCCTCTCCTACAGAATCTGATCGTGTAGCCATGGATATTCTCTCGAAAGCCAATGTGGTGACTCTTACCCCCGATCTCTATGGGAATGGAAGTCTATCAATTAGTACTGCATTAACAGCTTATACTAGTTTGACAAATGCAATGGTGAGTGGAAAATCCAAACAGATTCAACAGGCGGCACGGTATTTAGCCATAGGAGGGGAAGAGATCAATCTTTGCGATGTAGGAGAGGATGCGTTGGGACCTTTTTCTCCCGAATGTTTGGGCCGTGCCTTCCGTGAAGCTGGTTGCCAACCCTCTGGTGCCAAGTATCCTCATGATAATTCTGCGGTTGCAGGGCAACCATGGGGCAGCGTTAAAAACTCCTACCGAACCTTGGCTGGATCTATGTATTCCACCGATGCGTTTGCACAGGCAGATGCAGTAAAGGATTGCATTGGCACCTCGTTGGATCTTTTTACAAGAGTCTAATGTTGGTACCATTTACATTTCTTTTCTATAATTAGAAATGACATCTACTTACAATATGTCACATATCCGAACGGATAAAGACCGTGTGGAACTATTTCATGCAATGGTGAATAAAATAAATAAAACGATTCAAACAGCGAATCGAACAGATTATATTGTCTTACATATTATTAAACATCTTAATAAAGAGAATATCATTTATGATGGTATTTATTACAATTTTGAAAAGTTTATTAAAAAAGTGGAGCAAGATACGCGAAAAGGATTTATTTTTAAAACAACAACAATTCGCAATAGTGATCAGTTAAAGACACTCTTAGTAAAAATATTTGCAACAATCCAAAAAATTATTGGTAAAAAAGAAATCACAAAGGAACTAGAACGATTTCTAGAAACGGAACATGGATACGATATCTGTAACAAACTATCCGTTAATTTATTTAACTTTCTTATCAATTATCATTATTACGATGGGTTTGACACCCTTCTGTTTTTGGATACAATTTATCCCGAATTGGCACAAGAAATTCAGCGTAAGAAAATTGCAGATCCTCCACAGATTTTAAATGCGATACGAGAAGAACGTAGTAAACCAGCTCCTTACCGTCGTCCCGAGCCCCCTGCTCCTGCTCCTGCTCCTGCTCAAACAGGAGGTCGTCGCCGTAGTACTCGTAGTAGTACTACATATCCTTTTCAACGAAAACGAAATCGTACTCGTCGTAATAAGTAAAAACAATCTTCTATAGTAGAATATGGGGTTTCAAACTCCTCAAGATATTGTCGATTCATTCCATGAAATGACAACATCTATTTTAAATACAATTGAACTAGCAAAAAAAGGAAAAAGACTTGAATTAAATATGATATTTGAATTAGAACAAAAAGCTCTATTCTATAATGATACCTATTTGTCATTTTCTGATCTTATAACTGCTCTTAAAAAAGATACTCATTCTATAAAATCATATTTTCCATTTTTTAGTAGTTCTTCTAAAATTACATCGCAAAAAGACTTGAAACCGCAATTAAAAACAATATTAAATTCAATTAAATCTATAATTCCAAAAATAGTAAAAGAATATGGAAATGTACTTGATTATATAAAAACTAATAAACAATTTGATATTTCTCCTTCTTCTGTAATCAATATGTTTCATGTATTAATTAATTATGCAAGAGATACACATATGTTTAATACAATTGAACTGATTGATGGTGTATGGCCTGATTTAAGACAAAAGATTATTACAAGAAGTATAGATGTTGCAAATTATTTAAATAGTCCATCTCCTTTACGAAATACTCGACGAAATATTCTTAGGAATATTCCTAGGAATATTCCAAAACCTATCATTTCTCAAAATGATACTCAAAAAGTGTATCCCTTTGGAGCTTCTTCTACTCGAAAACGTAGAAGGATATAAAGAAAGTAGTATATATCTTATAAAATGCTTATAGTTACATTTGCGGCTTTTAATTATTTAAATACTGTATGGAACCAACCTAACAAGCAATCTATTGATGATCGAATGGATCAATACGTAAAAAATTTTTGTATAACGCTATGTATTTCAGCAGTTATTCCTTTTACAATCTGTTATGACATTGGTCATAAAATTGGAAAAGAGTATTGTAGATCTGAAGAAGTAGTGGCTGCAGAACCTGTAGCACCCCTTCGACGAAGTGCTCGATTGGCGGAAAAGAGAGCTAAACAGCTTTAATGGAAGATTCTTGAATTGCGATATCTTTTTCCAGGAGGGGATGAAACAGATATTTCATACTTTTTGTCATAGTGGTAGGATGATCTTTATCTTGAGGAAACCAGTAACAAGCTTGAGTAAATCCATTTTCTTTTTTATTTAATTCGCAATCGATTGCAGAGGCTTTCATGACATCTAACAGGGATGTATTGAGGTGTTCTTTTGATTCTGCAATTTTTAAAATAGTTTGATCTGTGGTAAGGGATTTATCTTTAATTTTAAAGGTTTGGATAACGGTTCCTTTGTCTAATTGTTCTTTACTAAATTTCATAATATAGAAATAGGTATCTACTACGCGATCTTCAGGGGGGAGATCGGCATGAGAGCAGATACGAATAGCACGACCTTTTACTTGATCGGTGCGCACTTTGTTCCAGTAAGGTTCCATTATATGGACTTGCCGAACATTACTTAATGAGATTCCTTCTGCACCAGATTGAGTAATTAGAAAGACTTTTACAATGGCTCCATCACGATTATGATCTTGTCCTACCAAGGCTTTTACTTCTTCTGCCAGGGAAGATGGTACTTTAGACCATTCTGCATTAAAAATAGCTTTTAAAATATCTCGTTTCTCTTTGTTTACATTTCCAGTATATTGGATGTAGCGAGGACGTTTTCCACCTATTTTAGTAGATTCTTTGAGATGCCATGTTCCTTTTCCATCTGTTTCAATATCCATCGAACCATAATTTTGTTGCTGTTCTAAGGCCATTGTAAATAATGTAACGCCCTCTAACGTCTTGAATTGAGTATAGATCAAGACGGGGCCAGGGGAGGGAAGAAGTGTATCCAGTATTTTTTGATATTTGGGACTATAAAGTTCTAATTTTCCTTTTGCGAAATAAATATCTTTCTTTTCCTTAAATGTAGTAATAGCAGTTTGAATTTTATCTTCATAGGTAGTTTCTTCTTCTGGCTCGGTTTCTTCCTCTGGTTCTGCTTCTGCAGATTCTACATCTACTAATTTTTTTGCATGAGTGGGACGGGGTCGAGTCATATCTTCTGGAAATGCAAAATTACAAACGGCTCGACTAAAGATTTTAAAAGTAGCACTTACTTTTTTAGTAATTAAAGAATACATTTGAGATCCTCCTACTGCTGAGGAAAACTGCCTTCCTTCTTGATCTATTTCCTGTTTACGAATTTCTGTATAAGCTCCCAATTGTAAATTACTCATATCTAATTCAAAAATTGTATCAGGATTTGCTTTTGCCATCATATTAGGATCTTCACCTTTGTAATAAGAAATAAGTCCTGATAATCGAGACATGAGAACAAATTTACGAGTTTGTTTCACTTCTAATTTAATAGGATCTATAAAAAGTTCTTGAAACTGTTCTGGTAGGTCAGGTAATCGCGTCGTGCAAGTAAATACAGGGGGACCCAAGGAGGGAAGATCCTTTTTTAATCGTTCAAACAAGGCTGGTAAATCTCGTTCTCGGCTAATTTCCTCCTCCTCTCCTGCCAAGGTTTCCTCTCGTACAAGTCCTTCTGGTACTTTCTTAAATCCACTTGAAATAGGAGTTACATTAATTTCAGCAGCTCCTCCTTCCTGGCCGGATACAACTTCAACAAAATCAATCTCTGGATGCGCTTCTAACACTCGAATTGCATTGTCTTTTTCAGAAATGGGAATTGAGGTTTTAATAATTCGTATATCTCCTCCTAATAAATTTGCTAAAATGCCTACCTCTTGAGGAAAATTAATAATAGGGGTTGCCGATAAAGCAATGATCTTGGCTCCCACTGCATTTCCTATCATTCGATACAATAGATAAGCAGGACTATATTTTTTAGGAACTTTACAATACGCAGGGATATAATTAGCTGCAGCTTTGGGATAGGAATGAGATTCTGGTTTTTTAGGATCATTATATATATTTTCCAAATTACTATTATTTATCATACGAATCATATTATGGACTTCATCAATAATCACCGTAGCACCATCAAACATACGAGGCGTAGTACAGGCCCATTCTCGCACCGTTTCACTTCGCAATCCATTGTAATTTATAAATTGAAATCGTTCTTCAATATGTTCTTCAATTTGATTTCTAATTTCATCCTGATCGGATCCTGATAACGTCTCAAAATTAGAGGGTTTGTCTGGAATGGGAACCCACGCTCCTTTTCTCCGTTCAATCAACATACGAGATAATTTAATTACATTTAACAAAAAGGCTACTTCTGGTGTAATTTCTTTAGTAGAAGGAACTGCTATAAATTCCCAAAAATTGTTGGTTCTGAAAAGAAAAGGTCCGCATTTTTGAATTTCTGAAATATAGTTGGGACGCAAAGAAGCAGGTGTCATAATAATAACTGGACCCGTTGACATCAGAGCTTCCATGGCTGCAATAGAAGTGCAACTCTTTCCACTTCCTAACCCATGATTGACTAAGATTCCACGAAAGGGAGAGGCTCGTTGCATGTAATCTCGAATTAACTGTTGATACTTGAAGGCCTTCTGTTCCCCTTTGGATGCGGACTTGATGGCTTCACAGGCCTTGGGATCAAATTCTTTGGGACGCTCTTTCAAATAATAGGACCGAAAGGTCTGCAACATAAAATTGGCAAACGCACGACGAGTCGTGGGAACCGTGGTTGTAAGTTTTACACCCACTGTGTCCTTTTCAATCTCCTTTTTAATTTTTGATTCTAATTCCACCAAATCCGTGGAAGGGGCAGTTGTACTTATAGTAGGAATAATTGGTGCTGGTTCAGGTGTTACAGTATTGTTTGCATTGGTCGCTTTCTTGGTTTTCTTCGCTTCTGGTGCTACCTTCGCTTCTGGTGCTTCCTTTGCTACCTTTGCTTCATTCGTTTCTGGTGCTTCCTTCGCTTCTGGTGCTACCTTCGCTTCTGGTGCTACCTTCGCTTCTGGTGCTTCCTTTGCTACCTTTGCTTCATTCGTTTCTGGTGCTTCCTTCGCTTCTGGTGCTTCTGGTGCTTCTGCCTTGACTTCTTGTCCAATGGGTTGTACTGCCGTATAGGTCTCTAACATATTGGCTAGTTCTGGTGGATCGGGTGCTACAATCATCTTATCCCGTGCAAGAGGTGCCTTGAATCTAGGCGGCGGCATTCTAATTATGGGGAGGATAATTTGCTTCGCAAATTATCCTCCCCATAATTAGAATCTGAGTTTGTTACTTGCGACGTAGTCGCAAGTAACAAACGGCATTCTAAAAAGGATAGATAAAACTGGCTATAAAGTACTCTACATAACAATCTATAAACTATTCCTCCACCTCTAACATCTGTAATGCTAATCGTGACGCTTCCTGTTCTGCCACTCGTTTGTTACGAGACGTAGCAGTTACCAATACGCTTCCATCTGGATTCAATACCCCCATGGTAAAGGTACGATCGTGCAAGGGTCCTACAATTGCAACTTCTTTGTACTTAGGCGGTTGATGAAATCTAGATTGATACAATCGCAATAGCTGATCTTTAAAATTATTATCCTCTGCAATCAACGATGTAAAATCAATTTCCTTTTCAAATAAAGTAATCAACCAAGTTTGCACCTTTTTAAAAGCAATTCCTGCATCCTTCTTCACAGCATCCAAATAAATAGCCCCTACCCACGCCTCTAACATGGATCCTAATATCCTTAAATTCTTTCGTCCATTGCACATCTGTTCTACATGTCGACTCAATACAATCCATTTTCCAAATCCTATGAGTGTAGCTAATTCACCTAATGATTTATTGTTTACTAAACGAGTTCGTAACCGTGTCAAAAACCCTTCATCCGCTTCTGGATATCGTTCATGAAGATACAAAGCTATTACACATCCTAAGAGGGAATCTCCTACAAATTCAATCGCTTCATTGTCCGCTGTACAAAGAGGCATACATCCCTCCGGTCGTGGTACGACTACAACCACCTCTTCTGTAGAACTCAAAGGCCCTTCTGGACGATCTACATAACTTCGATGAATACAGGCCTGACGAAATAAATCCATACTAGCCGGTTTTTCTTTGAGTCCATACGTGGTCAATATACGTGTAATCTCGCCATCGGGTATAACCCGATTGGCGAGATTCCAGGGATTGTACGAACGTTCTGTCGGTGTCGTCATCTCTACCTATTCTATATTTAATTTCTTTATGCGTATAAATATGATTTATGAAATATACACTCTTAGAGGGGGACATGCAGGAATGCAAAATCAAGGATAGATACTATCCATATTATAGCAATGGTACTTCGGGTTGTACTCCCCCTCTACTTCCTACGGACCCATAAATAAAATGATATGCAACTTTGCATTTAGTTCTTTTCTTTGCTTGGTATCCAATCAGTGAAAAGCGGTAAAGTAGTAATAAAATAAAATTCAGAGTAAGAAATGTCGCCTTTGTCCTGGTATTATATGTGGAGTCCCAAATTTGAAGTCTTTCATCGAATTATTCAATCCACCTTTACGGACAAGGACGTGCAGCTCCATCCGATCTATCTCGATCAATCCCACTTTGATAAAGAACTCTACAAGGCCAAGGGGCAACATCATTGGTCCGGCTGTGTTCTGAAACTTGATCTATTACTGGAACGTCTACGTCTTACAGAACACAAAGGACAGTACATTGTCTTTAGTGATGCAGATATTTATGCAAGGCCTGGTATTGCTGACAAGTTGAATGAATCCATCAAAGAAGGAAACAATATGTACTTTCTTCAAGAAACATTTACCGATCCTCGTGCAAACATTGGTTTGATTCTTTTGAAATGTACAGAGGAGGTTTGCAAATTTTGGGAAGGAGTTCGTGAAGAAGTTCTCCGAGACGGAAGTCATGATCAACTCGTTACCAATCAGCATCTTGTAAAAACATCCCTTTCTTGGAAACTATTGGATCAATCTTGTCTCAACTCTAACATGGTGAATCATTCCAATAAAGATACGTTTTTATATTGTCAAATGCTTTGCTCCTGTCGTTGCTATGAACCTGATATGGCCGAAAAATTGTTTGGATATCTCCACTACTTTTCACTAGAACCCTATCTCGCCTTTATTCCACCTGTAATTCAGGCATTTTTAGCAAAGATGCACGAAGTATTTAAACTTCCCGTCCCCTCTTACATTATATATCGGTTCGGATGAAGGTCTTGATCAGCGACTACCATGCCGGTTGCCAACTGTGGCAACAGGCTCTCCTTACCGAGCTCGGCCATACCGCTGTCATTAATAGTTTTTCGGGTCATCAATTTCTGATTGAAGACGCTAAAAAGCAAGATCTCACCCCCCTTTCAAAACAAATTATTCGAGCTGAGAACATTCAACCCGTGTTGGAGTCGGTAGGAGAGTTTGATACCGTCGTCGTCAGCTTCCCTCCCAAAGCCATTGATCTCTACAAGAATACAGCATTCAAGAAACCAAAGATTTTGAATTGCGGCCATCGTCTTCATATTCATACTCGCCACGATCCCACTTTTGTAAAAGACTTGATGGAACGTGTAGAGAAAAAAGAAATTCTTCTCTGCTCCATGTCCAACTATGATACTGAATATATTAAACATTATACTGGAATTACACCGATTCAACTAGAGGTGGCCTGTTTTCATCTTCCTCGCGACTTGGTTTACAAACCAACTCGCAAAGAGATTCTTATTTCGCCCGTTCATGCTACCTCTGTTCTTCCCTTTGCCTCCGTGGCGCAAATGAATGAACTGGCGAAAGGAGAGTTTAAATTTAGCAGTGTCAAAGACATTTATCCCAAATATACTTATTATGATCTAATGAATCATCCGGCTACCGTTCTCTTTCCCTATTCCGTCTTTTCCATTTCTATGATTGAACTCTACGAATCAAATATTCCTATGTTTGTTCCTACCATTCGTCTTCTCATGGAAACTGGGTTGATGAATGATGTAAGTATTTTTCCATTGTATGGACCGTTGGAAGAGATGGAACGGATTGATATTCCTCACCCAGACTCTCCTCATCGCTACAGTCCTAACTCCCTCAAACAGGAGGATAAAGAGTATTGGCTCCAATATGCCTATTTTAATACAAAAGAAAATGTTATTTATTGGGATTCACCGGCTGATCTTTTTGCAAAATTGAAAAGTATAAATCTTCAAGTGGTAAGTGATCGAATGAAGATTGAAAATGATCGTCACCATGCGACGCAGTTAGAGAATTGGAAGATTGTTCTTGCAATCTTAGGCAAATAACTTCTGATACGCCTTCAGGGCTTGATAGGATTGTTCAGGAACAAAGTGTTGAATGGCTTCTGGATCCGTAGCCAACGCTTTAATAAGTTTAGAATTATTCAGATAGCCTGGAACTTCTTTTGAAAAATCTACCAAATAATCATGTTCATTCCGTTCCTGCACCACCGTAGCCTTGTCATAGACTACGGTGTGACCCTTTGCCTGAGCATAATACGATCCCCAAATATCATCCATACGTCCCACCAATGGAAACAAAAAATAGTCTTTCATGGCCTCCCGTGTAAAAAATGTATTCTGACTGTTGAAAGGGCTGATGACCGATCCACAAAATGGAAAACATCTATCATCAAATTTACAAATAGGAGCAACTGTGAGACGAGAGATTGCATCCACATCTGGATCCCCATCCCAAAAGTTAGCTTGAATGGTTGGCTTTGCAATGACAGTTTCAGAAGTAATGGAATTCTTTTTGAGAATCATGTCCAACGGGTAGCCACGATGCCACAACTCTTTGTGATTGGTGGCGGAGAGGGGGTCGAAGACGGAAACCTCGGTCGGAGTATGGCACACAATGGGCTGCGGATCTCCTAGGAGAAGATTGGATCCCCATCCTGCCTTCGGAACATTATCATCATCTACACTGGCAATGATGGTGGCTCCCCTACGGTAGGCCTCACTGTAGCCAATGTTTCTTCGCTGGATGCAATTCCAACCCAAGAGATCACTTAGTTCTTTATAGTGTGTCTCTTGGTACTCGGGATCCAAATAGATCAGATTGGACATAGAACGGTAGGAGTCGTGAGGAGTTTTCTTATCACCGACCACGATCAGCTGCCAACCGGATAGATCGGCAAAAAGTTTAACCGCTTTACTGGGTTCAAAAATAGTCGTTGTCACAATAAAGTTCATTTATGGTAGCAACGATGATTTTTAAAGAATGAGAACGCTGTTCAAAAGCACGTGTATCCAGCATGGTAGGGTGGTGGTGTAAGAGCAACCACGCAGCCTCCAAGACACAGCGCCACTCCAAAGAGAAGGACGCCAAGACCCAAGAATGGGTAAATGTACGCCCAAAGAGTGGTCAGTACCCATCCACAGGCCGTGAAGGGAGACAGTGCGAATGCAAGGAGGACGGTCCACAGTGTGGACCCCATCCATACACAAAGTGTGAATAGAAAGTTAATTACGTCAAGGACGAAAGGAACCGGCTGGGGGAGTTTCATCAGCATGGTAATTATAGATGCAAACATATTGATTAAAATGATAAATAGTATTTTTTGCAGAGGATATATTCTATATTGTAAAAAAAGGTAATCAATTTTATAAATCAGAAAAAACATCCAGAGCATTTCGAATAGCAGCATCCATATTAAAATATTTATAATTGGCTAACCTTCCAACAAAATGTATCTCTGCTCCCTCCTTGGTTTTATTGTGTTCTTTGGCCAACTCTTGGTACATTTCGTAGATTCTTTGATTTTCAGGAGTCGGTACAGGATAATACGGCTCTCCTACATCGGTTGTCTTCTCGTGAACCAATACAGTATAGGGAGAAGATTGATGTAAGAAATGTTTATATTCTACTGTACGGGTGTAAGGATTGGAAGGAGAGGGATCATTCACTACACTATTCGGTAGAATCGTTCCTTCACATTGTTTATATTCTTTTACAAATTCAATCGATCGATATTCCAGTTTTGGAAGTCCTTTAAAATACGAATCAATGGGTCCTGTATAAAATAAAAACTTTGATGGTGTATGAAGAGAAGGATCGTAAGAGGTGTTGAGATGGATTGTAATATTTGGATGCGTTAACATGGCCTCTACAAACTTTGTATATCCATCTTGAGGAAGGGCTTGGTATTTATCATCAAAGTAACGATCATCAAAATTGGATCGTACAGGAATTCTAGCGAGAACGGAAGGATCTAATTCTCTTGGATGTTTATTCCATTGTTTAATAGTGTAGGGAAGGAATAGTTTTTCATAAAGATCTTTCCCCACTCTGGAGAGAGCCATTTCTTCACTGTTACTGGGACATCCCATGACGGGAGGAGGAACTTGATTCAATTTCAACCACTCTACCATCTCCTCCTCTGATTTCAGATTGGCATTGCAAAGTTGATTGACAGTCGTAGCATTCACCGGAATAGGAACATAAGTAGTGTTATCAATCTTGGCAACGACTTTGTGATCCCATCGAATCCATTTTGCAAATTTCTGAATGTAAGCCCAGACTTCTTCATCATTTGTATGAAACAAATGAGCTCCGTATAAATTTATACGAATACCGGTGACTTCATCTTCATAATCGTAGACATTTCCTCCTACATGGTTTCGCTGGTCAATGACGGTGACTTTGTAGCCTTTGTTGGCATATCGTTCGGCCAAGGTGGCTCCACTGAGACCGGCTCCTACAATCAAAACATCCATTTCTGTTTATAGATGTTTTGATTCTACTGAAAAAACGAAAAGTGAGTTAGTCCGAACAATCGTATTGATTATACAACCATCCTTTGTGAGGTGGATCATCTTCCATATATTTTTTAGTTACTAAATATAGTAAACAACTGTAGATAACTCCTGCTGTTACCAAACCAAATACAACAGGAAGATCCATTAATTTACTTGTTAAATGGATATAAACTTTATATCAATTTTTAATCTGCAAAGGGTGTTAAAACCTTCCATGATTCCTCTGCCAACGATGCCCACTCATCATAATACATATAAATAGCAGACACAAGGGCGGTTGGTAAAACAACTTTATCTTTTTGAATATCCTCTAATAAATCACCTACCAGTTTGTACCGTTTGGAAAGAAGTTCAGGATCTTTTTTATCGTTTTTTGGACTATAATCATCTGGATTCCATCTTATGAAATAGACGGGAAGACCTCCAAAGGATTGGCCAATGTTGATCATTCGCGTCTGTTCGCAAACACAAGCTCTGTCTCGGTGCTGGTGTTCGTCGCATTCTAAAATTACAATCTTATCACCAAAATCAAAGATGCGATCAGGACGTTCTTTTCCGCAAATTCCTTCATCAATTATAGTATCGGTAGAACTTCCCTTCAAACCTCTAACATCCAGAGAATCCATCAGTGCATTTTGTTTTGCAAGTCTGGCGGTTGCAAAAGAAGTTGGATCGCAGTGTTCACATTTATTCTCTTTGTTGAGAATGTAAAGAAGGGTACAACTACTGCAAGGGCGTTCGACTAAATTTTCATCTTCATCTGTTTTATGAATTTCACAATGGCGTGGAACCCAATTGATTCCATAGATGGCTAGATCTTTACATTTTTTACATTTAGAATTTGATTTGCGAATCATACCGGCTTCACGGTGTTTGGCGCAGTGGGAGCGGGGATGACCTGGTTTGCCGTAATGAACTCTGCTAGGACAATCTGTATATTCGCATCGTTTTAATTTTACATTTATCATATCAGATGTCTTATGTTTAGCACAAAACCGTCCTTTACCACCTGGTAAATCAAAACTTGGTGTTATTATACAATCTTTGTATATACATTTTATTGAAGAAATATGTATCATTCCTTCTAATTTATGTTTTGTACAAAATTTACCTTTTTCTCCAACTATATCATAATTTGCTCTTAACTCACACCCAGTGTAATTACAATAAGTATGCGATACATCTACCATGTCATAAGTTTTATGTTTTGTACAATAATACGGTTTTTTACCTTTTATATTATATGTTGGACGTATATTACATCCTTCAAATTTACATTGATCGTGTCTAATATCTACCATATCTGAAGACTTATGTTCAAAACAAAACTTAGCTTTTCCTCCAGGTATATTAAACCCTGGCTGTTTATTACAACCCGTATATTCGCATATTTTATTTTTGACATTAATCATCTCTGGAGTTTTATGTGTTACACAATACATACCTTTCAGACCTTTAATATTAAAGGATGGTGTAATAATTTTACAATCTTTGTATACACACCTCTTATTTTTTAAATCAGTCATTTCTTCAGTTTTATGAATTTTACAATATCGTTTAAGTTCTCCTTTTATACCAAATATTGGCGTAATACTATCACAATCCTCATAATCACATCTTCTTGATAAAACATCAACCATTTCGGCGGTTTTATGTTTTACACAATAAGATGGGTTTTCTCCTTTCATCCCATAAGATGCACCTTTGGTGCATTCTTTGCATATTCTACCCATTTTATTTATTGAAAAGAATATAAACTTTATATCAATTTTAAAAAAATAATTAATTTACTCATCTGAATCATTGATAACTTCTATATCTTCTAAACAAATATCTGATTGTTTAAAGAGGATCATGTAAGGCATAAAAAATGATATAAACTTAAATCATAATAATATATTCAAAAGAGTAGCAATGGCTACCTATCATGAACTGATGGGTTTTAAAAACTTACCCAATGGGCATTGGTTGAAAATAGATGCAGAAGGACAGTTGATAAATCAGATACGATTTACTACTATGCTTGGTAAAAAACTAGGTTTTACTAAGTCTGAAGACTGGTATAGTATATCACAAAAACTTATAAAAGACTTTGGAGGCGATGGATTGATTACAAAATATTACCATCGTTCTCCTATTCAGTTTGTAAAGGCTATGTTTCCAGACTATACGTTTAGAGACTGGTTATTCATAACATCGCCCTGGGGATATTGGAACAATCTAGACAATGTCAAAGCTTATGTTGAATGGTTGTATCACGAAAAAAAATTCAGTTCTGTAGATGATTGGTATTCTATAAGAACAAAGGATTTTCTTGATAATAAGGGGAACGGACTATTAGACGCATATGACAACACAATCCTAAACATTCTCAAGGTAGTTTATCCAACTGTTGAATGGTTTCCCTGGTTATTCTATAATACTGTAGGTAATACCTGGAAAGACTTTGAAAATCATTGTCGATATGTAAAGTGGCTGGAAGCAAAATTAGGTATATCCGATCCAAGTGGTTGGTATAATTATGACACAAGAATTGTTAATTTGAATCATGGAAATGGTCTGATTGCGAATTATTACCAGGGTGTATTATTTCGTTTATTGAAAGCTGTTTATCCAGACTACAATTTCAAAATGTATAAGTTCAAAAAAACACCAGATGGATACTGGGCGGATGCAGTAAATATAAAAAACTATCTTGCGGATTTATTCGAGCATCTTCGATATTCAAAAACGCACGATTGGTATAATGTAACTAGAGAGGATTTCCTGAAATTCTATGGGGGTGGTTTAATTGATAGAAAATCCTGCTATAAACTAATAATGGAAAATATAGAATATGATTGGGATGAATCTGAATTTATAAAGGCTGGTTATTCACAAAAAGCAATATCATTCTTTGATAGACTCTCAACTGCAATTTCAATTGGAATTAGACACAAACTAAATGGAGGGGAATATAAGATTTCTGGAACTTCCTATTCGGCAGATGGATATATAGAAAACTATAATAGTAGAAAAATCATATTGGAATATGATGGCTGTTGTTTCCACGGTTGTCCTGTTTGCTATCCAGATGGTTCAATTATAACACACTTTAATCCAGAAAAAACATATCAGGATTGCCTTGATTATACCAAAAAAAGGAAGTCTGAAATACAGGCATTAGGTTATGTTGTCCTAAATATCTGGGGATGTGAAGATACACCAACACTTAGTTTGAATAAATGGTTTGAAAGTCAGATATCAACTTATCATGTGTCTCCAATAGTTGTATCTAAAGCAGAAAGAGAGGTATTTGTTGTTCCTCAAAGAAATCGTATTGAACACCGTTGTGAAATATGTAATTTTACAGCGTTCAGAGAATCAAATCTAAAAAAACACTTAAAAACGAAATGGCATATTGAAAAAGCTAATAAACAAAAAGCAGAAACTCCTGTAAAAAGCAAAATAAAGAGTTGTAATCTGTGCGAATATCAAACAGAATACAAATCCAATCTTAATAGACACATTAAATCCAAACACTCATCAAATACAATTTCTCATATATTAGTATCTATTTAAAATATATTTTTAAACTTAATACCAATCTCGAGTTGGCAATGAAGGAGCAAACTGTCTTTCAACGGATGGCATCCAACGATTAAAATCGGAGTATCTGAAGAATGATTTGTCACCATCTGTAACACCTTGTTTTGCAAAGTAAGGATCATTGGTTCCATGATCAAAGATTTGCATTGAGGGATTTTGAGGGATCCATCCTGCGCGAACAGCCGAATTAATGGATGTCCCTTGGTCCGCATCCGCCCATGTTTCTCTCCTTGGTGTAGGACGTAATTCTGTAATTGCCCAGTTATTATCTCCTGTCTTTTCTACAACTGGTTCATATGCATCATTTGATCCAAATAACTTTTTAACAAGTTTTGCTATAAGGCTTGTTTCTTCCTCTTCCACATTCTTTTCTACTTTCGGTGGCGCATAGGAGTTTAACATGCGTCGTTCATTCTGTTCCCGTTGATCCAAGTCAGGTGGCATCAAGCCGTCGCCCATCATATTTTTGAAAAACACACCGCTCTTTGCCTCGCGGTACACGTTATCCAATCGTCCAGCAACGAAGACATCTTCTTGTGCTGCTTTGGCTTCCGAGTTAAACGGTAACTGCGCCCAATCCATTTTGTATTTATTTGTCAAATCATTGATAACAGCGGTGGACATGGCCCCATGGCGAGAGTTTCGTTCATTTTCATACACATTGGTACGATCGTAGTCCTCGACACTATTGATGGGAGTTGTATCCCATGGCCGATCTACGTCGGATTGGGTCACCACTCTTGTAGCATTTTGTTGATTGACGCCACTGGGGCCAATGGCACCGACTCCTAGCCCCCCTAACACGCCTTCCACGGGGGATCGGTATTCTTTGACTTGGGGAGGGATGCAGAGTTTTCCAGTCGAATACTGATCTGCCAAAGCACTGGTATATTCTGATAAATTTTCAAAGGTATGATCTCCCGGTAGGACATGGATCTTCCCATCCGATCCTCGTTTTGCATCGGTGAAACAACCGGGCACTTGTTCTGATGCAAATGATTCCGTCGTAGTTGATTGAATCATAATAAATACACCTGAAACAGTAATTGCTAAAACTAATACTAAAAAGAATAGGATCCATAAATAATTTTCAGATACAATTCTACGAGCCGTTGCACTTACTATAAAAATTCCTATTACAAAAATAAGAATTACAGTAAATATAGTTCCAAAATTGTTATTGGAATCCATCCCTCTGTTCTTATTCGTTCCTTTTTTTCAAAGACCTGAGTAAGGATGCCTCGACAAACTCGAAAATCAAAACGAACGTTAGATGTTCGTTCCGAGAAGGAAGTGGAGAAACTGAACTCTTTACTGACTCAGGCCCCTTTTACTCTTGTATTAATATACGCCGATTGGTGCCCTCATTGTCACGAATACCTTCCTACCTGGGATGAATTCGCAAATCTACCGGGACGAAATGCAAATATGGCAAAAGTTCATTTTGATATGCAAGAAAAGATTCCAAATATTGCAAATGCTAAAATTAATGGATATCCTTCCGTCATTAAGGTTTTACCCAATGGAACCATTGAAGAATACAAGAGTGAATCTGGTGAATCTACCAATGCTCTCCCCAATATGCGAGATAAGAATGAAATGATGAAAAATTTAAATATTAAACCCGTTCGTTCGAATAACTTATTTGGAAAGAATCGATCGAATAAACTACGCCAAAATTGGAATTTACTCGGTACTACTACAACTAATATGGAAAAGGAAGTTGTGGAAGCTATTGTAGCAGATGAGACTGCTGCAACTGCTGCGGAGAAGGAGGTTGCTGCGGAGAAGGAGGTTGCTGCGGAGAAGGAGGTTGCAGAAGAGAAGGAGGTTGCTGCGGAGAAGGAGGTTGCAATGGAAGCGATCAAAGAAGGAGCCAAAAAGAAAAATAAAACTAAAAACATTAACGTTCATCCAGGAGTGTTAACATCGCAAGATGTATTTGAAACGGAGAATGAATTAATTAAACAGAGAGGAGGGCGTCGGAAAAAGATTCAATCTTTTTTAACAGGTGGAAGTTTATTAGCCGATCTTCGTAAACTCGGAAATTATCTTAAAAAATGAAGATATTATATAAATAGAAAGAACTTGTATAAAAATGGAATTCGAATGTTTGGATTCTTTTGGCCGTGATATTCTCTTAGAAAAGGATGATGAATCTGAAACTGGATCTTGGGATGAAGAGAGTTCTCCTTATACCAAAGATGGTCCCAATGAAACGGATGCTCGACGAGAGTATCAAATCCTACTCTTTGGTTCTACTACCAAGGGGAAATCTATTTGTGTTCAAGTGGAGGGATATCGTCCATCTTTCTTAGTAGAACTTCCGAGTGAGATACCTCCTAGTAAGATTAAATTATTCTCATCCTGGATGTTAGAGTCTGTACATCCTTCCGCTGCTTCGCAAGTGACTTTCACTCACGAACGGCATAAAACTCTTTGGGATTATAATGGAGAAGCTCTTTCAAATTTTATTCGAATTGATTTTCCGTCCATCTCTTTATGGAGACGATGCATTGATTTATTTTGGGTAAAACCTAGTAAAACCGTTGGACGAATGTCCGTTCCTATGGAACTTTCTCCTTACAAACTCTTTGGAGTAGCAGGGCCCAAAATAACATTAAAATTATATGAAGCAAATGTAGATCCTCTTTTACGATTCTTTCACGAGCGAGATATTTCTCCTGCGGGATGGATGACTCTCACTGATTATAATTTTGCTGAGAGTAGTGAAGCTACAACATCACTATTTGTTACATGTAATTGGAAAAAAGTCACACCTCTTACACGTGATCTCCATGCTCCTCTATTGATTGCATCGTGGGATATTGAGTGTATGAGTGCCCACGGTGATTTCCCTTTGCCGCAAAAAACATGGAGAAAACCTGCTCGTGAACTTCTTGAACAAAAGATTTCTACCTACGAAGGAGTTTGTGAAGCTATTACTTCAACATTTCTTACAGAAAAACCATTGAGTTCAATTCATTTAAAAAATAAACCGGCAACTCCTCCTACCACCGCATTGATAGATTCACTTCTTTCAGGAACAAAAAAAGAGATTACTGCTGCATTAAAATCTAAAGATGTGGATGCCTTAGAGGAGACTCTAACATGTAGTATGCCTAGTATAGCTGGGGATCAAATCATTCAAATTGGTGTAGTTCTCTATCGTCAAGGAGTACCTGTTAAAAAACATATATGGGTGTTGGGAGGATGTGATCGTGATACAGTCCGTCCCCCAGGAATAGAAGTTCCCATTGATGTCTATGTCTTCTCTGAAGAAGCTGCTCTCATTCGATCCTTTAGTAAATGGATTAGTACAACTGATCCAGATGTTATGATTGGTTACAATATATTTGGTTTTGACGAACGATTTCTATGGTATCGTGCCAAAGAATTAGGAATTGAATCCTGTTTAAAATCGTGGAGTCGATTAACCTCCACCAAAGCAGCTTTAGAAAAGAAAGAACTTTCTTCTGCTGCAATGGGAGATAATACCATGTATATCTTAAAATCTACCGGTCGCCTTCAGATTGACCTCTTACATCATATTCGAAAGAATCATTCCTTAGATTCCTATACTCTTGATAACGTTTCTGCTACATTTGTAAGTGGAGCCGTAGTAGGATTGTTGAAAGAAGAGAAAAAGGATGAATTTCGATTTGCTACCAAGTCCACCAAAGGAACGGTAGTTGGCCGATTTATTACCCTCTTAGATGAGGAGAATGATCGTGTCGTTGATCGCTGTGAAGTGATAGGGGTAGAATCCAAAGCTCTTGTAGTTCGTATAGAAGATGGTAAAACAGTTCTAGAAGAACATGGAGCTGCTGCAGTTCGATGGGCGCAGGTAAAAGACGATATTACTCCCCAACAAATCTTTGACTCCCACCGAGGAACCGACAAAGATCGTGCTATGATTGCTAAATATTGTTTGCAGGATTCTGATCTTGTCATGGAATTATTTAATAAGTTAGATGTTTTGAACAATGCCTTTGCGATGGCGAATGTCTGTTCCGTTCCAGTAGGATATATCTTTACACGCGGACAGGGCATCAAAATAGAATCCTTGATCTTCAAATATGCTAGAAGTGAGGATAAATTGATGCATGTATTGCCCTCCGCTTCCCGCGGGGGCGACGACTCTGACGATCCTTCCTACGAAGGAGCGATTGTGTTAGAGCCCAAAACAGGTATTTACATTGATCAACCCGTCACCGCTCTAGACTTCTCTTCACTATATCCTTCCACTATTATTAGTGAAAACATTAGTCACGATACTTTAATTTCATTAAAAGAAACAAAAGGAGGGGTGACACGAATTATAGGAGGCTCTGACAAATTTGATAATTTACCAGGAGCCAAGTATGTAGATATTGAATTTGATTTATTGGTACCGGATCCTGCCAGTTCCTTGAAACATCCACCGAAGGTGAAGATGGGAACACGGGTGGCACGGTACATTCAAGTTCCTGTGAAAGGGCGTGACACGATTGGCAACGAAGGGATGATTCCCAAAATTCTCAAAATGTTACTGTCTTCGCGCAAAGCGGCCCGAAAAGAGGCCGAAAAAGAGCCAGATGAATTCAAACGGGCTCTGTTGGATGCCAAACAATTGGCTTACAAGCTAACTGCCAATTCATTGTACGGACAATTGGGTTCAAATACCTTTAAAGTTCGGCGGCAAGAATTGGCGGCTTCTACGACGGCCTATGGTCGTCGACAGTTGATGTTTGCAAAAGATTGCATTGAGAGGGTGTATGGTGCTGAGGTAACTGCTGTAGGATGTAAAACTGCTGGAAAAGATCCACGCTGCTGTGCAGAATATGTGTACGGTGATTCGATCACTGGCGACACGCCAGTACTAGTTCGCCATCAAGAAAAGATTATTACTTTACCCATTCAAGAACTTGAATTGTTAGAGTCTGGAACCTGGATTGTATATGGCGACAAAGAAGCCTATGAATTGACAGAGTGTGAAAGTTGGACTGAAACGGGGTGGACTCGCATTCATCGAATCATTCGCCATCGAGTTTCAAAAGCTCTTTATAGAGTGTACACTCAAGAAGGACATATTGATGTTACAGAGGATCATTCACTTCTTACATCAAAGGGTGATATGATTACACCCGAACAAATTTTGATTGCATTAAAATATGATATAGATATTCATTTGCTTTCTACAAAATTTAAAGATGGAGATATTGTCAAAGGAGTTGTTTTAATGGATCCCTTTGAAAAACCAATTGTGTACGATCTTACAACGGAGAATCATCACTTTCAGGCCGGTCCTGAAGGACTGATTGTTCACAATACAGATTCTGTCTTCATCTCTTTCAACCCCAAGGATCCGATTACAGGAGAGTTATTGCATGGAGCTGCGGCCTTAGCTGCTGCAAAATCTCTTACGGAAGAGGCTGGAAAACTGGTCACGGGATGTTTAAGGGCGCCGCATGACTTTGAATTTGATAAAATCTTTCGCACCTTTTGTCTTCTGAGCAAAAAGAGATATGTAGGGGACATGAGTGAAGGTGATTTGGATGATTTTCACCGCAAGGCGATGGGGATTGTAATGAAGCGTCGTGACAATGCTCCCATAGTAAAATACATTTATGGAGGGGCGATTGATCGCATTTTGGATCCATTGCAAGGAATTCGTACGGCGTTTACTTTTGTGCAGGAGACTGCCAAAGCGTTATTGGAGGAGAAACTTTCTATGACGAAATTGACCATTACAAAATCTTTAAAATCAGAATACAAATTGGTACCGGCGCACAAGATGTTGGCGAATCGAATTGCAGAACGAGATCCAGGGAATGCGCCTTCTACGACGGAGCGGATTCCCTTTGTTTATATTCTTCCGTCTCCTGGGGAGACTCCTTCCAAGTTACAGGGAGATAGAATTGAGACGCCCTCTTACATTAAAGAAAATAAACTAAAGATTGATTATCCCTTTTATATAACGAATCAGATTGCAAAACCAGTAGCTCAAGTATTTGGGTTGGAGGTGGAGAAGTTGCCTGGTGTGACCAAGGCCGCCTTGGCGGCCACGGTCAAAGCCAAAGATCCTGTAGCGGCGCGAGAAGCGTTGGCTGAATCATTATTATTTGGAAAACTTTTATTGGATGCGTCGCGACTTCCTGAAACTATGGAACGTCGTGGACAAAAATCCATTCTAAGTTTCTTAAAATAGATTCTTATAAAATTGATACAATTTTTTAAATACCATTGTATATTTATAATACACCATGGTATTCTTTACAGAAACTATTCTTATAATTCTCTGTATAGGAGTTCTGCTCTTTCTTTTGACTCTAACATCGTATTCCTGTCGAGTGAATGTGACTGGAGAAAAGAAGTATATTCCTGCAACATATGGAATTGATTATGTTACAATAGCAATCAAAAACTATTTCTCACCGCCCCCTCCTACTCTTGTTACAACCGAGAAGGAGTTTGAAACCTACAAACAGACAATTGAAATGGAAGGAGTACGTCATCGAAAGGAGGGAGGAGCTATTTCACCTCAGGTTGAATCAAATGACAAGTTTAAGTTTCTCTAATGCAAGAAGGGAGACATTTTTTTATCGCTAAAAATTGCTAGGATAGGTGGGGCTTTGCCCCACCTATCCAACGGAATTATTAGATGGATAATAAGAGGGAAAGCAAAGCTTCCCCTCTTATTATCGCTAAAAATTGCTTCAAACCACCATCCCGTTTCACGGGATGGTGGTTTCTAAGGAATTGTTTGACATTAATCTTAGTCGGCGGTGCAAAGCACCGCCAACTAAGATTATCGCTAAAAATTGATGCCTTAAAGCTCTTTTAACATTATACTCTATATACAATGTCTCACACTATGGAAAAAGTTGGTATTGAAAATATTGGAAACACGTGTTTTATGAATGCGATGTTACAGACCATGATTCATACACCTATCTTTTGGAAAAAATTCTGGAAGCCGTTTATTCATTATGAAAAGGGGGGGGAAGCGATTGCCAAAAAATTATATCATATATTTACCATGATATTAATTACAAAACCCCATGCAACTCGATTTGGAGGTGAAAGACGATCTATTCTACCGAATGAATTTATAGATGCGTTTGAAAACTCTGTACGAGGACATCGAAACATTCAGTACCGACGTGGGATTCAATTATGTTCTGCGGAAGTATCGCGTTACATATTGGATACGCTGCATACATATCTTGCATCGCGTGTTACGATGGAAATTCTACCTGGAACGGGCGATTCTGCAATTATTGCACGACAGACACATTCTTTAGAAGCGTATATAAAACAATATACGAAAGGATATTCAGATATTGCTGATAAATTTCATGGACAAACTCAAATTATTACGATTTGTACAAATTGCAAAACAGTGAGTACAGAAAACTATGAATCGTGGGAGATGCTCCCACTCGCCATTCCAGGATCTGCTACACACGGCTCTACGGCTCCCTCTCTTCTTGATTGCATTAAAGATCAATTTAATGATGAGCTTATAGATGATTACTGGTGTGAAAAATGTAAATTGCGAGATAAAATTCGTGAAGTATGTGTAAAAACACATGCTCCCCGCAATGGCATTTGTTGCAGAGACTGTTACAAATTATCAACGGCTATTAAACGCAATCGAATTTCACGATTTCCTGAATACATTAGTATTGAATTGAAACGTTACATGAGGGATCCTATGACGGAATCTACTAATAAAGTAAGTGGAGGAATTCTATGGGATTTAGATAATTTGAATCTCGAATCCTTTGCTGCGTTCCATGAATCACCTTTCAAAACAAATCGGCCACGCTATAAGACATATGCTATCATTGAACATGCGGGACGAACTCCCACGAGTGGACATTATTATACTCGTATTCGTCGTGGAGATAAATGGTTTGAATTTAATGATGAGATGACAAGTGAAGAAATTCCTCTGGAATATGTAATTACTAATAATTCTTATATTATACATGCTACATCGGATTCAACCTATGATTCTTTCTTTACAACTGAATTTCCTGCTTACAAACGTTCTCCTGCTGCAATAGCAGCTGCTGCTGCTGTAGATGCAGCGACTGCAGCAGCAACGGCAGTGGATGCAGCTGCAAAAGCAGCAGCTGCTGTTCGTGCTCCGAACGGTACCTATTCTATTACAATGAGGAGTCGGTTTGGTCTTACACAAATTCTTTACAATCATGGTGAAACAACCTCAGTTGCAGCAGCGGCAGCTGATGCGGCCGCCTCTGCTGCTACAGCAGCAGCAGCTGCTGCAGCAGAGGGTCCTGCGTATGCTCCTGCTGCTGCTTACGCTGCAGAGGCTGCTGCATCGGCGGCGACTGCTGCAAAGGCGGCAGCCGCCGTCGCTGCAGCTGCTGCTGCAGCTGCTACGGTTGCTACGGTTGCTACGGTTGCTACGGTTGCTACGGTTGCTACGGTTGCTACGGTTGCTACGGTAGTTGAAGAGAAGGAAACTGATTCGAAGGTCACTGATTAAAAGCGATGCTCCATACAGGAGATGAATTCAGTGGCAACCAATGTAAGAAATGTTGCAAATTTTACAATTGCGAATGTTCGCAATTCAGTAGCACCTGAACAAAGAACTTCTTCTTTTTATTATATTTTAATTATTTCAATGTTTCTTGTACTTGGATTGATTACTTATTTTTATTCTTCAATTAAAGTTTTTTTAGAGAACCTGGTTTATAGTGTAAAGCACCTGTTATTTCCTACACCTGTAGTTTCTCCCGACGAACACCCCAAGCCGATCTCTCCAGAGGATCGGCCATCCGGTCAACCAGGGGCGATTCCTGCCGATCCTTTGACTCAAGTGGGCGCGCAGATTCCAAAACGGGAAGAAGTATTTCATATTAGTAAAAATATTTATACTTATTCGGATGCTGCTGCAGTTTGTAGGGCGTTTAGAGCGGATTTAGCGACGGAAGCGCAGGTGAACGATGCGTACAAGAAGGGGGCGGATTGGTGCAGTTATGGATGGATCAAAGGACAACAGGCCGTGTATCCTACTCAGCAATCTACGTATGATTCGTTACAGAAGGGACCGGTACAACACCGTGATTCTTGTGGAAAAGTGGGGTTGAATGGAGGGTATTTTGATAATCCCGATTTACGATTTGGTGTCACGTGTTATGGAATGAAACCCGATTCTTCTGCGACCAACTCTCTTACCCATAGTGAATTGGAATTGCCCCCTTCTACGGAAGAGATTGAATTTGAAAAGAGGGTGCAGAAGTTTCGTGAACAGTTGGATACGACTACAGTAGATCCTTGGAATCGTTCTATATGGAGTTCATCTTAAACAATTCTTCCCACTTATCTATAAAATGGAATATACAGGAGCTGGAGTATTATTTACAAATCGACGCGTCGCCTTGTCTGGATATCATCCACAGAAGGCATGTCTTTCCGGCCTTGGAGGAAAACGAGAAGCGTTTGATCGAACGCCTCAGGAAACTGCGTTTCGAGAGGTGTTAGAAGAATTATTTGGTCTATCGGCCGTCCCTCGTTCTATAGTGGAAGAACTCTGTGGAGTTTTTTCATGTCCTGAAACAATCTTAGGATATTCAAGTTATATTGTGTATGTTTATACATTTAAAGATCTTCAACAACTCTTACATCTGTGTAAGAGTGCTGGATTGGTGAGTCCCTTGTATTCGTCCTTTCCCGAAACAGTGGAAGAACTTCTTCTTCAACGAAGTGGTGGAGGAAGTGAAATTTCTCATTTATCGTTGGTTCCAATTGTAAAAGTGGCTCCGGTACTGGAACCACTTTTTCAACGCGATTTAGAAAAGGTCTGCATAGAATAGAAATGGGAATCAGTGGTTCAACTCCTTCAACGAATTCAACGACTCCTTCTATATTTGGAAATCCATTTGCTGCTGCATCGGCTGCTGCACCGGCTGCTAGTAGACGTAATGCTGCCAACAATGCTGCCAACCCTGGCAACAATGCTGCCAACCCTGTCAACAATCGTCGCATCAATAATCCTGCAGCACCTGCAGCACTTGCTACCAATAATGCAGCACCTGCAGCACCTGCAGCACCGATTGAAGGTGTCAGCAGTCGCATGAATGGTGGAAAACGACGAAGGACGCGGCGGAAATCCTATCGGAAGAGGCGTTAGTCTTCATTCCATTCATTTTCTTCATAGGGGATCCATTCATCATTATTATCTCGTACGACATATCCAAATTGTTCCAAGAGTTCGAAGGTAGGATGAATAACGTCAGGAAGAAAACAACCAATTACTTCTCTCCAATTTCTAACATCATGTTCCCATGCATCAACTGGAATGGGTGAAAATAAAGAATCGGTTATATCATTTGAGAAAAGATCTTCAAGAATTAAATTCCAATAGTCTTCATATTCTTCTTTCCAGTCCCTTGGACGGTAAAAAGAATAATTATGTAGAAGAATTCGTCTACGGCCCAATAGATAATCTTTTCGCAATGCGCAAGTAGCTGAACACAAGAACTTCCATATCCGATCTTTTGGCATAATTAATTGCAATTGTTGATGCGATGTATAATGAATAAATCTATTAAAAATATGGGTGACAGAATCAATCGCTCCTGATTCGTGAAACCATCTTGTAATTTGTTTATAAAGGTGACTTGAAGTCGGATTACTCATTGAGGTAGGAAAGGAGAGGTTTGCAGAGATCGGAGTTTTTTATAAAAAGAGGATTCCGCGATTATTCTTTTTTAGGAATTGTTTTCTTCAAATATTCTACACTTTTTACAGTTCTTGCTTTTTGAAGAAATTCTACCATCGCATCGGTCTGATCTGGTAGTTTTTTACTTGCAAAATAAGAATGCAATTGTTTTTCTAAAAAACTCCAGGAGAGTTGTTCGGATTCTGACTTTATACTTCGCGTGAGAGTAGCTCCATGAATTTCCATGGATACATTCGGAAGATTCATCCCATCCAACAAAGTCATTGTCTTCTTCTCATACTCGGATCGTTTCGTTCGAGCATTCATCACTTGTTTGTTCAAAGTTTCGGCCAAGTTATCAAAATGAACCCAGTGGCGAACGGCTTCGGATAGATCCGCAGAAGGTTTTGCCATTTCTAAAGGGTTTCGGTTCTGTTCCATTCTATACAACGTAAAAAAGCCAGTATCAACTTGATACTGGCTTTTTAAAGTTTTTACGGTCTCGGTCGGTTTCGATCCAACTACTTTTTTGTTAACAGCAAAAAACTCTACCTAATGAGCTACGAGACCATGATATTTTTTATTTTTTAATTATTTTAATTATTTTAATTATTTTAATTATTTTATTTTATTTTATTTTATTTTTAATTATTTCTACCACGCATTTACGCGGTGGGCGATAATCTCTGCAAAGCGAAGATTTTTTACGCCGTCGGCAATAATCTCCGCAAAGCGGAGATTATTGCCAATGGCGATGAAGAATACCGAAGGTATTCTTCTACGCCGTCGGCGTAGGGGTCTTGAGGTAGTGCACCTTGAGGGAGCGCTGGAGGTTGAGGATCGTGACCTTGTCGGCCTCCGTAACACCAAGGAGGGCGCGGAGGGCGCTGTCCGTGTTGATGTTCTGACCGGCCATGAGACCCTTCTCACGAGCATAGCCAATGACGGCGCGGGTAACCTCACTGCGAGAGAACTGGGTGCCCTTGGGCTTCCCCAGAAATACGCAGAGCGCATCCGTGACGTTGTTGAGCTTCGTGAAGACATAGGGCTTGTTGGAGGCAGGGGCACCGTCAGCACCGACCGTCGCCTTGCGGCCACGGCGCTTGTTGAGCTTCTTGGCGGCGCGAACCACCTCACGCTCCTGCTTCTTGTGCTCCGACTGAATCTCCTTCAGGAGAGTCACAGCAGCGGCAATCTTCTCGCCCATGGCCTTGTGGGCCGTGAGGAGAGAAGCACCATCCTCTACAGCAGCTTCCGTAGAAGCGGGGGCAGGGGCGGCAACCGGAGCAGGTGCGGCAACCGGTGCAGGAACTACTACAGGAGCAGGAACTGCAACCGGAGCAGGAGCGGCAACAGGGGCGGTCTTCTTCGTAGCAGTCGTCTTCTTGGCAGGAGCAGTTGAGGAGGACATTTCTCTTATGACTCTTCCGTTGGTTATTTCCGGGAGATTCAAACGCACGTCGGGGGTATGATAGTATAAGGATTCGTTTCTTTATACCCTTTTTATCATTTTTTTAAGAGCAAACTGAACCTCTCCACTAGTAGAAAAGTTTTTTAAAAGGTAAGCACATGAATTGGAGAAATCCTCCTCCATTATAGAATGGCGGATCCTATAATGGAATGTAAGAACATCCGCTCTAAACGTTATCCTACAGTCAAGTGTAAGAGTCCAGCCACACATGGAGAATTTTGTGGACGGCATTTTAGAAATCCCACACGATGGAAGCCTAGTCGTGGATCTTTGCGTCGCATTTGTAGTCCGTTTACGACAGAAACTCGGGAGGCCGGTACAGTCATTGCAACAGCATTAAAATTTCGTTGGAGGGTGCGTTGTCTGTTACGGCAAGGCCCGGCTCGATTTGATCGATCCCTTTCCAACAATACCACCGATTTAGTCAGTTGTGAAGAAATTACATCTTTAAAAGGTCCTTCTTTCTTTTCGTATCAGGATCCAACTGATTTACACATCTATGCATTTGATATTCGATCTATTCATAGTTTATTGCATCATGCAAAAGTGGAAGCTGCAGAACCTTTGAATCCGTATACACGAGCTATTATACCTGTTAGAGTCGTGACCACTTGTCAACGGCATGTAGATTGGTGTAAAACGCATGGAGTTGCGGTCGAATGGACTCCTCTTACTCCTCCTACGCCAGAACAACAATGGAAGATGAAAATAGTTGAATTATTTCATCAGTTAAATGAATTACACTATTATAGTAGTCCTGAATGGTTTTTGAGTATGGAGGAAGGAGATCATCGATTATTTTATAGAGAACTGTATGACATTTGGACCTATCGAGCCTTTCTAACATCGGTTCAGAAGAATACGATTGTGCCTGGATATCAACGAACTTTATTTCAACGAACTCCTTTGCATATTCCCGATACGTTAGAGGGACTCCAACGTCTGAATCGATCTGTGATTCGACAATTAATCAGTTCTGCTGAAGATGTGCAAGATCGTATCTTGGGTGCTATGTATGTGATTTCAGCCTTTACAATAGTAAATGAAGAAGCCCGTGCAGCGTATCCTTGGTTGTATGAAAGTGTAAGGGAGGAAGCACCGGTGCCCCCTGTAGCACCGCATCGCCCCTTTCGTTTTTTATCCGCTCTTTTGGATACTCTGTTTGGTCGTGATGTTCCTCCCTTGGCATTGCCACCACCGGCTTGAGGGGGTTGTGAAGAGTTGTGGATATAGTTTCGATAAGAAATGCTACACTCCCCGCGCTTTGCGCGGGGAGTGTAGGATTTCCTATCGTGGATCCAAGAGAGTAAAAGAAGAGGCTTTGCCTCTTCTTTTACTCTCTCGGATTTTCGATAAAAAATGATTCGGTCTAAACCTTTTAATCCTTACTTTTATAAAAGACTACACAAGATGCCACCGACTCCTGTACTTATCAAGGCCGCTGACTACAAGAATGACCAGCTGAAGTTCAATACTGGACCCAGCAAACAGAATCCCAAGGAAAAGCGTGTCTACGTAAATTACGGTGCTGGAAACAGTGCTCTTCAGATTCAATTTCCTTCCACGGCCGTCACATTTAATGCAAGTTATTTCAAGGGCAACCTGGAGTCAACTCCCAGTGTTGTCCTCTCTCTCGATGCATCAGATCCCAAGATGGGGCCTGTGATTGAGATGCTGAATCAGATAGATGAGAAGGCACTCGATTTCATTCATGCCAATGCTGGACCTCTAATGGGAAAGGCTGGAAAGTCCAAGGAATTTCTACGTGATCTCATGAAGAAGACGGTTCGTTACAGCACGGACAAGGCCACAGGTGACGTAAAGCCCTATCCTCCTACGATTAGTCTCAAGCTATACAAGGATGTAACTCTAAAGAATCTTGATAAGTCTATTATTACATCCGACCCTGTAGACGTTCTGCGTCGCGGGGCGGTGGTGACTGCAATTATTCAGCCCACGGGAGTTTCTCTCCTGAACGGAACGATTTCAGTCCAGTACAAACTAGCAGCTGCACGTATTGATGTACCTGCAAACAGTTCTGCCGGTGCCGACTTTGATTTCGATGATGCTCCTGTAGCAGTTGCTGTAGCTGCTGTAGCTGCTGTAGCTGCTGTAGCTGCTGTGGGAGGAGCCGGTGGACCCCCCCCTGCTGCGGAGGTAGAGGAGGACGAGGAGGAAGAAATTGTAGCGGCGACTCCTGTTGTTGCTACTGCAGCAGTTGCTGCAGAGGAGGAGGAAGAAGAGGAGGAGGAAGTTATTCCCCAGCCTCCGCCTCCGGCCAAGAAGAAGGTCGTAGCTACCAAGAAGGCAGCTGCCGGTAAGTAAATAATTTAATAAATTACAAAAGGGATAGTCAAAATGACTCTCCCTTTTTTTATTTTGCTAATATAGAAATGAACTATTTTGACACTCCTGCTCCTTGGGCGTATTCCTGGTGCTACTACTTTTTAGCGGCTGCGGCCATCCCGGTAATCTCCGCAATTCTTCTTGTCGTGAACGGAGCTGGTAAACTCGGACTCACCGCTTTGCTCCTCTTCCTCTTTGCCGCGTTGATTCAGTCGGCTACTTTCCTCACGATGTTTTGGATGTGCCGTAGTTCCCTCAAACCTCATGCTTAATTAAAGTTTATTGTATAAACTAAGATTAATAGAATCAGCGACATACATTTCCACCAGGATTTCCACGTTCCGGAATGTTGCAGCAGAGCCCTGCTCCAATCTTTGCATCTACACCGACTGTGGAGGAAGGGCCATATCCTTGTCCCCCTGTCGCAATGCCCTGTTCCTGGATAAACTTACTGGTAGTAGGGCTACCACTGTAGCCCGTGCTGACACGCCACCCATACAATGCCTTTTGTTTACGCTTCAGCGAGGTGAGACTGGCGTCACGATTGGATACACTCATCTTCTATCTAGGTAGGAGGTTTTGATCCTTCGTAGCGAAGGATCACGCAGTCAGGAGGATTTATCACGGGAACCGGATTGGGCAGAGAGGGCATAGGAGGGGGAGGGGCTACATACGTGGATCGATACTGAGCAAATCGATCCAGATTGGCTTGATAGACCGCAGCTGCTGTTCGTTTAGCAGTTGTAACACTCGCAGGAGTGGTTCTAACCTCTGTATAAACAGGTGCAGTCTGTTGCCGAATAGGAACAATTCCTCCCACCCAGGGAGCACAGGGAAGACCCGTGGGAGCCGGTCCAAACGCAATAGGACAGAGTTCCGACTGTACACGAGAGGATTCCGGAGGAGCCGATGCTGCACTTCTAACAGGTTTACAACAAGGCGATGAAATACGGAGAGATGATTTTAAAATACAACCGGGAGACTTCATCTACTGATTGTAGGATTTGAAGTTTTAATTTTAACAGTAAAGATAGGGATGGATGAATATAGAATTGATACAAAAGAATTATGGTATTATATTTTGTATCCAATCATATTTGTAGCAAGTATCGGAACTTTGTTTGGAGTGGAAACACTCGTTGCACAATGTATTCAATACTTTGCCCCTTCTACAACGACTGGTATTGTACACGGTCTTTCAATTGGACTTGTACTAGGAATTATACCAGTCACTCTAGCATTGTATAAAATGGCTATGGGAAGTAAAGAAAATCCATATGTAACATTTCAATTTATAGGACTTATTATACTAGCTACTGTACTTTATATTGCCGTAGCAAATTTAAATAGTTTTTTCTATCCTGTATATCAATCTATTGGAGGAGCAACCTCCGCTCTTACAGCCGAAGAATCAATTGTACTAAAAATGACTATAAAAATACCCAATGATAAACAAGCGGTTGCCAATGCAACCGCTGTGGTGAAAGCTGCTCAAGCTGTAGTAGATACAGATCTAGCTGCTTTATCAAAGAATGTTCCTAACAATAGCAATCCTAGCTATTCAGATTATGCTTTAGCCATGAATTATCAAACTCTTTTGGGTGCGGCTCGACTTTCAGGAAGTCAATTAACTACAAAAGGAGTTGTCATTCCAGCCAATTCGTTTACATATACGGCTATCATGGGTCTAGTAAATGCCGCTGCTGCTAAAGTTGCTACACCTAGTGGTGCAGATGTGCAAAAAGCTTTTACGGATATTTTAGCACTTGTTAGAGCACAAGTAACTCAAGAAGTAGCACAAGGTGTTCTTGAGGGTGATCAAGCTGCTCTAGATGCTGCAAAGATAGCTGTACCATCCGATAGAGACGCTTTAAATCTTGCAAATAGACGAAGTGATTTATATGAACCTGTCACCGAAGGATTTATAGATGGATCAGAGGTAGATCAAACCGTAAAGAATGTGCAACAAACCACTCAAGCGTTGCAAAAATCATTAGATACATTGAGTACTGCAACAGATGATACTTGTTCTGTAATGAAGGGAATTGAAAAACGATTTTTAGATAATACAACTGCACCTGATGGAGAAGGAGAGATTTCTCCAGCAGAGGCCAAAGAGTTAAAAGCGCAAAAACTACCAGGTGCACAAAAACAATGGAAACAAAAGAAACAAGATTGGTCCGATACGCATGGACAAGTATCTATGGTAGAATGTTTTACGGATGGATCCTTGAGTGAATTGGTAGGGGCCAATCAACAATTAAGTGATCTATTAGCGAGTGCACCGGTGCAACGGGTCGTAGCACAGGTAAAACAGCTTCAAACATCCGCTTCATTTTCTCAATCCTATATTGATCAGTTAGTAGCAAACTTGAATGGCGAATCTTTTGAAAATCCGGATCCTACTCCTGAAGATACAATTGCTGCATCCACCAAATTAATTGCACAGGCAAACGATGTTCAAGCAAGTATCCGTACGATACTTGATTCAACTAAAATTCTTAAGAAAAATTATGTAGCGATTGATGCAAAATCAAATGACCCTAACACAGTGAATAATCTGGCAGGAACTAAAGTTTAATCTACTTCTTCCTGTCCCGCCCAGAGTTCTACCGCCGTATCTCCTTCTGGAAGTTCTAATCCTACAAAACAATATCCTCCTGTTCCATGAACAATTGTATATCCTGCAGCCGTGATGGGATATTGCATTCGTCTAGGCATCATAAATGTTTTAAACATAGCTTCTGGAATATACTTGACAAGCCATGCACGAATCCAGGCATAGATAGGAGCTAATTTAGTTCGAAACAACGGATTGGATGATTTTAGTTTGAATGCAGCCACAGGAATCCAATCCTCTAAAATTTTTTGTTTTTCTTCATGATTTACCCTTATTGTATAGACAGGATCATTGATATTTAATAAGCGAATCCACATTAGCATACACTCTTCATCTAAGGGTCGACTTTGAAGAAGGGCGTCCCATGCTTCACGAATTCGAGCATTCACTGCAGGATAAGGAAGAAATTCCTTTCGAATTCCCCATCCATCCCGTATCCATCGCTGAATCATCTTTTGAATAAATTCTACATTTGAATCCAACATCACTCCTTTGGATCGTAAGCAACGATCAATCCATAGTCGCCACGATTCTGGTTTTGAAAATCTAAATAATGTATGTAAACTGTAAATTTCAGAATTTCCCATTACAGTCTCTTCAATATCTAAAAGGGCTAGACGAACCGAATCCATTCGTTCAGAATGAAACACAGTCGGAACTCCTTTGGTTCGAAATACATTTAGTAGGTCATCTAATTCTTTTTCAGAGGAATGAATCCAATTATCTTTTGATCTCATATGAGCTGTCGCCCACCATTCTATAATGGAGGCGACCATCTTAGTGGTAGAAGGATGTTGGAAGGTCCAGGTCGCTGATGTAATTCTTCGTGAAATAATAAAATCTGGAAATTCATACGTTCCAATCAATGAATCCCACTTCATTCCCACCGTTATATCTGTAAGAAGTTTTACTCCATACCGATATTGTGTAGCATCGTGCTTAGGAGATAATATCCATCCTACAATATCAGGCGCCTTTCCTCCTGTTGCAACTGTTTCTAAAACGGATGCTACAGTATTCAAGGACTCAAACAATTGTCGTTGGTGTTCTGATAAATGAGTGTCTTCAATAGATAATGTAGTTCGAAGAGAATGTTTTACACCCAAAGTGATCCGTCGTGTCTCCGTTTCAATTGTTTTTTGAATTAACATTCTGTAAGACGCCACTTCTTTTTCCTGCAATGCAATATCATAGGCAGGATAGGTAATTGTAGGATCTCCATTGGCTCCAATTAATTCTGTATGAAAAGAGGTTGGAACTGGAATTGCTTCAATCACCACCTCCTTCACTCCTACAATAGTTCTATAATACTCATAGACTGTATCTATATCTGAATACATAATAGATCGAATCGCCACCATTCCATCCTCCAACGAATCCAGTGTTAAACTACACACAAGAAGAGTCGCGTCCATTTTTAAGAATATCTTTTACTATAAATTTAAGCCTACTTAGTAGAATAAATATGCCTACTCCCATCTGCAAACTAAAACGGGTCAATCCTTCTCCAACTTCTAGACCTTCTACCACTGTTTCTAAAACGTTGGAAGAAGATACTAAAAAATTACTAGAAGCAAGAATCAAGCAAGATCAACGGTATTTTCCTACTTTACCGTTACCGTCCCATCCCCGTATCCCAGGGGCTTCACAGGAATAGGCGGGGGAACTCGTTCAATCGTGTATCGAGACGCAAATCCTTCTACAACAGGAGGACTTCCCGATTTAATCATAAAACTATAGGTTCCAAAAATACCATTTTTTGGATCTACTCCAGAATCTTTCTTCCATAGATTCAATGCACAGAATTGAATTCCTGCATTTTGAGCTCCTTTCCAATCCCAACTATTGGATTCACTCGTATCAGTATCTTCTGGAAGAGGAGCACATGCCATTAGATTTGTTGTACAAGTAGTATCCAAGGTTAATAATTGATTTTTTGTTAGACTATGTACTTCACCTGGAGTTCCAATTGTCTTTCGTTGAAATGGACTATTGGCGGGAGCAACTGGATTATTTACCCAGTTTGCAAAGGATGTACCCGCTCCTGTTTGATCCGATAAAATAATTATTTTTCTACGAAGTACATCCGCATTAATCGGAGTTGAAGGAAGAGGATTGTTTGTAGGAAGATAATAATTATCTGGAAGTCGATATTGTTGGAGGGTTGCATAAAGTGCAGTAGCTGTCCCTGTTAATGTATTGTTCGTTAGATAAGAAGTTCCACGAAATCTCAAAAAAAGGAACATGGGATCCTGATTTCCAGAATTTGCAGAATCCTCAAATGCCCATTTACGAACTTCAATCAATGCATCTGTAAGTTTCATCGTATAATACGCGGATCCAAATATTTCGGTTGAACTATCATTTTGACGAACTGATAAAATAGGTCCTCTAGTAGCACCTTTTGATATATCCGGCCAAATATCAAATACAATACATCTGGCTCCTGCCTGAATAGCATACTGAATGGCCTCTTTGCAAAAAGCAGCTTTGTTTACAGGAGAAAAGTATCCTCCTAAATTGGCGGTCATCACATAAAAATTGGTAAGAGCCAACTGGTTGTTAGGAAGATTTCCAATTTTATTAAGTAATAAATAATCAATCAATCCTTTTCGATTTGGCATCTGTGTGGGATAGTTGACTGCATCGGTCGTTCCTTTTTTAATAAGCGCTAATAGATTCGACTCCGAAGGTTGTTCTCGAACAATTTTTAAACCTATAATAACTCCAATAATAACTAAACAAAATAATACAACTAGAATAATTCCTATGATTGGAAAGGAGGGTATTCCCCCCAATAGTTTATTCATTCTACAAAGGGTATGGTTTCTACGAAGAGCGCAACGAATGAACAATGGCTAACTTTTCAAGACTCGAAAGATGAGGGGGGGCTACAGAAGTAGATCGTCCCAATTCATGACTGAGAGCTAACCGTGGAGCATCCACTGCATAGCGTCGGGCCTCCTCCGCAATCGCTGTATACGTTTCATCAATCGTTTGAATAGCGGATTGAACTGCAGGTGTACTAGAATTAATGGTAATGCCGGAGGTTGCTGTTAGAATTAAAGAACTTCTACGGGTGGCAGCATCTGAGATAGCCAGAGCCATAGAGGCTAGAAGATCGCGACGACCTTTTCCCCCTAGCTTCGTCCACAACGACTCTAACAATCCTGCTAAGGTATCTACCAGTTCACTAATACTTCCTGCTACTCCTCCTGATCCTCTTAACTCTAATGCTAATTCACGAAACAAAGTGACTAAAAACCAGACGAGACTCTTTTTAGCTTTTGCGGGAAGAGAAGCACCCCCCCGTTCTTTTACAGTTGGACATTCCGCTTGACTGTCCAAGGTGACGGCCCATACAATCCAGAACAAGATTCTAGGAATATTGTTAGAGCGGAGAGAAGCTTCTAATTCATTTCCAATTGTTTTTACATCGGGAGCATCCTGGCCTGGAATCCAAATCCGTCGTGTAATATTTTGTTCACCACTCCCCCCACTGCGAAGTCTTGCGCGAGTCGCTTCCGCTTCGCGCAAACAATCCGCCGACGTAGGAAGAGCTGGAAGAGGATTTTTAGGAGTATAGACCAACCAGGCGACCGCTTCCGCAATTCCAGCACGAATAGCGGGAGTATTGCGGACCGTGCGTATATCTCCGCCGGATCGAACCCAAAACGTTCTCAGTGTTTCAGAAATTCGTTTCCAAGCCTGAGGCCAATCGGGAGCACTCTTCGCCCCTACATGCAACGCCCACGCATGAAGAAGAGTCGCTTCTACTCGTCCTAATCCTGTAGGAGTGCAAACTAATTCAGCCGCCCACCGCTGCGCTCTGGGCAAATCCGCATTCGCAATCGCTCTGGCTAAGGCTGCACAAACATCGCTCCATCCGTAGCCACACAAGGTCACTTTGGGAGTGGAATCTTTTTTGGGAGCTACTGCCATTATCTTAACTATAGGAAATAAAATGCTTTGCAGTATATTTCCTCATTTAAAAAAATTGATTTCCATTTTTACATTTAGTAAAATAGTAATAAACGTTAGTATGGAATTGATTTTGCCGCTCATAGTCTGGCAGACAGCGAACGCGGTTCAAAATGAACTCGCCGCAAAGGCCAAGGCCAAGCTTGACTGTGCAAAAATAGCACTGTTCTTTGCCGAACATCACCTGTTCGGTCCCCTCAGCTTCATTGACACGTTCCAACGGTCCTCTACCGACGAGGAGATCCTGGAGATTGTGCATCGCAAAGCCAAAAAGCTGAGTGAGCCTGACAAAGGTAAACTCTTCAACGAGATTGCGCGTCGCATAGAGAAAGCCAACAAAATGGCTACCTACTTGGACAGCAACCCGTCAGAGGAGGACAAGACAGCCTTCCTCAAAAAGATGCTCGAGGAGGAACTCGAGATCGAGGCCCGTGTCACAAAGACGAAGGGGGTCATCTTCATTCCGTCTACCTCCGCGCCCTCCGCGCCCTCCGCGTCGCCTCCTGTCTTGACCAAGAGCGCAGGGGGCAGAAAGTGTGCCACCTGTGGGGGCCCTCACGTGGGCGCCCACTGCCCCCTGCTCAAGGGGGCTGCACTTCCTACCGCTGTTGCTGTTGCGGCTCCTGCTCCCGCCGCCACGGTGAAAGCAGATGCTGCGTGGCAGACGGTTGCTGCCTCTCGCACGGCTGCTCCTCGCGTTGCTGCTGCTCCTCGTACGGCTGTTGCTGCCCCTAGCAGTGCTGCTGCTTCTCGCCTTCCTGCCCCTGCAGTAGGCGGAGCGGGGGCTTCTTGCGCTTTCAGCAGTCCTGCCTTTCCCTCCTATCTGGGACACGTGTGTACGACGGTTGCGGCAAAAATGAACTTTCCTCCCTTGGGGGCCAAACCTCCCAAGAAGTAAAAAAATGAGTAAAAAATTCAGTCTAGACTGGATTTTTAAAATCCTTCAAATACGATGACGGCATTCGAACAATCCAAGCAATATGCAGAAAATGCTGATTATTTTAAACAATTGTTAGAAGCCAGTCGAGATCACATTCGACCTGCTTATGCTGCTAAATTTGAAGCAATTGCCATTGCTTCTTTGGCAGCGGCAGAAGCGTACGCCAAGTTGGCAAAGGCCTCTCCTTCAGAGGAGGCAGCAGCTCGACTAGCAGCCAATCAATGCGCAATGGAGGTAGAGAAGGCCAAAGCTGCTTTTGCTGAAATTGTGTAAAGATTTTTTCCACTCTAACAGAAGGGAATGCTCGATTCAGTACAAATTATTCTTGTTGTACTTTGTTCTATTTTTATTGCCAACTATATATATTTACGTTGGAGTAGTGCAGCCAAGCGTAAAACATCTATAGAGATGACGGAAGCTTTTGAAAATCAGGAGGATGTGAGTACTGCCATTTATGGTATTGATCATATTTACGATGATTTTTATGCCAAGGTGTACGATCAGGTAGTAGATGGTAAAGTTCGTCAGGAGGTGGAAACGCATTTTACATTAGACTGGGCCAAGAGCTACCGTCCCGAAGCAAAAACGATTCAAATCTTGGATGTTGGATGTGGGACGGGGGGTCACGTCGATCTCTTCCGAACTCAAGGAGTGGGGAAAGTAGTGGGAATTGATCTTTCCGATTCCATGATTCGACAGGGACGCCTCAATCACCCCAAGGCGGATCTTCGGGTAGGAAATGCAGAGGTAGCCACCACTTTTGCCGCAGGTGAATTTAATCTTATCACAATGTATTATTTTACTTATTATTATTTGAAAGATCGTGATAGTTGTTTACGAAATATGTTTTTATGGTTGCAATCAGGAAGTTGTTTAGTCATTCACGGAGTGAATCGTGAAAAGTTTGATCCGATTTTGGAAGCGGCCAGTCCTTTTGTAGGATTTTCAGTGCAAAAATATTCCAAGGAACGGGTGTCACGATCCAAGGTCAGTTTTGATAAATTTGAATATGAGGCTGACTTCCAACACGAAGGATCGGATGCAAAATTTAAAGAGGAATTTCGATTTAGAAATGGGAAAGTGCGACGGCAGATTCATTCGTTACGAATTCCTACCATGGAAGAAATGGTAGCTGAAGTGGAATCTGCCGGATTTAATTTTAAAAAGTTTATTGATTTGACTTCCATTGGATATGAATATCAGTATCTTTTTTGCTTTATTCGCTAAATATGAACGACTTTATCTTTTACTATTTTTTCATTTAGTTTTTCAAGGTTGGCTCTTTCTTCAGCTCGAGTTTTTTCCATTGCAGTGCAGTTGTGATCTTCCATCCCCTTATGGGAATTACAGAACACATTCTCACACTTGCATTTATTGGTATACTGTTCAGACAAATTCAAACGACTCTTACATCCTGTCATGCCGCATTTGACTTTTGCCATGATATACCTCTTTTTCTATAGTATAGAAAAAGAGGTATAGTTTATCAATTTTATTGAACCAATGCTTTAGCAGCATAATCTTCCACGGGAGCGGGGTTGGATAAAAGAGATTCTGTAGAACCTACAATTACCTGAACTCCATCTATATAGGCTTGTTCCACTTCTAAGATATGTTCTTCTAACAAAGTTCGTGTTTCTTCAATAAAACTGGTTAAAACTTGTTGAGCACCTCGTGTATCCGTAACAAAGATAGGACGTAATGTAATGCGATTCTCTTTTATAAACAAAGAAAAATCAATAATTTTATCAAGAATTTTTGTAATAGCATCAATTAATTTTACAAGACTTGCTGCAATTATTTTATAATAATTTAAAACTTCACTTACAGTACTTGGATCCTCTTTAATTATATCAAATCCTGGTAATACTTTTGTACACAAAGTCTTTTTAAACTGTAAATTATCAAACGTTTGATCAATTCCTTGCGTTTTTAAATCAAGATTTCCAACTTGTGTCAATCTACTGATAAATGCATTATATTTTTCAGCCGTAGCAGGTTCCATCGTATTTCCAAGACGATCTTTATAAAGTTGTTCTAAGAGGGCAAACAGAGGAAGAGAGGATAATTTTGCGGAAGATTCGGCCCATTTATCATGGCAAACATAGGTTTTTAATTCAGGACCTTTTTCTGTCTTAATTACACCACTTGCTAACAAGTAGGCACGGTAGACTGCAAAGCAAGGGCCTTCTTCTAATTTTCCTACTTCGCCTGACTCTAACAAGTTTTGTAATTTAGCATACGTCTCTTTATTTTCTAGTGTAAGAGATGCATATCCTGTTACTTTAGCTCCTGTTCCAGAAATGGGTTCAATCTTAGCACCGTATTTATCAATCTGTTCTTTGGAAAATGCAGATCCATTAAACTGTTCTACATAATATCCAATAACTATTTCTACGAATTCATCAGCAGAAGTATTTGATGTAAGAGTTTTTTCTTCACTCGAAGAACAAGCGGCACGAACTGGTTTTGTATTATTGCAACTTGCATCCGTACGATTAAACATGTAATAATACTGCTGTCTATCTACTCCTAAATGTTCCTCCTTGGTAGTACTTATTTCTTGTAATAATACATCCCCTCCACGCATTTTACGAGTGTATCGTTCCCGACGTTTTCTGTGGGAGCGGGTTCCTCCTTTTTTGGGGAGAGGATCGTTGAAAGAACCAGAAATAGAAAGAACTCCTACTTTTTTTGCCGTATCCGTTTCATTTGTGTATACTAATAAATTATAAAGATCCAATACATATTCTTTTCCTTTATAAATAAGAACATAATACTCACCTTCTTTTCGTTTTACAACTGAATATTTATCATTGTTTTTCAAAATTGTTTTAATTGTAACTTTTAAGGTAAGATCTTTTGGATCTTCGTTCAACTTTGCAAATAACAAATCTTTTGAATCTGGTTTTGCATCATCTTTTCGTTGCCCACCTTCTCCAATTTCTCCAGTGGAAGGACTACTTTTATCAGATTTAAATTTTAGTTTTACAATTCCCTGAAACTCTTTGGATCCTTCTACCAGAGTGGATCCAAGAGTTCCTAATAATCCAGTCAACGCTTTATTCGGTCGAACACTCAATACACAGGTTCCTACTAAAATAAGTAATCGTAGAAAAAAGAGTGTAATCTCTTTACACATTGTTTTTGTCAATACTGTGCTTGACAAATCTTCAATCGAATCGTATCCTTTAAAAATAGATTTTACAATCTGTTTTGTTTCAGGATCCATAAACGATAATTGTTGAAATTCTTTTTTAATAGTAGGTTCCAACAATACTAAGATACCACTGCAAGTACCATTTCCAGTAGCTTCCAAGGCTTGTCTGAAATTAATGGGATTGGTCGCTGTTAACAATTGTTGAAACAATAGATCAATAAACTGAACTACTTTTTTCTTTGATTCACCGACATCAATAATTCCACCAATTTCTCTGGGTGCTTCTGCTTTTTGTGAACTAAATCCTAATCCCATTTATGAGTCCCTACTAAAGAGTATCTTTTTTAATTCCGTATCAGTACACCGTTTCAGACATTTTGAGAGAGTTGCAATACTAATATTTAAAGCACCCGCAATTGCACTCGATGGTTTAGGATAGTCCATCATTTCACAGGCCAATGCAATGGCCGTAGCTGCTAACGAAGGAGGAGTCGTTTCGGGACAGATTCCCAATTCATCTACTTTTATACCAATCGCAATAGCAGCTGTTTGCATACTAGAAAGAAGAGTTCTCGGAATTGTTAATCGTAGTAAAGCTGCCTCAATATAATCACGAAAGGTAGTGGACGTTGTCATAGGCATATCCTTTTCAACAGAATGTTCGTGATTATATTTTTCCAATAATTCGCTGACCGTTTTCAACCCTTTTGTAATCGAAGATGTATTGACAGAGAATTTCTTTGCAATTTCCTTCAAAGGTTGAGCCGATCCATGTCGTTTGATTCCTTCAAAGAAACAAGCTGCAATTAAAGCATCCTTTTGTGATTTACGAAATACACGAAGAGGAGAGATATGAGAATAAATATATTTTGATTCTTCGGTAATGGCAGAACTAATTCCACCATTGGTAGCTTTAATATCAATTTCTCCAAATGTATTCCACCGAGTTCGTTCTCGACTGGGCATCGAGTAAATATGAAATTGTCGAATTCGTCGCATAACAGGAGAATCTCCTGTACGATATACAATACGAGTGGCAATTGAACTTTCAGGCAGCAATGGATTTTGAGGACCTCCTACCCGTGTGGGATCGGGAGAACCTCCTTCCGATCCAAACCATCGATATTCAGCTCCACTATCAATTACATATGCTAAATGTATATTACACCGTTTACAAATCATCGAATCTTTTTCCTGAATAACCATAGAATCACATTCACATTCTGCACATACATACACCCGTTCATCTTCTTCAGGCGTATCTTCATCAAAGAGAAAGAGTTTCTCCTGTTTACTCCCCCCCCCTGCACAGGGAAATGTAAGAGATCCTTTCAATTCCATGTCCCTTTAGTAGTTTAGTGAAAGATCTTTAAGTAAATAAAGAGTATCACTTTTTATCATTTTGTAGACAGCAGAATTTACTGTGTGAATTCTATTATCTAGAATAGAGATGAACATACCTACGACAATCTATGGGCCTGAGGGGGCTTTAGGGCCCAATTTCTCTTTTGCGGACGAGGTACCTACACCGGATCAAATTGGAGTTCATGCAGGAGGAGATTTTGATGCTATCCAAGGAGCTTTAGCAGGAGTGAGTTATTATGTAGATACGATTGGATTTGGAAGTAAATCAGCTGTAAGTAATACCTTAGGAGCACCGAATCAGAATCCGATTGGACTTCGATACTTTATGAAAACGGGAATAAAATGCAGCAATGGGGAAGATATGTATGATTATGTAAATTCTATTCCACAGGGGGATGCATTAGGGCCCAAGATTGGAAATGCGATTCAAAATACATTAGGAGTAGGATTGAAGGGACTCGGGCCCGGTATGGTAGAAGATGCTAAAAATGCATTGAATCCAACTCCTATATTAAAAGCGGTGGTAGGAAATGCATTTCCACGATGCAAAAAGGTTCGATTGCCAGTAGGAAATCAAAATGGACAATTAAAATCTGATTCGGGGGAGATCTGGGTGAATCCAGCAGGAACAGAGTACGACGGATCTCAGCCCATGCAAACGCGATGGATCCTAGAATCCTATATAGATCAAGCGACGTACAAAGCGGATGGAAATGGAGGAGTGAAAGAAAGTTTCACCAGTGGTCAACACCACTCGTGGAACCCTCTTCTAGCAGGAGGATTGGTAGCCGGACTTGCATTAGTAATTGCCTACACTATCGCAAAACGTTAATGGGCAAGAGATTTGTAGGCGGCGAGAGCCGTTGCACTACCCGCCAACTGGGCTACTATATAGCCAACCAGATCCTTATTGGACAAGGATCCCTTGGCCCACAGCATCACACTGATGGCTGGATTGACGTGGCAACCGCTGATATTGCCAATCAGGAGAATCACGGTGAGAAGAGCTCCTGCAATCAGGAGAGGATTGGTGGTAGCAATCACAACACTTAAAAATAGGAATGTACCTAAGAATTCTACTAAATAGCTGAGCATTTCTATTCTACTCTATTATTTTTTCAAATCCATTAATCGGGCAATGTCACGAAGACGAGATTCCGGAAGCAACCGCGAACAAATAGACATTGATTCTAATTCTTGTAAGAATAGCTTATAGGCATACGGGACCCGAATTTGAGCAAAGCTCGTAGTGGTGGGACAGGAAATGCATTGATACAAGCCCAACTTAGGGTTTACTTGTGCCAAGAGTCCACAGGACTTGCAAACAAAGGCTTGGAAATTATCCGAAACCTCTAACATGCGTTCCTTCAAGAATTCAGAGGCGCCGTGCGCAATCATGACATCGCGTTCCATTTCGCCAAATCGGAGGCCGCCTTCACGGGCCCGACCTTCGGCCGGTTGACGCGTCAGCATCACCGTGGGTCCACTGGCACGACTGTGCATTTTATCGTCCGCCATATGCTTCAATCGTTGATAGAAGATAGGACCCATAAAGATACTAGTGGTCATCTGTTTTCCAGTCGTACCGCAATAAAGAATTTCGTTTCCATGCGGTTCTAATTTATAACCATCGCGAAGAATGGCAGATAATGATTCGACAGTTACACCGTTAAACGGTGTCCCATCGCCCAATCCACCCATCTCACAGGCGACTCGGCCCATGAGGGTTTCCATCAGGTGTGCGATCGTCATTCTTGAGGGGATTGCGCATGGATTAATAATAATATCAGGCACAATTCCATTGGCCGTTTGTGGCATGTCCTCCGGTGGGATAATCATGCCAATCGTTCCTTTTTGCTTTTCTACCTCACTCCCTTGGTTATTTCTTACCAAGATCATTGCTATCTTATATTCACAAACTTCAAATATTCTATTTTTGAAGAAAGCTATGTATAAGAAACCTTCTCAGGTTGGAATGGCATATACCTTAAGAAGAATCTAGGAAAGATTCTCCCCACCCCCATCTATGCTCTGCACCTTCTTCTCTGGGAGAAGCTTGGCTCAGGATTGTCTCTACCACATCGGTTATAACGATACCATTGAGTTTTCCCCAATGCCACCATCTTATTTCTAAGATAGTTTCGTACGATATGTTTGACGAGAGTTTCCCTGAATTTGAGGGTATCGCCCAAATAGTTGGACTAGCATCCATTTTACAGGACACTGTACGGCTAAAAGTTAACCGTGTCTAGAACAATTTCCAGTCCACACACATCGTCCATTGCGGCGAATCAAGAATACTTCTGAAGGAATACTAATACAATAAACATGTCCATTAAATGGAATTAGACGTTCAATTTGTCCTTTTTGTGACGTAGAATGTCCGTGATTTACAGTATTTCTTACACGAGTTCGACGAATTCCAATATTCCACATATCTGCATTAGCTTTGATCACTCTACCATCTTTCATTGTAGATGTATATCCAGCTTCGCGCGAGATTGTAGAGTACGCCGTCCAACCAGCATGTTGAACCAATCGATGCATTGCATCTTTTAGTTTTACTGAGGATGTATAATAATGAAGAGCAGTATCGGATTCATGTCCATCGCCCAGACACATACTCATTACAAGTAGTTTAGCTTGTGCTGCACTTAGATTATAAACCCAATCTGGCAAATCTTTATGAATTGCACCAACACTCAAATCCTTCAAATAGTTTGTAAGAGATTTATTATTAATATATAATTTTTTTGTAGTTTCAACATAATTATAATCAAATATTAGATTATCACATGCAGTAGATAAAGCCGTTTTAACACGTAATTTATTTGCTGCAAATTCTGTTCTATAAATAGAATTATCAGGATAATCTGCAACCCATCCTTCGGCCACCCAAATTCCAAAGAGGGTTAACCAATCATTCATTTTTTCAATTGGTATTTTAAATTCATCTGTTTCAAATGAATAATCTGGTTGATCAATTTCAGCAGCTGATAAATAGGTCATTCGTTTTCCCATAATATCTTTTGCTTCTTTTAACATAAATGATTTTGAGTCACGTGGTTGTACAAACATACGATGATTTAAAGTGGTTTTCAAACTAATACCTTGGGTTTCAACTTCATATATATTTTCATTACATTCTAATTTAATAAGATCAGTAGGATTCATATATTCCATTTTCATTGTTTTACGATTCAATTGTGCAACTTCATCGTCAAGAGATACATCTTTAATAGAGATCCATCCACGATTTCGTGTCATAACTTCATGATCATCTGTCAAACAAAGCTTATCCCCAATTGTGGGAATACGTTCACTTCGTACACGAATCTTGACGAAGCTAAATCCTTCGCCATTGCGACCTTTATAAATTCGATCGACCCATCCAGATTCGTTATTGCGGATGAGTTTGCTGGAATCGCGATATCGCTTTCCACCTGCAGCTTCTACTGCTGCAGCAGCTGCAGCAGCTGACATATTGTTCAGAGCACTATGACTCATTCCAGCAGCGGATGCTCCCTCTACCGCACGAAGGCGGATGGGAACTACTTTGCCAATGAGAACATCATCTGAATCAACAAATGTATTTTCAGGAACTAATCCATCGAATACTAATTTATTATAATTTGCCATTTTCATACTGCGCGTAAGAATCGGATCTGGTTTACAAAATCGTTCTTCTTCGCCTGAAGCTTGATTCTTCTTCTCCTCATCCTTGTAGGTTCGGTAGAAGTAGGATCGAAACAAACCTCGTTCAATAGAGGCACGATTAATCATAATTGAATCTTCTTGATTGTAACCACCGTATTGAGCTATAGCAACAATAATATTCTTTCCACTTGGCATGTCAATTGCACGAAAGTGCTTTGCCATGTAAGAACTGATCAACGGTCGGTCATTCGACCAAAGAACGTTTGACATGGTATCCATGCGTTCTGAATAATTCAGTGCATAAAGTCCCATCGCTTGTTTTCCCATTGAACAATTACAACTTACAATTCCATGTGAAGTAATAAATGTGTGGTTATCATCGCTTACGGTAATATCTGATATTTTTACCTTTTCGGTATAAGAAATAATTGATTCAATCGGTTCATATATAATTTGACCACGAATTCTAAATTTAGCAGACCATTCATCAAAATCAATTGAATGTTTGGATGCAGATATTGCTCGTCCAGCCTTATGACTTCGTTCGATATCAGAAAGCGTAGCCATTGAAAGTTTATATTTTTTAGATAGAGTCGCACGACTAAATCCACTATCAATATCAGATCGAATTAATTCGATTTGCTTGATTCGTAGATCACGTTGGCGAATATGTTCCTTTAAGAAACTCACAACAATTGCAGATTCAGTCATTTTCCTGGAATCATATGCATATCCAATTGTATCAAATAATTTAATTAAATTTTCAAATGTATCAGCTGGTTTATAACCAATCTGAACACGCATTGTTTCCAAATCTTTTACACTATTTTTTACAAATGATACATCAATCTCTAATCGTTTCAATAATTGAATCATAGAATTCATATATATACTTAATGCTTCAACATGATCTGGATGAGTTTGCTGTGTTGTATTTGCACAAATAACATTCCAACCACCTTTTTCAGGGCGTGTCCAATTAAATCGAATCTTGCAACCATCTCCTCCCTGAAATCCAGAAAGGTATTCTCTTACTACATGATCGGAACTACGTTTAATCCAATCTGGGACATCTGGCCTACTTACATCTGTAAGTTTTCCACGACTTATTCCAAGAGCAATCATAAGCGAAGCATATGCTCCATTATGTGATATCTTGTAAGTTGTATGAGTAGCCCCATGAATTACACTTGTACGGATTCTTGGTATAATAGAAGGTAATCCAAGGCGTGTAATATCAGTTTCAAATTGAAGTGCGTCCTCTAACAATCCAAAATCGGCTGCAATTTGAGGAGTACATCCTCCAATATTGGCAGAGCCATCTGTTTCAATAAATCCGCACATCTTTGCAAGAATTGCGACCTTACTATCAGTAGAATAAAGTGGCAATAGACCAGCAGAAGATAAAATAGTTGAATGATGTTTAATTAATTTATCACTTATATCAAATGCTTTTAATCTAGATTCAAAACTTGTTTTTGTCAAGATTTCAAATGAATCAGATTCAGTAGAAAGTGAAATTGGTCCAGGATAATATCCAAGCATGGATGTTTTTGCAAGTTCAGTCACACTCAAATCCCCAGTATAAGTAGGAAATCTATGATCATTTGTTGCAATAATTGAACGACCTGTAGCAGTCGTAATCTTAAATAGAGGTTTTTCTGTTTCTCTAACATAATGATAAATTACAGAACTTTGTTTAGTAAACCCTGAAATTTTATCTACAATTAATACACTATCTCCAACTTTAATATCGCGAATCTCTTTTTCAGATCCATTCGCCATACGAACCTTTTCTCTTTCCCAAAGACACTGATAAGCATTTCTAGGTGACTGATTATGATGTAGGAGCGGGACATTACTTGCCATTGTGCCTAGAATAGCACAAGGATGAATTTCTACATGAGTATGATCCATTTCTACTTCACGATAGGTTCGAGCAATGTAGAAATTTTCAGATTCACTGGGATCAATATATTCCAACAGACTATGTCCATCAGGAGAGACCCAGTGCATTAAATCATTCCAATCTTTTGCTGTATCCCAGGGAAAGGGAAGTCCCTTGGAAAGAATTTCACGAAGGGCTGGAGCATAATAAACAGGCCGAATCAATCGACCTCCTTCGGTATTAATCCATACTTCGTGATTATCAGGGAAATAAGTAATCTCTGTAAATGGATGAATTCGTCCAGATCGTTTTGCAATCCGAAGCGATTGAACCGCTCTAACAGGATTTGTTTTTAGAATACCAATCCAAGCACCATTAATAAAGACACGAAGATGATTCATACGATCCTCTATGGAAGACTCTCCCAAATGGTAAAGATCTAGTTCATCGTAGAGAATTTTTAGAATAGGAGGAGTTGAAATGGGAAGCGTAGCCGTAGCTGTACTTGCCAAATTCTTTACCACTCCTACACTATGTCCTTCTGGTGTTTCACAGGGATCAATAAATCCATTTTGGCTAGTATGTAACTTACGCGGCGCAATTAGTTTTTCCGTCTGTTTAACGGGTGTGCTGACACGTCTCATATGAGAAATACCAGCCAACTGCGCCATTCGATTCAATACTTGACTAATACCCGTCTTGGTTCCCATTCTACCCACTGGAAAGTTACCAGTCGCCAATGCAGATTTCATACCCACATCTACAATTGTACTCTTCAGAATTTTATACACATTGGATGTGTTAATAATATTTTCAAATTTACCAGTTGATTTCCAGGATCCATTGTGAATTTCTTTCATAATGGTGGATTTCATATCTTTAATTAACTTGGTTCCAAAATAGAATCGAAATAAATTTCCCAGCAAATTTCCTGGAAGTTCCAGTTTCTTATTAGGGTATGCATCTCGATCATCATATGGAATTTTATTATGGTAGACATCCAAGACTTTCTTTGTCATGGCTGCCAGAAAACAGGCCTTTTCGTACATCATACTGGCCCCTCCCACATGGGGAAGAAACTCTTCTGCTAAAATTTCAGAAACGGCCTTTTCGCGTGTAGATCGCACCGAACCAAGGCTCGAGGCGGTCAACGTTTCTCGAATTCCTCCTCCACTCCCCAAATGGCGAGAGAGAAGTTCATGAGAAGATTCTTTCGAAAGAATCTCTCCTGCATCCAAAATACATTCCATCAAAATCATATCATAATCCGTATCTATATTTCCAATAATCATTTCAACAATATCCTTATCAGAAACAACACCTAATGCACGAAACATAATAAAGAGAGGTACTTCCGCTTTGATACGAGGAAGAGTTACTCGAATGTGCTCTGGACCAGTAGGATTTTTGGCATTATAAAGAATCTTGACCGCTACGGAACGAGGGGTTCCTTCGTTGTCAGGTCCAATCGATTTGCATTCAATGACTTCCGCTTCTTTCGTTTTTCCACGGGTGTTTCGAAAGACAAACATGCGATTTTCTGCCATTCGCTCTTGAGTTAGAATGACGCGCTCTCCCCCCTGAATAATGAAATATCCAAAAGGGTCGTATGCACATTCTCCTAGTTCGCGTGGCGTCTTTTCAGGTGATTCACTCAAGAGACAAAACTTGGATCCTACCATCACAGGAATTTTTCCTATCATGACACGAGGCATCGTTCGCTGACTTGCTTGTTTTTCACCCGTTGCAGGATCCAACATCGTGGTTGTTACGTTCAAATCCACATACACCGGCGCCGAATACGTAAAATTACGAAGTCGAGCGTCATTGGGATACATGGGCGTAATTGATCCATTGTTTTCAAAGATTGTAGGCTTTCGAATACTAACATTTTCAAACTTAATAACTACTTTTACTTTTCGAGGCGGCCCCCCTGAAGGACTTACTCCACCAGGAGCTGCTACCGCAGGAGCAGTTCCTGAAGGAGGTGCAGCTGTATCATCTACTGAAATACGAACTGCAGTACCTGCCGTTCCTGCCGCTGCACGTGTAGTTCCAGTTAAGGTCAGATCAGGTGATCCTTCTACCTCAATCGGACAACATCGTAAAATAGTATCCGGTATATCAAATTCAGCAAATCTATCATAACTTGATATCTGGTGATCTACAATATATTTTCCATCGCGTTGCGCAAATAATATATCAAAGATCTTCCGATACGCAAGTTCCATGGTTTTGTTTTTAGTATCGGTTATAAACGGATCCCTCTCTCAATTTTGTACGATAGCTTTAGAAGAGATGGAATCAGATATTAAAGAGGTAAGAGTGACGGGAGATGCCGCTGCTTTTCTAGAACCTTCTAAGAAGCGAACTAGAAAATCAAAAAAGAATGTGGTAGAAGTTGAATCTCTAGATTCTGCACCTGCTAAACCCGTAGCTCCCGTAGCTCCCGTAGCTCCTGTAGCTCCCGTAGCTCCTGTAGCTCCCGTAGCTCCTGTAGCTCCCGTAGCTTCCGTAGCTCCCGTAGCTTCCGTAGCACCTGTAGCACCCAAAGTAACGCTTCTTCCAAAAATTACAAAAGTATCAGAAAAGAAAAAACCTTCCATCACTCTTACACGAAAGAAACGAACGTTCAAGGCAAAGAAGATCAATCTTACCATTGCAGAAGCCGATCCTAAAACAAGAAGGGCGAGAAAACAGATTGCTAAAAAGGTAGCCACGATGGGATTGGAAGAATTACGAAACGAATTAGAAGAGAAAGGACTTCTTAAAAAGGGAAAGAAAGTAATTCCAGAAGAAATGTTACGCTCTATGATGAAGGATGCTTATACTCTTTCGGAAGGGAAATAGAGACCCTAAACAAGAATGTTCAGTCCGACCTTGTTGATAGCCTGTATTCTCTATCTAGGAGGGGTAGGAGTGGTCTTGTACATTCGACCTACCCGTATGTTTCGTCCCGGTGGAGTGTGGCGTGAATTTGGTCTGTCTGACTCCGACCATTCTACTCTCTTTCCTTTTTGGATGTTTGCTCTTGTATGGGCTCTTCTCAGTTATGCGATTGCTACCTGTATCCTGTTAGCAATTCCTCCTCCTCCCACTGAAGGAATTGAAATCTTTTCAGAACCTATGATCGAACCTGTCTCTTCCATCCTTCCTCCTGCTCCTGCTCCTTCTGCTACTCAAGCCGGTTATTACATTTTAAATCCCGATCGTATTAATGCAACCGGTGCAAATTATATTTATTATGGTTCCGAACCTCCTACCCCTCCAGAACTTAATTCCTTCATTCGTAGACGTCGTTAGCATACAGATGACAAGGTTCCTCCTAATACAATTCCAAACATAGAGGCAAACAAGCTATAATATCCATATCCAAGTCCCTCTTTTATTCCTGGTTGATTTATTAACCAAAGAGGGAGCATATTCATAGGAATACTAATTAATCCTGTAAAATGTACAAACAAGAGTGTTACAGTTTGAAGTCCAGCTGCTATTCCAGCATTTGCAAAAATTTGTTTTACATTTTTTACCTTCTTACAGGAATCATTTTGTAAAGCCGTAAATGATGCAGCACATAATACAAATGTCAACGCAATTGTAATAAAAAATGCTATTAGTAAACTATTTAGTGGAAGTCCTTGTATTCCAAATACAGTATTTGCAACCATAAAACATAAAACAGGTGCACATCCAATAAAAAATCCACACGCTATCATGAGCCCAACTAACAATCCCGTGTTCATTCTTCTATGTTTGGTTATTTTCTTTTAGTAAGAATAGAATGGCTGTAAAAAACTTTGAAAGTTGGATCTTGGCCTATAAAGATCGGAAACAACCTACTCTTCGAATGCGACCTACCGACGGTGCTTTATTAGTAGTAGATCCTAAAGAGTCATCTAAAGTTTTTCGTGAATTTCCTGTACGACGGGGAGATGATTTATTGAGTCTCTTACAAACTACAATTCCTCCTGAACTTAACGCTATTCAAACAGCACGAACTGAAAAAATAGAAATTGCAAAAGAAGAAGTTCAACAAATTGAAAAAGAATTACTTACAAAAATAGAAGAACGTCGCGCTATAAAAGATATAGTTCCTCGGATTGCATTAACACGAAAAATAGGTGAATTGCAACAGAATCTAGCAAAGGCATCTTGTAGACTGCAAGATGCAATCGTACCTTCACGATATGCAATGCAAGTAGAGGTTTTGCAAAATGTTCTAGATCCTGATACAAAAAAACTAACCTATAAAATAATAAGTGTGGTTCAATCGTTTCCCTATACATTTGAAGAACGATCCATCCCTATTGCAACGAAAAAGGTTTAATCTTATCTTCTGATTTGTTACAATCTACTTCTTTTGCATCATAGCTAAAACAGGTGCCATTACGATCTTTATATACCAAAGTTCCCGCATTTTCTAAATTAGGAATCTTTTGTATAACCATCGGAGCTGGTTTTAAAATATACACGACGAAAATACCTACCGCTAGGCCGCATAAAAAGGGAAAAAATTCAAGTTTTCCAAAAAACTTCCATACCATTCTCTCTACTACAGTAGAGGCAATATGTTTGATTGGGTGGGCATCATGGAAATACAAGGTATGCCTACACTCATTAGTGTATTATTAGGATTTGGATTAGCAGCTTTATTTCGACCTTTATGCAAGGGCCCCGAATGCTTAATTTTACGCGGTCCTCCTGTGAGTGAAATCAAAGGATCTGCCTTTCAATTTGGAAGCAAGTGTGTAGAGTTTATTCCAAAACCGCAAAAATGTCCTACAGGAGAAAAAGCCAAAGAAATTGTTCAGACTCTTTCTTTTGCGGATTTATCGTAATTGTTAAATCAGGGTACTTCGTAAAATGGACGGTGGAACCCCTCTTTCCAGTCTAGAATCTGGTTCCGTTTCTAACAAAGCGGATGATGCGTTGATGAAACAAATCCTAGCTGAAATGGATCAGGCCGGTGCATCCGTTCAGGGACCTGTCAGTCCTCCCAGGGGGGGCGTTCCTACCTATTCTCCCCACGACGATACCTCCTCAGGGCCCATTCGACCGGGAATGATGCCGCAGATGCCTCAGTACGCTCCTCGGAATGTCTATGCCGACGAACCCGAAGAAATGCCCACCAAACGATATGTCGCCCCTCGTAAAAACTTTGCAAGTGCTATTCTGGATTGGCTCCGTGATCCTCTCTTTATCGGTCTGATGGTCTTTTTCATCTCTCTTCCGGCTCTTCATACCTATGCATCGTCCGTCGCACCCATTTTCTATTCTGTGGGAGGTTCTCTCAGTTGGTTAGGTCTTACTGCAAAAGCATTGCTTGTCGCCGGTGCCTTTATTCTCTTTCGAAGTATCACTTATATAATAGGAGTATGACAACACCCTTTTCAAATATAGGTGCTAAAATTATAAATAAAAATGGATGTGATACATTGGAATGTACCATGGAACCTGGTGCATCTTTAATTACAAATCAAGATTCAATGTGTTATATGGAGGGAGGAATTATAACAAAGGCTACAACTGGATCAAGTGGCATAGGAGGAATGTTTCGACGAGCTATTACGGATTCCAGCTTTTTTCAAAATGCGGTTACAAATGCAGCTTCTATTAAACAAAAAATTGTACTTTCTCCTTTACTGCAAGGATCGATTGTACAAATTGTAATTCAACCAGGAGAGACATGGAGATTTGCGGATAAAACATTTTTAGCCTGTAGTCCTAATTTACAAGTGAGTGGTAATTTGAATATTTTTCGAAATTTTCGAATGAGTCTTGTAAATGGAAACTTTACATATGTTACAATTACAGCTCCTACCGAAGTAGGTGTAGCATGGGTAACTGGATATGGAGGAGTTGAAAAACATGAACTAGTCGTCGGACTAAATTCAATTCCTTTATTAATCAACAATGGATGCTTTTTAGGAATGTTGGATAAAACAAATGCTATAGATTATTGGAAAGATTATACTACTCTAACAACTCCAGGAGGTATCTTCAGTTCTTTTATGACAGATATTGGGTTTGTAATGAAAGTGGGAGAGAAAAATCCATTACAACCTCTCCGAGGTGGTAAAGTTGTTTGTACGGTTTACACTCAAACATTAAATCCTCATGCTTTTGAAAAATATATTGAAGGAATTGCAAAACGTGAAAGTGGAGGTACTTCTGTAAAAGGAGAAGTTGCAGAAGGAGTTGCGACCGGTCTCTTTTCTTTCTTTAGTGGTGGAAGACGAAGAACCCGGCGTATAAATCGCAGGAAGAGATAGAAGGATGAACCTGAAAGAAATGGCAACCCCCCTCCGCGGTGCTTCCTTGGTTGGAGTTCTTGCAGCTATCTATCTTTTTTACAAACATCAGACACTTTATATTGGACTGGGGATTGGAGTCGCGTTAATGGTCTATGCTATTTCCAAACGCAACTTGATTGCTTCGATTTTAGCAGGAACTGTTGTGGCGTTAGTGGTGGCTGAACAGCGGCGTATGGAAGGATTTGATTCTTCTGAATCTGCGATTGAAAAAGCGTTGGCGGCGGTCAAGAAAGAAACTCCTGAGGCCGTTCCTGCACCCAAGAAGGCTGTCCCTCCTCCTCCCGATAATGGATCCCGTGCTGAATTCTTTGAACTGGGTAAAAAATACAAACTCCCCTCCGAAGAAGATGATAAGGGATTTCATCTTGATGCAGGTACTACTTTTATGAATGCGTATAAGAGTCTCAAACCTGATCAGATTGCTGCTATGACCAAGGATACACAGGAATTGATGGATACTCAGAAGCAGTTGATGGCCACTCTTAATACACTCAAACCTTTGATGCAAGACGGTAAGAATATGATGAATACATTTCAGTCCTATTTTGGTGGTGTTCCCACTTCTACTTAATTATACTGTACATTTAGGAAATGAAATGGGCCTGGTTTGTAGGAGTGTTTCTTCTTGCAATTAGTTTATTAGGAGTGCTGAGTCTTCTACAAGGTTCTATTGCAGAGGGATTTGATGCAACTCAAAATCTTAAACTAGATCTTGCAAAAATGGTAAAATCTGTTTCTAGCATTGGAAAAAAAATATTAGATCCAGAGATGTGGAACTATCGAATTCAAATTATGAATTTATCACCGGTAGAACTAGCTCGAAAACAAATTTTATTAAATAATTAATCTTTTACAATAATTTATATTTCTTACAGAGGTATAAATTATAGTTTAATGGTAGAATGAGAGGAAAACGATTGGGACGGATGATAGGGGGTGCGTTACATTCTTCAGATGGAGTGTATCTTGCTCCCTCTACTCTTCTTTTATTACTAGTGTTAGCAGTTGTAGTCGTGGTAGGAGTTGTCTTATATTTCAAACAACAATCCGTTATTATTGTGAAAGATTCTTCCGCGACTCCAACCGTTCTAGACTTCCCTGATCCACGCTTTAGTCCCCTGTCTCCCGAACGATCTTTCTTTACAGGGCCTGATCTTCGAGGCTATCCTTCCCGCCCTGTAGTAGCCGGACTGGGAGCCACCCCTCTTAACGCTCTTACACAAGGAATTGGTGTTCCCGAACAGTATCAACAAATTGGTGTTTTAGCTGCTCCGGGTGGTACCGATACCAGTGCGACTCCCACTCGAACTCTCTTACCCCTCTTTGGCCGTCGTGCTGCTTCCAACCGCGATCGTTGGAATTACTACACCCGTTCCGATGGAATGAATCCTTTGCAAGTTCCAATTCGAAATCGAAACCGACCTTGTGACGATGAGAACGGATGCAATGAAATTTTTGATGGAGATTCTGTTAGCGCTCCTTTGCTAGGTCAGGCCTATACAGCCACCATCTATCGTACGTCTACGCCTCGCTATCTTCCTGGTATTCTGTAGAGATATTATGTCGTGTGCATCAATTGATTGCGGGTTTGCTTGTAATCAAACCCCTCTTCAAATTACTGGTAAATCAGATATATCTGATTTATCCGGTGTACAAATCCAATTACCAACGGGGAATGGAAATGCAACCGCACGATTGTGGGCTACTATTCCAGGAAGCGGTGTTCTGAGTGCTCCTAGTATTGGAAGTGGTGTTTTGATCCAGGAAGCAATTCAAGATACCTTTACCTTTTATGGAATTTCTTACACTAAACTGGAAGTTCGTCTATTCTATGGACAACACGTTCTATTTCCCATCGCGGATGTAAGTGAGCAATGCAATGTTCAATACCTTATACATAATAATAATTATACAGCAGCTCCTTTAGAAGTTTATTGCTTTTTTCAAGATAATATGAATAATACTTTATGTTTGGTATTACCAATTGGTGTTGCAGATGGTACTACAAATGCTGCTCAATATATTAGTGCATTACATTCTACCACAGGATCTCCTCAGCCTCCCCCCCTCTCCACTCTGTTTCAAGATTTATCAGGAGCAAATTCTTCCGCATTTAATGCCAAAAATATGATATTACATTATACTGGTCAAGATATTCGTACATACAGTTCTCTAACTACATGTGATCCAACCTCTTTACACAGCCCCGTACAATATTTGTTTATTATGAATGATGTCAATGGTACTAAAAAAATTAGTAGTACTATTTCATTACAAGTTTATAATGCATTAGTACAAAAACTTGTTGGTTCACAATTGATTAATTATTTACAATTAAATACTGTAATTAAAGGTATTACTTCGGGTGATACTTATAAATTAAGATTTCTTCCATTAAATTCGTTATATATTACAAATGCGATTGGAGGGGGGAATTCAATTAATGTAAATTCATTAAAATGTTATCCTATCAATCCAAAAAAAGATATTAAAAATAAACAAATTTATTTGGATGAAAATGGTCGTCCTACCAATATTCAATGTCCATCGGATGCTTTTACTTTTTTCCAAAATAATGGTGGTAATTACTGTTGCAATGGTACAATTAGTTTATTAACGGGTGTTTGCAGCAATGCATCAAATCCAAATCTATTTTGTGGATTGGACAATAATCCTACCGATCCTGTAACAGGAGCCTCCATTTCTACTTGCGATGCTTTGAAACAACAATTGAATGCAACAACTCTTCCTACTAATTTTGCTACATCTGCTGCAGGAATTGAAACTATCATCGCAATTATAATTGCACTTATATTTGGAGCTGCATTTATATTTTTTGCAAGTAGAAGTTCCTTTGCACAAACTCTTTCTGATGCTGCTGCTGCCGCAACGGGTAGAACCATTGCAACAAATGCTGCCACGAATATTATTCCAAATGTTATTCCAAATGTTGTAGCAGGATCTACTAGTTCTTTGTGGACTCCTCCTGGTGGTTCATGGTGGAATCTTGTACCAATCGCATTGATAATAGGATTTGTTTTATCATCTGTCCTGGCTCTAACATTTATTATATTGTATGCAACTAAAAAATAGAATTTACTTATCTAGAATAGAGATGCAAGATAGATATAGATATTCAATTGGACTTGGACTTTTTCTTTTATTTATTCTGGCTCTACGTCCCAAAGAATTATTTGATGGCTCTCCCCCGCCTCCTCCCTCTACGGTTCAACCGCAAGTCACTCCCTTACCCACCTGGGCTATTGTTCTTATAGTTCTATTCTTTGCAATTTGTTTACTGGTACCCCTTGTTTTACTATTTGTATCCCCCCGTACATTTTTTACATTCATGTTTCTCAATTGGTTATTCTATAAGATATAAGATAGAGGTATGAAGAAAGTATATACATGGATTGGATTGAGTCTCCTTTGCGTTTGTTTACTTTTTTTGATGCACTGGTTGTCTTCCTCTGAAGGATTTCTTTCCAATAGTCAATGTCCTGCTGGATTTACATTCTTTTCTGATTTGAAAGGAGCTAGTTTCTGTTGCAAAGGAAACGTAAAAAATAAACAATGCACCGCTACCGGTACGAATACTTTTTGTGGATTGGCCCCGAACTTACTCGATCCTCGTACCAATATGCCTCTTCCTACCTGTTCTACAATGATGGATGAAATTGCTGCAAGTACATCTGGAAAGTATTGTACTAAAGAAATGCCTAATTATGTAGCACCTGGTCTACAAAGTCCAAATTCTTCTCTAATGGGAGGATGCTCGGTTGCACCGGCCGCAGGAGATGGATCCATCTTCCCATCAGAACCTGGTAAATACCGTTTAGCAAATCCTTACTGTTTAATTTCAGGCGCAACCAATATGCGGTCTCGAATAGATGATGATTTTAGGTTAGACCAACCAAGTTGTGAAACTTTAAAACTAATTGAAACTGTAAAATGCCCCCCTACCTTTTCATCCATGCGTGGTTCAGGAGGATTGATATATTGTGTAAGTTCACAGGCCTATGATCCTACTACTAAATCGAAAGATCCTAGAGATTGTGTACCAGATGAAGTACTTGCTCTTTTTAAAGATGTTAATAACAACCTAATTGGAATGGAAAATGCTAAAAAAATATGTAGCTCCTGTTCCTATTATACAAAACGATATGTTGAAAAGGATACTACTGCTACATGTGAACGTTGATTTACCATCCAAAATACGACAGTTGTCGACGACTAAAGAGATCATACGTTCCTTTTGCAAATGATAGACGTCCTGCTTCCACTTCATCAATTATAAAATCTACAAAATCACTATAGTCAGAACCAAATCGATATCCTCCCACCTTTGCTTGTACTTTTCCTTGCCAATCGTAGAAAGAACATATCTCATTCGTACTATTAAAATAGTAATAATTAGCTATATACGACCAATAGTATTGATCGTTTGTCATCCATTCATCATAATCGTAAAGGCGCATATAATAGCCAAATCCGTGCAATTTTAATTCAGTTGGAATTTGATTCCAAAGTTGCAAAGCAGTGGCATGTTCAGGCGGAGGTGGCGAAAGAGGTGTTAATTCTTGATCTACCACTGGAATCGGAATCTGAAGTGGAATAAACTGCCCATTTATGTAGTTCATTCTACCATGTATATATATGCATATATAATATGAATATATCTATCATTTTTCATCGTGAACATACTTCTATTTATCAATAATTTATTGATAGATGGAATAATTGGTATGCTCTTTATGAGAATCGAACTCATGATCCCTTCTTTACAAGAGAAGTGCTCTACCACTGAGCCAAAAGAGCTAGGGTCACATCTACCCATTCAAGAAAGTGAAAAAATCGTACACATTTTACCTCAAGACTTCTATCTTTTCATCCATCTCTGGACCAAATCGGGCAAATTCATCCGAACCCGTCTCCTCAGAGGGTCGAAAGGAATACGACCTTGTTTCGGGAGTTCCTTCAGGCCTTGCACGATCCGTAGGATAGGAATCGGGAGCGGGGGCCGGATCCAGTTGATCCTTTGCCAAATTAGTCTCATGAAATGAATTCATCCAATCCATCGAACTCACCAGTGCCATATTTCGTGAAAAAAGAATTACCGCCACTGCCACCGTAGCAGCAATTCCAAGTGCAGGACTCTTTGTAAATGTATAAATAACACCCACCACTAAAATAATTTTTGTAATAGGAGAGGATAGTAGAAGAACTAAAGAAGGAGGGAGACGGAGGGAGCCTGAAACTAAGGTGGCGCTCACCGCCAATAATGCAATCACTCCTACAAGTTCACCTTGCTTCATTCTATTCTATTTATAGATGGGATCTTATTCGTCCGCTAAGAAATCCAAAGGAGCGGATGCTTTTTCTTCATCACTCTCCTCTTCTTTCTTTTTCTTCGGCTCTAACCCTTGATCCCATATAGTTACTTGATATCCGCAACTTTTATAAAATTTTCTACGTCTCGCCAATTGTCCATTGCAACAAATATGCGCCACATCCAACACATCTAAGATTAAAGGTGCACATTTACGTTCCTCTGGTTTCTGTCTCAAAATACGTCCAATCGATTGTTCAATGTTTGATTTAGGGGTTGCCAATAGAATTGTATTCAAGGTAGGAATGTTCATCCCTTCCGCTGCCATGGCAAACGTGCCGAGAACGACACGACACAAAGCACTTTTATTCAATTCTGCCTGTTTCATCCCTCCTACATAATGTCCAATACTGGTAATTCCATGGGTTAATAAATTAGTTTTAAAATCATCTAGATGCTCTCGTCGATCACTTAAAATCAACGTTTGACGATATTCCTCCTTTACAATCGGAGCTACCCATTCAGACAAAAGTTTAGTACGTTCTTTATCTTCTGCAATCACATTCAATAATCGAGCCCGAACGACTTCTCCTTTCCAATTTAATGGAGTTTCTCCATGCACATCATCGGTGGTTGTATATCGGAAGACACGGACCGCCACGCTCACATCGGCTTCACGCCGTTTTACTTGGTAGAGAATGGGACCCAGATACCATTCAAAGACACGTCGTAATCCATCCGCACGATCAGGCGTAGCCGACAACCCTAACCGATGCTTAGTACCGACTTGTTGGAGGGCCTTCGAGAAATGCTCCGCTCCCAAATGGTGACATTCGTCAAAGATCGTAAAACCAAATCCACGAAAAGTAGAAGCTACATACGTTCTGGAACAAAGAGTCTGAATCATGGCAATCGAGCAATCATACTCGGAACCAATTTCACATTTCTCTCCTTGAATCTTTCCAATTCGAATCCCTGGTACACTGCTTTCCAATTCTTCTTTCCATTGCGCCATTAAGAATTCCTTGTGGACAATCACTAGAAATCGTTTACCAAGTTCTACAGCAAAGGCAATCGCACATTTGGTTTTACCATAGCCACAAGGGACTGAAATAATTCCATTGTACTCTCCTTTCTTGACCGCTTCCTGAATAGGTAACTGCTCTGGACGAAGAGTGCAAACAAATTTTAATTCGCTACGAAGAGAATCTCCTTCAGGCCTTGTATCCGATGCAGGGGCTCCGTATTTGGTAATGCCCCACAGAGGGGGGACATACCAACGAGTAGCTGATTCCATGTAAAGGGTGAAAGGAGAAGCTCCTGCTGCATATTGAGGAGCTACTACCGGTAACACTGTTAACTCCTTTTGCAATTCTTTGAATTGTACAGCAGATAAAGCTGATTTTAGGACACTATATCCTTTTACAGTAAGGATAGTCGTCATTCTACTTAAAAAGGGGAAGGAAGACTTAGATGGGCGTCATTTTTATTAATCGTTTAACGGCGATACTTTCGTGTGTTTCTGCGGTGCCGTTTTCGTAATTCTTCATTATTTAGTTTAGAAGATGGTGGTGTTTGTGGTGGTGTATAATTATTCAATGAATAGGGATCTACACCTCCTAAATTATTTTCAGTTATATTAGTTAGATTAGTTAATTTATCTAAATCTTGGAAATAAGTTCTACCTTCATATGTAACAAGTAGTGGATCTGGTAGTGGACTAGAAAACAATTTTTTTAAATCAGAACCAAATTCACTTGCAATTTCCGGATAAATACTTTTTTCAGATGTTTTAAAAATAATGGCTGGTAAAAGAGTTAAACTCATTAATTCAGTTCGTTCTCCCACTTTACGTTTAAACATTAAATCATCTAATGTAGTTGGTATTTCATCGTACATTCTTGATTTAACTTCTTTTTCCCTACAAACTGCAAGAAGTTTTAAAAGACTTTCAAATCCATATGCATATACAATTGAAGCATGTTTTGAACCATTTTTATTCGTCCAAGGGGCTACAATTTTTTTAATAAGTAAATCATCTGTTAACACTTTTATTAATTCATCTATATCTTCATTTACATCATTTGCGTTAAAAGTTCTAAATTGTTTAATAGAAGAAACATTTCTAATTCCTGCAAAATGAGGATCGAACCCAAATATTTCTTCTATAAATTCACGAATTGCAGTATGCTTAGATGTTTTATCAGTTGCATCTCTTCCTCCCCCAATTCCTGACATAATTAATTTAGGTTCCCATTTTCCATCCTTATTTTTTCTTTTTTTAAGTGAAACTCCTGATAAAATATGTGTACCATTTGTAAATAATATACTTGCATTGTCCCAAATCTCAGGGATCTTTACTGCTGCACCCGCTGCGAACATCTCTACTAATGCTGACGATAGAACTTACGTGACTTTCGTCCCCCTCCTACACGAGCAACAACGGGGTTGTACAGTTGGTATGCATTGGCCACACCTTGAGGAAGAGACCAGGTGGAGGGAGATTGGGAAAATCCGGCGGAAGGATTGGCATAGACGGGGAGTTCGGAACCGGATCGAGAGGAGCAGGAGGCACCGGTGTAGGTGCTGCCCCCTCCGCCGCGATGTTTCCTACGAGTTCCACCCACCATCCCTGCTCGAAGAGAGGGGGCACATTCGTTGGGACCAATCAGCGCTCCTACATTGGGTCCCCCCCCTCCCACACTCACTCCAGGATCAGTTTCATATCCTCCCTTTCCTGAAATACCATACATTAAGTTGCTCATAGACCCGACGGGAGCGTAAGAGAGACCACCTCCTTTCTGCACTCCGCAACCGCAGCCACCTCCTCGCATCTTCCTGCGAAGACGTTCCAGACGCCGACGCCTCGCACCCCCCGCCATAGGGGTCTGCGCCAACGCCGGGTTGGGTTGATTTACCAACATGCCATTCCTTGCATAGGCCAGGCCCTGTTCGGGCTGCCATTGGATGGTTTCACGAGGGGCCATAAATCCGGCAGGAGGGAAGAAGCTGGTGGGATTGGTGGAAAACCCACCGCCTCGTAACGCGCATCGTTTGCGTGTTACATTGCGTCGCTCTCGGTTCATCATTCCTACTGATACATCTGAAAAAAATGATATAATTAATTTAATTTCGTACACTTGTAAAATGACGATGGAGGTTCTTATGTTGATTGCACTGATTGGACTTTGTGTGTGGGGGGTTCTAGTAATTACTGCAAGACCCCTCCCTCCTCCTCCTCATTGCCATCATAAAATGGATGTACGCACTCTAACATGTTTGTATTGTGGTGTATATGCACCGTATGGATATGAAGAGAATGGAAATATTCTTACTGAAGAGTGGCCAACAGAGGAATTCTTTGATTAAACTTTAATAAAATTGAAACTGCATTTTTTATAAAAGAATAAGATACTTTTGGAAAAACATGTCGCACACTCCCCCCCGTAAGAGCGGCAAACATTTTCTTCGTCGTCGGAGGCATTTCCGTCAACCGACACGACCTTTCCGGTCAAATCCTATCCAGCGCATGAACGTGTGCACAAGAGTGTGCCCTTCCGCTCCCTCTCGCAGGAGAAGGCCCAAGAGATCTCTTGTGGCCAACCCATGCAACCTCATGAGCGCTTTTGATCGAGTCGCAGATCTTGGAGGAAGTAGCCTTCAAGAATTGCGACGCTCCGCATTTGCTGCAAAAAATGCCCATATGTCAATGTGGAGCATTGCATCTTTGGTAGCAGCGCTTCCTTTTTGATTAAAATTGATGCTTCTTTCTATACTATAGAAAACATACAACACAATGGATTCAGTCTTTCCTCCACCGCATCCCAAGGAGCCACCTCCTGAGTATTATACGGGGGGACCCACGGTGAACCCTCCTGCGTATTATACGGAGGGACCCACGGTGAACCCTCCATTTGAAGAGTGGACCCCCCCTCGAGCCGATCGGCCTGAGGCCAAGTTCTCTCCCATAGAGACCCCTCTCCCCAAACCTCGGGCTGAGAACCCTCCTTGGGCTCCAGGCCGTCGGCTTTCTCCTGAGAAGGCGGACAATGATGCGGCCGTTCTTGCTGCGGCTGGACTCGTCCCCGTCATCCTCCAAGACCCTCCTTCTGTCGTGCGAAAACTGCACCTGGAACAAGGACCTTGCATGAAAGCTACGGCGGCGGCCGCGCCGCCTACAGCGGCTGCTGCTGCTGCTGCCGACACGTCCATGGAGGTTGAATAATTTGAAAAAGAAAGTAACTTCTTTTTAAAGTACTTCCACAATTTCCCATTTCTTAAATCGTTCATGCCAGTGGCAACGAACTGAAAAGGTATCTGAAGTTTTTACACGCAAGGCTCGACTGACCCCCAAAGATTGAACACAAGCAATTCCTTCTGATTCAATAGACCCTTCTTTTGAAACGGAATAGACATCAGGACCTCGTGAAGGTTCACGAGTGGCTACCCAGCTCACCTCTTTGGGTGGTTTTTCGGACTCTACCATCAAGATCAATCGTTTTTGCCTCGCTTGGTTAGGAATTAATTCAAGTATCCTACCTTCTAATGGTGGAACAATAGCACTTAACGACGTGTAAGAGGCGATGGAAATCTTTTTCCCTTGCAACTCTGTATCCACTCTCCACTCTTTCAAAAAATCATTCAAATAATTCCAACGAGTTTTAAATACCTCTGTACTCCATACATCCTTCCCTTTCCAAACTAATACATCCTCTAACACCAATGAATCCTCAACTTCATAGGCTAGAAAGACTGTAATTCCATCTTCATAAAAAGAATCTTCTAACCGAAGTCGAATGGGTGTGATGGATCCCATGGAATGAAAGTGAGCCGGTTCAGAAGGGGTGGTGATCACGAAGAGTCCTGAAAGGATCCCACGTGGTCGAGTTCCAGCGTAAAAGGTTCGAGTGCTGACAAAGGAAGCATCCGTCGGTTGCCATTGGCGATGAGGTCGCCACGGAAGTTGAAAAGATTCCATTTAGAAAACTCTAGGTGAATTGGTTTAAGCGGCTGTCTTTTTAGACAAATGATAAACAAACGTATCCTCTCCTGTCTGAACAAATCCATATTTTATATACCAAGAACGAACAGAAGGTTCCTTCACAGCTGTTAAATAAATTGTAGAACAATTGTTTAACACCGTGTTGAGAAGGAGACTTCCTATTCCTTGATTTTGAAACGATGGATGAATAAAAATATATTCAAGAGTTTTGCCCTGAACAAGAGTGGCCCCCACTAATACATCCTCTACCCAATATCCCGCACTGGCAGTAGGATGTCGATATTTCCACGACTTTACAAAGTTTGCATCTTCGTGGCACAAAAATGTATTATGAAATAATTGTTTTACTACATGATACTCCAGAGATGTTAGAGGTTTGAGCATTCTCTACTTTAGAGAGCAGAATACGCCGTTCCTTCTACGGATCCATCAAATGCAAAAATACCCTTCATAAATTCACCCGCATTTTGAGCCGTTTCACTACTGTAACCAATTGCAGAATTACCTCCAGGACTGCTCACATGACTTCCCATACCAGAGGCGGCAATGTAGCCATCAGTAGCAGGAGCTCTCATTTCAAAGGCTCCTTCGGGGTGACGCATAGTATCTCCAAATTCAGCTGGTTCATAGGCGGGACCAGCATGGGGATCTTTCGGCCCTGGTGGACTGTAGCGATAGGCAGGAGCGGTAGCTTGGACAGGATCCGTGGAGCGGAGATCTTCTTCTGTTTGTCCAGGGACGGAAGGATAGCCTCCAGCAGAATCTCGGGAGCCACTCGGTGGCTCATACTCCGGCCCCTCCAAAGGAGACTCCAGTCCTCCTTCTTCATCCATCCGCAACAAAGGGGCGGAGGTAGTGTAAGAGTCGATCATTGTTTCTGAAGTAGGTTGACTATAAATAGTACGACCAATATGATACGCAAAGAAAAGAGCAATTCCTGTAAGGACGAGGACCACCAACCAAGCTACAGAAATCCGGGGGATGGCCATACAAGTTACTAATCACAGATGCGTTTTTTACGAAAGAGTTAAAAACTCATAAATAAGAAATGGAAGATACAATTACAAAACACACGATTGAAATAGATACAACTTCCCTTACAAGTCTGACAGAAACTCTATCGACTGTGACGGAATTGAATTTGCTGAACGTGTCCCCTTCTGTACAAACCGAACTCCTGAAGGCGGCTTTGAAGCAGAGTTGTTCGTATGTAGATCCCGCCGATGTCGTTCTATCGGTAGAACCCGTGGAACCGGTAGAACCCGTGGAACCGGTAGAACCCGTGGAACCGGTAGAACCCGTGGAACCCGTGGAACCGGTAGAGATTGTTGCACCGGTAGAACCAGTAGAAGTGGTGAAACAGGAAGAGCAGGTGAAGCCTGTAGTTCCGGCACCAGTTCCCTCTCACAAACCGTGGTTATGCTACTGTCAATAGGGCAACCGAGTGATGCAGCAAGAGCTAATTTTTCTTTATAATTTTCAGAAGACATTCGAATTTGTAGAAAAGATTCTTCTATAGATTGGTAGTCTCCATGATCTAGAATAATCTCTTCCCACGCATCGTCTACAATTGCAGGAGGTGCAGCTCGTTTTATTGGTGTACAAAGTTCAATATGAGGTAGTTCCTGAAGAACTTTTCGTTGTTCCGCCTTCCATTCTTTTGTACTTAAATAGAAAAATCCTATACACATTTCCCATTTATATACCCTTCTAACATGTCTATTTTCCAGTTCGAGGGGGGTGGATGATTTCCAAGTAATACTAATTTCTTTCATGTTATACTATACTATAAATGGTAGTTTAAGCACCTAAAAAATTGGTCCATTCTTTCGTAAATAGAGGGGTATTAAAAAATGTCCACTCCTTGCATTGTATTGCAACAGAAAGGGACAATTCGTCAGACGACGATTGAAAGTATAGAGGATGGTGAAATTGCAAAAGTATTGCGACGGGCGCAACTACCAGAAAAAATTGGAGAATGGAAATCTGAAGAGATGAATTATGCAATTTATGGATATACAAAGGGAAGAACTGGAAGTGAAACAAAACACGTTCTACCACCTCCTTATGATGAAACTGAATTATTTGGAGATATTTTAATTGTTATTACTACGGACGATGGAGCACTTCATGCATGTACTTCCAAGATGTGGGCAACTTTTCTAGAAAAGCAAAAAGAAGAGGAGGAAGAAGAAGAGGAAGAGGAAGAGGAAGATTCTGAATCTGAAAAAGAGGAAGAGGAGGAGGAAGTGGTTGAAGAAAAGGAAGAGGAGGTGGAAGTTCCAGTGGAAGAGGAGGAAGAGGAGGAGGAAGCTCCACGACGTCGTCCTCCACCACGCAGTAAAAAACCGAACCGACGCCTTCCAGCCTTCTTTGCCTTATCAGAATTGGAAACGGATACTAGTGCAGAGGTAGAACACCCTCTTCGAGATGGTATTCGTAGTGCAATTGCTGTTAAATTATCTATACTAACTTCTTCAGATCAATCGAATTTGGAAAAGGGAATCTTTCGATCTACATTGGAAACATGCCGAATGCAGCATTGTTGGCGACGATGGGAGAATCCTGAATTTCAGGCTCATTATCAAGTCATTGCTCGTCGAACTATTACAAACCTTGATCCATCTAGTTATGTAAAAAATACAGATCTTCTTGCCGCTGTTCTTTCCAAAAGTATTAGTATTCATGAAGTCCCCTTTCTTCCTATGACTGAACTCTTTCCAGCCAAATGGAAGGCTATGGTGGAACAGCAAATAAAACAAGAAATTCGTACACTAGAGGGAGACAAAGATATGGCTTCCAACATGTTCAAGTGCAAGGCCTGTGGCAAATCGCAGACAACTTATTATGAATTGCAGACTCGTTCTGCAGATGAACCGATGACAATTTTCATCCGTTGCATCCCTTGTGGGAAACAATGGCGACAGTAGAAATCCATCCCTACGGGATGGATTTCTACTATTGAGCCCATGAAATCCTCCAAAGGAGGATTTCATGGGCGAGGCAGTAAAGGAATAGAAGGAATGCATCGTCTTCCTTTGCTATCGAGCCCATGAAATCCTCCAATGGAGGATTTCATGGACGAGGCAATGATGAAGCTTCCCTACTTTTTAAATACCGCGAATGACAATGGTAGGAGGAGTGGATTCACTTCTCTCCTCTGCAGATTCTTCCTCCACTGTAGGAGGGTTTGTAAGTTCCAATACTTTTGCAGTTGTCACTTCTTTTACTCTTGCGTCCAGATCTTCCATCACTAATGTTTTTAGCAATCCTTTCTTTCGTTGGATCATATGAACAGCTTCTTCCGCAACTCTAACAAATCTTGAATTACGATCTATATGCACAATTGTATGTTCCAACCCATTTACGATAGCAGGTTTCTTAAGATCTGTTTTCTTTTCAAAAGTAGTTTGAAATTGTTTTAGAACACAGGCCAAGACGGGAGGAGATTGTTCAATTAATCGATTCATTTCATTTTGCATCATTTTCAGAAAGGGCATAGCATCAATCCGTTCGTTCGGGTGTAGTTTCATTTGAAATTCTATGTTTCGTTGAAAATTACCCCAATTCACAGCAGCCGTATTATGCATTTCACAGGATTGTGCATATTGAAAAAAGGTATCTAATGTTCCTATGACTCCAACAATAATGCTAATAGATCCAATCACCATTTGAGCTGTAGTTTTGGATTCACTATTATCTCCAAATAGAGATCCCAGACCAAAACTAGCAGTTCCTGTAAGAGTGCTTAAAATAATAGCAGGGATTTTCATTCGAAGATTATTGACCGATTGTAGTTGTCGTGATCGTTCGTGCATCCATTGGTAACAGGCACCGTGATCGGCCCATTCTGCAGCTAATGTTTCTAATTCAATTGTCCATCCATTGTGAAATTTTTTACCAGCTTTTCCTTCATTCTTAGAACTAATTACACCATTTTGATTTATGGTAATACCTGGTGTATCCGCTTTTGGTTGTGCAGCTACAATTGGTTCGCTCATTCCTACTTAGTCTTAGAAATTTTTACATCCTTCCAATGTTTAATGAGAGAGCGAACCCGTGAAAGATTGTCAGGAAGCGGTACCCAATCACTTTCATCTGACATCGTACGAACTCTATTTGTGGGAGAAGCTTCACTTTCTGACCAGCGTATTGGTATAGGAACTACCAGAGTGATCGACATAATATCATTTGTAAATCGAAGAGGCTTTCTCATTTTGTGTATAAGATCTATTGTGTATGGTAAAGTATCAATTTTTTAATAGAATTGAATTCATAGGATGATTTCAATTCTAACTTATAATATTCATGGTCTTCCTTGGTCCGTTGATAATACACTTCCGATTGCACGTTGGAGTGGTGGAGAGGGTACCAATCTTCTCTGTTTTCAAGAAGTGTTTACCGAATCTCGCCAAACAACATTAAAACGAATCTTAGAAGAACATGATTATACAGTTTATTTTCCAAATGATGCTATTGAAAGTGTTGTACCCAGTGGATTGTGCATCGCTCTTCAAAATAAATCTCTGTGGAAAATGATAACTCTGCGTTTTACACCTTTTTTTAATTATAGTTACTGGGATACTTTTGCAAACAAAGGATTCTTTTCAATCTGTTTACAACATAAAGATGGTTTACAAATTCGTATTCTGAATACACATATGCAAAGTGATTGGGAACTACCGTATTATTCGGGAACCTATTATACAAATCGTATAAGAACTTTACAATTGGAAGAGATGGTGAAAGAATATGGGACTTCCAAGACTCTAACATTGATTGTAGGTGATTTAAATCAGGCAGGATTGATGCATCCACGGGTTAAAAATATATGTTGCAAAGAAGGGGATGCTATTACTACTTTTCCTTCTACGGGCCATAATGTAGATCATGTAGCGTGTATTATTGGAACCGGATTAACACCAGTTTTAAAAAACATTCATATTGGGAATGAAGTTTCTTGGAGCGATCACAGCCCACTGGTGGTGGGCTTAGATCCTAGGCACTGATTCTGCTGCAACAATTCCAGCGGCAGCCATGGCCGCCGCTTGAGCTTCAATCTTCGCCATCGTGGCGGGGAGTTCGTCCTCTACTTTTTTCAAGTAGTTAATGTGGGCGACAATTTGTTCGGGAGACCACGTTACCCATGGACTAACCGCTTTAGAAGCAGCCACGGCTGCTTCCAGACGGAGGGTAGCCTCCTCTTCAGCAGCTTCAGCGCCGGGTTTGTGTGCGATACACGCTTGGTGCGCCGCACTGAGCGCTTCAGCGGCATCCTTGACGTCCTGTTGGGCGGTTTTCACGGGTGCTGCTGCGGTCGCCATTTTGTTTTTATTACATGTTTCTTATATTTACAAAAATAGTATCAATTTTATTAATTTAAAAACTTATTACATGTTTTTTATATTTAAAAAAACAGGGTTCAATAACATTTTAAATGAGAATAAAAGTGCCCAAAGGAGCAAAACTGCTTTTAAAAAGAAAACACAGCTGCAATAATAGCAGCAGTACGTGCTTCCAATCGTTCTTGATAGGCTGCCTTCCGCTCTTCTTTACGATGTTTTTTTCCAATTGATCGAGCTGCCTGAGTATATACAGACTCAGGAGAATCAGAATCCGAATCAGAGTCCTCAAGATCAGAGGCCTCGGATTCCAACTCAATTTCCCAATTGCAGACCGTAGGAACGGTAAGAGAGATTTCAGCAGGGTAGCCCAAATGGCGAAGGGTCGCTACCATTCGCTCAAGGGTTTCACGAAAATCGCGTTCAATTATGCGTTTTTCACGAATTTCTTTATTATAGGCTCTCACGTCTGCTCTCGCAAATCGTGGAAGGCGTGGCATTGGGGTATTAAATATTTGTAAATTATACTAAACTATATCAATTTTTTTAAACTTAAGTAGAATGCTTTATGAGATAGCTGCAAGTATTTTATTAATTAGTATTGTTTCATATTTAATTTTGAAACAAGTTAAACCTCTAACAGGTCAGTTGGATGCCTTGGCTAGACGCAACCAATTTTGCACTGTATTGGAAACAATTCCCTATACTATTTCTGGAAAAGAAGTAGTATTCGAAATTATGGATGAATCGTGTGAGAGTGGGATGCCTCATACAACCAATCCAACTACGATTCGCTTTCCTCACTCTCTTTGGAAACAGAGAGATTCAGAACGATTCAAACAAGTTTTACGACATGAGATGATTCATTTATTGCAACGACAATCTCCGACGGCCTGGAGGGTGCACTACAAACGATGGGGCTATACCATTCAAAAAGATCCACCTGCAGGGATTCCTATTGGCATAGTGGAACGAGTTCGATACAACCCCGACATTGCCGATGCTCCCTGGGCTATTTTTGAAGATCGCTATGTCACCGTGGCCTGTTATAAATCTATTACCAATCCTCAATTGCGAGAAACAGAAATTGTGATATGGGATTTGGAAGTGGGGAAGCAGATTGAAAAAATGCCAGAGTCGTGGCCCTGGGGAGGATTTCACCAAGCGGAGCATCCTCATGAATTATCGGCTGAAATGGGGGCTGATTTGAAAAATACACCGTATGTCCCAGAGGGGTTTAGGGATTTTTTAAAAGTCAATGTTTGAAAACGCCTTGAATGCTTCTGCAAAGGGGGTTCCCGTCTTCAGCGCATTGCAGCTGGAGAGAAAAGCGGCCCATTCTTCTGCAGGACGGCCAATCTCACTATCCACGATTTCGAGAAGGTTTACGCGACCGTAGATCGGGTCATAGTGGTTCGGAAGCGCACCGAGTTCATCGACCGAAAACACCGTCGTGGTGTTTTCGGGAATCACCATGGTGTTTTCGGGAATCGCCGTGGTGTCTTCGGGAACGTCGTCCGCGTATTCGTTAAAGTACCGACAGTTTGGGTAGTAATATACTGTCACTTCAATCGCACGAAGTTCTTTGTTACATGAAATACAGACCGTGGCGGTGTGCGCATTGCATCCAACCTGTCTTTCTCCCTCTGTGCAGTGACAGGTTATGCATTTTATTCGAGAAGACTCAAAGTATGTACGCCATACCATGAAGATACGGTTGTCCTCAGCAGCAGCAGCTGCTGCAGGGGCGGAAGGAGACGCGGTTGCGAGAGGAAGCGCGGTTGCGCTCGTAGGCGCGGTTGCGCTCGTAGGCGCGGTTGCGGGAGGAGACGCGGTTGCGCTCGTAGGCGC
>Ga0304729_1000016_pt1 | contig 115972 bp, 136 predicted proteins | sample C_131016_MF_Meta_FD_190475 | JGI IMG/M metagenome (GOLD analysis project Ga0304729, IMG submission 190475) | Freshwater microbial communities from Lake Croche, Canada to study carbon cycling - C_131016_MF_MetaG (v2) (version 2) | ecosystem: Environmental > Aquatic > Freshwater > Lake | place... | reverse complement strand
CCTCTTTTAACTACATTAACCTCATGGCTTTCTGGTTTAAATATCTCTAAAGTTATCTCAATTGCCTTTTCAACATCAAAATCTTTACAAGAAAATATATCAATAAATGAATATCCTTTTTCTTCAAAAGAGTGAACTGATAAATGACTTTCAGCAATAATTACGATTCCTGTTATTCCTCTATCACTTGGAATTAAACCAGCATATGGGAAAACATAAGGTTGTGTAATTGGTGTCATTTGGATTAATCCTGGTAACATTTTAAGGTAATCAAAGTGTAAATTGTAGTTTGATAAAATTTCTTTAGGGCAACCTTTAAGGTCAATAGTGATGTGTGGTCCAAATGATTCTTCCATTTCTTTTATATTTATTTTTTTTGTGAGTTATATATAAAAAAATACCTTGTTATTTAAAAAATTATTCTTACATTTGTTATAAGGTAATTAAGTTTTACCGAAACCAAACTAATAAATATTCTCATATAAGTCACTTGCGGTAACTCGTGGTGAAAAATGAGATAACCTTTACCGAGGTTATGGGATGAAAAATCTGTTGGTCCCGCAGTAGATTAGTGTCTGTCATACCGACACAATTGAATTAAAAGGTGTATGATAAAGATGAATGAACCGCGAATTCTGAAATCTTGTTAAGAAATCCGAAATAATGAATTAGTCGCAAAATTCATTTTTCGGTTTTTTTATTTTAAATTTTTGAAAGTAATTCTTTTATAATTTGTAACTTTTCTTTTCCACCTTCTCCTTCAAACTTATCATAGTCTTTGAATACCGCAAATGCAAATGAATCCGCAAAATCTTCTCTTGGATTTCTTGAAGAATATTTTCTACAAAAATTAGATCCTTCTTTATAAACCCAATCTGACTTTTTAGGACCCGCTTCTTCTCTACCTTTTCTTTTCTCGATGTACCTATCATAACCCTCTGGTATTCTATCATTGATATCACACTTTTTCCAGCCTGATATTGCTTGCCACTTTTTAGAATATGATATTTTTTCAATATGGTCTATACAATGACCAATTTCATGAACTATTACAAATATTTTATAAGGAACATAACTATCAAACTGTCTTTTAAAATCAAAGATAGTTGGATTAAGTGTCATTTGATGTTTCTTCTCTGTATCAGTCCACTTACCATGAACACCACCTAAATCCTTTAATTTTATCTTTTGTATTCTATTCTTAATGAATTTTTTATCAAAGTGTGAGAAAGCTTTATTTATTATTTCAATTTGATATGGTTTCAACTTCATATCTAAATCAGTACCATAATCTCTTTTAAATTTATCTATTAGTCCAATTGATTCTTTCTCAACAGATTCAAATAGCCTATATGGTTTGATGTGATTCATTTAGTATATATTAAACTATTTAAAACAAAAACACCACTTAAAAGTGGTGTTAATAATTATATAATTTGGTTACCCATTTTTTGTTGTAGTTTCTTCTTTAAGAATCTTTCTAATTTGATACAACCTTTTTCTATATCTTGTCTTAATTGTTCGTATCCTCTTGGTGTAAGTGGATTATCTAAGATTTGTTTAACAGCAAGAACTTCTAAGTCACAAATTAAATTTGCACTTTTAACTCTTTGTGAAGTTTTATTCATCTCAAGATATTCATCTATTAATTTTGTATCACAAGTTATTTCACCTGTTATATAAAAAGGGATAATAAAAGAAGCATATTTTTTAATTATACTTGGATCTGTTATGAAAATCTTTCTTTCATTTATAGCACTAAACTTTTCCATTAATAGATTTAATTTTAAGTATATATTAAAATTAATTTTTAGATTTAAGCTATTTGATACTTTCTTTTCAAAATAATATTATCAAATAAGCCATAAACTCTTTCATATAATTTATCATCAAAAATAACATCATGTTCTGTACATTTTAAGTCAGCACAATACGCTTTTATATAATCAGCGAAATCATTTATAATGTTTTCATTATCAACATGAATCTTTTCTCCACAAAGCACTTTGTTCGTGAGTTCTCTAAAATTTACTGGTATCATAAAATTAAGGCTATTTTTTTGTAAAGTATTTATTAAGTTTAGGTTATGACTTTGGGCCTAATCCTTTATCTTGGATATCTTGCAATCCTCTCCAAACCTCATTTAGGTGAGTTTTGGTACTTCTAAAAATATTTTTAAAATATTTTGGAATTTTATTTATTCTGTCTGTATGTCTACCACCTTCAAATCCTGTATTAATAAATTCATCAACACATTTGAATGCTTCTTCTTCTGAAATATATCTACCTGGTAAGGTTAATATATTAGCATCATTATGTAGGCGAGCCATATTAGCAATTTCTGAATTCCAACAAAGAGCTGAACGGACACCAGACCATTTATTAGCAGTCATATTAATTCCGTTTCCGGAACCACACATTAGAATACCAAAATCGCATTTATTTTCTGTTACATCTTTTGCAACAGCATGTCCGAAGTCAGGGTAATCACATCTTTCAGATGAGTAACATCCCTTGTCATTTACTTCAATTCCAGATTTTGTGGAAAGATACTGCTTTACTTTTTCTTTAAGTTCCCAAGCAGCGTGGTCACAACCAATTGATATTTTCATTTTTAATGTTTTTAATTGGTAGTTTATATTATTGAAATGTATTAAAGTTTTTAATTTCTTTTAGGATTTATTGAAACATCCAGTGTTTTAATTTTATAGTCTAGATAAATAATTTTAGTAAAATCTTCCATTATTCTTTCTATTTCTTTTTCATTATAAACACTAATATCAAATGATATAACATTTACATCATCCTCTTCTTCAGGTATATAATCATTTGGAGTTTCTTCAAATTGAATATCACCGAACACAATAACATCAATATCATTTAAAGTGTTTTTAATTTCTTCTTCAGTTAATTCACCATTTATATAAACTTTGATATTAAATTTTTCCGTTGGGTCAGAATATCTAAATCCAACAGTTCTTTGATATTCATTTATTGATTGTAAGTGTTTCATTTAGTATATATTATTTTAATCGGTTATTTTTTCCACTTCTTTGAATAAACCAATTACAAAGGATTTTAACTCTGAATTACCATTTATATTTGATAATTCGTTCTTAGTAAACATAGTTCTATGTTCATGAGCTTGGTTGCCCTTAAACCAATCAGAAGAATTAAGTTGATAAATTTTATATAAGTAGTCAATTCCCCAACTTTCTTCTATTATAGAAATAAATCTTAAAACTTCTTCTTCTATATCAGACCATTTAAATTCAACACAGTTACTAAACGCATATGGTTTACTTGTGTCTTTTTGTTTCCAAATTCTAATGTAGTAGTTATTTCTAATAGGTTTACCAATAAGTTGACTTCCTGCAATTTCTATTTTGAAATCATCTGTAAGATGTGCTAAATAAGAATCAACATCTTCTTTTAATCTATCATAAGAATTAGACTCCTTTACAATTCTGTATTTAAGAAGTGGTTTATCATTTATAGTAATATCTCCTTTATCATTCTTACCAATCTTTTTAACAACAGTTTTCTTATTTTTAAAACGACCACCTAATAAAGTATCACCAACTTTAATAGGAACTTTAATCATCTCAATTAATTTATCAAAATCATCAACTTTAAATTGCACCAATTCTTCTTTACTCATTACTTTAACTTGTATTTTATCCAGTCCTAAAATTAAAGCCTTTTCTAACCTATGTGTACCATCTAACATTGCAAATATTCTACCTTGTTCATTCTGTACAACTATTATTGGGTAAGATAAGTCTGCAAGAAAAACTCTTTCTTTTGTTTCTAATTTGTCCTCTTCTCTTCCACTAAAATCATAGTTTATAGATTTTGGATCTACTTCTTCAACCGGTTTATCTTTAGCTAGTTCGATGATATCACTTACCCTAAATTTGATTTTGAAATCACCACCATCTTCAAATTTCTCATTGGTGTCCCAAACTCCAGCTATCTTATCAATTGATTCAAATAGTTTATATGTCTTTAAGTATTTCATAATGATGCTAAAAACATTTCACTTTCTTTTTCTCTTCTATCTTGAAGTCCTGGAAATTTCTTACTAACATTGAGTGTTTTAATCTTCTCACCAGCCTCTTCAAATTTACCCTTTTTAATATCCTGTATCATCATTGATTTTCTTAATCCATTAATACCAGTATTGAAAGATATAGAAACTAAGGCATCAAACATATCTTGATTAATTTTAACATCTAATCCTTTTTCTTCCCAATCTTTAAATATTCTTCTAACACCATCAGAAGCATTGGCTAAATCCATTTTAAGTAGATCATCCGCATCACTTTTTGTTATCTTTTGCCCAACTTTGAATTTAGATTTTCTAACTGACTCAGCATGTCCCCAACCAACGGTTATCTTACCGTCTCCTAATTTATAGGCTTTTAAAACAGGTTCTCCTGGATGTCTTGGATCACCTTCTTCTGTTTTAATATGATCCCATCCTTTTTGAGAAAGTGTAAACTCATATCCTTTTTTCCATTTACTTTCTTCAACTTTTATAGAGTCTGCTTTTTCAATATCCTTTTGAGATAAAATAGAAGCTGCGATTTCTTTTGTTTCTGGATCAGCATTTGATCCTTTAACTAAATTAGAAACATTAACAACTGTGTTAAATGCCAATAGAGAAACTAAAACATATTTAATTACTTTACTTTTAGCTTCTTTTGAAAGATTCTTAATCTTATCAATAGCCTTGTTCCAGATAGATTCTATGTCTACTCCTTCATTAATTGAATAATCAATATAGTTAATTATATCATTAACTATTTTTTCTTCATTAAAAGAATTATATGTTTTTACTAACCTCATAAAATGTTTTATTTATAAACTATATATTAATTATATTTTATATATTTGTACCTATGAAAGTAATATTTTTAGATATAGACGGAGTGCTTAATGTTTATCCTCAAGGACATGATGAGTATGGTTCACTATTCCATAAGAACTTTGAAGATAATCTGAAAAGGATTATAGATGAAACAGGTGCTAAAATAGTTATTAGTAGCACTTGGAGAGCTTCTGGTTTAGATATAATGAAAGAAATGTGGTCTAAAAGAAGTATACCTGGTGAAGTTATTGATATAACTACTTTAACTTGGGAACCAGATGAGGAAGGATTAGATTTCTATGAAAGATGTGAAAGAGGTAATGAGATACAACAATGGTTGGATGAACACCCAGAAGTTACTAATTATGTAATCTTAGATGATGATAATGATATGCTTTCAACTCAACAAGATAACTTTGTAAAAACAAGTGATAATAAGGACCATCCTGATTGTGTTGATATAGGTTATGGGTTAACTAATATTTGCACCGACAAAGCTATTCAAATACTTAATAAATGAGTCAGAAAGAATTACAAGATTATTTAATAACATCTGGGCTTTTCAAAGTTCAAGCATTAGGAACTTCATATAAAGGATTTAGTATGGGTAAGGTTGAAGTTGATATAGTTAGATATAAACACGGCGAACAAGAACAATGGGTTGAATTTACATTCGGTGGTGTTAATTTGTTTGCTTGTCATAAATTAAAAGATTTAGATTTTACAACTTTGTATCAAGAATTGAATAAGATATATGGATTTGATCCGAAATTTATACAATGGTCAAAAATTGAATTAAGAAATTATAACTTAGAAAAATTATTATGAAAAAACTAATTATTATCCTCTCCCTTATAACTACAAATCTTATTTCACAAAACAGTGATAGTTATTTTGCTATGAGTATTGAAGATGGTTTATATCATTATTTTGAAGGCTTAGGTTCTAAAAAAATGGAATCAAAATCAAACTGTGATTGTGAATTACAATCTTTTAGTGATATCTTTATCACTTTAGATAAAACTGATAATAAGTTTATTAGGTCAAGTTATATAGACACTCTTTTATTAAATGATTATATATATGATGAAGATGTAAATCATTTTATGACTAGTTATATAAAATTCTTGAAAAAGAAAAATATAGTGTTCAAAGATGTTTTAATTACCATTGATATAAAAAGATATTGGATTAGGTTTAATATTTTTAGACTTAAGTATAAAGTAAGATATAAAATTATAGTTACCTATAACTATAACCCAATTGAAAAGAAATGAAAAAGAAAGATTTAAAAAAAATAGCTAAAATAATTACTGATGAAATTAGGAATTATAATTCACCAATGGCTGAAAAAATAGATGAGTATACTTGGTGTGAATATGATTCGGAGGTTAGTTCTAAATTCAAAAAAATGATTTTATCATTATCAAATTATAAAAACAATTTAAGATTTGATGTAAGTGATTCTAGAATATCTATATCCACTGAAGACCTTACTTTAATCAAGAGTAGTAAGTTAAAACCGAATCAACTATTTAATGAAGAAAACTATTTAAGAATTGAGGTATTTAAAGATGGGTTTAGTGTAAATCACGGATACAACAAAAGATCATTTTATAAAGATGATAATATGTATAATGACTTAATTGATGATATTAAAGATATTACTAAGAAAATTAACTCTGAGAATTTCATAGAAATATGGGATGATGTTATGAAAGAATCAGGTGTTATCAGAGATTCTAACTTAGATGATTTACTAAATGGATAGTATTTATATAGTTCGTTCTCACTTCGAGAACTACGATTCAACAAGCTGGAAAATTATTGGTCTATTTACTGATAAAAAATTAGCAGAAGATGTTGCTAAAAAATGGAAAGACTTCTATGAAGAAAAGATGTATAGTGTTTTCAACAAACCAAAAGACTGGGTTCCAAGTGAAACAGATTTAGAATATGGTGATGAATGGGAAGAGTCAGAAGAATACTCACACCGACATGCTAAATATAATGATATATTGAACTTTAGAGAAATTGTTATTGAAGAGTTTGAATTAAATAAAGATAGAGCTTTAGAGGACTCATTTGTAAATGAACACCTTCTGAGTCTAATGACTCAATGGGATAGAAATTATAAATTAGAAAAAATAATAAAATAAATGAAAGTAGACGTATTATCCTTTTCCAACTGAATTGGATAATGAAATTGGCGAGAAAATGAGAAAGATTGGTTCTGAGTTTGGTGCTACAACAGGAAGACCTCGCAGATGTGGTTGGCTTGACTTACCTGCTCTTAAATACTCTTGTATGATAAATGGTGTCACTGAACTTAATATAATGAAATTAGACATTCTAAGTGAGTTTGAGACTGTCAAAGTTTGTGTTGGTTATAATGTTGATGGTGATTTTTATAAAGATACTATTCCATTTGATGTTTCAGTTCCAATTGAACCAATTTATGTTGAGTTGAAAGGTTGGAATAAAGATATTTCTGATTGTAAAGTATTTGAAGAACTTCCAAAAGAAGCTAAAGATTATATTGCTTTTATTCAATTAGAAACAAATTGCCCAATAACAAGAGTATCTGTTGGACCGGATAGATTACAAACAATAATGAGATAGTATGAAAATCGAAAAAATAATTAAAGCCAAGTTTCTTAAATCAGGTGATTATATATCAACCACCGGGGAAGAGATTATAGAAATTGATATAGACTTTAATCAACTATTAGATATAATATCAGAAATCGAACTTAAAAGAGACGGTTTTGGTAAAAATATACATAAAGGAGCCTTTACAGGTATAGATTATCTTGGTAATCAAGTTAATTTTTCTTCTTATGTAATTTGGCAAGATGATGATAAAATTTATAAGTATAGATTTGATGAGAATTGGATACCTTTTAATAGTGAGATACTAAGAAGAGATAGAGATGTCAAATTAAATAAAATAGTGAGATAATGATAACTTTGGAATTGTTAAATAAATTTTCACACGAATCTCTAAGATATAAAGAGGATATAAATGTTCTTTATTACACCTTAAACAATTTTTCCGGATCTGAAGGTATTGATATCCACCTTACATTTAATAACGGAGGTGGTGAGTTTGTTAGTAAAGGAAGATATGAAGACTGGTTACAATCAAGAAGAGATGAAAAAATAGATAAAATTCTAAATTAAATCCGTATATTTGTAGTATGAAAACGTCAGATAAAAAAAGAGTGTTCGTGGATATGGATGGTGTTCTTTGTAACTTCTACAAAGCCGCTAAACAAGCTCTTATAGAAAATCCAAATCAAAAATATCCACAATCACAATGGGGATTCTTTTTGAAACTAGAAGAAATCCCAGGTGCTATTGAAGGATTCAGAAAACTTGAAGAAAAATATGATTTGTGGATTCTTACAAGACCTTCTTTCAAAAATGTAAATTGTTATACTGAGAAAGCTCAATGGATTTGGGATCACTTAGGTTTTGATATTGTAGAGAAAACAATTATGGCTCCTAATAAATCTTTCTTAAAAGGTGATTATCTTATTGATGATATGGGTAATGCTGGTCAAGAAGAATTTGAAGGAGAATGGATTCACTTTAAAACAGAAAAGTTCCCCAATTGGGAAACTGTTGTTGAATATTTAATGAATAAATAATATGAATGAAAAATTAGAATATCCTATACCTAGTGCCTTATATAAACATTATAAAGGTGGTATTTATGAATTCCTATTTATGGCTCCTCATACAGAAAGTAAAGAGATTTTAGTTATTTATAAGTCTGTTTTATTTGGATCTTACTATGCTAGACCATTAGAATCTTGGAATGGATTAACTGAAGATGGTCAGAAGAGATTTGAATTGTGGAATGATTAATTAGATTTGTCTTTATTATCACTCATTGTTTTCATACCCATTAAGGTACCAATGATACTGAATGCGTTTGTTAATAAGATACTCATTATATTTACCCATGAAGATCCAATTACATCTGTTTTGAATCCAGCAAATAAGGTTATAACATAAACAATTGTTGTGGTTATTCCAACCCCTAAAATAACCCAAAGAGCTACTTTAACTATACTACCAATTAACTCAAATTGAGTTTTCTTTTGCATTAATTCTAAATCATCAATCGCTACTTTCTTTGCGTTCTCAGCTTCTTCTTTTGCTTTTTCTGCAGTTAATCTTAAACTATATGCCTCTTGATGTGCTAATGTGGCATCATCTAATGCTTTTTGTAAAGCAACATTTTGTTCTTTTTCTTTTTTCTCAGCATTTCGGAAATGTTGTTTACTAACAAGTAAAAGTTCTTCGGCTTTATTTTTTTGTGCTTCCGCTTCATCTACTGCTTTTTGTAATTGTCTATTTACTCTTTCATTTTCTTTTTCTGATTTAAGTAAATCAGTATTTCTACTTTGAATTTGTTTTGTTATATCTAATCTTTTTCTACGATTATCTTTATCTTTTTCAATAGATTCTTTGATGTAGGATTCAAATTCTACATCACCATCAGTATCAATTACCTTTAAAATATTTCCTTCAAGACTAATTTTTTTAGTCTTGTGCATATCAAGTAATTGGTCCTTGGTTTTTTTATCTATTTTAATCATTTAATTATTTATAAACTTTAAAAGGAGCAGTTCTTTTTTTATACCCTTCATAATCTTTTTTAAATTCTTCTAATCTTGGTTCTATCTCATCTGATTTTATAATCCAGAATTGAGCACCGGCTTTAATTGCCTTGGCTTGATCATCGGATTGATTTGATGAAGATATAATACCAATAACAACACTATTACCATATTCAAAATTAATCTTTCTAATTAATTCTATACCATCAAAAGATCCAATAATATTCAAGTCAACAAATACACATTCTGGTTTTCCTGTTCCTTCTTTAAGCCACTTTTTGAAAAGAATTTCAGCTTCATCTGAACTTTTTAAACTTTGTAGTGATAATGTAATATCTAGAAGACTACATGCGTCTTCAAATACTAAGTGAAATAAGTCTTCATCATCTACTAATAAAATTGAATCTATCATTTTGTTTCTTTTTTTGTTCTAGCATTTTAATGCTTATTATATTAATTCTGCATTTTTTTGTATATATTAAAAACAAAGTATGAATTTTATTTACCTTCTCTGTTATTTACATAATATTAAAAACAAATTTGTTACTTATGAAAATATTTAGTATATTTGTATATAATTAGTTAGAAACTATATAAAATTATGATATTCTATCTCGGTGATATACACGGTAATTTCAATCTTATCAATCAATACATTAAAATGTATGGCTTAAAAGATGCTCATATAATTCAAGTAGGTGATTTCGGAGTTGGGTTTAATACCTTTGAAAAAGAAAAAAGATTACTACAAATGACACATGATGTTCTCGTTAAGAATAATATCATTGTTTGGGCTATTCGTGGTAACCATGATTACAAACCTTACTTTGATAATGATCCATTTGAATTCACTAATATTAAATTAGTAAAAGACTATACTGTTCTTAATTTAGAAGGAAAAAATATTCTTTGTATTGGTGGAGCAGTCAGCGTAGATCGTATGTGGAGATATACTAAGGCTCAAAAACTTGGAACTTATACAACTCCAACTATGGGTCAAGAAAGCTGGTGGCCTGATGAGGTATTTGAACTTGATATTGATAAATTAAAAGATTTAAAGGATATTAATATTATGGTAACTCACACAGCTCCTGATTATTGTTTTCCTGATAATAAAATGGGATTAGGTCCTTTCGTAAATGGAATTATAAAAGATACTGGTGATGTTAATTTAAAAACAGATTTGATGTATGAGAGAAATCAAATGACACATGCTTTTCAAATTGTTAAACTAAATAATGATATTGAACATCACTATTATGGACACTTTCACAAAAGCGATGTTCTTAATATGTATGGTACTAAACACAGATTGTTAAATGTTGGTGAACTTTGGAATGAAAGAGATTAAACTATGAGAAGTCAAACCGTAATATGTATTCGTTGGAAGTTATCTGGTAGAATTGAAGTCTTTGTTAATTTAGGTAAAGTATTCACTAAATATAATAATAGTGAGTTAGGTGTTAGTAGAGCATCACTAGATAGGAAAGATTTATTTGGAGGATATCAAAATGGTTCAGTAGAAATATTAAAATCATATGTTAGTTAATATCAAAATAAATTTGGTAAATGAAAAATCTTGCTTTATATTTGTATAGAATAAATAATTAACACTACGAATTATGAAATTAGTTAAAGTAACAACAAAACATACACAAGATGAAATTGAAAATATTGCATCAGTTGCTAATCCTGCTCAACTTCAAATCCTAGAAAAGATTTACTCAAAATTCGAGTATGTTGAATTTGTAGATGAGAATAAAATGGTTTCTATGTTCTGTGTTGTTGATGACTACACAATCAAAGACTTAGTTGAAAACTACATTAATTTATCTATTGATTTCTCTTTTGAAGATTTAACAAAAGATGTTTTTTTGTGTAATGATATTAAAACTGATTTCTTAGGTGATGATGATATTGATATGACTGATATGATTAATGAATTAGTTACTAACTTTTATAAGAATAATGTTGAGGTTGATGATATCTTAGATAAAATTTTAGTTAAGGGTGTTACCTCTATCAATGATTTTGATAAGTTAATTTTAGAAAATGTTTAAAATAAAAACCCCCACTAAATAAGTGGGGGTTTAATTATTATCCGTTTGGATTAACAGTTTTTTCTGAAGCTGCGGTAAATTTTAACATATTAGTTTCTTTATTATATGTTAATAAATGTCCTTTTTGATTTTTTTCAGCAACTTCGGGAATGAATGAAAATAAAGGTAATCCTTTTTGAATCATTGCTATTACAGCAAGTACTTTATCAACTAACTCAGCAGGTACACCAGATTCGGTGATTAATTTTCTATTGCTTTTAACAATTTCCCATCTACTAGATTTGGTAATTTTACCACCCTCATAAGTAGAGTCTAAATATTTTTTAACAGCTTCTGCTAATTTAACATCATCAGTTTTTGATAAGTCTACCTCAGTAGCAGTGGATTTATTGAAAAGCTTACCAAGTCCAAGTATTTCTTCCTCATTTACAACTGAGTACTGTTCGAATGTTTTAACGTATTTCATAATTATTTTAATTTTTATAATGTATATATTATATATTAAAATTGAATTTTTATATCATGGGGAAAGGAAAAATAAAAAAGAGGATTTCTCCTCTTTTAATTATACTAATTCCATTTTCTCTTGTTGTAGCAGTTCCATAGCTCTCGCCATTCTTGTTAAACCAATTCCTCCACCGAATCTTGGAAAGAAATCTAAACTTAGAAATTCGTCAAGTTCTTTCTCTACTCTTTCCTTACCAAATAGTTCAAATAACTTACCAGCATATCCACCATCTGAAATAGTGTAGAATAACTCTCTCATAGTTTTAACATCTGAACTTCTCTCAGCTGATCCAATTGTTTCTTGACCAAAAAGGATAACATCAATCTTATTGAAAGTTCCTTTATCACTTCTACGCATATTGTAAAATGGTGAAGTTCTTATTGGGAAATTTTGTAATGAAATACAATGTCCTAATTCCTTCCACATTCTAGATTCATGTTCATCTTCAAGTATTTGAACACCTCCATATTCCCTACATAGGTCTTCATAGTTTCTTTCAATTGGAGAATCAAAACCTAAGAATTCTAATAATTCAGATTCTAATTTTTTCAATTCATTCATACCACCTTTTGATTCAAACTCAAACATAGGAAATATTAATTCGTGTCTACCAGGAATTGGATCTTTCTCTTGACGATAAGATGTTGAGATACAAAAACATCCTTCCCATTCTGGATTTTTTAAAAGTTCAAATTCTAAGTGCATTTGACCAGTTTGTGGTAAAGGCCATGTTTCTCCACTGTATTCAAATGTTGTTACTGAATGTGGATTTTCACAAGCTGCTAAAATAGACAGTCTTGATTGTGTTGGTACTTCAACGAAGTTTTTTTGCAAAAAAAAGTCTCTCATTTTTTGTACGAGAGAATTGTAAGCTAATGTGTTTTTCATATAGAATTTTTTTTTTGAGTAAGAAATTAATCCTACTCAAAAATTATTATCTTTCTATATATCGAATTTATATTGCTTTGTTTAGTAAAAAATTACATTTTTTTATTAAATTTATAAGCAACACCAAAAGTTAAATTGTTCATCATTTTAACATCACTGGTGCTTCTGAAGTTCATCTGATCTTGCATAATAAAGTTAAGAGGTTTACCAGGAAATAAAGTCAATTTAGTAGTACCATAAATTATACAATCATTGAAGTCTTTAATATTTGGTTGATAATAATATTCAGTTGAAAATCCAAATAATTTCTTTTCTATTTTTATTTTAACTCTGATAGAGTGTCTTAATTTATTTGTATTAGGATCAACCATATAATCTGTGTTCTGATAAAGAAAAGCGTATGATAAAGAAGCTTTACCCCAACTAAACTTTTCTTTAAATCCACCGCCAATACCTAGCCAGTTATCTGCTTGAATTTCTCTTATTAATGAGTAGTTATATTGATAAGTTGTGAATAAATCCCAGTGTTCTTTATTATAACCAAAGTTGGCTTTTTGAATTAGTTCATTTTGTGAAAGTTCCGGTATGTATTGTATGTTGTAGTTTGTGCCTAAATCTAATGCTATATGTTTCCCAAAGTCAAAATAATTGTTGCCTGTAAAGTTTAGACCAATTATATTTCCGGATTTACCTTGGTTTAAACTACCTGATAAACTATTATCTAAAGAGATTTCTTTTTGAGCATTAATTGATATTGATAAGAGTAGAGATGATAATAAAATTATTAATTTATTCATATGTAGTGATTAATTTTTGTAAAAATTATATATTATTTTTTATATATAAGAAAAATAATTTAACCACTATGGCTAAGGCAAAACAAACATCCAATGAAAGATCATTTTTAAGTAAACCAAAAATAAGAAGATCTGGAGTACACGCTAAAACTAAAACTTCTAAAAATAGAAAAGCTAAGAACTATAAGAAGGTTTATAGAGGACAAGGTAGATAAACTATTATCTAATCTTATCATATAATTGGTATGAGTTTTGTAAGTCAAATTTTTTGGATAAACCTAATTTTATTTTTATGGTTTAACACAGACGCTTTTATAAGCTACTGTAAACTATTTAGATTAAATAAATTATTCAAATTAAATGATTTTGATGATTATAAGATAAATAACCCCAAGGCGGATTATTTAAATTTTCTAAGAATAAAACATACAAGTTTTATAGTAGAACTATTTACTTGTAAACCATGTTTTTGTTTTTGGGTTGTTCTAATTGATATACTATTGTTTAGTAGTTTAATCAATTTAGCCACAATTTATCTTTTATCATACATATCATATAAAATATTAAATAAATATGTCTATCAATAAAGCACAAATATCTAGAACAATGGTGATTAACTCACCCGTACATCTATGGACTTTACTTAAGAATAAAGAAGAGTTTTATCACAATAGACCAAATATTAATATGTTTATGTATATAGCTGATAGATATATAAATGGATGTAGATGTGATGATAATATAAATCTACCTTCTATGAATAAAGAATATAATACTTTGAAAAATAACACATCAGTTGTTGAGATGTTAAAAACAGAATTTCAATGCTCTGATATTATATTTAATAACAATTTAGAATCCTAAGTAGTAACTTTATTGAACACTAACTTACAAGTTAAGTTATGTGATAATTGTCTGATGAAATTATAACTGGCTTTTTCTTTGTGTAAAAGAGGAGCCTTTTTTATTATTTCAAAATTCAAATTTTCATCCATATAAATTAAACCAGCATATTCCGGTATCTCATCTATACTAACTAATCCAGTTGGAGTAACAAAATGAAAGTAATTTGATGTTAGATATAAAGTATCTTTAATCATTTGATTATTCTCTTTAATCATTCTTTCTTTTGTGCATTTTCTTTCTAACATTAGTTTATGCTTTTCTTTATTGAAATCTGCTTTAAAATCAGATCTTGAAATCTTAACTTCATATTCATAGATATAATCCGATTTACTAATTGATATAACATCACATTCTGATAAACCATATCCTGTAAATCTTGTTGTGATTGGTGAATGTTGTTTCTCATATAGATGCATAGAAAGAGCGGCTTCTATATTTTTAGATTGAGAGTTATTTCTCTTAATCTTTTTGATTGATGATTTTCTTGACATAAGTTATATATAATAAAAAACCCATCAGACTAATCTAATGGGTTTTAATTTTTTAATTGTATAAAAATTATGCGAATTGAACATCAACAACTTCAATATCAAATACTAATTCTTTACCAGCTAATGGATGATTACCATCTATTACAATATGGTCTTCATTAACTTCTTTCACAACAACCTGTACTGGTCTGTTATCAGCACCAACAGCTTGTAATGATTGACCTACTTGAACTTCACCTGGCATTTTATCCAAAGGTACTTTAACAAAAAGATCTTCTCTAACTTCACCATATGCATTTTCCGGTTGAATGTTTATAGTTACTTTATCACCTGGTTGTTTACCAAGTACCGCTTCTTCAAATCCAGGAATTATTTGACCTGAACCTACTTGAAATTTCAAAGGTTCTCTGCCTTCTGAGGAATCAAAAACCTCTCCTGTTGTTAGTTTACCAGTGTAGTGAACACCCACGGTACTTCCTTTTATAATCATGATTAATCTATATTTTTAATTTATATAACTATAAATTAAAAAGTTTAATCTTTCTTAAACCATTTAAAGAATGTGCTTTTATCTTTTTGAACTTCTATATAACCATTCATATTAAATTGATCAGTATCTAGTAAGCAAGTAAATTGATGTCCTTTATATCTTGTTCTTAAACCAGGATATGATTGAGACCCGCCATTATAAAATAAGTCTCTCATTTTTATTAATTGATGTCCTTCTACATTAATACCCAACTCTTCTTTTATTCCTCTTATTGCTGATATTAGTGAATCTTCTCCAAATTTCATCTTTTCAGAAACAGATGATGGCATATTTCTTCTTCTAACCCTACCATCTTTAAACTCTTGTTTATCTTCTTTTAAGACCCAGGTTACATTATCTTTATCTTTATGATATATTCTAACTCCAACAAATTCGATACTTCTAATCAAATATCCACCTCTATCTTCTAAATTACATTCTTCACCTCTTATTTCATCTAAAAGATGCTCAACATTTTTTGCTTCTCCGGTTCCCCACTCTTCAACCGGGATAGAATATTCTTTGAGTTTATTTGTTAATTCTTCAACTGTGTTAATTAGATTAGGATTGAAGTCTTCAAAGATTTTAATGTATTTCATATTCTATATATTAAACTTTTTATGATTATTATTATACCAATATATGTGAGAGAATCTTTTAATGAGTATAAAAAAACATTAGAGTTAAATCTAATGGGAATTACATATCTATATGATGGTGATGCTATTTCATCAACTGATGAATCTTACTCAGAAATAAAAACAACACCTCTCACATCACCCACTTTCATTATTACCACTATTATTAAGATATATAATGAGAGTATTAAAAACATGATTTCCAAGTCTAAAGAAATCATAATTCCTGAAGAGTCTATTACAAAGAGTACAGTTTTTGGTGGGAATATTTTAGATAAGTTAACTGAGATGGGTATTAAACCTCTTTATATTTTTGCATCTAAAAAAGGATCTAAACTATTTGGAATTACTAAAAAACCAGAAATAAACAGAGCATTTCCTGGATACTTCTATAATATAGAGAGATTTATTGGATTACATTTAGATATTTTTTATTCTCCGCTAATAGAAGAAGAAGATGGTGAATCTGTTTTATATGTAACTGATAAATCATTTCAAAGTCTTGTTTATTCCGTACAAAATATGGATTATAAAATAATACCTCAAAATGAAATTAATGGTGATAAACCATATAATGAAATTGAATGGTTGCATACTTTAGATTATAAATTATATGATTGTAATTATAACTCATATAAAATTATTATAAAAAATGTTTCTAAAATAAGACAAGATAAAATTAATCAGATATTAGATGGAAATTGATTTAAGTAGAATGCCATTAGGTCAGGTAGATAGTTTATATGATTTAGACAGAATGAAGGCTGGGTATATAATGAAAGATATAAATAAGTTAAATGAGTCTTGTGAGATTAAATATAATTATATGATTATTCCAATGACTGTTTATAATATACTTGAACACCACCCCGCATTTTTAAATAGAAAAATAAAAGAATCGGAACCTGATGGTTTATGGAATGTTGGAACTATCTTTGGATATGAATGCTATTTAGACATGCATATGTCTCCTGATCAAATATCGGTTTATTATAATAAACAAATCGCTAGAGATTTAAAAATAGATTCTATATTAGAAGGGAGAATAATTCCAGAAACTAAAGTTGATATAACAATTATCAATTAACCTTTATACTTAAAACCTTCAAACTTAGCAATCACTTTCTTATTATTGTGATCAATAGTCATTAAAGATTTTCTATCAGTTTTCATTGCTTTAGTAGATCCTGCTTTTATAAAATCTTCTTTAGAAACTGTAGTTGGTCTACCTTCTTTATTAACTAATTGATATTCATAGCTTTCTTCGGTCTTAATAGCTTTACCATATTTATCAAGTTTAGTTACATTTTCAGTTGGTATAACTTTGTTATCAACAGCTGGTTCAGTTTGTTTTCCTTCTGATGGTTCACTCCATTTTAACCCCATATTTAATTTAACCCCTGATAAATCTGAGATAATCTTATTTTTGAAAATATCAATAAATCTAAATCCTTTATATGGATCAACATCACAAGTTCCAAATACATTAGAGATAGAACCAATACCACCGTGTCCACCAGAAACAGTTATTTCATCTTGCCCAATTGATGTATCTGGATCATAATATCCTAAATGTAATTTGAAATTATCTAGTAGACCGGTCATATACTTACCTAAATCATCAACAAATCCACCACCTTTTAATGTAGGAAGTTCTTCTGTTTCAGCTATCTTTTTATAAGAACATACTTGTAGAGTTCCACCATATTGTAATAATATAAATTTAGGTTCTTTAGATATTAAACCATCATTGAAATCCTTTTCAATGATTGTTCTTGCTCTTAAAGCATTTGCCCAAGTTCCTGTTGGTATGAAAGCTAATTCACCAATTAAAACATAACCATCTAATCTTATTAATCCACCAAATTGAAAATCCTTTAAGAATTCTTCTTGAGTGTTATAAATCTTTTTAGTTCCTTTTCCTCTAGTTCTTTGTTGCATTGTAGCCAATCTCCATCTTGAATCTTCTTCAAAATCTTTAGGTTGTCCTTTTCTATAACCAGTATGAACATTATGCTCACCATAAACTTGTTTCATTGTATTGAATATTGAATAGATAGAAGCGTCTTTACAATTGTGAATAACAGATATCAAAGTCTTAGTATCTCCTCTTTTTAAGAATTGATTGAAAGCCGCTCCAAATTCTAATCTTGTTTTGTCTGACTTCTTAATATCTGATAAATTAAAGTCAAGTAGTCTTTGCCAACTAACACCATAATCTTGATATCTAGCTGAGTCAATCATATCAATAACTGATAAAGTTAATTCATCTTGTGGTACTCCCAGTGCTTGACAAACTGCTTCATAAGCTGAGTTTGTTTTTTTCTTTTGAACTGGAGAACTTTTATATTTTTCTAAATCTTCTGCTGAGAATAAACCATGATGATCTAAATAATAATCAATCTGTTCATCTCTTTCATCACCAGGCATATTTGCAAAGTCTAATACTATATTAATTAGGGTAGGGTCTAAAGTTGTATATTTCCAACCTTCTGAATAATTAAGAATACCGTATTTTTCAATTGTGAAACCTTTGTTAAGTAACCACTTTTTCATCTCAATAGCACAGAATATTCCATCCATATCATCATGAGTATATAAGGCAACTTTCTTACTTTTGCCTTTTCTAGTCCAGAACTCTTCACTAACTGGGAGTCTAGGAGATGCCTCTTCATTAACAGGCGACCAATCGTTAAATTTCTTAATTATCACAATGGTATATATTATATTTTATAAATCAATATTTTTAAGTAGTCTAATTCCATATTATACATACTGATGAATAAACCATAGTCTTTTAGTCTACTACTAGCTACATCAATAATTTCTTTCATTTCTTCAGATTGTACTAATTTATGTAATTCACTTTCTATCTCACTTCTTGTCATGAATCCAAAAAGGTTCTTTTTAATTTTAACTTCTATAACTGGTTGAAGTTTTAATGTTATATCTTTATCAACTAAATGACTAAATAACTTTTTCTTAAAATCTACATTGATCATCCAACCATCATCTACTAAGTCAATAAACATATCTTTAATATCCTCTGGATAAAGACCATAGTATTTAATATAATCTTCTTCTTGGTTCTCAAAGAATTTTTTAAGATGTTTCATTACTTTTTACCGTAGTTTTTCATTACTCCTTTATCAGTTCCTTTCTGATCTTCTTCCTCATACTTAGTAGCAAAGAAGTTTTCTGAATCAGTAACAACTTTAACATCTGAATCCATAGTAGCATAAGGTCCTAATTTACCAGAACGGTAAACTCCACCAAACATATCACCATTTAAATACCCATCTTGGAAGTAACAATCAGTTAGTTGACTTCCTTCTACTTTACAATTTAAAACTTTAGTTTTAGTTGCCTCAGCATATTGTAATTTACATTTAGTTAATTGTGAGTTTGTTATTTCAGTTCCAACTAATAAACAGTCTTCAAATATTCCTTCTGCTCTACAATTTAATAAGTCATAATTTTTAATTATTGAAGTTGTTTTAATAGTTGCATCAACTACTTCCATAACTTGTGTAGCTGTTACATAGTTTATTATACATTCAGTTAGATTATCACACCCATCTACTAAATTAAATATCTTATTAAATATTTTATTATAGTAAGCAGATACCATATCATAATTATTATTTTGATCTATTTGAATTTGAATAGTTGGGAAATCTACTATAAAGTTATCATACTTAGAAATATTTTTAAACTGAGAAATATTTTTTTCTAAGTGTTCTTCTAATTTAATAATATCTTCTGAGTTGAATGACACATCGATTGAATCATAAACATTGATAATAAATCTATCCATAAAATAAATTAAGTTACCAATATTCTTTTCATAATCTTTACCGCCAATATATCTTAACTCTAATCTTTGAGATTCTTTTTCATTGTTAATGTGTAAGAAGTTTATACCATAATACTTATCATTTGGTAATCTTAAATTATTTTTAACAACATCAATTGATATATTAAAGAAATCATATTCTTTGAATGGTATCATTTTCTTAACAGATTTTGCGTAAACATTATCTTTTCTAGATGGATAAACTCTATAGATTTCATCTTCATCAGTGTTTAATATTAATTTAAGAGTGTTTAAGTCATTAAGATTTTTATCACCATTGAATGATAAGTTAAAATGCACAGATGATTTTTCATTTGTGTATCCATAATTTTGAATAAATTTAACTATTTTAATTAAATAATATTTAGCATCATAATAATCTAATGGACCAGTAACTAATTCAACCATGTTAGATCCACCTGATAAATCTGGTTCAATTTTGAAATTCTTTTCATCTGGAGTGAAATCAGAGTGATATTGTCTGAAACCCCAAACTTTAACAGGACTTAGTTCTTGGTTTAATAATTCTAAAGTCTTATAGAAAGATATATCTTTCATATAAAATTCAAACTCAAAGCCAACCTTTGCTTTCTTTAATTTATTTGTTTGGTTTAAAAACTTATCTGAGTACTTCTTCATGTTTGTATATATTAAAATCCTTTTATCAAAATCAAATTATAATAAAAATGTCCAGGAGAAGATTTTATTTTTATATATATTTTTAATTATACAAAAAATATGGGTATTAATGGAGTTTTTCTGCGTCTATTGCAAAACAAGAAAGAAGTTTGATAAGTATATCAAAATTAATAGAGTAAAGAATAAGTATATAATTGATATTAAAAAGATTATAGACGAGGAACAGGTAGACTTTTCCAATGATAGAACATATCTTAAGATTTTAATATTCCAAAAGATACAACAAGCCATAGATAAAAAGAAAGATATTTATTACATACCTGACTTTGATAATGAATTCTCAATAGAAAAACTTCTCAACCTTAAAAAAATCCTCGGTCAAAATAACTTCAATGTTTTGATATTTTATAATGAATTTAGAAAAAATCCAGAATACATAGATGATGTATTTGGTAACTTATCTAAGTTCAGTAATTCTCAAATTATTCGTGATTATTAATAATCAGACATAAGATTTAATAGAGATTAATAATTAATTAATATATAATAAAAATTAATTAATATAATGTCATCACCTCTTGGATTAGTATCAAGTCCTAACTTTAAAAAGAATAAGGCAACTACTCAATATAATAGAATTTCAAAAAAAAGTGAACCTGAGTCTAATACTAATTACGAAAATTCAATGTATGGTAGTGATTCTGTTGCTTATTTTCCAATCAAACCAGATTCGGAAGATGGTCAATTTGAAAAGCAAATATCAGAAGTAGATCCAAAACCACATACTAATGACATATATGATGTTAGAACACAATCAATAATTGATTGGTCAAAAAATTCACTAACTAATGTACAATTAAAAGCTGCGGATTTTGCTTATTTAAGATTTTTAGGCGTTTATCCAAACAACAGACTTATAGTTTGTAGAAAGTTTGGTGCTGCCGTAGGTAATGATTTATCTAAAGCAACCACTCCAGTTTCTACTATAGTTACTTGGAGAAAACCAGGAGAAGATTTTTTTGATATATCATTTGGTGAAGAATGGGTAGCAGCAGAAAGTGGATTTAAAAAAGTTTTAAGTGATATAGGTGATCAATTTAGACTAAGTGGTACTGGTGATGCCGCGGCTGGTGGATTTGGTATTACTCCACTTCCTGGATTTACTGAAATATGGCAAAGACAGATTATGAAAGATATTGGACTTATTGATGAAAAAGGAGCTGATACAATACCTTCTGGTAGTCCAAATTTAATTAAAGAAGCTATGATGAGAAAAACAATTGCTGATGATGAAACTGGATCTGGTTTACAATGCTCTATATCAGTAAAAGTTGTAGCTGAGTATGAGCAAAAATTTATAGGTGGGTTAGATCCAACTAAAGCATTTTATGATATTATAGGTAATATTGCTAAATTTGGTACACAAGAATCTGTATTTTTTTTAAATGGTGGTGAAAAAGCTGGCACAAAAGCTAAGGAGTTTTTAACAAAAATGAAAAATAACCCGAAACAAGCTATATCAGATTTAATAGAAGGCGCGGTAAAAGCTCTAAAAGCAATAAAAAATACTATTTTAGATGCTTTAGGTCTTGGTAAGAAAAAAGATACAGATGATGCAGAAAAAAGTGAGGAACCTGATGGTGGTGCTATTTTTGATAAATTTATCAATTCTCTACTATCTGTGATTACTGGAATTGTTAAGAAATTTGAGGTTAGAATATTTGGTATTATAAATGCTTTAACTGGTCAATCATCTGGTACATATCATGTTACTATAGGCAATCCTAAAAGACCTCTTTTTTGTTCAGGTGATATGATTGTGAAGGAAGTAACTATAAAATTTGGAGAAACATTAGCATTCAATGATTTACCATCTAGAATAACTGCTGAGTTTACTATGACCAATGCTAGACCACTAGGCCTTCAAGAAATAATGGCTAGATTTGCACAAGGTCAAGGAAGATCTTATAAAGCTGGTCCTTCATCATGGCAGGAAACTGCTGGTGGAGATTTTACACCAGCTGCTCTTGATAACACAGCACCTGCCCCTCCAGGATCAACACAATCATCTGATAATACACCAATTGGTGGACCTGCTGATGCTGGTAGTACTGCAGATGGAACACAAAATACCGGTGGAACTCAATCTAATCAAACATTTGCAGTTGGTTCTGGTCAAGAATCAAATACTAATTCTAAAATTGATCCAGATAAAGTTAAAAATACAAATGAGTTAAGTACTCCTGCTACACCAGCTGTTAATGATGTTAAACCAAATCCAGTTATTGGTCCTCAACTACAAGGTAATGTTCCCACTACTGGTGGTCTACCTGATGTTGGTAAAACAGGTCAGTCAAAACCATTAACAGATTCTCAAATAAGGGCAGCTTCTAATGAAGATTTAAAATATAGAAATAATAAAATAGATGATGAATTGAAAAACACATCTGAGACTGTTACTAACAAAGGAACTAATGCTTTTGGATCAACATATCAATACTCGACAATAAATCCAAAATATACATCTCTTACAGAAGAAAAAGCTTCTATTAATAGTGAGTTACAAAATAGAGAAGATGAAGGTCTTGTTTAATAAAATAATTTTATAACATGAAAATTTATGATTTAGATAATGTAAGAAGAGTCAAACAAAAGTTAGACAAGGAATTAGGTCAAGAGTATTTTTTTGATCTAACTCAAAGTACTTTTATTAGTAGAAGAGATGTTAATCTTAATTATTGGTATGTTCAACCAGATGAAGAGATGAGAATAGATATTCTTTGTTATAGAATATATGGCACTACTGAATATGTTGATATTTTATTAAATGTTAATAGAATTGATAACCCATTGAATATCAAAAACGGAGATATTATTAAATATCCGGGAAAAGATGATATCAATTTATTCAGAGTAGAAGAAACACAAAAACAAGTAGTTCAAAGACTACTAAATAGAAATAAATCTACTAGAAAAGATAATAATAGAAAGAACTATCTTGAACAGAATTATTCATTACCACCAACCGTGTTATCAACACCGACCAATGCTGTTAGTATTACTGGCCCAGATATTGTTATAGGTGGTGGCTTACTTCCATCATAACCTATCTAAAATTATATATAATTAATGGCATCTAAATCTCAACAATATTTTAATAACATATCACTTACTAAGAAGAATACTATTTCTCTTGTAGTTAACGCATGCAAGCAAAAAGGTATTACTAATGCAATATTTCAAGCTGGGTTATGTGGTATAGTTTCTAAAGAATCTGATTTTGTTCCAAAGGGAGAAGGTTCATATGCTACAACTTCGGCTGCTAGAATTAGAACTATTTTTGGAAAAAGATTTAAATCTTATACAGATGCTCAAATAGATGTTATTAAGACAGACCAGAAACAATTTTTTAGTATTGTATATGGTGATAACTACGGTAATGGTGCTCCACCAACACAAGATGGATGGACATTCAGAGGTAGAGGATTTAATCAGTTAACCTTTAGAGGTAACTATCAAAATATAGGAAAAGGATTAAACTTAGACTTAAATGCCAAACCAGAGTTAATGGAAAATTTGGATACAGCAGCTAAAGCTCTTGTCCAATACTATATTAATAGTTTTAGTTCAATGAAAGCCACTTTATTTAGTCAATATGGTATTACTAAAGGTAATAGTTCTATTGATACTATGAATAGTATAAAAGATATAGCAGCAGCTGTAAGAATTTTATATCAATCAACTGCTGGTCCTGGTAAAACTGAAGGTGGTAAACCAGTGGCTCTTCATTATGAAGAAGGTATTTATACTGGTGGTGATGGAGATATAGTATTTCCTAAGGATACTTTAGGTGGGTTCACAAAGGCTAGAAATAGAGCTCCTCTTTTTTATAAGCTGATAACTGGTGGTAGTTTACCACCAAATCCAAATATACCACCAACTCCTGTTACTCCACCAACTACCACTGGTGTGCAAACTGCGACTGCTTCTTCTCCAGTTGATACTACAACTACACCATCTAATGAACCGGTAGCTCAAGAGAGTTCTAAGGGTGATGAAAATGAAGATAATCCTCAAAAAATTGATGAGGTAACTCCTGGTTTAAGTAACATTTTCCCTCCAACTATTAAAGTTGAACCTATTAAAATAAAACATAAAGGAGAGTCTAAGAAATTCTTAAAAGAATGGGCATCTGATATCGGTACAAGACCTTTTGTTTGGTATAATGCCTATCAAATTGATGATAGAGATATAGAATACTTTGCTCTTTATCATAGTGGCCTTTTACCAACACTAACTTTATCTTTTAAAGATAGTATGAACTTGATGAAAGATAAGGGTTTTCCTTTAGATGATACTAAAATAAAAATATTCTTATCATCTAGAACAAAAAATATTAGACATATTTTATTAGAATTTAAAATATCTAATTTTTCTGTAAACGGAGATGTATATACAATCAAAGGAGTTTTAAATGTTAATGGTTTGCATTTACGTAAGTTCAAATCATATAGTAAAAAAACTAGCTTTTTTGCTCTTCAAGATATTTGTAAGGAAGTTGGTCTAGGATTCAATTCAAATATAACCGATTCAAAAGATCAAATGACTTGGATAAATACAGGACAGAAAGTATATGATTTCATGGATGAAATTTTATCTTACTCATATATTTCTGATGAAGGGTTTTCATATGGTTACATTGACTTTTTCTATAACTTTAACTATGTAGATATTGAAAAAGAATTATCAAGAGATGCTTCAGAAGATAAGGGAGTTGATTCATCTGGATTTGGTAAAGATGTTACAGGTGATGATAAAAGAGTTCAAAGAATATCATTAAGTAATGATAGATCAGTTCAAGAGACTGATTCATATGTGAGTGAATATAAAATTTTAAATAATTCAACATCTGTTTCTTTAGAAAAGGGTTATTTGAATGTCTCAAAATATTATGATTCTTTTAAAAAGGAATATTTAATATTTGATATAGACTCTATAACATCAGAAGGTAGTAAATCAATTATTATGAAAGGATCTCCTCAGGACGAAAATTTTTATAAGGAAAATGTTAATACTACTTATGTTGGTAAATTAGATCCTGATAACGCACATGCGAATTATAATTATTCATATGTGCATAACTCACAAAATATAGATGACTTACAAAAGATAGGAATTAAATTAACATTACCAAGTCCAAATTATAATTTATATAGATTTCAAAAAGTTGTATTGCTACTTACAAATAAAGGATCTTCACCATCTGCTAAAATTAAAAATGAAAGAATATCAGGTGATTGGTTTATAACTGAGATAAAATTTATTTATAGTGGAGGATCCTATAATCAAGAGGTTTCTTTAATTAAGAGAGAGTTAGAAGTGTCAAAAGAAGAATTTGATGAAGAACAAATATTAGCTGAAGAAGCTGCGGACGGTGCTATTCCACCAAATAATCAAGTTGAGAAAACAACAAATCCAACTGATTTGACAAATACAGATGCTCCTCCTTTAGTTCAACCAGTAACTAGTACTGCATCTACTCCTCAACCTACTGTAGTTGCTCCAAAACCAACGGAGCCACTTAAAGCTGGAAAACTTTTAGTAAAAACTAAAAGTGGTTTAAAATATATCGCTAGTAGTGGACAAGGTGTCGCTGGACATAGATTGATAAAGATAGTTGATGATTTGGGTGCTTATCTTACTTCACAAGGATTTAAAACTAAGTTAGGAAATAATGGTATTTGTAGAGATTTAGCTGCTTCATTAAAAGGTGGAGGAGCAAGAGCTGCAGGATCATTACACGGATCAGGATTAGCTATTGATATATTATTTGGACCAGCATATAAGAGAGATTATTATGTTTATAACAAACAAGGTGTTAAACTTAACTGGTTAGGAATAGGAGATAACAAAAATCTAGCGGCGGATCCTCAATTAACCAAGGCTATATGGACATGGGTTAAGTCACAAGGTGATATAACTTGGGGTGCTGAATGGGGTGGTAGTGATCCAGCGAATGGTGTTGTCAAAGGACACGGTGTTGTTGAATATCATCACTTTGAGATTAAGAAGAGTCTTATACCTAACTATTGGTCTCCATTTAATAGTGAATTATCTAATTTAGGATTTAATGCTAAGGATTTAATTACAACTACAGAACTTGGTAAACTTTATACTAAACTAGATAGTACTGCATAAAATTAATATATAGAACACTATGGCAAAATTTCTAACAACCAAAGAAAGATTTGATAAGAATCTTACAACATCACCATTTGAAAGAGGTGGTCCTAAACCCATACCAACTAGAAATTTATATGCTCTTTTCAATGATGGTGGTCAAGATCTTTTCAGACATGGCTTATCAGAGGTTAGTCAAATACCATTAGACTTATTTAAGAATACTGTAGATTATTCACCATTTGGACCAGATACTGGTAATAGAGCGGCTAAGGAAGATCCCGTAATGTTTGGATTTGATTTGATAATCAGAACTCAAGAGTCTCCTCTTTTTTCATCAGTTATTCAAGAAAGTGTTCAGAGTTTTTTTGATAGTAATATTGTAACAAGTGATGAAATGGTATCAAGAAGGGTTGTTTGGGAAAGTTTTAAGAAAACATTTTTTCAATTTTTTAGATCTAATTTAGATACACAACCACTTGGTCAATCAGCAGATCCTGATAACCCAGTTAATTCTAGATTCTATTATTATCTAACTAAAGTAACTGGGTTAGATGGATTAGTAGAAGCAAATACTATGGAGACACCAAACTCATTTGTTGATTATGGTAAAGATATGATTAAGTTGGATTTCACAGAAGATGTTACTTTAAGAGTAGGTAGAATGGCTGCCCTTTACAAATCACTTTATTGGTCTAGAATGTCTGGAAAAACTATGATTCCGGAGAACCTATTAAGGTTTGATTGTGATATAATAGTTTCGGAAGTTAGAAACTTTGTGAAGTTGCAAAATGTTTTAGGAGATGATCCATTATCTGGTTTACAAACATTAAGAGATAATGTTAATAGATATGTTTATACTTTATATGATTGTCAACTATTCTTTGATAAGATGCCACACGGTGATGTTATTGATTTAGCGACTCAACCAGCTGCATATGAGGGATATAGTGTAGGATTTACATATAAACACTCAACTATGAGGGTAGATGCTTTTGATCCAATATCCGAAGCATATGGTAGTTTAAATAATGGTTCATATAATCCATTTACAGTAACCCCCTTTGATAGATTTTTAGAATATACTGTTCCTATTAGTTCAACTAATTCAACAATTGGTGAGGCGGTATCTGCCAGTGTACCACAAGCAATTGTTGATATTGTTAGGTATAATGATGTTCAAACCGTATCAAATGATCCAAACACTCAAAATAACTCAAATCAGAGTCAATCAAGTAATAAAAACTCTGATGGTATGGGAACTGACTCTAATGGTGCTCTTAAAGACAAAACATCCGCTAATGGTGCTGGTGAAGGAGACCCATCTGGTCCGCCAAATAAAGGAAATGATATAAATGCTGTTAAAACTTCTGGACAAGATAAACCCAATTTATCAAATAATCCAAGATTTTCATCATTGCAAAATGTTGGATCTGTTGAAGATATGAAAAAATCTTTTTTTGATTATGAAAAATCTCAAATGGAACTAGACAAAAACTCTACAGAAAAGAAGTCTATTAATATAGCAAGAATAAAATCAGCCAGTAGTGATAATATAATAGAAAATTCAGCTCTATTATATGAACCTGTTCCACCCGGAGAGACATTCAAAGAAAAAAATGCGTCCATGAGTAAGGAAGAAGAATCCAATCTTAAACTTATCTATGATAATTCAGTTACTACTGAGTTTAAGAAAAAGAATGATGAATTAAGTAAGAAAGAACTAGATTCTGAAAAATCCAGAGCACCAAAAGAATCATGGTTAAACTCTGATAGTGCTGGTGCTAGATTTGCAAAAAGAATTGTTAATACTGGAATTGCTGCTGTTAATCAAGTTATAGCAAAAAGAACAGCTCTTTTAACTAAGACTCTAAATACTATGGCTAGTAGTGCCGGGTATAATTCTATGTTACCACCTAAGAATATATATGACTCACAATTTAATGGTGAATTATATTTATCATCTAAATTGGTTAGAGATGCTTTTGAAAACTTTGTTGGTGAGTCAATTTCAAATTTATTTAATAAAGCCAAAAGACCTTTATAAAATTATTATAAGAGGAACTTTTTATTAATATATAATTTTATGATTCAAGTTGAAGCTAATAAAACTTATATTGGTGTAGTCGAAGATAATGATGATCCTAAAAAACTCGGAAGGGTTAAAGTTAGAGCATTGGATATATTTGATGAAATACCTACAGAGGATATACCCTGGGCTAATCCTTGGAAAGACTTGAATGGTAATGGATTTAATGTTCCTGAAAAGGGTAAAATAGTTACTATTGTTTTTGATCAAGGAAATATATACAAACCTGAATTTTTATATTCTGAACATTATAATATAAATTTAGAAAAGAAGTTACAAAATTTAGATGGTAAAGATTATACTTCAATGAAGTCTATTTTCTTTGATCATAAAACTCAATTTTTTGTTAATGATAAAGAGGGTGTTGTTTTAGATTATAAGATAACTCAAATAAATTTAAGAGATGGTGGTATTGATATGAATCTAAAAGATAATATGGGTACTATTAATATTGGTTCTGGTAATGCAAATCAACAAGCTATACTTGGTACTAACTTCTTAAATTGGTTTGATGAGTTTGTAGATAACTTATTAAATGGACCTTACTTAGGTAATCTATTAGCTCCGGTTGTTGCTAATTCATCATTTATAGATGTTCTTGCAAAGTATAAAGCTCTTAAAGATCCTAAATTTCTTTCTAAGAATGTTAATTTAAATGACAATGGTTATATAGATTCATCTATTATACCTACACAGGATAATAGAGTAACAGATGGTCAAGTTGGTGATACTTGGAAATCAACAATTCAGAAGAATGAGTTGGTTATGAAAGAACCTATTACTTTCACACCTAAGTCAGCCACTCCGATTGAAGGTACTTTAACTACTGCTGCTGGTGACACCAATGGTAATGTTAATCAACCCACCACCGAACCAGGTACTCCAGGTGGGCCACCTATAACTGCTGATAATATTCCACCTGCATCAAAAGAAGTAAATGCTGATGCTGAAACAATTTTGAAAGCTCTTAGGAAAAAAGGATATGTTGTTTATGATAAAGCATGGCAAATGAATATAATTGGAGTTAGATATCAATATCCTGGCCAAGGATATTCAAACCAATTCAAAGATAGAATTTATCTTGTTTATAAAAATGATGAAGGAGCATCAAAAGTTGTTTGGTTTCCTATCTCTACTATACCAGGTAAATATGGAAGTAAAGGAGATTCTCAGGTTGGTGGTAAGTACTCTATTCTACACAAAGATATACCTAAAATTAAAGAAAGAGGGGGATTAGGAATATTGAAACCGGCTCAGTATGTTGACTCTTGGCAAATTGGTGAGTATCATGGTGAAAAATGTTTAAGACCAGGTGTTCAAAAGTTTTATAGAGATGCTGCAAATGGTGATGATAAATTAACCTTTAGTAAGGAAGGTTCTGGATCAGCAGGTATGTTAATACATAAAGCATTTAATAGAGCTCAAGGTAAAAATACATATGGTGTTTATAATTGGTCAGAAGGATGTCAAGTTATACCAGATCCATCTCACTTAGATCAAATATTTGGACTATTAGATAAACATAAAGCTAAGTATGGTAATAAATTTACTTACACTTTAATAACATCTAAGGATGTAGAAGATGCTCAATCTAGTAAGTAATTATAGATTAATTTTAGTAATTTTATAAGGATACTGTCTTTTAATATAAAACTTCTCTCTTTCTTTAAAATGTCTGTACAAAATATTAGACATCTCACCTGATGAGAAAACATCAACTAAGTCAAATATATTAGCTTTCTTTTTATCATCATGTAAACGAAGAGCACGACCTATTGATTGTATAATAATTTGTTCTGACTTAAATGAATCAGCAAATATAACATTGAAGATGGCATTAATCGAGACACCTGTAGATAATGTCCCAAAACTCGCACATAATACTTTGGTTTTACCATCGGTTTTATCCATTTCTTTTTTAATAACTTCTCTTTTCTTACCAGATATCTCACCATCAATATAATAAAATTCCTTATCAGAGCATTCTTTCTGTAACTTATTAAAAATACTTTGACCATATTCAATTGTATGAAATAGTAGTAATGTATTTGAGTCACATTTATCTACTATCTTTTTAATGAAGTCTAATCTTCTTTCAGAGATATGAATATAATCTTTTTCTAAATCAAATGCGTCTTTACCATTTCCACTTTTCTTTATTATATTAATTCTTTCAGCAAATTCAGAGTCATTATGATTCATTATCACAACTTTAATATCCATTGGTGTGATGATACCCTTTTCTTTTAATTCATTTGCGGAAACCTCTGTAATCTTTGGACCTAATACAGATTGTATGGTTAGTATTTCACAAGTATCATCTTCCGGAAAAGTACCAGAGACTCCAAATCTTGAATAAGCATGTTTAAAAGTATTTTCTAGAATAGATGTTATTGTCTTACTTTTTGAACCATGTGCCTCATCACAAGCCACCGTGTGAAATTGCTGAAAAAATGTTTTAGGCCACTTTTCTAAAGATTGATAAGTGCCAATATAAAAGTTAGGATTTTCAGTACCTGAGAATTTTCTTGGTCTATCTGACATTATTTCTTCTACTCTTATTTCATCATCTATTTTTATTTTAGATATTCTTTTAATTTTCATTTATTAATTCTTTTTTTAAAATACAATCAACTTTATTTATTTGCCAATATCCTATTTTTATCAATTTTATATTCTCATTTTTTAAAATTTGATCTTTTAATTTATCTTTTGATAATTGTTTATTATATGACTTAACACCACCAAAAAATTCTATAGGTTCATAATGTTGTCTACCATTAAACTCTATATATGTATTGTAATCTGGTATATAAAAATCAAAAATAAATCCATGATTTTTATATTGTTGTTTATATTTTAGGTTGTTATTTTCTAAATAAATTCTAATTTGTTTCTCTCCCTTTGTCTCATTACAATATTTACAACCTTTGCTATAATTCAAATAATACCCCGCCTTTTGTTCAAATATACCATGTTTCTTACAAATCAATTTAATATTATTATTAACACCATTATATTCTAAAATACTATGATCTATTTCTGGATGTCTTTCTAAACATTTTTGTAAAAAATATTCTTTGGAATGTGAATTATTTTCATTTCTACATATTTTACAACCATTACCATTTAATAGATAACTAGGATACGTTTCAAAATCTCCATGTTTTGTACAAGTTATTATAACCTTTTTATTAAAAGAAATAAAAATACAATTATCATAACTTAAATTATTAAATTTTTTACTAATAGAATCTATAAAAAATGTTTGGTCATATTTTTTTCTTTTAGAACATTTTGGACAACCCTGTCCACTTAAATGTCTATCCTTTTTAATATTAAAATCACCATGTTCTTTACAAATAACTTTTAGAAATTGACCATTCATAAATCCATCTTCATATACTAATTCACTATGAATTTTAATTAGATAATTCTTCAGGTCAAACTCTGTCCATTTTTTACCCTTACAAGAAATACATCCTTGTCCTTGTAATAAAGATCGTATTTGTAATTCTTTTATTCCATGATTACATTTTATTTTTATTTTCGATCTAGTATCTATTACATCATCATCAAAAATAAAATCATATTTATCTCCGTGTATTTTATATAACTTATCTTTTATCTCACCAATAGAATATTTAATATTACATATTTTACATCCTTGTCCTATTATATGCTTAGATGGAGTTTGTAAAAATCCACCATGTATTTTACATATTATTATTGTTTTTTTGTGATAACCGACATACTCAAACTTTGAGTAGTCATAATTATTACTGTGCTTTTCTTTGAATTTTTCTAAAATCTCATTTTTCTCCAGTTTTCTCATATTTCGTCTAGCTCAGTTAAATCTTTTGCAAAAATTTCTCCTCTATTTTTTGTTATTATTTTATCATTTGGTTTTAATTTTAAAATAGTATTATCAACCAATTCTATCTCCAAATAATAATTATTATATATATTAGTAATATTGTTCTCTCCGTGGAAATTTTTTAATAAATCATCATAGAACTGAGTAACTAAAGTAATTGATGGAACTATGATAAGAAACTTAGCATCTGGATTCATATTCTTTAATGTATAAAACATTACTATAGATATGATTAGTGACTTACCACCAGATGTAGCAACCTCTGCCATACAGAATCTATTTTTAAGTATTTTAAATGCTGATTCTATTTGATGTTCATAGGGTGTAAAAGGAACCCATTGACCATCTTTAGTTTTAACTTTATGATCCTTAAAGAATTCATTACAGAAGTTTTTAACCTTTTCTAATGTTACATCTTTGTTTAGTGGAAAGTCTTCTTTATTTTCTAAAATAAAAGGAGCATCAATTTCTTTACATCCCCTCATAGCTTCTTTCCAAAGACCTATATTTACTCTACCATTTTTGAAATAGGTTTGTTGTCCATTCCAAACACCCATTTTAAATGCTGGCATATATCTATATCCTTTGACATGACGAGTTAACCAAAGACCAACTTGGTGGTATTCAATTCTAGTTGCTGACGTAACAACTATTTCTTCAGTTTCTTTATCATATCTAAATTTCATCTCATTGTTATATATAAAATAATACTAAGTGTTTAAATTTGTGGAATTTTTGAGGTTTTTTATAGAGGGAAGATAAAGAAATAGATATATAATAAAAAATAAACTAAATTATGAGTATATTATCATTCTTTAAAAATCTATTTGGAAAGAAAGAAGAAGCTATTACTATAGCCGAAAAGCCAGTTGTAACAGTTGAAAAAACTGAGGCTCCTAAAGTTGAGAAAGCTAAAGTTGAAGAACCAACTAAAGTAATTGAAAACAGATTAGCTGAAATAGCTGCTGAAAAGAAAGAAGAGAAAAAAGTTACTGCTAAAGATATTAAGTCTAAAGCAAAGACTGAACCTAAGACTGAAAAACCAGTTGCTAAGCCTGCTGCGAAGCAAGTTAAACCAGCTACAAAAACAGTTGCTAAACCTTCTGCTAAACCAGCTGTGAAAAAAGCTAAACCTTCTGAAAAGAAATAATTAGATTTTTTTGTAAAAAAATTAAACCCACTTTTTAGTGGGTTTTTTTATTAGTCTAAATCTCCGACTTGAACCGTTTCTTTATTGAAAATGAAAATTGAAACTTCCTTAATTGATTTAACCGCCTTCTCGGAAGATGATCCAGGTAAATCAGTTACATCTTTTATTTTCTTAGTTATATCTGTAGATGTTTTGATTAGATTCACATCTGTATTATCGGTATGTATTTGGATTTTATAATCAACATTCAACATTTTTAACTTTAAATGAATATCTTCTATATCTTCTATAAATTCTTCTAAATTTCTATAGTTCAAATTTTTGGCACCTATGTAAAGATAACCACCATCCCAATTTGGATAATCCTCAATATCATTTGTTTGGTCTAAAATAGGTTGAATACAATCCATAATATCATTATAAGATACTTTTATATCATACGCACTAAAGAATGATTCTTGTGATCCATCAGCAACAACATTTTGAAAATATTGAGAGTAGTCTTCAGAAATTGAATCTATTAGATTATCTAAAGCTCCTTTAGTTTTACTACTAAAAATTCCTTCACCCGGAGGTGGAACTTTTGATATAAGATTACTTTCAATGTGTTCTATCAAAGGTTTGAATATCTCATCCCAATCAACAGGATTGACTAATGGATGTTTTGTCCATGTTTCTTGTTTTGATTCTGTTATTAATTTAGAAAACTTTTTCATTTCTTATATATTATATATAAGAAGTGAAATACTTAAAAAAATACAAAATATTTGAATCTGCTGATGATAATGATAAATACCTATTGAATCTTAGCTCAGCTAATTCACAAATTAGTCCTGAAAGATGGATAGATTATCCTAATGTATCTGATGTGATTAAAAGAGGTGCTAGTTCATGGTCACTTTATCCTATGTTAAATAAACTAACAAGAATTCCAATTTCGGTTAGAAACTTATCTAATAATGAGATTGCTAATCAAATAAGAGTAAGAGGAATTGGACCTATGAGATTAGGACAAGAATATGATGAGGAAGTTTTTCTTTCCAAAGATTTATTTCCCAAATTTCATAAGGTATTTGGAAAGTTTAAGCGACTACCTATTGAAAAGAAAGTAGAGTTTATGGCAGAACTCCAATCAGAAGATTATGTATTTTGTCCTAATAGTGATATTATTAAAATAATTGATAAAAAAGATTTGGAATATGAATTAGATATGATATCTAGTAAGTTCCAATATTTTTTATTAGGAGAATAGGTGTCTTAAAGAAGAGAAATAGAAATATCAAAATGTTCTTTATCTAAGAATCTATACCAATTTATCCATTCTTTATATTTTCTACTTGGATTAGATGGTATATTCTTTATATACTTTGTTAATTTTTTCCACTCAGATGCTGATTTTATATTATTATCAATTGCTATTTTTTTACACTCATCATATGATATATAATTTATAATTTTCTTATCAAGAAAACTATTCCAACTTATCCATTCTTTATACCTTCTTTCTGGATGTGTCGGTAAATCTACTTCACTTGAGTATTTATACCATTCTGATGCTGATTTTATATTATTATCAATTGCTATTTTTTTACATTCATCATATGATATATTATATTTCAATCCATCACTCCATCCATCTTTTAGATATGTTAAGAATTCTTCTTCTCTAATATATCTTATTTCTCCATCTTTATTGACCCACTTTCTACCCATCAAAGTTTTTGATATTTTATTTTTTATATCAGACATTATATCATTCTTAGTAATATACTCCTTTATTTTTGACGTCTTATAGCTACCGTTTTCTTTTCTAGTCTTGACCATTTTTAAGGCAGATCTCTGAAAATGATTTAAGCCATTTTCATCAATATCATTTAGTCTCCTTTCAACAGATTTTTTATGATACCCACCATATGATTCATTAGTTCTATTATAAAAAAAATCATTATTTTCAACGTCATTTTTTATAAGATATTCTTTTTCTATTTTTCTTATCTCCAAATATTCAGAAACCAAATGATATGATAATATTTTCCTTTTAAAATCATTTGGTCTCTCTTTATACTCCTTTTTGATGTCTATACCACCAAATAGATAACCATCATTAATACTACCATAATGTGACCCAATATAAAATTTATTCAATTTAATATCTTCCCATTGATAGATAAAAGAGTTATACTCCTTCTCATCATCGTTTATATAATTTTCCATATTGTATATATAAAATATACATCAACCCCTTGGATATGTGATTTATTTTTTGGTCTTTTTACTATCTCTCTTTTGTATTATCTCATCAACCATTCCATATTTCTTAGCATCTTGGGCGGACATCCAATAGTCTCTATCACCATCCTTAAATACCTTATCGTAGTTTTGTCCGGTCTTCTCTGATATAATTTCATAAAGTTCTCTTTTTAGAGAGTTAATCTCTCTTGATTCAATTTCTATATCAGTTGCTTGAGCATAAGATCCAAATCCAGTCATCGGCTGGTGAATCATTGTTCTACTTCTTCTAAGAGCTCTTCTTTTACCTTTTGAACCAGAACATAATATAACTGCTGCCATTGACGCAGCTAGTCCCGTATTGACTGTAATGATATCTGGACTAACATAATCCATAACATCTAATAAACCTAATCCACTATAAACAGATCCACCAGGAGAATCAATATAGATTTTAATATCATCATCATTTTGTGTCTCAAGATACATTAACTGAGCTTTAATGATATTACATATATCTGAATCTATTTCAGTACATAGAAATATTATTCTATCATCCAGAAGCTTTGAGAATATATCTACAGACATTCCGTTACTTTCAATTAATTGAGTTGTGTTATTTCTTATATTTAGTTTTTTAAAGTAGTCATTAAGGTAAGTGGTGCTCACCATTTTATCATTTGCAAATTTTCTAAAATCGTTCATTCTTTGATTGTTTTTGTTTTTTATAAATAATAGGAGTAAAAGTTTAATATATAAAAGATATTAGTACTGTCGAATTTTAATATTTGATAATTAATATATACAAAAAAATAACTATTTATATGAAAACTACAATAGAAATGAACGGTTACGAAATCGTTATTGAAGAGACAGCTGGTATGTTATCAGTTACTGCTATGAAAGACGGTGAGACTGTTGAAGAATTTTCTCTTGAAACTGATGCTCAAGGAGCTGAAGAAACTGAAACCGAAGAAGGCGGAGAAGAAGTAAAATCATTCGGTGATTTTGGTGGTGAAGAAGAAGATTTTGGTGGTGAAGAAGGATCTGAAGACTTAGAAGATGAGTTACAAGACGAAGAAGAATCTCAAGACGAAGAAGAATCTCAAGACGAAGAAGAATCTCAAGACGAAGAAGAGGAAGAAAAAATGGAATCATTAAAGACTTTCGAATCTTTTTTAAATAAAAAGAAATAATTTTATATGATTAAAAGATTTAATCAATACATCTCAGAAAATAAAGATTCTGACTATTTACTTTATTATGCCTTTGATTGGGATGATAATATTCTTAATATGACTACTGTCATACACATGGATAAAAAAGTAGATGGTGAGTGGATACCAACTGATGTTTCTACGGCTGAGTTTGCGGAAGTCAGAGGAGACAAAGAAAATTGGAGAACACAAGAAGATGCTTTCTCTGATTTTAGAGATGATGGACCCAAAGGTATAAATGCTTTTTTAGATGATGTTAAAAAATCAATATCTATGAAAAGATTTGGACCAGCTTGGAATGATTTTATTGAATGTCTTTCAAATGGATCGGTATTTGCTATTATAACGGCAAGAGGACATGAATCAGAAGGAATGAGGTTAGGTATTGATTGGATAATTGATAATATTTTAACAGAGGATCAATTATATTCTATGTATAATAATCTTTTGAAATTTGCTTACTTATTTAAACAAGATATAACACAAGAAAGAATACTTAGAGGTCAACCATCAAAAAACGAATTGGTTAAAATGTATTTAGACACATGTGATTTTGTTGGTGTTTCTTCTCCTTCAAGAGGTGGATCTCCTTCAAATCCTGAAAAAGCTAAAGAAGAAGTTCTTTTAGAGTTCAATGATAAGATTAATAATTTTGCTGGATCATTAGGAATGAATGCTAAAATAGGTTTTTCAGATGATGATTTAAAAAATGTTAAACACATTGAAGACTTAGTTGATAACCTACACAATGAAAGGTTTCCTAATATTAAGGAGGTTGTTGTTAAGGGTACTAAGGATCCTTTAAATATAACTAAAAAAGTTAGAACATTTCCTTCAGATTTAAATACTGAATTAAATTCAACTAATACAGTTGTAGAAACTCAATCTAATTTTGGTGGAGGAGCAGGTGATCCAATGTCATCTTCAATTATGCCTTTTACTAATTTTAACACACTAGCAACAGGAGAACTTTCTAGTAACACTCTACAAGGAGGTTCTGAGAATAATCCTTTTAGAGATAGATTAAAAGCTCAAACAAGATTTTTAACAAAAACAACAAAAGAAATTTTTAAGAATCGTAAAAAAAAGATTAAATAAAAAGTCCTCTAAATAAGAGGACTTTTTTTATCTACAAATTCTACATCATTTACTAATATACTACGCAGTATACCATCATTCATTCTAACATAATAATCTCTTGGTGAATAATCCTCAAATGTTAAAGTTTGACCCACTAGGTCTTTATACCAAAATGTATCATAGCTACACTTTACTATTTTAATTTTTTTATCAAATGCTTGCATTTCTTCCATGATTTTTTTATATATACTTTTATGAGATATTTATCAGATTATTTAGACTATATTTTAGAGACTGTTAAAAGTAATACCTCTCAATTATATTATTCTGAAAAATTCAGAAGTTTACTTAAAAAAATAGAAAATAGATCAGAAGTTGCTAAATTACTTCTACAAGCTGAAAGATCCAATCAAGTTCTTACACAATATACATTAATAGACATAACTGATAAGAATGATACTATTTCATTTGTTCAGGTAAATAGAATATTGAGAAAATATCCTGAAATGGATATTGATAAAGAGTTATTTACAAAAGGTGCTTATATAAAAATGGATGGATCTGAGTTCTGGAATGAATCTAGAACTGAAATGAATGTTGGTAGATGGTCTAGAAGAACATTCTCAGAAGCTGGTAAATCTATTCCAGATTCAGACATTGAAAAATTTGTTAATTTATATAAAGCAACATTTGATAGTAAAGATGAAGATAATTCTAATTTACAATTATTATCTGGTGAAGATATTAGACACTGGTATTTAGAAGATAATTATGAAAATAGAAAAGGCCAGTTAGGTGCTTCTTGTATGAGATATAAAAGCTGTCAAAACTATTTAGATATCTATGTTAAAAATCCTAAAGTTTGTCAAATACTAATTCTAAAAGGTGACGATGATAAGATAACTGGAAGAGCTCTTATTTGGAAACTATATCATCATAAAGAAGGTAGACAATTTTGTAAAGAAGATTACTACATGGATAGAATTTATACAAATAATGATTCTGATAAAATATTATTTCAAGAGTGGGCTGATAAAAAAGGAATGAGATATTATGGTCAATCTAAAACAGATTGGATTATGTATGTTAAATTAGATAATAATGATTTTGAATATTATCCTTATATGGATACATTTATTTGTTATAATAATGAAAGTCTACTCCTATGTAATGATGAATCTCTTTGGCCGGAAGGTGGTTATATTAAAATTCAAGAAACTGACGGTGGTTATATATCAGATAATGTTGTTTGGTCAGAATGGTATAGTGAATATATATCAAAAAATAGTGCTGTTTATTGTGAAAATGTAAATGACTTTCTATATAGAGATGATGCTAAATACTTAGAATATAAAGATGAGTATGCTGCTCCAACCGATGATGTTGTTCAATCGCAATATCATAATGAATGGTTTTTCTCTGTAGATGTTATTTATTCAGAGATGTTAGGTGATTGGTTATATCCCAAAGATGAATCAGTTATTAGAGTCAGGATATCTACCGATGGTGTTGATTATTGTGTAAAAGATAGAAAAGATCTTTACATTGAAATAGATGGTAAGTATTATAGTAGAAAAAAGTATATAAAAGATCCATATACAAACGAGTATACTTTTTTATATGATGATGATAATCATGATAAACTTTATGATAAATTAGAAGAAGAACTAATTGATAAAGAAAAAAGAGGTTTAGACTACAGAATTATAGTAAGACCTATTGTTGTAGAACAAGTAAGAACAATTAATAGAGAAGGTAAATTCAATAAAGAAGATGTTATAAGAGAAATAGAATCTAATGATATGTTTAGAAAACAATTAAGAGGTGTTTATTGGGGATTGAGTAAAGATAATATACCGGTAGCTGAAGATATCATACCTGCTCTTTTTGCTTGGATGACGCAGAAAAATGGATTCAATCCTAACTATAATGTATCAGGTTTAGCTCTTAGTGGATTCAAAGATAATATAAAAACATTTTGCGTTAGCGGTGACAAAATAGATGAAGAATTACAAAAAAAATACCATATCTGGTTTGGAACAGATACAAGAATAATTAAAATCATATCAAAAATATGTAATACATTTGATTATGAATTATTTGGTACTGATGTTTATAAGAGATATTTATTTCTTACTTTTTAACACATCATTGATTTTAATATCTCTTTCAATTACCTTCTGATTCATATAATACCATCTACTGAAGTCGTGAAAGTAGTAAATGAATTCTTTTATAGAACCATCTTCATTAGTTTCTGCTTGACAGGTCTGACCCATCATAAATTGATTAAAACTTTCTTTCCATTCATTTGGAATATCAGAATCTCTAACATCTCTTTTACTTTCGTGCACTTCTTTTAAATTCATAATACAAATATACTAAATAATTTCCGAAATTAGTATTTTAAATATTTTATTTTTCTTTTTATATGGTATTCTTAATAATTTAATATTATTTTCCGAACACCATTTGCTTTTTATATCATCATTTTTTTTGATTCTTTTTAATGTTGATTCACCACCAAATATTTTAGATGATCTATAATGTAATTCTCCATCATATTCTATACATATTTTATAATCAGGTAAATAAAAATCAAATGGTAACTCTTTGATGTTTTTACAAGTTTCAAATTTCTTTTCTCTTATATAATTGATTGAATTTTGATCTAAAAATTCTTTTATTTTTTTTTCACCAAAGGATTTTCTATTAGTCTCACATCCTAAAAAATCTAAATATCCAATCCAATTATTTCTATAAACATAGTCTGGTCTTTTTGGCAAAAACTCTATATTATTATTCTCTATGTAATTTATATACTCGGATTGTTGTGTGAATTTTATATCACTTATAAATTTTTTAGCCTCTTCATATGTTAAAAATAAATTACACTTGTGTATAGGTGGTGTTTTTTCAATAGATAGGAACTTCTGCCAACCTTCCCATTTATTTTGTTTTTTATATACATGGTCTGGTCTATTTGGAATTTTTTTATCAAGGTTATTCTTAGCAAATTCGTAAAATTCCTTTCTATTATTAAAATTTAATTTTTTAACAAAAATCTTACAGTATTCATAATCATAATACACTCTATTATTAAATGATTCATTATCAGATCCTAACCAGTCTGATAATGAAACCCATTCTTTAGAATATGTTTTATTTGGATTGGATGGTATATTATAAATATCAGACTTACCCTTTATCCAATTATACCAGTCGATTGTATTTCTTAACCTCTGTTCTCTTACAATTATTCTAGCATCATTAAATGATAAATACATAAACATTATATCTATTTTATAATATATATTAAAATTGATTGCCCTTATTGTTAGAAAAAACACAAATGGATAAGAATTACATAAATGACATATTTCAAAAAATCCTTAATAAGGAGTTTACTTCCAATCATAGAAGGAAGATAGTTTCTTACTCGGATCGTTTAAATATATGCTGTCCGTATTGTGGTGATGGGAAATCTGAACACAAAAAGAGAGGTAACTTTTACTATAACCGTTTAATCTTTATTTGTTTCAACTGTGATAAGAAAACTACATTTGATAGAATGTGTAAGGATTTCAATGAACAATTAGATCCTGATAAAAAATTAGAAATGATTGAACACTTAAATAGTGTTATGACTTATTCTGATTATGAAGGTGATTTTGTTGATGCTAAGTTTGAAAATTTAATTGATTTAACAGAACTTGAAAGGGTTTTTAGTGCTGATTTAACACCTATATCTGATTTCAAACCTATTCAAGTTAATGGTGGAGTTTATAAGTATTTAGTTGGTAGAGGAATACCACCTGAATATCATACAAATATTTATCAAGCTAAGTATTGGAAAAATGAAGATGAATCTGAATGGATTATAGTTTCATTAAACAGAAGAGGTAATAAAGTTTTAGGAATGCAAACACGTAATCTAAAAGAAGGTAAGCGCCGTAGTTTCAAAATTTATAACTATGAGAATCTACTTGAATGGGTAAGTCTTGGTAAAGACTTACCAGAACAAGATATTACTGAATTGGTTATTTATAATAAATTATCTTACTACTTTAACATTTTAAATGTTGATTTAGGAGAAAAAATAACTGTATTTGAAGGATATTTAGATTCTTTATTCTTTCCTAATTCAATTGGATTGGTTGGTGTGAATACTGATTATAGATTCTTAGAAGATAATAATTTAGATATTCAATACTTCTTTGATAATGATGAAGCTGGTTATAAAAAGTCTGAAGAAAAGGTAAAGGAGGGATTCTCTGTATTTTTGTGGAAAAAGTTATTTGAAGATATAGTTGATAAAAAGAATGTAGAAGATCCTTTTAGATTATTACATAGAATAAGTAAAGTAAAAGATATTAATAAGCTAGCTGAATTAGTACCGGATCCCTATAAGAAATTGAATCTGGAAGACTTTTTTAGTAAAGATGTATTAGACATCAAATGGATTCCAAAGTTCAGGAGAAAGAAAAGAGATGTAGAAGTTGCTGATTATAATAAAAAGTTTGATTCTATAAAAAATCTTTAATTTATATTAATATATAGATTATGATAATTTTACCAGATACAGGTTGGACAAATATAGATGGTCGTTGGTTATACCGAGAAGGATCAAATGGTAGAATCTACTATAAATTAAAAGGTGCTAATAGAATTTATTCTGAAAAGGAATATAAAAACCTAACCTCAGTAACTACTTCAGATACATTTAGAGATAAGTATAAACATCTTACTTGGAGATAATTAAATAAACAATTTATTTATATTTTTATATTTCTTATTTTTCATTGAAATATAAGTTTTGAATTCTATATTACCTCTTTCATTATTACAATCCTTACAACAAACTATTAAGTTAACTTGACAGTTATTACCACCATCAGATATTGGAACTATATGGTCTGCTGTAGCATTTCTATCATTTAGTTTAGTTTCACAGTAAAGACATTTCGCGTCTTTGTGTTGTTCTATAAATTCTTTAGCGTATCCGCTAGTTCTTCTTTTAACATTTTTACCATTGTATTTAAGTCCAATAACTACAAAATCTTCCATCATTTTGTATTTCTTTCTATAAATCTCACATGATTTATAATTTTTATTTAGTGTTACTGTTCCTCTGATAATCAATTTCCACCTGGAGTAAAAGTCTTTATCTACTGATAAGAAGTGTGGATGTTCTGATGTATATAGAAATTTTAGTATTCTTATTAATCTCATAATTTTTTCAATAAGTTATATATTGAAAAATGTTACTTTCCTAAAATTATATATATCTTATAAAAAATAATAATATTACTATGAATTTACCTAAAATTGGAGACATTAAAAAATGGTCATTTGGTGAAATGACTTCTAATCCTGATGGAAAAACATCAGTAACATCTACATCTGGATTTATGATTGTAACTATTGGTAGCCTATCTTTTTTACTTGGAGTAATTGACAGAATGTTTATTGATAAAAGTATGGATGTAATTAATCAAGCTGTTGCTTTTACAATGATTGGTGCCGCCCTAATTGGTTATAAGAATTTTACAGGAAGTAAAGTTAGTGTAGCTAAACATAATGCAGAAGCTGGAAATACAACAACTACTGATGAACCAACTGATAAGTAATTTACTTAAATTAAAAAACCCACTCAATTGAGTGGGTTTTTTTTATTTCTTTTTATTCTTAAAACTTTCAAATTTTCTTGTTGATTTGTAACTCTTAGATTCTTTTTGCATTGTCATCTCTAAGTCCTCAACTGCCTGTTGGTCAGACACTTCTCGCTCGTCTGAAATTTCTTCTGTAGATTCACTTGCTAATAAATAGTCAGCAACTTCTTGAGCGGTTTTAAACTTCTTTTTATCAACATGAAATATACCTTCACCTGTCTCGTCATTAAATGTCTCAGATGGAAATAGTATTGTTTTTTCTTCGCCATTTTCAGCTTTGTAAATAACTGAATTATTTGACACTGTTGATCCTGGTAATAATTCTGATAAAGTATTTAAATTGTCAGAATAAACATCACCTCCTTCTACCTCCTTAGGTTCAAGTTCTGCTTTAGCAGGTGCTGGAACTGGAGAAGTTCTATCTTTTCTGATAGGAGTTGGAGGCTCAGGCATTGTACCTGGTTTTTCAATTGTACCTGGAGATACTTCAGTAGTTCCTGGTCTAGGCTCAGCCATTACAAACTCTTCATTTACTTTACCTTCAACAAAAGCGTTATATTTTTTAATCATGATATTAAATTATTTTTTTATTATAGATTATATATATTAAAATTTAAATATTAGTTTTTTTCTTCTAATTCACCAACAACATAGTCAATGAAATTATCAAGTTCATATTCCAACCCATTACAGAATTCAAATATATCATAATCATCTCTCTCAAAATCAGGTGAGTTTTGTCCACTTTTATAGACTATTATTTTACCATCTAATCTACCTTCAATTCTTTTACCATTTGGTAGTTCTAAATCCGGAACATAAATAGTTCCTATATAATGTATTTCATCATCAAATACTTCAGTTTCCCTGTGTTCAAACTTGAAGTAACCGCTATCATCTTCAAATACTGTTTCTTGTTCTTTCTTTGCTATTTTATCATGAAAATCTTCTTCTTCACCAGAAGAATGAGAATCTAAAAAATCCTTTTCAGCTTGAGTTAGTGATACAATACCATACTTAGATATTTTATCTAAAATATCATCAGTTCTTTCTTTGGAAGTATATCCCTCATATCTCATTAGATGTTTCATAATCATTATGATATATATTTATTCCTAATCATCTATTTTTTTATTTTCTATCTTAATTGCTCCTTTGTCTATTCCACTAACTGGAATCCAAGGTTGAATATCTAATCGGTTTATTTCTAACTTCTTTCTTATTGTCTCGTAAACATCTTTAATCAACATACCCTCTGTTTGATAAACACATATATAATTATTATTTATATTATCCCATTCAAATTCCTCATATACAACACCATCAATCACTGATGATATTTTTCTTTGTCTATTATATGATTTAATTTCATTTATCCAATTCTCTATGAAACAGTAAATAAAACCATTAGATCCATCTTTTGGATGATTTAAAAGTTTATCAATATCCATTCCGTCATAGAAACCAACCTCTATATTATCTATAATTGTTTCATCAATCAATATCATCTAATATATCATCAATTTTTCTATCCCTTATCTCGGATTTATGTAGTTTTATAACTCTTTCTCTAAAAAGTTCATCTATTTCAAACTTTGTTTTAAATGTTTGAAAATAAGAATGACTTATTTTCAAAAGAGCAAACTTATTTCTACTAATTCTTCCTTCATTTACTTGACTATCTAAATAAGTAATAAATTCTGGATATAATTCATCATTTTTCATAATTTATATATCCTTATTTTATATATACATCATGATTAAAAAGTATTCAAATTTTATAAATGAGGCTTACCAAGATAAGTACAAAGCTTCATATAAGCCAGTTAAGTTATTTATGGCGGGTAAACCTATCTTATTCACTGAAGAAAAAGCAGAGAAAAAAGAACTAGCTATTAAAAGAATATTAAGAGATATTTATGGTAGTTTCAGTGGTAATGAAATTCTAATCCGTAACGGAAGAGAAGTTAGAGCTGAATTATTAACAAAAGCTCAAAAGAACATTGCTATACTTTGGGAAATGATTAAGATAGCTAATGAAATTGATAACGGGCGATCTACATTTTCAACACCAGATAGTATGATTGATTGGATTGAGACTAATAAGTTAAAACTATTTGAACCAGGTGGGAAATGGTTTGAGAGAATCTATAAAACTTTAGAAGGAGCATCTGATAAAGGTCAATCACAAGAAGAAATAGCAAATACATTTTTCTCTAAGTTCGCAACTCAAATACTTAAAACAGATATATCAATTGATAAACCATCTTCTCATAAAGTTGATATCGCTGGTATTGATGGTACTTTTAACTATAAAGGAAATACATACACTATACAAACAAAAACACTTTCTTCTATTAATAAAGAAGGTGAATTTTATAAAGTTTATATAAGCGGTTATTTTACAGAAATCAAAACACACTACTTAGTTTTAATATCAGATGTGAATAAAAAACTAGGTAATTGGATTTTCAAAGGAAAAGATATCAAAACTCAATTAGATGAAAATGGAGTTAATTATTATTTAATACCGGATAAAAACTTTGTTTATAAAGAAGATTAAAAAGCTCCTTTTCCACCCATACCTGAGAAAATATCCATCACCACCGACAACCTTTTAGTAATCTCAGGCATTCCTAATGGTTCAATAATTGAATTGATAGGAGATAAGATAGACTTAGAGAACTGTTCATCATAATCAATAGGTGGAGCAAACTCAACCGGAAAAGAACCACGAGTATAAGCAAACATATCAGTTATAGATTTATCTTTACAACAATAATATTTAATCTTATTACCTGATTTTATAAACTCATATTTCTGTTGATATTCTTTACTCTTTAGTAAAAGATAGTTATGATGAGCTGCTGACTTAACCGCAAAGTGAGCACCACTTATAAAGTTTAAAGGCAATGACTTATCATTAAGAACTTTTATTTCATAGTTAGAAACAGAAGATTGCATACAAATATCATCTATATCCGCCAATTCAAATTCTTTTCTTAGTCCTTTAACTAGTTTTAGTAAATCTTTAATATTAAAAGTATCAGGATGTGTGAATAAATATTTAACAATACCAACAATTTTATCTCTAGCAAAAGCTGGAGTAGATGACCTAACAAGTTCTACACCTTTAGGATAGATATAACTTAATCTATCATAAGGAATACCATCTTCAAATAAGATATGTTGAATGTATTTCTTTTTAGCAATATTGATAATAGATTCTGATATTCTTTCTAACTCAAAGTCTTCTTTGTTCTCTACACCAAAAGATCCAGCATAATCTTCTAAACACTTTTTAAAATAACCACCATATCTATAATGGTCTAATCCTTGTATGAAATCTATTTCATTAGACCAATTCCATTTTATCTCATTCTTTACAGAACCAGATTTAATCATCTTTACTAAATCTCTATCTTTAACAAAGTTACCACATATTAAAACTAACTCATGTTCTGCGTTTAATAGTTCACTAAACTCTTTAATATTATGCGCAGTTCCTACACAATTAGTATTGTTGAATTTTGGAAGTTCTTTAGAAAGGATGATGAACTTTTTATCTACTGAATTAAGATAATCATCATTGAATATAAGATTGGTCCAGTCACAATGATCTACTGCTGGTTTGAATGAAACAAATAATGAATCTGTATCAGCATAAATAGAAACATGTTCATCTTTTGAAATAGGTGTTATGTTTTTAATACCCATTTTATAGTGAAGTTCATGGTCATTTTGCCATTGATTATACCAATAGTCTTCATTAACCTTATCCATTGTTTTGGTAAGGTCACGGCCTTGTGCTGTGATTGTACCTGCTACGTGATTATTATATAATATGAAGTAGCTTGTTGCAAATGCTCCTTAATCTTCCCCCCTATTCTTTTCAAAATAGGGGGTAAAAAATAAGAACCATTAAGTACCAACTTCAAGGCTAATTGGAGGGCATTAAAATAGTCTACCTCTTTTTTTAACTCTGTCGCTTGTTTCCTTAATGACTCTATCTTTTTAATTTTTTCTTCTTTAGTCATACATTTTATATAAAATAAAAAAAGAAAGTTTTGAAATTAAAATCTACTTCTTCTTTGGCTTAATCATCATATGCCATTTACTTCCTTCTAATTTAGGAAGACTTTCAGCAACACCAAGTTCTTCAACTAATGTAAAAAATTTAAGCATAACTATTTGACCTCTTTCTGGAGAAGCCTTTTGTCTACCTTTTAATTGTAAAACAACTTTAACCTTATTACCATCTTCTAAAAACTCTTTACTTTTTCTGGATTTGGTACCCAGGTCATTGTCAGATATTTCAGGACTTAATTGAATTTCTTTAGTAACAGACTTTACTGAATTCTTTTTCTTTTCTTTTTCGGATTTTTCTAAGTTATAAAGGAATTTATTATACTGTTCTATTTTAACAATAGGTATTGTTTGATTTTCATTTATTAAAATAATATCTTTATTTTGTGATTTGGCTAATTGAAATGCATCATATGAACTCATCAGTATTGGTTCATCATCACCTATAACTCTAACTTGAGGAAAGCGAACTTCTCCGTTTATTTTATGTTTTCTTTTTTCTTTCAAAATCATGATTTGTATAATATCTATTAAAAAAAGTTTAATGATTTAAAATAAAAACCCCTCTAATTAGAGGTGTTTAATGTATCTGGTTTTAACTCAATAGTATCTGGATTTATTTTAATTTTCAAACTATCAAAAACATGTGTTGTGTCTTTTTTAATCCATTTTGGTTTTGGTGGAAGAACAACTTCTATAGGTTTAGTTAATTCCTTAAGAGAATCTATCTTTTTAGTCAATCTAGATATAGTAGTATCTTTATTATTAATTGAGATTTGTATAAATGATTTATCTACTTTAATAGAGTCTATATCCTCATATAATCCTTTAATCCAATAAAGTGAGCACATTAAAAATAAAAATAAACAAGCTACTCTTCTTCTAGCTCTATTTAAATCAACTCTTTCTTTTCTATTCATTTTCTAATATTTTTTCAATTTTTTTATCTCTGTTTTCTATTTTTAGATATTCTATAAAGTCTTCTAAGTATAATGTTTTATCACCTTCATATCCATCACCTCTTTTATATCTAAAGTCTGAATTTTTTAATTCTTGATATTTATCTTTTAGATAGTCAATTAATTTATCTTCTCTATTTTTAAAAAATATCTCAACTGTTTTATTGGGGCTCAACCTGCCGCTGAATCCTCGAAATTCTAAATCATTAAATCTCTCATCAAGATACATGATACATGATCTGTGATCATATATTAATCTTATTCTTCTTACTTCTTTGATATTGTGGTTGGAATCATCATATAATAATTGAGCATTGTGTTCTACTAATAAAAATTTATTTTTGTAAAAAGCGTCTTCTGAATTCATTATACAAATATAAGGAAAAATTATTCATCTTCTGAGAAATCTTGTTCGAACGAAAGCATCAAATTTGATATATCATCTTTGATTAACATAAATGTTTCAAATATATTAAATTCTATATTCTCCATTTCATCACTAATACAAGAAAGGAATTTCTTGTTTAACATTAGATTTGCATTTCTATCTACATCAATTGAATCTATTTCTAATTCCCAGGCAGCATTTTCTGATAGAAGTACTTTACCATCTATAATATTGATATTGATAATTCTTTCACCATTAATATTAGATAATTTCTTAACATCTGAAAAATCTGACTTACTAATTGAGAAGTTCCACTTTCTACCTTTTAAATCTAATCTTTGTTTAAGAGCTACTTTGTTAATATCTCTCATTTCAAAATGCTCAGCTGCCATCCAATTTACTTTTAACTTACCACCAACAACTTGTAAGGATCTACCATTCATAATATTTTCATCATCTGGTGATTCTTTATAAGAAATCTCCATAGTAACTTTATCAGAGTCTTTAATGAAGTTAAGATTTTTCACAAACTTTTTAGCATTAGCGATAATAATATCAATTGAGTATTCTAAATCATCAGTATAGTCAAAGTAATCTCTTGTGTTTATTAGATAGTTTTTGAATGCTAGCATCACATTACCACCCATCATAGAGTACATTAAGATATTATCATTATCAATTTTTAATTTGATAGTATCTTCTATCTTGGTTAGATCATCTAGCTTAGAGATGAAGTCTGTGAATTTTTCAGATTTAATTTTGAACTTAACTTTATTTGCCATTTTTGGTATAGTTTTTACTACATGATATATTGAAAAAAATAGATTTTGTTTATTTAATATATAAACCTATGATAAAAAAGTGGGATCAATTTATAAGAGAGTTTGTTGAGAATGATAGCATCATAGATGTTAAAATGCAAGAATTAAAAGACCTTGTTGAAGGTATTTCATCTGGTCAGAATTTTATCTATGAGTGGGAAAATAAAAATGACCATCAGTTACTAGTTAACTTTTCAACAGGTGAGTTATCAATTAGATATGAGTTTGACATAGATGATTTAATACTAACAAAAGTAGTTGGTGAAACTATAGATTTTACAGAAGATGTTGAATCAATTGATGAAGGGTTAGATATGATTGAAAAAGATATTCAAATGATATTAGGTGTTTCTGAATCAAGTGAGTATAGTTCTTCTATAAAAGAATCAGAGGCTGAAGATGTCATTAAAAGAATTGTAAGTTTTTCTAAAATTGGTGTTATGGATAACACGGCAGATACCGATGGTATTATAGAAGATATGGAGAAAGATCTTTCCATGTTTGATAAAGAAACAATAGATTTAGTAATTGATACTATTTTATTTGGAGAAGATGATAAGTCTTGGAAAGAATGGGTAATTAAAGAGGTTATAAGAGTTGGTGATAAAATTATGAGTAAATATGGAACTGAGCCAATGCAAGTTTTAAATGCTTATGATACGGCGTTCAATTATTTAAGGAGAAATTTTAATTGGAAAGAAGATGAAGAGATTGTAGAAGAACGAGTTAAGTCACAGAGATATAAGGGTCGTAAAATACCTGGTAAGTATCTAACTAAAAATCCAGGTAAAATGAAAAAAGAAATTGATAGATTTGTTGGCAAGAAAGAATACAAAAAAGATTGGGATGCTGATTACACATCTGGTAAAGGTGGTGAAGGGAAAAGAGTTAAAACTAAAAAGTCCGCAGCAACTAAAGCCTACCAAAGAATGTTTGGAAAAAAAGATTAATATATTATGAAACACTTATTGAATTTTACAGATTTAACTGAAGATTTTTCAGTTTATCTTGAAAGCGAAGATTATGAATTAACAAATGATTTCACAAATGAAATGGTTGATGATTTAGATGAAACCGATGAGTTATATGAAAATAAAAAATCAGGAGTTACTGCTTCTCTTCGTAAAAAATCAAAGGCATCTGGAATTCCTATGGGGATTTTAAGAAAAGTTTTTGCTAAAGGAATGCAAGCTTGGAACGCTGGTCATAGACCTGGTGTGGCTCAACATCAATGGGCCTTTGGAAGAGTAAATTCATTTATTACTGGCGCTGGTGGTGCTAGAAAAGCAGATGCTAACCTATGGACTAAAGCGAAGGCTGCTAAGGCAAGAAAAAAGAAAAAGTAGTGATGAAATACTTAAAGTTATATGAACAATTTATATTAATTACAGAAGCTAAATATAAGGAGGTATCTGTTTTGTTATCAAAAGATAAACGTGGTGTAAGTGAACCTGGTGCAAAATCTTTTGATATATTTTTTAATGACGAGGAAGGTATCAGTGTTATGAAAAAAATGAAAGATCATAAAATGGGTGAACCTGGTTCTATGCAATCATTCTGGTACAAAGGATTAGAGACTAACCGCGATAATCAATACACTAAGTATGAATGGACTGCTGATACAACTGCTTGGGAAGTTTGGAAGAATATGAACTATATTATATTGACTCCTAAAAATCAAATACATTGGTATCATGGGAAAAAACCAGGTGGTCAAAAATACGAACCAAATCAAGAAACAGGATTTGAAGGTTCAAAAGGTGAAAATCTACCGACATTAGACATTGAGCATTTTGGTTATAAAGTTTATAGAGCTTTATTAGATGATCCAAATGTTGGATATATAGTAAGTGAGAGCGGGTCTAGTCCAGAAGTTAAAAAAAGTGTATATCAACATTTATTCAAAGAAAGTGATTATATTTGGATAAAAACAGGAGACCCAAAGATATTAAGCTCAGAACCTTTGAATTATGATATGGTTGTAGTAATGAATCCTAAATACTGTAACCCAAAAGAAGTTGAAGAAAAATTTAAAAATATTGAGGTTCCTGTGAATGATAAACCTACTCAGCCAAACTTAAATGCTAATTTTACCTATTCAGATAATTTTAAAAAATAAAAAAACCCTCTGATTAATCAGAGGGTTTTTAGTTTTAATTCATTTCAGTCTATCAAAATACTCCACAAACAAATCATGGTCTACTGATACAGAAATTCTTGATAAGTTTTTTAAATGTTCTTCAGTATTTTTGAATGTGAATTTATTTAGGGGAACACTTGAAATTTTAACTGAAAGTAATTCATCAAAAGTTTTATTGATAATAGCAAATGGACCGGTTGGAATATCCGTATATTCATCAAATAACAAACCATTCTCTGATAAATATTGAATGTTCTTTGTAACATGTTCTTTTGTTTTCATTCTGTAATTATCAAATGCCGTTTGACCTTGATTAGAAGTAAGTAACTGATTGATAATTTCTTGAGGAATTGTTGAGATAGAGTTATACTTATATAAAGAACGAATCTTCATAGTATCATATAATTCTTTATTCTTAGTAGCGATATAACCAACTCTTAATCCCGATAAACCAACTGATTTAGAAAATGAAGAAATAACAATAACATTATCTGAATAAAGTTCATAGATTTTATCAGACATTTCATTGAATAAGTAATAGTATGGTAAGTCTAGAATAAGAGTTTGATTTCTTTCTTTACAAACATCAGCAAATGCTTTTAAGTCTTCAAATTTAGGAGCATAACCTGTTGGATTTGAAGGGTAACATAACATTACAACACCTTCACCAACTGCAGCATTTCTAATATCAAAGTCATTAAATGTTTTGATGTCTTTACCGTGAATAGTAAGAATCTTATTCCAAGAACCCCAATGATATTTAGGAACCCAGAATGTTTTATCTGATAGTGAGTTGATAACTACGTCTAATGTAGCCATTCCACCAGGAACAGTCATTACATAATGGTCTTTAAGATGAAATTTATCTTTTATAGTTTCAATAAGGTTGGCATCACCATCATTGCCACCATATTGTTGGATTTTCTTTTGATTGAAATCAATTTTTTGAGAAAACGAGTTCAAGTCTATTGTTGTGACATCCATAACTCCACGATGAAGTTTAAGATATTTGTCACCGGTTTCTTTTTCTAATTTTGCTGCTAATTCTCCAATCTCAACGATGGATGAATAAGTTACTGGAGAGGTGTTTACTTTCATATATTTTTAGTTATTTTAATATTTTGTTTATTTTTTCTTCTCTTACTTCTTGTTTAAGTGAAGGTATGTGATTTATAAACTTATCAATCACTTCTTTTCTAATTCTCTTATCCCATTCATGGTTATCCTCATTTTTAAATCCTCTAGAAATTTCGGACGCACAAAAGTGTGTATACTCATGTTTCATATGAATATCTGATATTTCTTCTCCCCAATCTATTAATGTTTGATTAAACTCTGACCAATGGTCTATTATATCTAATTGCTGTTCTCTCTTTCTACTATTTAAATACATTTTAAAAAATAGATAGATGATTATTACTACTGGTAATATACTTATAAATATAAGAGATAGATTCATATACAAATATACGGATAAATTATAATATTTCTTTTACTTTTTCATTGATGATTTTTTCAATTTCCTTTAACTTCTTTCTTGAAGTCTTAACATCTAATTGGATCCTCCAGTTTTTAATTATTTCTTCATCATTATCAGATACTTCTTCAACTTTAATTTCAATATCTTTCTTTTCTTCTATTATATCAAAAAGAATATCACCATTATCATTAGCTGATTTCATACCTTCAACATCTGATACCATTCTACCATAAAGTGATTCAATAATGTAATCACCATTATCATCCGCCTCAAATACTTTACCTTTACTAAATATTAGTATTTTATTTTTTATACCGGCAAATTCAGGTTCTATATTCCAATCTTTTTTAAGAATAAATTTTGGTAATTTCATTTATGATATTTAATTTTTTATATATATGTAATCAAAATTATTTAGTTATATGATTAAGAAATACAATAGTTTTTTGTTAGAGAGTTTCAAGAGTAATTTATTATTACTTTTAGAAGCTGAAATTTATGGGTCATCCGATTTCATGTTTAAGTTACAAAACCTTTCAAAAGAAAAAGGTAAAGTAGGTGAAATATCACAAGCTATTATTGATATTATTGATGATCAGAATTATTTTGATGATTCTGATGTTAAACAAAACTATTTTGATCTAACTGATTCAAATGATAAGTTATCATTTATAATGAATACTAAGGTTCCTGAAGATTGGGATCCGGATGATGATGCTTCCCTACCATATACAATGAAAGGTAGAAACGAGGTTAAAATTGGAAAGATAATTAAATATCTTGTTGATTTAATCAATGATGATAGTGGTGATCTTGATGATGTTAAAGATAAAGATATAGAAAACTTTGTTAATGCTTTCAAAGCATCTAAAATAGATACTTCTATGTCATTCAAATTAGTTAAAGGATCTGATATTGCAAAATATTATAATGAGAAAAAATACTTTAGTAGATCTGGTAGTTTAGGTGGATCTTGTATGTCGGATGAGAGTAAGAAAACATTTGATATTTATACAGAAAATGAATCAAAGGTTCAATTGCTTATTTATGTAGATAAAGATGATATGATACACGGAAGAGCTATTGTTTGGAAATTAAAAAGTTCTCCTTGTGAGGCTAAGTATTTCATGGACAGAGTTTATGTTAATCGTGATTCTGATGAATTAAGATTTAAGAAATTCGCTGAAGATAATGGGTTCCTATATAAAAAGAAAATGAACTCATATATTGAAAACAATGTTTTATTTGTATATAAGGGCAAAGATGTCTTTGGTGAGGTAACTGTTAAATTAGATGGTGACTTTAAACATTATCCATTTATTGATACTATGTGTTTCTTAGATGAAAAGAAAAAACTACTTTCTAACCTACCAAGTGAGGGTGATTATATGTTACATTCTGTAACAGGTGAATGTGATCCTTGTGATCGTTGCAACGGTAAATTATACATGAATTTAGTTTATCCTGGTTCATATGGTAAAGATGAACTTTGTGATGATTGTTGCCAAGGACATGAAGAACTTAAAAAGCTTGGAATAGAAGTTAAGCATTACTTACCTAAGTAATTCAATAACTCAATCATATTCTTAATTGAATAAGATAAACTTTCTAAATTTCTCACAGTATCTCTTAGGAATTCAATATAAGATTCTATTAGTTCCAATGATCTATCATTTTCTGCTAAGTGACCGTCAATAAGAATTCCTTTTTCACCCAAGTTTGTTTTGATTCCAAATCCAGTAGCATAAAATACAAACTTATCTTGTCTTAATTTCTTAATCTTAGTAGTCTCCTTACTTCTTTTATTTAAGAAGAAATTAATCTGTTCATTAATCTGTTGTCTATGTGTTAGAGCTAAAGACTGAGCTTCTAATATGTGTTTAGAATTTGAAGGATTAGATAAATCGGTAGTGAGAACTTTAAAAAGTGGTTCAACAATTTTATTCCACTCTCCTCTTTTTCCATTAAAGAAATCTTCTAATTTATCATTGGTATCTTTAACTTTATTAATTCTATCTACTTCTTCTTGATTATATAGATTCATCGTCTTTAAATATTTTTTTCATTTTATAATCTCTGTGTAAATTCTTATTCTCACAAGAGCTTAGAGTTATATCTATAATACCAGATATCTTTTGAGTAATCTCTCTACTTAAAAATTCATCTAAGATAGTAGACCACCTTCTAACAAACTCTTCATCTTCTATAACAATAGACTTACCATTTATCTCTGAATCTATATCAATACAATTATTTCTGTTATCTATTGTAATAGATAGTATGTTATTGTGATACAACTTTTGTCCATCTTTATCTACCTGGTCTATATTAAATGTTAGATAGAAATGTTGGAACCCATATTTTACTTTCTTAGAAATATGCACTCTTCTATCATCTATATTCTCTAATAAGAAATGTAAAAATCTATCCAGCTCTTCCATTTATTTTGTATCTTAAATATCAACTTTTGTTTAGTTATTTAAAAACAAAAAACCTCCCAAATGAGAGGTCTTTTTTATTATGTTTTAATTATTTTATATCAGATGATTCAATTAAAGTATAAGTAAATGAGTTACCATTTTTAGATTTGAACTTATTACATATAATCATAAACGCATCAAAGTCGGCAGATTTTTTGAATACTTGACATCCTTCTGACCAGTTTTCTACATAGGTAGAATCAGCTCCAGCCTTATGAATATTAATACCAAAAACACCTTCTTGTGTTTTATCCTCATTATAAGTTAAGTCCTTATTAGCATCTCTATAAACTTTAACATTTTTTGCTTGTCTAAGAGCTTCATATTTTCCTTGGTGTAATCCAATTCCATGTGATCCGATATATTGACCTTCAACTAATCTAGCAACACCAGCAGCATTGTGGTATTCTAAAACACCTTTTTTACCAGGGTCAGTAGTTGCTGGCCAAGAATTAAATTTCCATTCACCATTTTCTTTATAAGATATTGTTAAAGTATCATCAAATGCGTTTGTTACCACTTGACCAGTTGCTGAGTTTCTGACCCCAACAATGTTTGGACCCTTTGAATCATCTTCAAACCAAAGATATCCTTTTGCTAAAATAGCAGATTGTATTTGTTCTCTTGTGTATGACATTTGTTTTATTTATTTTTTTTTAAGATCCGAATTCTCCGAATTTCATTAAACCACCATTTTCTTCTTCCTCTTCGTGTTCTTCCTCTTCTTCGTGGTGTTCTTCTTCGTGGTGTTCTTCTTCATGTTCTTCCATTTCATGTTCCATTTCACCATCTGGTAAATTATGTCCTGCTAAGAAATCAAATACTTGTTCTAGGTTTTCAGTAGCTACTGAAATATGGTCAGATGCCCAATCATGTTCATTTAAGATAGAGTCAATTTGTGAATGATCCATTTCTAATAACTCATCAACTAATCTTTTCATAGTTTCTAAATTACCAAAGAACATATAATTATCTGTTTCTTGGTGTTCTTTGAATGATCTTAAGGTTTTAGCTAACTCTAATCTTCTTTTTTTAGTAGCATCTTTTTTACCTAATTGAGCTCCTGGTTTTTTAGGATCTTTATCTTTAGCTTTAAGTTCTTTTAACTCAGATTCTATTTCAGCTTTAGTAAGTTTCTCATCTTCACCTTTACCCATTGACTTTTTCAATGCTCCTGGATTTTTAATCGCGTCTTGTATCCATTTTTTTTCATTAAATGAATCGAATGATTTAATACTCATTTTATTATATTTATTTTTTCTAGGTTAATAACCTTTATTTTATTATATATTAATTTTTTATATTAATTTCTATATCTAGAATATTTTTAATCTCCTTTATTTTAAAATATGGTATCCTTATTAGCTTTATATTATTAATTAGACAATATTTATTTTTTATTTCATTATTTTTTAAAATTTTATTAAATGAATTTTGACCACCAAATGCGACAACTGGTTGAAAGTGTTGTATACCATCATATTCTATACAGATATTATGATCTGTTAAATAGAAGTCAAAAAATAAATGTCTTTTATTACTATTAACCAAATCTTTAAAGAGCTTCTGTCTTTCATAATTAATCTTATTATCAGTTAAATATTTTCTAACCAGTAGTTCACCTAATGAACTTTTGCAATTTGGACAACCTTGTCCCCTTATGTGATGATTTGGCGTCATCTTAAATTCACCATGTTTTGAACAGATAATATTTACCTTTGTTTTACTATTAAAATAATCATCACTATATTTATATTTAAAATCGTGTACATCATTAGCCAATTCTATAAACATGTTATTATCTAATTTCCTATTTTTAATACAATTTGGACAACCTTGTCCATTTTTATGTTCATATGGTGATTGGTAGAAAGATCCGTGTATTTTACATACTATTTCAACTCTCGTTTTATTATTTACATAATTTACTTTTGAGTAGTCATATCTACCTCCATGTTTTTTAACAAATTGTTCTATTATTTCCTCATTTTTTAACTTTTTATTACCTGAGCATTTAAAACAGTGATGTCCCAAATAGTGACTATGTGCCTTTTGTGTGAACTCTCCATGTATAGGACATATTATTTCTATAGGGTGTTTCATCCCTAGATACTCTGATTTAGTATAATCATATTTATTATTAAATATGTCGTTACAATGTAATTTGAACTTATCAAATGATAATATTCTTTTATCCATTATTTTAAAATATTTACAACTTCTGGGTAATATTCACAAGATTTTTCATCTCTTCCATCATATGGAATAACACTCAGTACATATCTGATGGCATTTAATCTACCTATCTTTTTATCGTTACTATTTATAATTACCCACGGACACAAAGGTGTTGAATTTTTACTAAACATTTGGTTTTTATATTTACCAATAATATCCCATTTATCAATTACTTTAGCATCATTTGGAGAAAACTTCCAATATTTTAATGGGTTTGATTTTCTTAAATCAAATCTTAACTCTTGTTTTTCTTTAGTGATAGAGAACCAAAACTTAATTAAGATAATATCTTCATCTTTCACTAAGTGATCCTCCCATTTATTTACATTATTCATGAAGTCAATATATTGTTCTTCTGAACAATAACCCATCGCTGGCTCAACAATTGATCGATTGTGCCAAGAACGGTCAAAGAAAACTATTTCACCTGGTTGAGGCATATATTTTTCATATCTCGCAAACCAATTTTTCTTTTCTTCATCAGTTGGTAATCCAAGTGCTACAATCTTAAATCCTCTTGGATTTAGGTATTCTGTAAATCTTTTAATAGTAGATCCTTTACCAGCAGCATCTCTTCCTTCAAATACAATAGCCACTTTTTTCTTATTTTTAACTACCCATTCTTGTAATTTTAACAATTCAACTTGTAGTCCAAACTTCTCAGTTTCATATTGTTTTCTAGTTATTAAAGAGTCTTCACCTTCAACCGCATCAAAATGTTCTTCATCTTCACCTCTAGATATTTTAGAAACTCTTTGTTCAATTGAATTATAATATTCATCAAACTCTTCTCTTATTCTTCTTTTAGTGTTTCTTTTTTGAAGGTCTAATATTTGATTTAACTTTCTTAAAAAAGTTTCTATGTTCATATCTTGAACAACTTCATTTGTGAATTCATTATTAAGTTCTCTTAATATAGTTGCAATATCTATGTTTTCAAATTCTTTATACTCTACTTTATTAGTAGCCATATTATAAATTATGTTATTAAGAATGTAAGTTCTATATTCTGATAACCTATCCATTAAATTTAACTTTAATTGATTAAGCGATTTATCATCTAACTTATCTATTCTTAATTCCTCATTAATGAAATTATTAAAATTCTGTATCATAAACTATATATTAATTCTATTTTTAAACTTTTTTATCAAACAGATAAAGATCATAAATAGTGTTTCCTTTTACATTTTTAATGCTTTTTAGTACCTCACCTGTAATAGAATCTAATACTTTATAAACTCCTAATTGAGAACCTTTATCTGTTAATATTTTAACAGTATTACCTGGTTGACCAAGTGCTCCTAATATAGCGACATATTTATTTCCATAAACACTTTTAAGAAATGATAATCTAACATTTGCCATATCTTTAGAATTATTGATATAAGCATTTTCAAATGGTTTTATTAAATCTAATTTAGTATCAGTTTCTTTTACTCTAATAGTTATGAATTTTCTTTGTTCATCTCCAAGAGTAACCTCTTCTCTATTTTGAATTTTATTCTTATTAACTAAATCTTGTTGATTCTTTCTAATTTGAGCAAAGTCAGCTTTTACTATAATACCACCTCTCATTCCTTTGTCATTCATATTATAACCAGCTGGAGGTAAACGGTAAAAAGAACCAGTGAAAGTAACAGATAGAATTCTATCAGCTCTGAATAAACGCCAGATTTTATTAATATGTCTTTTATTTGAAACAGACCAACCATTTAAGTGCCACCCTCTTAAAAGAACTTTACCTTGTGTTGATTTACCAAGAACCATAGGGTAAACAACCCTTTCATGTCCTGCAAAATGAGAATCTTTTTCACCTTTATAGTTTATTAATATAACCATACCATACTTAATACACTTCTTTATAACTTCTTCAGTATATTTAATAGGCTCATTGATAGGAATATCAGCGATGTCTTTAACATTTTTAAGTGAAAATCTTGGAATATACTCATTATCTTCAATTAACTCATAATGTTCTCTCACCACATATTCAACGGGTTTATTATTATAGTAATCTCTTGTTTGCTTTAAGTTCATAAATTATATATTAAAGTATATAATCTATATATAAAATTGAAGAATCTATTTATTTAATCTTTGATTAGTGAGTTCAATTGCCTTTGGATTTATATCACATCCAATAAAATCTCTATTTAATTCTTTAGCAACTAAAGCTGTTGTTCCACTTCCTAAGTAGAAATCAGCAATTGTATCTCCTTCATCAGAAGATGAAGTTATAATTCTTTCTATAAGTTGTTTAGGTTTTTGAGTATCATACCCTACTCTTTCTTTCTTATCATTTTGACCTAATATATTCATTTGCCAAACATCACCAATAACTTTACCTTCTGGATGGTAGTATTTTTCTTTTTCATATCCTCTTGGAGCTGATAGTGAATAAGGTTCTCTTGGTGGATTAAATTTATAATTATCTGATTTTGTATATCTTAGAATTATATCATGTCTTTTTCCAAAGTCCATTTTCTTTCTTGGTGCGGTATTATAAAACCAAATAATTTCATTTCTCATCATTTCATATCCAAAGATATCATCCATAATACAACGGATCCAATGATTTATTTTAGTATCCATTTGAAGATAAATAGTTCCTGTTTCTTTTAGAACACGGTGCATTTCTTTTATACGAGGTATATAGTGTTCTTCAATATCTGATTTGATTGGTTTTAAATCTTGGTAGTCTGAAAATTTTCTACCGGTTCCGTATAGAATATCACAATAAATAACATCAATAGAATTATCTTCTATTGATTTCATAAATATTAAATTATCTTGGCATTCAATTCTCATATTAATTATTTATAATTTACTTGAATAAGTTTAAAAATAAAAAAGAGAGAATTTAATTCTCTCTTTTAGTTTCATTCGGAAGTAGTTAATAATTACTTAACAGTTGGAGTAACTACTGCTGTAGTATCCACTGCTAATGTATCTGCTACTGGAGCTAAAGAGTCAGCTACTGGTGCTACAACTGCTGTTGAGTCACAGTTACTACCTTCACATTTAGCTTCTCCACCACCACAAGATGTTAAAGAGATTACTGCGAATAATACGATTGCGATTTTTTTCATAGGTATTTTATTTTTTGTTTTTTTTGTATTTGAGTATTATATATAAAAAATATATGTCTTTGTTTTAAAATTTCCAATGTTTTTTAATAAAAAGAGTAAAAATTATTTAATATATAGATGAAACATAATATTCACAATGATGAAACATTTGAAAAAATTTGAAACATTTGACTTTTCACAGACGGTTCCAGTTACTACTAAAAACTTTTTAACTAGTTACTATTCATGTGATGAGTGTGATAATATTTGGAAAGAATTTAACAAAGAATCTAAATCTTGTAAATGTGGTTCAACTGAAATTGAAGAATTACCTGAAGATGAATGGTATGAAATTGCTGAAGTTAGAGGTATTAATATAGAAGATAGAAAAGAGGATCAAGAAGCTGTTAGCTTATTTGATTTGAAAAAAGATAACAATCAAGATGTCGATTAATAATAGAGAAGATGTTAATAAGTATTATCAAATAATAAATGGATTACTTGATGAGTATACTGAACAACATAAAATAAGACCATCAAATCTTAAAAGATATTTACAACCTGGTTCTGAAAGATTTAGTAGATTTTTAGAAAAGAACAAGATGAAAGATATTAAAAGAGCTGATGTAATTCTAAAAGATATTTTAGATGATAGAGAGGCTATGGAAAAAGATGGAGTTATTACTTTTGAATCTTTTAAAGTATTTGAATCAAGTGAATTCAAAATTCATTCTATGAAAGAATGTTTATATAAGGGAATTGAAAAATCAACTCAAAAAATGGAAAAAGTTTTGGCTGATTATTTTGATACTAATTTAGGTCATATTGATTCAGTTGATTCTGATAAACACATATTCAAAATTTCTGATTGGGAAAAACAAGATTGTAATGTTATAATTTATTCTTTAGAAGAAATAAATGTAATTAAATACAATATGTTTGATCATCTTTATGATGAAATATCTAAAAGTAAATTTGAAATAGTTACTGATATTTCTATTGAATTGTCCAGATTAATAGATAAAGATATATTTGAATCTAAATTGTCTGATATTTTTACTGAAGAAAAACTAATTAAAACAATAACTGATTGTTTAGGTGATTATAAATTTGAAAAAGAATCAAATGATCATTTTATCTGGATTTCTTAAAACATGTAACATCATGATATATTCTAAATATTAATACTAATATGAAATACTTAAAAAGATATAAAATCTTTGAAAATGAGAATAATAATCAAATACCACAAGAGTTAGAAGTCTATTTAAATAGGATATCCAATAAATACCCTACACTTATTCCTTCTTTCTTGGAGGAACTTTCTAAATATCCTGATGTAAAAATTGAATTTAGACAATTAAATAGAAATTTCTTTGGATATTATTTTAAAGATGAATCGGTTGTAGTGAATAGTCAGTTCTTAACAGAACAAACATTCCCAATGGTTATATTTTTAATATTTCATGAAATGGGTCATGTTATGCAATATAGAAGAGAAGGTCATGATGTTCATGCTGAAATATTTAGAAAAGATAAAGAAGAATTTTTCAAATCTTATATTGAGTTAGAAAAAGACGCTAATAAATTTGCCTTGGAAAGAATGAATAATATTTTCAAAGATGTAGATATGATGTATTATCAAAGAATAAGACAAATGAGTGAGTATTTACCACCCAAACCTCCTATACTAAATATGTGGGAAAATTGGCAAAGACACAGAGATTCTCTTAATGGATTTGAAGATTTTCACCAATTTAATGGTGTTTATGACATTTGAGTTTGTTTTTTTGAATTTACTCATCTTTTTTGAAAATTATTAACTATTTTTTGTTTGACAAATATCTTAGAGTCTATTTTCAAAAAAAAGCTTTTAATTTTAATCCAAAAGGTTTCTTTTTCTATACCTCCATCTAATATATCATCTATTATAGATAATCCTCTATCAGTTAGTTTTAAATCTTTTGAAAATTTACCATCTGATAAAACCGCTTGTAACCTTTGATACGGTTTAACCTTATCTATATTTTCATCCATAAATTGTAAATTTTAATTTTTTAATATTCAATATATACAAATATACAAAAAAAAATTATAAAATTATGTTATTAAAAGTTGGATCTAAAGGAGAGGATGTAAAAAAACTCCAAGAGAAATTAGGAACCAGTGCTGATGGTTCATTTGGTCCTGGTACTGAAAAATTAGTAAAAGAGTGGCAATCAAAAAATGGTTTAACTGCTGATGGTATAATTGGTGATTCATCTTGGGTTAAGTTATTTGGATCAGAGACTACAACAAGTCAACCAGTTGCAAATGTTGTTATTCCACCAAGTGATTTTAAATTAGAAAAATTAAAAGGACATGTTCCTGATTCTGTTATCGCTCAAATACCTGATACTGCTGCTAAATTTAATATTACTAATCCTTTAAGATTATCTCACTTCCTGGCACAATGTGGTCATGAAAGTGGTGGGTTTAAAGCAGTTAATGAAAACTTAAACTACAGTGCAAAAGGATTATTAGGAACTTTTGGTAAGTATTTTGATGGAACAACTGCTGCTCAATATGAGAAAAAACCAGAAATGATTGCATCAAGAGTTTATGGTAATAGAATGGGTAATGGTGATGAGTCTACAAAAGAAGGTTATAAATTTAGAGGCAGAGGTTATATACAATTAACCGGAAAATCTAATTATACAAAATTTGCTCAATTTATTGGAGAAGATACAGTTGGTAACCCAGATTTAGTAGCTACTAAATATCCTTTAGCTTCTGCCGCTTTCTTCTTTGATTCTAATAAACTTTGGTCTATCTGTGATAAAGGTGCTGATGATGCTACCGTAACATCAGTAACAAAAAGAGTAAATGGCGGAACAATTGGACTGCCGGATAGAATTAAACATTTTAACGAGTATTACAATTTACTTAAATAAAAAAAGAGGAAGTAAATCTTCCTCTTTTTATTTCATAATCTCTTCTATTTTTATATCTCTTATTACTGACTTGAATTCAATCGGACAAGTTTCATTTAGAACATTGATAATTTTATTTTTATTAAAAAATGTATCATATACAAAAGAATTATCAGAAATTATAGATATAAATAAATTAGGTCTTAATCTTAAGATATATTTATGTATATACTCACCTAATGCTACATTTTGTTTATTTAATGTATAATTTATCTCAAGTGAATAACTTTGTTCATATTCAGGTCCTAAGTTAAATTCAGATGGTATAAATCCTAATTTTTTTATGAAGTCTAATACAAATTTATATCTAACATATCTATCAGATAGTTTTGTTTCAGTATCATAGTATGAAAATCTAGATGGTAGGTCTTTGAATCCTAATTCATCATCAATATGATATTTACCAGTATCTTCTAAAATCTCATCAATTTTAATATCTCTAATAGTTTCTTTATTTGGATTATATTTTAATTTAATAGAAGAAGAAATAGATTTGTCAAATATAAAATATGTTTTATCTTCAATTTGTGATAATTTATTACACTCATCAATTAAATATTGAGGAATTTCAGATCTTTCATATGTTAAATCAGATATATCTTTTATTTGACCAATTTCATCATCTATAATTGAAATTGAACCATCTGGATTTTGAACTATATTCATATTATTCTTTTTTGAACCATTCTCTTTTGTTTTCAGATATTATAAGAAATAATTCTCTTTCGGTCAGTTCCGGTATATTATCACCAACCTCTTTGTATATTTTTTTATAATCTCCTTGTAGAACAACTTGATATTTATCAATATTATCCACTGTGAAATTTACTACTAAAGTGAATGGATTAAATAACTTACAAGATGGATTTGTTACCACTATATGTTTATTTTTGTTTGCAATTTTTGCTCCCCAAGATTGTAACTTTGTTCCAATCCAGTGTTTTAGAGGTCTTCCTCCTACTCTCATTGTTGATCCTTCTATCATATTATATTTTTTTATAGTTTAATTCGTGATTATATCTTGATGTCATAAGTTCATGTATCATTTTACACTTTTCATATTCTTCTCTTTCCTCAAAGAATGTGAGTAAATTTTTAAGTAATTCTTTTCTATAAGGTTTGAAGTTTACATCATAATGTTTATTTTCTTTTATCCTTTTAAATGTTTCAATCATTAAATACTCGTAACTTTTCAGTGTTAGTTCTTTTATCATAAGTTTTATTTGTTATAGTTGTTTAAAAATTGTTTTTCTTCTTCTGTTAAATTTTTAATACCTACTTTACTTATCTTATCTAAGATTTCATCAATATCAAATCTTTTCTTATTCTTTTTAAGAATTTTTTCAATATCAGACTCCTCTTTTTTAACACCATTTTTTATTTCTTTAATATTAACATTGAATGACTTTTCAAAATCTTCTCTTGAAAAAACAAATCCTAATATCTCAACAACATCATTTATATCTTTATTGTGTTTTAATTCAATGGCTTTTGTTATTTCATTTATTAAATCCCTATTTATTAGATTAGATGTATAGATGCATTTTTCATCTTTAAAAATAGAGATGTCTTTTTTATCTAAAAGACAAACAAGACCAACATCACCATAATTACTTAAATTAGTTTCTATGTAGATTGTGTTATTTACTCTACTTTTGAATTTAGTTTTATCTGATTTTATATTTTTAAGTATTTGAATAAATTGATTTATATTATCTTTTAATATACTTTTATTTTTAGACCTACTAATTAAATTAGAAAGTATATAAGTTATAAGACAACCAATTAGTAATCCACTTATAAATATCAATCCTTCTATTTGTATTTTTCCCATAATCTATTTATTATATAATTGTTTCCTTATTTTAACAATCAATTCATGAATAAAATTGTTATCTACACTATCTGGTAGTTTAGAATTAGTAAAAAGTTTATCAATTTCTACAATTTCTAATTCAACAGAATCAATTAAAGTTTGTAAATCAATCTCTCCTTTTCTAATAGAAATAAGTTCTTTAGCATTTTCTCTACGGATAATAATACCTTTTCCTTCAGCAATCTCTCTAGACATTTGCATTAATCTTTTACAATGCATCATATTCTTACCGTCAATTTTTTGAGATTTAACATCTACCCATCGAGCCTCATTTCTCTCATTTAACCAAGTTTGGTAAGATTTATAATCATTACAATGTTGAGTATAAGCATCTTTATTGTAAGATACATGACCAATAAAGAAACTTTTTGGACAATTGAATGGTATTGAACTCAGTCTTATATCATTTGAGTCTTCGAATGATATACCTTTAAAACCGATAGGTTCTCTGTTTAGATAGATAGTTTTTAGTTTTAAAAATCTAAATAATAAACTTTTTTTATCATTGAAGTAACTATCTGATATAAAATCATAGAAAAATGAATACACATCTCTTCCGTGTGGTGATTTAGATAATCCTCCAAACTTTTGATCCATATTGTTACTTTCTAAGAAGTCTGATAAATTAAATGATTTCTCTCCTTTATGCAAATAACAAAAATCAAGAGGGGTCTTTCTAGTTACTTTATCTTTTTCCCAGTTTTGTTTTTTATTTTGACCTTTAGCTTTTTGAATTTGCATCTTAGCATATCCACCAAAAGAATTAGCACAAATTTTAGTAATGAATTTATCTTTATTTTCAAGAATAATATCAAAAGCAGGATCTTTGTATAGAATACAATCTTCTGGTGTGTTAAGTAATTCTAAAACTGTAGGATTATTTTTAGAAACCAATTCTAAAAATCTACGAACCTCATAAATAACAGTATCATTTTTATCATCATTTATTTGTTCAAGATATTTATTTCCTAAAATATCATCTTCTGATTGAACAAATATACCTGAATAATCAGTATCTGAAGTTTCAATATTAGTCCCATATGCGTGAGATCCTCTTATTACAATAAGTAGTGGAATTGCACCTGGAGACTTTTGATCAATAAAATTAATTAGATTTTCTTTCATATTACAAATATATGATAAATAATTAGAAACTAAAATGATTATAGATTTTATATTTTTAATATATAAGAAAATGCGTTTTAAAATATGTTAATAGGAACCTATTCTGGACCACCCGCACCAACTGGTGGTAGTTCATCTGCTAATAGTTATAGTACTATTCAGGAACTATTGGTTAAAATTCCGGATAATACTGCTAATCAGATTCAAGCTAAAGATGTTAGAGATTCCGTATTTACCTTATGGGAAAAAATTTCTGGACTTAGTGCTAGTATAGGTAGTAATGATGTTACTTATAACAGAACACTTCCTTCAACAGCTGCTACTATCGGTGGCGTTCCTACTGGTTCTACATTTAGTGGAACTGTCCAAGACGCTTTAGATAGAGTATTCTATCCATACGCTTCTCCTTCGGTTTCTCTATCAGTTTCATCTCCTAATCCAAGAGAGTTTGGTTATAGTACTTTATTAAGTTTAAATTGGTCAGTTACTAGGAATGGAAATACTCCTATTACTGTTATAACAGTTGATGGTACTGGTATTATACCTACTGGTAACTCACAAACTGGAACAAAAACTAATGTTTTAGGTACTTATAGTGTTGCTACTATAAACTCATCTGTTCAACAGACAAATACATTTTATATGTCTGTTAGTGATGGTGTTTCATCTCCTTCTACTAGTGCTACATTATATTGGCAAAATAAAAGATATTGGGGTAGGATTGATTTAAGTAGTATAGGAAATCCAAATCTTACTAGTAATCCGGGATTAGCATCATTGGTTTCTACTGTTACTACAGATTCTGTTATAAGATCATTAACAGGAGCTAGTGCTAATGGACAAGCATTTGGAAGTGAACTTTCAGCAACAAAAACTAAAACATATGATGGAATAGATGGTAATGGTTGGTATTTAATATTTGCATGGCCTAGTAGCGTAGCCAGTTCTTACACACCATCTTTTTCAGTAAATGGATTACCAAATACCGCTTTTACAAGAGTTAGAACAAATTCACCACTTGTTAATCAGTATGGTATTACATCGAATTATGAAGTGTGGGTAAGTAATACTACTTATGGTATGGCATCATTATTCACTATAAGTTAAAAAAATAAAAATTAAAAAATGGCTCAAAATGTAGGTACACTTGTAGGCGCAGCGATTAGACCACTAACGGACACAATGCCGATAGCATCCGCTTATGCTACTGAAATAAAAGGTGGTTTGCATTTCGCTACATCTAGTACTGATAGAGATGCTATTATAGTTGAGAGAAGAGATTGGGGTATGATGTGTTATGTGATTGATGATCATCAAACATATCAACTACAATATAATTTATTGAATCCAGGTGGCACTGATATTACGGATAATAATAACTGGGAGGTATTTAGTGGTTCCGGTGGGGGAGGACTTAGTGTTAAGTATTATATTGAACCGAGTGATAATATTTTAGTTCCGTTAAATTATCAATACTGGATATATGGTGATTTAACTATTGCTGGTAATTTTGTTAATTATGGACAAGTTGTTATTGCAAATGGTGGTTTAGTAATGAGTGGTGGATCTTTCTCTAACTATGGATCCCTTGCTTTTGTTAGCTTTGTTGCTGGTGCTACTACTAGTTTTAATGATAGTGATACAATTGGATATACGGTTCAAAATACGGTTTATGGTCCATCTGTTTCCTCTTTTGTTTTACCTAATAGTTTAACAGCTAGTGTTCTTAGTTCACTAAGTGGTCCAACTGCCGGATACTTATTATCGGTTGATAGTAATGGTATATTTAATTGGGTTAGTCCGATTACCGGTGGTGGTTTAATGAGTAATGCTGATAAGAATTATATTATGTCATATGACACAACTGGGGATGGTCAATTTTCTGGATTAACCTTATCAAATGTTCCTATTAATAAATCTTATATTTCAGTTTATGTTAATGGTCAAGAATTTGAAGTTGGTGATGGTTCTACTATGAGTAGTTCTTGTTACTTTAGTAATGATTCTGGTGCTAGTGCTAAAGATTTTGTGGGTATTAATGCTGTTCAGGCAGGTGATGGTCTTTATTGGAATGGTTTGGTTGCTGGAATAGATTTATACACAAGTTGGAGAATTTCAGTTCATTATTTAGTATAAAAAAGAATTAAAAAATAATTAAAAAAGTTAAAACAGATATTTTATAAATAATATATACACTATAAATTAAAAAATAAATAATAAATTATGGGTTTGTTGGACGGTAAACAAATTAGAGATACATCGACATCATTAGATAAATTAAATGGTTCAGGTTTAGTAACATTTACAGCCTCTGCTACCATGAGTTTTGCTTCTGGTACTTTTTTAAGAAGAGAAACTTCTGATATTTTAGTTGGTAATGATGTTGTTAACAAGGAATATGTTGATGCTGTTGCTGTTGGTTTAAATCCAAAAGAAGCTGCTAGAGTTATTTATATTGGTGATGTTACTACTGAATTTGGATATACATATAGTAATGGTGTTTCTGGTGTAGGAGCTACACTTTCATTTTCATTTTCTTCAATTGATGGTATAAACTCAGCATCATTTAGTGCTGGTGATAGAATTGTTGTTAACTCAACAACTGATAGATGGGTAAATGGTATATATGATTACACAACTACTAATTTATTAACTAGATCTACTGACTTTGATGGTGATCCATCTGCTGAAGTAGATGGTGGTGAATATTGTTTTATCAAAGAAGGTAATTCATACGCTGATCAAGGTTGGGTTGTTTCATCTCCTGATACCACTGCTATTATTGGTACTACTGATATTGTTTGGGTGCAATTCACATCATTGGGTGGTTCATTTAACTTATCAGTTGCTGATTATAATACCGGTATGACTTATAGTAATGTTGAAAACATTATATTTAGAGGTGGTGTTATTACTGTACCCGCTCATCCTGGTACAACATCTTCAGCTGTTTTAGTTACACAAGATACTCCAGTTACGGTAACAGTATGGATACCACAACCTGATTATGTTGCATATTTTGCTCCTAGTTTAAATACTGCTGCTACATCTAGATATATTGCTGATCCTACATCAAATACTTATAATTCTACTCCTGGTAATACAGGTTCTTATTCAACTGGTACTTGGGTACCTTCTACTGATTTTACGGCTAGTACAACAAGACCTGTTGTAGGAAATGCTACAAGTACAATTTCATCCGCTTTTAGTGAGGCTGAATTTGCTTGTTATGATTTATCTACAACTTTACAATTTCAATTATTTGACGATGTTGGAACAGAAATTAGAGGTATGACAATATCATTAACTGGTACTGGTACTTTTAATAGTACTCCAGCTGGTTTATCAATAAATGTTAGTAGTTTTCTTCCTGATAGTGATAGATATAAAGCAGCTGCTTCTGGTTCTATTAACCTATCAACTATTTTTCCGAATGGTGGTAAATATACTGGTTGGAAAGTTACACATTATAATAGTGGATATGGTCCGGGTGCTGGTTCACCTTTGGTTCCAGGTGAATATAGATTCTCTACTCTTACAGGTTATTTCTTTGATAATGATTTATCACCTTCTAGTGCTAATTTATCTGGTTCGGTTGTTTTTGATGAATTGACACCTACTTTAGTTTATTATTCTGGTGTTGCTTTTTATGATAGTGGTTCAACTTTTGCATTAACAGCATCAGGTGTTGATTTACTAAATGATATAACATTTCCAAGTAGTAAACAAATAGATTTTAGTACAACTAATATGTCTACAACTGGAACTTTAGATGGTCATTCAGATGGAACTAAAGCCGCTGGAACAGCTATTACCGGTTGGAATCTTAATTGGGATAAATCAGGATTAACATATTCAAGAACATCTACTGTAAATGCTACAGGATATTGGATACCTGGTTTTTCATCTAATAATACTATATCATCTTCTGGTGTTACTAGAGTAACATCTACATTATATGATTGGGCTTCTGTTGCATCATATAACTCAGGATATAAGGCTATGTTATTTGATACTGTTAACTCAGCCTCAAAGTCATACTTTAATGATCCTTTGGAAAGTGAAACAGGTAGATTGTTAACAGGTAGTGTTTTGACTACTAATGGTAGTGCTGCTTTTGTATCAAATGTTACTTTACCTTCTGATGAGTTACAATATATTTTTGGTAGAGTTATTTATCCACAAACTAATTTTCAAAACTTTTTTCCTTTGATAAATCAAACTAACTCTGTTAACTATTCTAGTTTATCAGGATCAAATAAAACATTTAATATTTATGATAATATTGGATCTGGATCTGGTACAACAACTCCTTTAGTATTTAATGGATATAGATGGCATGTTACTTCTTATGGAGCTAATAGTGGATATTCATCTGATATCTCTACTGGTCGTTTTGTATTTAATCCTTCAAACTTCTTAGAAGCATATTTAGATAGAGATACTCAAACATCTTCAGCAGGTACTCAAGATTTGGTTATCTTGGCTGGATTTGACTCCAGTGGTAGTAATTCACTACCTGATAAGTTTTTATTCTTATCTGGTAACGCAGCTACATATCCAGGTAGAGCAACAGCTAATACTTACTATTTAGGTTCTGGTGGTGGTTATGCAATCGCTTACAATAGACAATCTTTAAGTTTTACTTGTAGAAAGGTTTGGTTATTTGTTGGTATAGCAGATGGATCAACTATTGGTACTGCTGCTTCAAAAAATTTATATATGAGTGAAATAACATTTGTTACACCATCGTAAGAAAAGTTAGATCTAATAAGTAATTAAAAAATAAAAAGACAATATGGTTGATGTAAAATTTAATAAAATGTTTAAAAATGAAGTTGGAGAAGATGTTTACTTTTTATCTATGAAAATGGATGGTAATTATCAAGTAATTCCTATGACAAAGGAACAATTCAATTTCTTTTATGTGTCAGTTAGACAAATTTATAATAGTTTGCCTAGTGATGAACAAAGTAATGATATAAAATAAAAATAAATTAAGATATGCCTAATTTAAATTCAACAGTACAGCTAAAAGGTGGTTTTTTCCACGCACTAGGTAAGGTTCTTACATTATCAACAAATACAGCTGGTAATGAAAGATATAAGAGTGCTCATAATGTTAAATCCAATGAAGTATGGATGAGTCCAGTACCATATTGTGGTTCTACTATTGCTTCAGCTTCTTCATTTGCTGATAATATTACTATTAGAGCTGTTGGATCAACATCTTCTTTGGCTTACTTATATCCTTTGCCTAACTCAAATTACCAAACTTGGTTTTTTGACTCAGGTACTCCATCTCCTGTGGTTGATGGATTTGAGCCTTCTGTTGATTGGAATAAACCATTAATAAACCCATCAGATGCTCCAAATGCTGAAGGTTTTCCATCTACAGGATTAGAGTTTAGACTTTATCACCCAAGTGATGGTTCATGGATAACATATCCGAATGCTAATTATGAGGTAGATTACTTCTCTGGTCTAATTAGATTTGATCCAGGTTATACACCTAAGGATCTAGCAGCAACAACTGGGTATAACTTTCAATTTGATGTAACTACATTTGAGGGTTTATCACTTGTTGGTACTGCTAAAATAGACTTTATGAAAGGTCTTGGTCCATCTCCAGGTGGTGGATTATCACTAGGTCCTAAAGGATTAGCATTTCAATATGTAGGACAATTACTTTCCAATTATACAATTGGTTCTGGTACAGGTTTTACAGCTGGTCCCGGTTTAACTCTTAGTGCTGGAGCTACTTTAAGTGTTTCTGTAGATGAAACTACAATCACAATTAATAACTTAGGTCAATTACAAGCTATCGGTGGTGGTGGAACACCTTATTATCAATATGGTACACCAACATCTTGTTTATATGAATATTCACCAACCGGAATAACAATTAGTTATACACCTACTGATTATTCTAGAGTTCAAGTTTTTATTAATGGTCAACTTCAAAGAATAGGTGATGGTACATACTCATCAGTTGATTGTTATTTTAGTCCTGATAGTCTTATTATTAGAACATTTAGTTCTATAACATCAGGGGATGAACTTTATTGGAACGCTGCTACATCTGGATTCAGTTTAGCCGCAATTGATAAGGTTGATATTATCTATGAATACTAATAAAAAATAATTTTTATATTTCAAAAGGGAAGAAAACTTCCCTTTTTTTTATTTCTTTTATTAAAAAGCATTATGGTTAATTAATATATACAAGATAAAATATAATTACGCTAATTAATGGGTCAGTTGAATATCAAACAAGTTAGAGGAGGCACACAAGGGTCAATTTTATTCTTAGGAACTAATAGCACTGTAAGTGAGAATTCTAATCAATTACATTGGGATTTCACGAATAACAGACTAGGTATTGGTACTGCTTCTCCTAACACAAAAGTCCATATATATTCAACACAATCTGGGGCATTTCAATTACAAGATGGTACTCAAGGTTCTAATTATATTTTAATTAGTGATACTAATGGTGTTGCTACTTGGACAGCATCAATACCTGGATCATCAGGTACATCTGGATCATCAGGATCAAGTGGATCAAGTGGATCATCTGGATCAAGTGGATCATCTGGAACAAGTGGATCAAGTGGATCATCAGGATCAACTGGATCATCAGGATCAAGTGGATCAAGTGGATCATCTGGAACAAGTGGATCAAGTGGATCATCAGGATCAAGTGGATCATCAGGATCTTCTGGTACAAGTGGATCATCAGGATCAAGTGGATCAAGTGGATCATCAGGATCAACTGGATCATCTGGAACAAGTGGATCATCAGGTACTTCTGGATCATCAGGATCAAGTGGGTCAAGTGGATCATCAGGTACTTCTGGATCATCAGGATCAAGTGGGTCAAGTGGATCTTCTGGGTCATCCGGTACTTCCGGTTTATCTGGTGTTAATGGTACAGATGGTTCTAATGGATCTTCTGGATCAAGTGGATCTTCTGGATCTTCTGGATCATCTGGATCATCTGGATCATCTGGTACATCTGGATCATCAGGTACAAGTGGCACATCTGGATCATCAGGTACAAGTGGCACATCTGGATCATCAGGTACAAGTGGATCTTCTGGTACAAGTGGATCTTCTGGTAGTTCTGGTAGTTCTGGTACAAGTGGATCATCTGGGTTTAATGGTTTAGATATAAATTGGCTAGGTCTTTGGTCATCTTCACTACCTTATGGTATAAATGATGTTGTTAAATATGGTTCTCCATATTCTGTATATATAGCGACTGCTAATATATTGGCTGGTGCTTCTACACCTGATGTAAATCCTAATTGGGACCTAATGGTTATATCCGGATCATCCGGTACTTCTGGATCAAGTGGTACAAGTGGTACAAGTGGGTCTTCTGGTACATCTGGTAGTTCAGGTACAAGTGGATCATCCGGCACGAGTGGTAGTTCAGGTACAAGTGGATCTTCTGGTACTTCTGGATCAAGTGGCACAAGTGGATCTTCTGGTACTTCTGGATCAAGTGGTACAAGCGGATCATCCGGTACATCCGGTAGCTCAGGTACATCCGGTAGCTCAGGTACAAGTGGTAGCTCAGGTACAAGTGGATCATCTGGATCTTCTGGTACATCTGGTAGTTCAGGCACATCTGGATCTTCTGGATCTTCTGGATCTTCTGGATCATCTGGTACTTCTGGATCATCTGGTACTTCTGGATCATCTGGTACAAGTGGATCAAGTGGATCTTCTGGTACATCCGGTACTTCTGGATCATCTGGTACAAGTGGTAGTTCTGGTACTTCTGGGTCAAGTGGTACAAGCGGATCATCCGGTAGCTCAGGTACAAGTGGTAGTTCGGGTACAAGTGGATCAAGTGGTACTTCTGGATCATCTGGTACTTCTGGATCATCTGGTACTTCTGGATCAAGTGGTACTTCTGGATCATCTGGTACTTCTGGATCATCTGGTACTTCTGGATCATCCGGAATTAGTGGTGTTAATGGTATTGATGGATCTAATGGTACATCTGGATCTTCTGGTACATCTGGATCTTCTGGTACATCTGGATCTTCTGGTACATCTGGATCTTCTGGTACATCTGGATCTTCTGGTACATCTGGATCTTCTGGTACAAGTGGTAGTTCTGGTACTTCTGGATCTTCTGGTACTTCTGGTACTTCTGGATCTTCTGGTACATCTGGATCTTCTGGTACAAGTGGTAGTTCTGGTACTTCCGGATCATCTGGTACAAGTGGTAGTTCTGGTACTTCCGGATCATCTGGTACAAGTGGTACATCTGGTACAAGTGGAACATCTGGATCAAGTGGATCTTCAGGTACAAGTGGATCTTCAGGTACAAGCGGATCTTCTGGTACTTCCGGTTTATCTGGTGTTAATGGCACAGATGGTTCTAATGGTACAAGTGGATCTTCTGGAACAAGTGGATCATCAGGTACATCAGGAACTAGTGGTACTTCTGGAACAGGATTCAATTCTATTATAAATCCATCCGATTATAGAATATTAACAGCTACTGGATCATCTACAAATTCAGCATTAGCAAATACTGGATTGACATATGATGGGTTTACATTCTCAGTTTCCGGTCAACTTATTCTTAATACTAGTGCTACATCAGGTCTTACATCTGGTACAACTTCAATAGTTTCATTTACATCTTCTGCTGGTAATGGTGTTTATTTTGATTATCATCTTTCTGGTTCTTCTAATCAAAGAAGAACTGGTACTGTAATGGCTACTTGGAACGGAACTAATGTTGCCTTTACTGATACATCTACACCTGACTTGAATGGTTCTACAATAGGAATTGAGTTTAATGTTGTTATAATTGCTGGTAATGTAACACTTCAATCTGTTGTAACTTCTGGTACATGGTCAGTAGATACGGGTATAAGAATTATTTAATTTTTCTACTTAATTTTCAACTATATTCCTAAAATAAGCATTTACAATTTTATATATACAACAAGTGGAGTTATTCTGCTTAAACGACTTTTCTTTTGGAGAGTGAAAAAAGAAAAAAATTGATAGATGGCTAATGAATTCGTCACTAGACGCGGTATTATATCTTTAGGTGGAATTACGTTCCCTTATTATTCAACAATAACAGCCTATGTAATAGGAGTTAATGATCATTTTATAGATTGTTCTGGGACATTTAATGTTACTTTACCAACATCAGTTGGTGTAGCAGGTAAGTTTTATATTGTAAAAAATAGTGGTAGTGGTGTTATTACAGTTAATACTACTTCTTCTCAAACTATAGATGGATCTTTAACAAAAACACTCTCTCAATATGATAGTTTATATTTAACTAGTAATGGTTCTAATTGGTTAATAGGTGGTCTTGATGGATCATCAGGTACTTCTGGTACTTCTGGTACTTCTGGTACTTCAGGTACTTCAGGTACTTCTGGAACATCTGGTTCTTCTGGAGTTAGTGGTGTGAATGGTATTGATGGATCAAATGGTACATCTGGATCAAGTGGTAGTTCAGGTACTTCTGGATCATCTGGATCATCTGGTTCTTCTGGTACAAGTGGTAGTTCAGGTACTTCTGGATCATCTGGAACATCTGGTTCTTCTGGATCAAGTGGTACAAGCGGATCATCCGGTACAAGTGGAACATCTGGATCATCCGGTACAAGTGGTACATCCGGTACAAGTGGTAGTTCAGGTACATCCGGTACAAGTGGTAGTTCAGGCACATCCGGATCATCTGGTACTTCTGGAACATCAGGTACAAGTGGTAGTTCAGGCACATCCGGATCATCTGGTACTTCTGGAACATCAGGTACAAGTGGATCATCAGGTACATCTGGATCAAGTGGATCATCAGGTACATCTGGATCAAGTGGATCATCAGGTACTTCTGGATCAAGTGGATCATCAGGTACTTCTGGATCAAGTGGATCATCAGGTACTTCTGGATCATCCGGTACTTCTGGATCATCAGGTACAAGTGGTACAAGTGGTACAAGCGGATCTTCTGGTTCTTCTGGTACTTCTGGATCATCAGGTACTTCTGGGTCATCCGGTACAAGTGGATCATCCGGTACTTCTGGTTCATCTGGATCATCTGGTACTTCTGGTTCTTCTGGTGTCAGTGGAGTGAATGGTATTGACGGGTCTAATGGTACAAGTGGATCATCCGGTACTTCTGGATCAAGTGGTACTTCTGGATCAAGTGGTACTTCTGGATCAAGTGGTACTTCTGGATCAAGTGGTACTTCTGGATCAACTGGTACTTCTGGATCAACTGGTACTTCTGGATCATCCGGTACTTCTGGATCATCCGGTACTTCTGGATCATCCGGTACTTCTGGATCATCCGGTACTTCTGGATCATCCGGTACTTCTGGATCATCCGGTACTTCTGGATCAAGTGGTACTTCTGGATCAAGTGGTACAAGTGGATCATCTGGATCATCAGGTACTTCTGGATCTTCTGGATCATCTGGTTCTTCTGGTACAAGTGGTAGTTCAGGTACTTCTGGATCTTCTGGTACATCTGGTACAAGTGGATCTTCTGGATCTTCTGGATCATCTGGTACTTCTGGATCAAGTGGTACAAGTGGTAGTTCAGGCACATCCGGATCATCTGGTACTTCTGGAACATCAGGTACAAGTGGTTCATCTGGATCATCCGGTACTTCTGGATCATCCGGTACTTCTGGATCATCTGGATCAAGTGGTACAAGTGGATCCTCTGGAGTTAGCGGTGTTAATGGTATTGATGGATCAAATGGAACAAGTGGATCCTCCGGTACAAGTGGATCATCAGGTACTTCTGGAACATCAGGTACAAGTGGTTCATCTGGATCATCAGGTACTTCTGGTAGTTCAGGTACAAGTGGTAGTTCAGGTACTTCTGGATCTTCCGGTACTTCTGGATCAAGTGGATCTTCTGGTACAAGTGGATCAAGTGGATCATCAGGTACTTCTGGTAGTTCAGGTACAAGTGGTACATCTGGATCATCTGGATCATCTGGTACAAGTGGATCATCTGGTACTTCCGGATCATCAGGTACTTCTGGATCTTCTGGATCATCTGGTTCTTCTGGTACAAGTGGATCATCTGGTACTTCTGGATCATCTGGATCATCAGGTACAAGTGGATCATCTGGTACTTCTGGTACTTCCGGATCATCTGGTACAAGTGGATCATCTGGTACAAGTGGATCATCTGGTACAAGTGGATCATCAGGTACTTCTGGATCAAGTGGTACAAGTGGATCATCAGGTACAAGTGGATCATCAGGTACAAGTGGATCATCAGGTACAAGTGGATCATCTGGTACAAGTGGATCATCTGGTACAAGTGGATCATCTGGTACAAGTGGATCATCTGGTACAAGTGGATCATCTGGTACAAGTGGATCATCTGGTACAAGTGGATCATCTGGTACTTCTGGATCTTCTGGTTCTTCTGGTACATCTGGATCAAGTGGTACTTCTGGTTCATCCGGTACATCTGGATCATCTGGAGTTAGTGGTGTGAATGGTATTGATGGATCAAATGGTACATCTGGATCAAGTGGTTCTTCCGGTACAAGTGGTTCATCCGGTACTTCTGGATCAAGTGGTACATCTGGTAGTTCCGGTACAAGTGGATCATCAGGTACTTCTGGATCTTCTGGTACAAGTGGATCATCAGGTACTTCTGGTTCTTCTGGTTCTTCTGGTACATCTGGATCAAGTGGGACATCTGGTTCTTCTGGTACATCTGGATCAAGTGGTACTTCAGGTACATCCGGTACTTCTGGTTCATCTGGTACTTCTGGATCTTCTGGTACATCTGGATCATCTGGTACATCTGGTACATCTGGATCAAGTGGATCATCTGGTACTTCTGGATCATCAGGTACTTCCGGATCTTCTGGTACAAGTGGATCATCTGGTACTTCTGGATCAAGTGGATCATCTGGTACTTCTGGTACTTCTGGATCTTCTGGTGTCAGTGGAGTGAATGGTATTGACGGGTCTAATGGCACAAGTGGATCATCCGGTACATCTGGATCATCCGGTACATCTGGTACTTCTGGATCATCTGGATCATCCGGTACAAGTGGTTCATCCGGTACATCTGGATCATCTGGATCATCCGGTACTTCTGGATCATCTGGTACTTCTGGATCATCTGGTACAAGTGGTTCATCCGGTACAAGTGGATCATCAGGTACATCTGGATCATCTGGATCATCCGGTACTTCTGGATCATCTGGTACTTCTGGATCATCTGGTACTTCTGGATCATCTGGTACAAGTGGTAGTTCAGGTACTTCTATTCATTGGTATGGAGATTGGGATATAAACCATAGTTTTAGCATCAATGATGTTGTACAATATAATGGTTCATCTTATATTTGTATTGCTCCATCATATGGACCATATCCAATCAATTTGGCATATTGGAATCTTTTAGCTCAAGCAGGATCTAGTGGATCAGCAGGATCATCGGGTACTTCTGGTACAAGTGGGTCTTCTGGATCATCGGGTACTTCTGGTACAAGTGGGTCATCTGGTACTTCTGGATCATCTGGTACTTCTGGTACATCCGGTTCTTCTGGTACAAGTGGATCTTCAGGATCAAGTGGAACATCTGGTACAAGTGGTTCTTCTGGTACATCTGGGTCAAGTGGAACATCTGGATCAAGTGGTTCATCAGGTACATCCGGTACATCTGGTTCTTCTGGATCATCAGGTACAAGTGGATCTTCTGGTACTTCTGGATCAAGTGGATCATCTGGTACAAGTGGATCATCTGGTTCTTCTGGTACAAGCGGTTCATCTGGATCATCTGGTATTAGCGGTGTAAATGGTATTGATGGATCAAATGGTACATCTGGATCAAGTGGATCATCAGGTACAAGCGGTTCTTCTGGATCAAGCGGTTCTTCTGGATCATCTGGTACTTCTGGGTCATCAGGTACTTCTGGATCATCTGGATCATCAGGTACAAGTGGATCTTCTGGTACTTCTGGGTCATCAGGTACATCTGGATCATCAGGTACATCTGGATCATCAGGTACATCTGGATCAAGTGGAACATCAGGTACTTCTGGATCAAGTGGTACATCTGGTACATCTGGATCAAGTGGAACATCTGGTACTTCTGGATCAAGTGGTACATCTGGTACTTCTGGATCAAGTGGTACATCTGGTACATCTGGTTCTTCTGGTACATCTGGATCAAGTGGAACATCTGGTACTTCTGGATCAAGTGGTACATCTGGTTCTTCTGGATCAAGTGGTACATCTGGTTCTTCTGGTTCTTCTGGTTCTTCTGGTACATCTGGATCAAGTGGTACATCTGGTTCTTCTGGTACATCTGGATCAAGTGGTACAAGTGGTAGTTCAGGTACTTCTGGATCATCTGGTACAAGTGGATCTTCTGGTACAAGTGGATCTTCTGGTTCATCTGGCACGAGTGGATCATCCGGAACTTCTGGTTCAAGTGGATCATCTGGTACTTCTGGATCTTCTGGTGTCAGTGGAGTGAATGGTATTGACGGGTCTAATGGCACAAGTGGATCATCCGGTACATCTGGATCATCTGGAACATCTGGATCATCTGGAACATCTGGTACTTCTGGATCATCTGGTACATCTGGATCATCTGGTACTTCTGGATCATCTGGTACTTCTGGATCATCTGGTACTTCTGGATCATCTGGTACAAGTGGTTCATCTGGTACATCTGGTACAAGTGGATCCTCTGGAGTTAGCGGTGTTAATGGTATTGATGGATCAAATGGAACAAGTGGATCTTCCGGTACAAGTGGTAGTTCAGGTACTTCTGGATCAAGTGGTAGTTCAGGTAGTTCTGGATCATCTGGTACTTCTGGTACAAGTGGATCATCAGGTACTTCTGGATCAAGTGGATCATCTGGTACAAGTGGATCATCTGGTACAAGTGGAACATCTGGTTCAAGTGGATCATCTGGTTCTTCTGGATCAAGTGGATCATCTGGTACAAGTGGATCATCTGGTACAAGTGGAACATCTGGTTCAAGTGGATCATCTGGTATTAGCGGTGTAAATGGTATTGATGGATCAAATGGTACATCTGGTAGTTCCGGTACAAGTGGATCAAGTGGATCAAGTGGATCATCTGGTACTTCTGGATCATCCGGTACAAGTGGTAGTTCAGGTACATCTGGATCAAGTGGTACATCTGGATCATCCGGTACAAGTGGTAGTTCAGGTACATCTGGTTCTTCTGGATCATCTGGATCATCCGGTACAAGTGGTAGTTCAGGTACATCTGGTTCATCTGGTTCATCTGGATCAAGTGGTACTTCTGGATCATCTGGTACATCTGGATCAAGTGGAACATCTGGATCTTCTGGTATTAGCGGTGTAAATGGTATTGATGGATCAAATGGTACTTCTGGATCATCTGGTACAAGTGGATCATCTGGTACTTCTGGTACAAGTGGATCATCTGGTACAAGTGGATCATCTGGTACAAGTGGATCATCTGGTACAAGTGGATCATCTGGTACTTCTGGATCATCTGGTACTTCTGGTACAAGTGGATCATCAGGTACAAGTGGATCATCAGGTACAAGTGGATCATCAGGTACATCTGGTACAAGTGGATCATCAGGTACATCTGGTACAAGTGGATCATCAGGTACGAGCGGCTCAAGTGGTATCAGTGGAGTGAATGGTATTGATGGATCTAATGGTACATCTGGATCAAGTGGAACATCTGGATCATCAGGTACAAGTGGTTCATCTGGTACATCTGGATCATCTGGATCATCTGGATCAAGTGGATCAAGTGGTACTTCTGGATTATCTGGTATAGATGGAACAGATGGTACAAATGGTACTTCTGGATCAAGTGGATCATCAGGTACATCTGGTAGTTCCGGTACAAGTGGATCATCAGGTACTTCTGGTTCTTCTGGTACATCTGGATCAAGTGGAACATCTGGTTCATCTGGTACAAGTGGATCAAGTGGTACTTCTGGATCATCTGGTACAAGTGGATCAAGTGGTACTTCTGGATCATCTGGTACGAGCGGCTCAAGTGGTACTTCTGGTTCATCTGGTACATCTGGATCATCTGGTACTTCTGGATCAAGTGGAACATCTGGTTCTTCTGGCACAAGTGGATCAAGTGGAACATCTGGATCATCAGGCACAAGTGGATCAAGTGGAACATCTGGATCATCAGGCACAAGTGGATCATCAGGTACAAGTGGATCAAGTGGTATCAGTGGAGTGAATGGTATTGATGGATCTAATGGTACATCTGGTAGTTCCGGTACAAGTGGATCAAGTGGTACTTCTGGATCATCTGGTACTTCTGGATCATCTGGTACTTCTGGATCATCTGGTACTTCTGGATCATCTGGTACTTCTGGATCATCTGGTACTTCTGGATCATCTGGTACATCCGGCTCTTCTGGTACATCCGGCTCTTCTGGTACTTCTGGATCATCTGGTACTTCTGGATCATCTGGTACATCCGGCTCTTCTGGTACATCCGGCTCTTCTGGTACAAGTGGATCATCTGGTACTTCTGGATCATCTGGTACTTCTGGATCATCTGGTACTTCTGGATCATCAGGTATTAGTGGTGTAAATGGTATTGATGGATCAAATGGTACATCTGGATCATCTGGTACTTCTGGATCATCTGGTACATCCGGCTCTTCTGGTACTTCTGGATCAAGTGGAACATCTGGTTTATCTGGTGTTAATGGTACTGACGGAACTAATGGTACTTCTGGATCAAGTGGATCATCTGGATCGAGTGGATCATCTGGATCAAGTGGATCATCTGGATCAAGTGGATCATCAGGATCTAATGGATCATCAGGATCTAATGGATCATCTGGATCAAGTGGATCATCTGTTTCTTTAACAGGTGTTACTAATTACACTCCATATTATACATCATCTACTACTTTATCATCTACTAGTTCTATATGGGATGATGGTGTTAATGTTGGTATTGGTCTTGTTCCTTCTACTGGTAGTCCTTTCAAAGTTGATGTTCTTGGTGATGTTAATGTACAAGGAAAGTTCTTTGCTATATCAAAATCATTTGATATTGTTCACCCTTCTGATCCTACTAAGAGATTAACTTATGGATCATTAGAGGGACCTGAATATGGTGTTTATTATAGAGGTAAATTAAATGGACATATTATAGAACTTCCTTATTATTGGGTTGATTTAGTTGATAATTCTACAATTAGTGTTGAATTGACTCCTTTTGGATCATATCAAAGATTATTTGTTGAAAAGGTAGAAGATAATAAAGTTTATGTTAAATCAGATAATGGTGGTTATCCTAATTGTTATTATGTAGTATATGCTGAAAGAAAAGATATACCTAAAATTATAATAGAAAAATAATATGAGTACCTCTTATCCTTTTAAACCTATTGTTACTAATGGATTGGTCTTGTATTTGGATGTTCCTAATAAAAAGTCATTTTCAGGAGTTAATATCTGGTATGACCTAACTAATAACTCAAACAATGCTTCACTTTCAACTACACAATCATCTATATCACTAGCTAATAGTATTATATTTGATGGTATGAGTGGATATGGTACTATGTCTTCATCTACAAGTTTAGAGTTGACATCTACTGGTTCTATATCAGGTTGGATAAAAATGTCAAGTTCTCCTAATTCTTTTGGTACTATTATAGCTAAAAGGATAGGTTCCGCAGCATCTGATTTTGATTACCAAGTAGATTTGGATTCAACAGGTGTTAATTTGAGAGGATCAATAAGTGATGGTGCTACTATAAACACTATAGGAGGTGCAACTACTTTAACTACTGATACTTGGTATCACTTTACTTTTGTTTGGGATGGAACATCATTAAACATATATTTGAATGGTGTTTCTGATGCAACTACAGTATCTCAAACTATAAATGCTCAAGTGACAAGTAATCCATTGGAAATAGGAAGAGGAAATGGAATACCTACTTTTTACTATAAAGGTAATATAGAACAATTATTAGTTTATAATAAAGCATTATCTCAATTAGAGATAACTGAAAACTACAATATAACAGTAAGAAGATTTAGAGAAACTGTTGATGTAGTTTCACCTATTGTTCCATCTATTCCCCCTATAATAACTACTGGATTAATATTAAATTTAGATGCTGGTAACTCAACATCTTATCCCGGAACAGGGACTAATTGGAATGATTTAACAGTTAATAACAATGATGTTATATTAATAAATGGTCCTGTATATAGCTCATTAAATGGTGGTAGTTTGGTATTTGATGGTGTTAGCACTTATGGTACAATGTCTTATAATTCTGGATTTGATTTATCAATTACTGACTATACATTAGAAGGTTGGTTTAATTCTAGTTCATTCTCATCCGGTCAAATTTTAATAGGTAAAGATACAAATGGATCTAATTTTGATTGGTGTTTATATATTCCAAATTCAACATCATTGGCAATATATAGTAATAGCACAACAACAAATGTAACAGCGACGGTTCCAACAATGAATACCGGACAATGGTATCATTTTGTGATAACTAGTATATCTGGAGTTATTAGAATATATTTAGATAGTGTTTTATATCAAACAGGATCAATGAGTATTTCTAATAGTAGTAATATTCAGATTACTTTAGGTTGTGCTAGTTGGAATCTTCCCAATGGATTTGCAAATGGTAAAATATCAATATTGAGAGTTTATTCAATAGGATTAACCGGAGCTGAAGTTCTTCAAAATTATAATGCAATAAAAAATAGATATTAAAAATATGAACACAAACACTTATGTAATAGCAAACATATCTGAATTGAATAATGTAGATTATTCTCAGGTATCACAAACATCAGCAGATACTGTTAGAAAGAACACAGAGCTGACAAAATTTATTCTAAAGTATGATGGTAATAAACCAGCAACAATTCAATCTTTAGATACTAATGGTAAATTGGTGTCTTATGATAATAATAAATACTTTACACATCCACAAATTCTACAGATTGCATCAACAGTAGAATGGGTTGGAACACAAAGCTTTTTAATGAATGGCATATAATACTTTTCCACCTATAATAACTAATGGTTTAGTTTTCTGCTTAGATGCTGCTAACAATAAGTCTTATCCCGGTATAGGACTGAACTGGTATGATCTAAAGACAGTAACTCCTAATGTATTAACCAATGGTGCTTACTATGCTCCTTGGAATGATGGTGCTATTGATTTTGATGGTCTTAGTGATTATGTTAAGTTGAATGATGTAAATATAGGAACAGTTGGTAGTTGGTCAATATGGATAAACGCTAGAGCATTTAGTGGTGTTATAGTTGGTAGTAATATAGCAAACTATTATATGGTTTATAATGATGGTTCTCAATTTTATATAAATTATGGTGGAGCATTTGGTAGTTTATCTTATACTTTATCAAAGGATGTTTGGCATAATATTGTTTGTGTTAGAAATGGAAATAGTCATCAGATATTTGTAGATGGTGTATCAGTTGGTACAATGACTATATCAACTACAAATGATTCTATATTTTCTATTATAGGTGATGAGACGACCAGTTCTCTTTATCCATTTAATGGTAAAGTTTCAAGTTTTTTAATTTATGATAGAGTTCTTTCTTCCGATGAAGTTGAGCATAATTATAATGCTATTAAATTTAGATATTTCAATAACAATACTTTTCCTAGTATAACAACAAGTGATTTAGTATTAAATTTAGATGCTGGTGACCTAACATCTTATTCTGGAACAGGAACAACTTGGTATGACTTAACAGCAAATTCATATGATGGTACATTAACAAATGGTGCTTCTTTTAGTTCTATTGATGCTAATAATATGGGATTTGATGGTGTTGATGATTTTGTAGAACTTGGTGATGTACTAGATATGGGAACATATAGTTATACAATTAATACTTGGGTTAAGATATCAGCAACAAGTAGTGACCAATGGTTTTTTAGTAAAGGTTTATCAGGTACTCAAAATTATAGATATGCTATTGGATTTAACTCCTCTAGTCAAAAATTATGGGCTTTTATGCAAGGTAATGGAGGATCAGATGTTTTACCATATGGATCAACTACAATACCTACTTATCAGTGGTTTATGGCTACTTATGTTTATGATAGAAGTTCTAATATAAAGATATATTATAACGGTGTTTTAGAAGCATTAACTGGTAGTTCTGCAATATCATCTTGGAATGGATTGGATTTTCAGTCTAATAATCCAGCTAGAGTTGGTGCTTATACATCAGGTGACAACACTACACCTATATCAACAATTGATGGTAAAATAGCAATTTCTCAAATTTATAGAAGAGCTCTTCCCGCATCTGAAATACTATATAATTATAATATAACTAAATGGAGATTTTTAAATGATAACCTACCTCCAGTTGCGCCAATTGTAACTGACCAATTATATTTAAGTTTAGATGCTGCTGATGTTTTATCTTATCCTGGTAGTGGAACAACTTGGTATGATTTAACCGCAAACTCTCATAATGCAACATTAACAAATGGTGCTTATTATGATCCATCTGATAGTGGTGTTATGGTTTTTGATGGTGTTGATGATTATGCAAATGTTGGTAGTTTAGGAAGCGGATTTGGAATATTTACATTAGATATGTGGGCTAATTCGGGTAGTGTGACTGACTATAAAAATATAATAGATTTTAATGGCGGTAATACAATGTTGAGAATAGAGCAGTATACTAGTCCTGGATACTACGCTACTTGGGTAAATTTTGGAGCAGGTAGAGCTAGATTAAGTATTAATCTTAATGTTAGTGGTGACTTCTCCTTTGGATTTGGTGGTGATTGTCCGGGTGTAATTACTGATAATACTTGGTATAACTTAGTTGTTACATATGATGGTACTAACTGCTCTATCTATATAAATAATCAAAAGTTAGTAAATAGTCAATCAGTCACTGGTGGATTTGTTGGATATATCAATAATATGAGAATTGGAGATGGATATGACTATTCTAGTAGAAGATTCCAAGGCAAAATACCTGTTGTTAGAATATATAAGAAAAGCCTTTCTGATTCTGAAGTTCTTCAGAATTACAATGCTCAAAAAAGTAGATATGGTTTATAATGTCAGTAGGTAGTTTAGATATAATAACAGATGGATTAGTATTCTGTGTAGATGCTGGTAATGATAAGTCATATTCTGGATCTGGTACAGACTTATATGACTTATCATCAAACTTTAATAATGGTGTTTTGACAAATGGTCCAACATTTGATCCTTCTAAGATTGGTTCTATTGTATTTGATGGTGTAGATGATTATGTCAATTTAGGTAATATACCACAAATAGCACCTGGTACTGGTGAGTTTGTAATTGATTTTTGGATCAATCCAACAAACTGGATCAGTACTTATAGTCCATTATTTACAACAACCACAACAAGTGGATTTTGGATTGGAAAAAATGCAACAAACTTTGTGCTAAGAGCTTATAACATCGCCGATGATTTGCAAACTACAACCTTTCCAAAATCAAATGAATGGACTAATGTTGTGATAAGACGAAGTGGAACTACCGCTAACATATACTATAACAACGTTTCTGTTGTTAGTGGAACAGTCACCACAAACTATGTTCAAGGTGTTAGTGAGATTTCACGTGATGGGACGACTAATGTATTCAATGGTAAAATTTCAAATATTAAATATTATAATAGAGCTTTAACACCTCAAGAAATACTACATAACTACAATAAATTAAAATGGAGGTTTTTATAAAATAATATATAGATTATGGCATCACAAAGAGATATAAGAATAACCCCTAAGTTAGGATCTACAGCATCAAATGATTACCCAAACATTGATTTTGGTGGATTAAGTGCATCAACTATTAAATTGAAAGTTGATGATGATGGTACAGTTGTTTATACTGGTACTTATGGTGTTCTTTTCAATGTAACTGATGAAAAGTTTGGACTTTTACATTCAGTTAATGATGTATCTGGTTTACCTATTTTACAAGTTTATTCTTGGGATTATGTTCAGTTAGGAAAATGGGATAAATATGCTTTATCTGTTGCTACCGATAAAGTGGGTATTGGTCTAACTGCTCCAAGTAATAAACTTCATATTTATTCAACACAATCTGATGCTTTCAGACTACAAGATGGTAGTGAAGGTTCTGGTTATGTTTTAGTTTCTGATGCTAGTGGTGTTGGTAGTTGGTCTGCTAGTGCTGGTGGTGGAGGTGGTTCAGCTGTTATTTTATTGGGAGCTGGTGCTGGATCAAGTGTTAGATGTGGATTAGGTAATAATTCTACTGGAGCTTGTTCTACTATAAGCGGTGGTTTTCAAAATGCCGCAGGTGGTGATCTTTCAACAATTTCTGGTGGTTATAAAAATACATCTTCTGGTTATTACTCAACAATCGCTGGTGGTTCATCTAATACAGTGTCTGGATATCATTCGGAATACTCATCTATAGGTGGTGGTTATATTAATACAATCTCTGGACATTATTCATGTCAATCAACTATAAGTGGTGGTTATATTAATACAATCTCTGGATATACTTCATATCGTTCAACTATAAGTGGTGGTGAACTTAATACAATCTCCGGTCATTATTCACAAAATTCAACCATTAGTGGTGGTTATACTAATACAATTTCCGGTTGTTATTCATTTCATTCAACCATTAGTGGTGGTTATACTAATACAATCTCCGGTCATTGTTCATGTCAATCAACTATAAGTGGTGGTTATCAAAATACAATTTCCGGTCATTATTCATGTCATTCAACCATTAGTGGTGGTGGTAATAATACAATCTCAGGATATTGTTCATATCAATCAACTATAAGTGGTGGTTATGGTAATGCAATCTCCGGTACTAATTCATATCGTTCAACTATAAGTGGTGGTGAACTTAATACAATCTCCGGTGATATCTCATATCAATCAACTATAAGTGGTGGATGTTGTAATACCATATCTGGTAAGTATTCACAATTAGTAACTATAGGTGGTGGTCAATTTAATACAATCTCCGGTGTTAATTCACAATTAGTAACTATAGGTGGCGGTCAATGTAATACAATCTCAGGATATAGTTCATATCTATCAACTATAAGTGGTGGTGAAAGCAATACAATTTCCGGTCATTATTCACGTAATTCATCTATAGGTGGTGGTCAACAAAATACAATTTCCGGTCATTATTCATGTCATTCAACCATTAGTGGGGGTTATCAAAATACAATCTCTGGATATAGTTCATCTCGTTCAACAATAAGTGGTGGTGAAAGCAATACAATATCTAGTGGTAGTTCATATCAATCAACCATTGGAGGTGGTGGATATAATACAATCTGTGGTGGTGATTCACAATTATCAACTATAAGTGGTGGTCAATATAATACAATCTCCGGTGATATCTCATATCAATCAACTATAAGTGGTGGATGTTGTAATACCATATCTGGTACCTTTTCATATTTATCAACCATAAGTGGTGGTCAATGTAATACAATCTCCGGTCAGTGTTCATATTGGTCAACTATAAGTGGTGGTTATAAAAATATAGTATCTGGTGTAAGTTCAACAATAGGTGGTGGTAATTCTAATACATCATCCGCTACTGGATCAACAATAGGCGGTGGTAGTGAAAATGACACTTCCGGTGTTTATTCTGTTATAAGTGGTGGTTATCTTAATACATCATCCGCTACTGGATCAACAATAGGTGGTGGTGGTGGAAATACAGCATCTGCTTTGTCCTCAACAATAGGTGGTGGTAATTCTAATATAATTCTTAGTGGTTCAAATCGTTCAACTATAAGTGGTGGTCGTAAAAATTTAATATCAACTAGTGGAGATTCCACTATATCTGGTGGTTGTTGTAATACAATCTCTGGTACTAATTCATGTCAATCAACTATAGGTGGTGGTATTACTAATACAATTTCCGGTCAGTATTCATGTCAATCAACTATAGGTGGAGGTAGTGAGAATACAATCTCAGGACGTTCGTCATTTAATTCAACTATAGGTGGTGGTTCTAGTAATACAATCTCTGGACAGCAATCACTTAATTCAACTATAGGTGGTGGTAAATCTAACGCAATCTCTGGTACTTATTCATGCCAATCAACTATAAGTGGTGGTTATATTAATACAATTTCCGGTCAGTGTTCACAATTATCAACTATCGGTGGAGGAACTATTAATACAATCTCAGGATATTCATCATATAATTCAACTATAAGTGGTGGTTGCAGAAATACAATCTCAGGATATTTATCATTTCAATCAAGTATAGGTGGTGGTTACTGTAATACAATCTCAGGAAAATATTCATATTGGTCAACTATAGGTGGCGGTAATAATAATACAATCTCCGGTCAGTATTCATTTAATTCAACCATTAGTGGTGGTGGTCTTAATACAATATCCGGTTGTTATTCACCTTTTTCTACTATAAGTGGTGGTTATCAAAATACAATCTCTGGTGCTTTTTCATGTCATTCAACCATTAGTGGTGGTTATCAAAATACAATCTCTGGTGCTAGTTCATATCAATCAACCATTAGTGGTGGTTATATTAATACAATCTCTGGATTTAATTCAGCTCAATCAACTATAAGTGGTGGTTATATTAATACAATCTCTGGATTTAATTCAGATCAATCAACCATAAGTGGTGGTCAATGTAATACAATCTCTGGTGCTTTTTCATATCATTCAACCATAGGTGGTGGTGGTTTTAATACAATCTCTGGATATTGCTCATGTTATTCAACTATAAGTGGTGGTTATTGTAATACAATCGCTGATTATAATTCATATCAATCAACTATAAGTGGTGGTGCTCTCAATACAATTTCCGGTTATTATTCACGTAATTCATCTATAGGTGGTGGTCAATGTAATACAATCTCTGGACATTATTCATGTCATTCAACCATAAGTGGTGGTTATAGTAATACAATCTCTGCATTTAATTCATCTCAATCAACTATAAGTGGTGGTCTAACTAATACAATATCCGGTACCAATTCATTTAATTCAACTATATCTGGTGGTATGTCTAATACAATCTCTGGTTATAGTTCACAATTTTCAACCATAGGTGGTGGTAATAATAATACAATTACAAATTCTCCATTCGCTTCTATACTTGGTGGTGTTAATAATAATATTAATAGCATGACTAGTTCTGTTATTATTGGATCTGGTATAACCGCTAGTAGACAATACACAGCACATGCTAATGACATCATTATAACATCAATGGCATCATCAGTTTCTTGTTTTGTAACAGTAGGAACTAATGGATTATTAGTAGCAACATCATCTGGTGGTGGATCTACTTTTTCTGGCACAACTAATGTATTTACTAAATTTACATCAGCAACCACAATTGGTGATACATCATATAATATACATGAGGATCCAACCGCTGGTACTTTATTACTTGGTCCATCAACAGATAATGATGCTCTTACATATGGTCAAATTGCTCACGCTAAAGGTAATATATCTATTAAAGCAGATGCTCAGACTAACCAGATAATATTAAAAAATACAGTTCATGTAGGTAATGGAGTTTTATATTCAAATCCTTTATCTTCATCTGGTCAGATTGATGTTCCTCTTGGTGGTATGTTAGCATTGGAAATGCAAATCGCTGTTTTAGAAAGCGGTTCAAATAATGCTACTTATCTACAACTTTTTGGGGCGGCTACAAATCCTACCGGAACAGCTACTATAGTTGGTGGATTTACCGGTGTTACTAAAATTGTAGTTGCTGAGTCGGTTTCAACTATACATGATGTTAATATTAATGTATCTGGTAACAATTTGGTAGTTGAGGCAATTAATAGTGGTAGTACCGCCGCAAATTTTGTTTGTTATGTGAGATATACACAAACACTATTTTAATTGAATATAATATTATAGAAAAATTAATATATAGAAATATAAATAAAAATTAAAGAACCTGAATGGCTTATATAATTAAGAATAGTGGTGGAATTCAACTTATAACAGGAACCGGTACCGGTAATAAAGGACTAAATCTACCAGTTGTCGATAACGCTAGTACAAATAGTACGTCGGGTGTTAGTAAAGGTTCTTTAGTATTTGATGATACTACTAACCAGATTTATAGATTTACAGGAACTGAATGGGCTTCTGGGGCTGGTACATCTGGTACATCTGGATCATCAGGATCAAGTGGATCTTCAGGATCTTCAGGATCTTCAGGATCAAGTGGATCATCAGGATCAAGTGGATCAAGCGGATCATCAGGAACAAGCGTTTCTTTATCAGGGCAAAATAATTATGTACCTTATTATACATCAACGACAACACTTTCATCTACAAGTTCTATTTATGTAACAAGCACAAATGTTGGTATTGGAACTATATCACCAGACGGTAGAGTTCACATTAAATACCAAGGTGACACAACATATTCAACAATTTTATTGGTTGATGGTCCTTCTAGTAATAGCCAAACAGGTGGACATGCAGCTTACTTTAAAAGAAATTTAGATAATGCTGGGACAACAGCATCTGTTGTTACAATAGAACATACTAATAGAGCTGGTGGAACACCAGGGGCTACTACTTTAAGAGTTATATCAGGATATAATGGCAAAATATCACAATTCCAAGCTTTATCATCAGGATTATTTTCTATGGGAGCTACTTATTCATCTGGAAGTGCTTTGCTAACACTTAAAATGGATTCGGATACTACTGCCGATCCAGGAAACGCGGATAGATGGGGTATAAGACTTGTTGATAATTTACCTTTAATTGGAAATGCAGGTAATAGATATGGAATTTCTTCTGTAATGGGTGGTAGTTTTAGTCCACGAAATACATCCTATGGATTATATGGAATTTATACCGATGTATCTGCTGTTACAACAACACAATCATCTATTGTTTACGCTGGATCATTTATGGGTGGAAATGTAGGTATTGGGACATCAAACCCATCTACTAAATTACATGTTTATGCTACACAATCAGGCGCATTTAGATTACAAGATGGTACACAAGGTAATAATTATATTTTAATTAGTGATACTAATGGTGTTGCTACTTGGACAGCTTCTATACCAGGATCTTCAGGATATTCAGGATCTTCAGGATCTTCTGGAACAAGTGGATCATCAGGATCTAATGGATCTAATGGATCAAGTGGATCTTCAGGATCAAGTGGACCATCAGGATCAAGTGGATCATCCGGATCTAATGGATCTAATGGATCAAGTGGATCATCAGGATATAATGGATCTAATGGATCAAGTGGATCTAATGGATCAAGTGGATCTTCAGGATCAAGTGGATCATCAGGATATAATGGATCTAATGGATCAAGTGGATCTAATGGATCAAGTGGATCTTCAGGATCAAGTGGATCATCCGGGTCAAGTGGTTCTACCGGATCAAGTGGATCATCCGGACTAACTGGTTCTACTGGATCAAGTGGATCATCCGGATCAAGTGGATCATCCGGATCAAGTGGATCATCCGGATCAAGTGGGTCTACTGGATCAAGTGGATCATCAGGTAGCTCTGGAACATCCGTTTCTGTATCAGGATCAAGTAATTATGTGGTTAAATTTACATCATCTAGTACAATTGGTAATAGTAATATACTGGATAATGGAACATCTATAGTTGGTGGATATAGTCAAACTCCATTACAAGGAACAATATTAGATGGTATAACATCAGTATTGGGTGATTTACAGAGTTGGGCCAGTACCTCTTATTCTGGAGATGTATTATATTCAGAAATATCAAGTGAAGGATTGAGTTTTGGTCAGTTATGTTATAGAACAATAGGTGGTAAATGGGGTTTAGCTGACGCAAGCTCTTCTGGAATATCATCAAAATCTATGTTAGGTATTTGTGTAGCTGGGAATCATGGAGAGGGCGAAGCAACATCAATATTAATTAATGGATTTGTTACAACTACTTATATAAGTGAGTTTAAAATTGGAGATCCGATGTACATGAAAGCTACCGCTGGTGAGATGACTTACATAGCTCCTTCAGCAGCAGGTAACATAGTTAGATTAGTTGGTCATACTTTTTGGAACAGTGGTAATCAAACCAATGGAGTATACATTTTACGATTTAACCCAGACAACACTTGGATAGAACTATAATTCTTAAACATTTTATTAAATTCATAGTATAATAACTATGGATAAATTTGCAATATTTCACATTGAAGGTGGATTGGGAAAACATGTAGCCTCAACAGCTGTTGCTGAGTGTATAAAAAACAACTACCCTGATAGAAAACTTATAGTTGTGTGTGCTTACGCAGAAGTTTTCTTAAATCTAAAATTTATTGATAGAGTATATAAAATTGGAATGACTCCTTACTTCTATAATGATTATATTGATGGTAAAGATTCATTAATATTTAAACACGAGCCTTACTTCACAACTGATCATATTCATAAAAAAATGCCTCTAATTGAAAATTGGTGTAAACTTTATAATCTAAATTATAACGGAGAGATGCCTTCTTTGATATTTAATTCAAAACAAAAACAATTAGGTATTAATAAGTGGACAAGAGAAAAACCTATAATGGTTATTCAGACCAATGGTGGTCCTTTGGTTAATCAACCCCACATTAATTCATGGACAAGAGATATTCCGGTATACTTATCTGAAATATTAGTTAACCATTATAGAAATGATTATCATATTATTCAAATTTGTAGAGCAGGATCGGTTGCTATGCAAGGAGTAGAAGTTGTATCAGATAGTATGCCTAATATGGAATTATTTTCCTTATTATTGGTATCTCAAAAAAGAGTTTTAATAGATTCTTGTTTACAACATGCCTCTGCTGCTCTTGGTTTATCATCGGTTGTTCTTTGGGTGGGAACATCACCTAAGGTATTTGGTTATAATATACACAAAAATATTGTAGCGGATCTTCCAAAAGATATTGTAAAACTACCAGATAGTTATTTATTTGATTATAGTTTTGAAGGTCTTTTACATGAATACCCTTCTTTAGAATCAGAAATATTTGATCCTAATTTAATAATACAAAAAATTAATTTATAATATGCCAAAAAAGATATTCTTTCAAAGTTCATTGCCTAGAGCAGGATCAACACTTCTACAAAATATAATGGGTCAAAATCCTGAATTTTATGTAACTCCTACTAGTGGGGTATTAGAACTTGTTTATGCTGCTAGAAATAATTACACAAACTCACCAGAATTCAAAGCTCAAGATTCTGAACTTATGAAGAGAGGTTTTGCTAATTTTTGCAATTCAGGTATTAATGGATTCTTTAATTCTATAACTGATAAACCATATGTTATTGATAAGAGTAGAGGTTGGGGAGTACATTATCAATTTTTAAATTCATTTTATCCAGAACCAAAGATTATTTGTATGGTTAGAGATTTAAGAGGAATTTTCGCTTCAATGGAGAAAAACTTTAGAAAGAATCAACACTTAGATTCCGGTATTGTAAATCATGCTCAAATGACCGGAACTACAACTGAAAAAAGAATTGATATTTGGTCAACGGGTCAACCTGTTGGTATTTCAATAGAAAGATTATACCAAGTATTTAGAGAAGGTATAAATCAAAAAATGTTATTTATTAGATTTGAAGACTTAACATCAAATCCTCAAAAAGAAATAGATAGAGTTTATGACTACTTAGGTGTTAATCCATTTGCACATGACTTTAATAATGTTCAACAAATAACTGTAGAAGATGATTCTGTTTATGGTATTTATGGTGATCATAATATAAAAAGTAAAATAGAACCTCTTAAAAATGATTATAAAGAAATTTTAGGACAAGCAGCTTGTGATTGGATTAAAAATAATTACAAATGGTTCTATGATGAATTTAAATATTATTAAATAAAAAACCCACTCTAAAGTGGGTTTTTTTCTATTATATCCTTAATCTTTTCTATTACCATTTCTCCAGTTATTGACTTACTACACTCAAATTGTTTATCAGTTCCTTTATTTACAGGACACCAGTTCCAATCACCAGCATCTAACTTAAAATCATTAAAACATCCAGTGCATTTTCCTTTAGGTGTTTCTATTCTAATTGTGTTTTGGAGTGTTTCTGTATAAGGGTAACTAAATCCAGAAATAATACAAGTTGTTGTTCCTGTTGCCCAACTTAACCAACTCAAGCCAGATCCTATTCCAATAAATAATTTACTTTTTTGAAGTACTTTTATTACTTCCTCTATACTTCCTTGTGGATGTTTTTCAATACCATTAGGGTGTTTATTTCCCATATATCCATCTTCTTCTCTAGAAATTAAAATAACTCTCCATCCTTTGGATTTTAAATAATCAACCACTTGTTGCCAACCTTCTTCATTATTCCAATATTTTGATTGAGCTGTTCCATGAATAGCAATACTTACTATATTTTCTTTTTGTATAGAATTATCTATAGTTATTTTTGTTTTAATTTCTTTATGTTCTAATCCTAATATATCACTAGCTGCTTGTTGAAGAGGTCTTAATCTGAAATTAGTAGGGTTACTATTTGTATTAATCTCGCCATCTTCATAATACCAACCAATATTATATTGGGCTGATATATTGTTCGCTGGTAATCCTCTAGGTATAAATTCTATTTCAGGGTATTCTTTCTCAAATAGATTATTCCAAAATGTAGAACAGATGACATGACAATTATGTTTCTTTCTAAACTCATCTACATATGGAATCCATGCTAAATTATCTCCTAAAGAAGACGAATCAAAACATATAAAAACTCTTTTATCCTTTAGGTCTAAATCTATATTATAGATTTCCTCACCATTATTCTTATTTATAGATATAGACCAATCTATGAAATATGACTTACTTGCTTTAATCCAATGATTTTCTGTTATTGATCCTCTATGTTGTAATTTACTTGTCCTTTTATCTATAAAAGAAACTTCAAATTCATCTCCCGGTGAATTTAATATTTCTACAAAAGGACCTTTTATATAATTAACATTTATTATAGGTTTCCTTTTCCTTATTATACTTGTGTTTTTAACTAAATTATTATACATATTATTCTTTTGATTTTGAAAATTGGAGGAGTCCTTCTTGATTTAATTTATTATCTTCTTTTAGAGAATCAAATGCTGTTTTATAGATATTTAAATTTTGAGCATCTATAGATTTTTTTAACTTTATTTCTAAAATATTAAATGGATCACCTGATGTATAATAAGATTCTCTGCTTTTGAATTTGGTGAAAAATGGTAGTATATGTTCCATTCTTGATGATAAGAATCCAGAACAATAACTATCACCATCATAATTATTAGCATCATATTGATAAACAATAATATCACAATTATCTAAAGATTTAGAATTATCATTAAGTGTTTTATTTGACATTTGATAATCATAGTTTATGATGTGAACTTTTTTATAACCCAGTTTTTCTATAAACTCTAAACCATCTCTTATTAAAGAGTAAGCAGCATACCCATGCTCAAAATTAAATGATGTTGTTGTCTTTTTCCCAGTGTTGTCTATGTGCCAATAATTATAACTTACATTATATTTGCTAAATTCCTCTTTATATAATAAAGGGTTATTTTTATTATAAATATAATAATCACATAGTAACTGATTTTCTTCACTTACTGGATAGTTTGTAGATAGAACAACTGGTAAATTAATAGAACCTAAACACTCATTTAATAACTTCTTTCTATAATTTGTATCAGCATGTGCTACAACTAAACAAATAGAATCATTTTCAATTGTGATTCCAAAGTGTTCTAATATAATATTTTTATTAGCTGATATATTATCTGTTATGTAATTAGCTTCTTTATATTTCGGATATGTTTCTAAGTCTTTTGTGAAAATTGGAAGATTAAAACTAAGAGCTTCTTTTATAGAGATTGGATTTAGTTCCCATAATGATGGAAAGTAAAATAAATCACTAGCCATATAGAATTTTTCAACATCATCTCTCTCACCATGTATTATACAATTCTCTGGTAAATTAACCATTAGAGGTTCCCAATAATCTTTGAAATTAACAGCCTGATTTCCTACAAAATGAAATTTAATCCTTTCATTTACACAAATTTTAGCCAATTCTATTATATGTTTTTGATTTTTACCTGAAGTAAATAAACCAACATTTAGAATATGTTTATACTCCTTATCAAATCCTAATTCTTCTTTAGCCTTATCTTTATCATAATCAATTTTTATAATAGGATATTCCCATATATCACAAGGAATACTTCCTTTGAATACATTGTCAAATACTCCTTTACTCCATTCTGATACTAATATAAACTTATCAGCTGTATATTTAATATTTTCTGGTTTAGTATTGGATGAATGTGTAGTTGCTAAAATATAATAGTTTCTGCTTTCATCATATATCTTTTTCAAGATAGACTCATCAACAAAAGTGTCGGGTATTTCTTCAAAGTGTATTATATCCGGATTTACTTTATCAATAATTTCTAATAGATATTGTTTATCTGAAGATAGACCAAAAAACTTATCACCTAATAAATTTTTAACTTGATTTCTTTGAACAACATAAGCATCTCCATAATAAGTATACTCAACACAATAAATATCAAATTCATTTATAAATGATTTAATTTTTTGTAGTAAGTATTGTGGTTGACCACCCGTAGATAAGTGTGGTGTTATGAATAATAGTTTTCTTTTCATTATTTATAAAATGGTTTTTCTACCCAATTGGGTAATTCCAAATTTGATATTATATTCAAATCTTTTGCTCTATTTTTGTCAAATTTGTCATAGTCAAAATATGGATTATTAAATTGACAAATTGTTTGATTTCCTTTTCTGATGATACCACAACCCCAATCCTTATCAACTACACAAATATCTAAATCTGGTCTTGTGCATCTCATCTTATATATAGCCTTCCAAACAGTTCCATTCCACAAACCTCCTGCAGTAGTACTAATATCATTATAATAAACTCTAGCATGATGCTCAGTAGGTGGATTACAATCATGTAAAACTATACTACCGTTTTCTGAAAGATGATTTAGAGCATTGTTTATATCTCTTTCCACTTGGTCAGAAATGTGTAATCCATCTATAAATACTATATCCCATTTATAATCAAGAGGTTTATCTAATAAACCATTATCAATCATTGAGAAAAAATTATCGGATGTGTATTTATATTTAGCTCTATTATTATTTGTCTCTAACCCAGGATCTACCGAATCTTTTGATTCACATTTAATATGATTAAAGCAATGTGATGGTTCTCTAAGACCTATTTCTAAATAATTTTTATAGTTAAATCTTTCTGATAAAAAGTTAATGATATCAATTCTACTTTCAATTTTATTTTCCATATCAATTATATCTATATAATATAATAAGTTTTACTAAATGAGAATTTGGAATTAATATATACATTTATGAAACTTGTGAAGTATTTAGAATTCAACCAATCTGATTTGAACGCTGTTAAATCATTCAGAATCAAAGAAAGTTTAAACCCTAAACTTTGGGATAACTTTGAAATTAATGGAGAAGTCAGAGAAGACCTTTTAAAAATCGCTCAAGATTTCTATGAGTCTACTGAATTAAAGGCCGATGTTAAAGACATTATTCTTACAGGATCTTTGGCTAATTATAACTGGTCTGAAAAATATTCTGATTATGATTTACATATATTAATAGATTTTAATGATATTAACCAAGATGTTGAATTGGTTAAAAAATATGCTGATAGTGTTAAGAATATTTGGAATAAAAATCATGATATTAAAATAAAAGGGTATGAAGTAGAAGTTTATATACAAGACATATCTGAGCCACATAAATCAACAGGTATATTTTCCTTATTAAATAATAAATGGAATGTTAAACCTGAAAAAATAGAATTTACTCCTGATGAAGATATGATATCTGAAAAGGGCAAGTCTGTTATGATGTTAGTTGATGATTTAGAAGATGAAGTTGATGAAGATAAATATGATGCTTTTGTTGAAAAGGTTCAAAAAGTATGGGATAAAGTTAAAAACTATAGAAAGAGTGGGTTGGAAAGTGAAGGTGGTGAGTTATCTATTGGTAATTTAGTTTTCAAATTACTTAGGAGAAATGGGTATATTGAAAAAATAATGGACTTAAAAAGAAAGTCTTATGATAAACAATTTAAATAAATTATGATTAAAATTTCAGAAATAGAACAAGTATTCAAAGATGTCTTTGATGAAGAAAAAGGAGTTGTTAACTCTGTTGAAACAATTTATGAAACACCAAAACATGGTGAGTTTCTTAAATTAATAATTTCTATTCAAGGTTTATCAGTTGAAGATATATCTATCATACATACTAAATTTATATTTAAAGTAGATATGGAAAAGAGAAATATTATTGAAGATTCTTTTATTTACTTATATGATATTAACTGTGTTTATCATAAAATGGAATTTGATAATGTTATAGACTTAAAGAAAAAGATTGAGGATATTATAAAGTCTAATGATTTTGGAGAAGATATGCAAATTTTGTCAGATTTTATAGAATCTCCGGCAATGTTTTTAAATTACTATATGAGAAGAGCTAAGATAACAGATTATTCTGTTTTTGATGTAGAGTATCAACCTAAATTTAAAACTCAACCATGTGACAAAACCACATTTGATTTCAAAATCAATATTAATAATAATTACAATATAGATTTATCTATTTATAAAATAGATAGAGATGAAGAAGAAGAATTAGACTCTTATAAATTTCAATTTAAATTTATGGATGAAATTCAAACAGTAGAAACAGATACACTTAAAAACCTACATTATTTTATAGGTGATAATGTTGCTAAACTCTTAGATAGAAAACTAAAGAATAAATAATGAGATATTTAGAAAAGTTTGTTACATATATAAATGAATCTACTGAAGATATAACTGATTTAACTAAAGAACAATTAGATGATTTACTTATCCCTATTAATGATTTAGGAGTTGAATATGATTTCTCAACACCAAGTACCATAACTGATGGTGAATTTGCAGGATATAAATCAATGAGTATTCATTTTAAAAATGATTTTAAACTTGGTGAAAATTCTGAAAGAATTGTAGATGAAAGATTTTGGGACTTTTTAGATGAACTAATAGCTCTTAAGAATAGACTAGAAAGTTCAAGAGTTTCTATTAATTCAAATTGGAAAAATTATATAGTTATTAATTTTGTACAAAAAGCTAAAGTAGAAGGTGATTTATTCACAATTCAAAAACTTTATAATGATATGAGTGCTAAAACAAATGATGCTAAAAGTGATTTCAACTATGGATTAGTTAAAAGATTATATCCTGATGAATTAAAGATTGTTGTTACTTGTGGTGGTAATTTTGGAAATTCTGAATATACTGATAGAAAATGGAATGGTCTTTTTAGAGGTGTAGATTTTTCAAAATTTAATGTTGATAAAAAAATTACTACTGATGGATATGGTCATAAAAGTGCAACCGTTACAATTACTCTAAAAAAGTAAAAAAATATTTAATATATAAAAAAACTAATAATAAAAATGGATAGTTATAATGTAAATAGAAAAGTAGCCACTTTTGGTGATTTTTCAAATAATATAGAATCTGAAAAAGAAGAATTAAAAAAGGTTAGAAGATCAACCGTTCCTAATACTCCTGATGGACAACAACACATCGGTAACGGTAGATATAAATTCAACAAAGTTACTCGTAAAATGGATGATTTAAGTCCTAAAGAAGTTCAAGATAAATTAGATTCTATTGATGAATTAGAAGAAACTAATGAAGGTGTATTTTCTGACAGATATAAAGAAGGTGAATCATCTATAGATGATAAAATATGGGATATTGTAGTAGACTTATACCAAAATCACACCAGTATTCAGGCAGGTTATGATGATATAATGAAACTAATAAAGAAATAATAATAAAAAACCTCAGAGAAATCTGAGGTTTTTTATTATTTAAGTATTTTATTTAGTTTATATTCTCTTTTATCTTCTAATTCAAGAGGCTCGGCTATTAACTCACCATCTGATATTTTAATCTCCCATTTATTACCAGTCTTCTCATCTAAAAGAACTAACTTACTAATAACAGTATGACCATCAGAATCAACATTTATAGCATTTGTTCCACCTGGATTGGTAATTTGAAATGTATTATTGATTGCTCTTGCCATAATTATAATTTTTTACCAGTTGTTGGATCATAATTCATAATTAATAACTCAACTCCCTTAGCTTGTTCACCTTTACCTCCTGAATTATTACCACCTTGTGCTGAACTTCTAAATACTTCTTTCTCAGTCCAAATATATTTATCTCTTGGTAATAATTCTTCTAATAAAGGAAAATAATAATAAGATAATGACCAACGACATTTTGATTTTTTAATCAAGTCTAATAATCTTCTATGTGATGCTGGTCCAAACATACCTTCTTTATCAGCACCATACCAAGATAATCTTTTAGCATCATCATCACCATTTTCATCAGGTCTGTGATATGGTGGGTCCAAATACAAGTAAGTATCTTCTGAGTCATATTTATTAATAAGCTCTTCAAAATCAATATTAAGAAACTCTTTAATACTAGATAACTTATCGGTGTATTTATTTTTCTTTAACTTATCAATAAGAACTTCTAATTTCAAACGGTCTTTATCTTTTTTATAGCCTGAGAAACCACCTCCCCTTGGATATACACTTGAAAAACTAGATGTGATTAAGAAAGCATAAATAGCAGCTTTTTCAAAATCGCCTATCTCAAAATCCATATTATCTAAAAAGTCATTTTTGATATACTCATTATAAACTTTTTTATAGAAATCCCATTTTTTCAAAGGGTCTGTTTCTGTTGTGTGTAATAAAGTTTTTTTAAGATTTTCTAAGTGAATAACAAACTCAACTGGAGTAGCACAACACTTATATAAATTCGTCTGGTGACGATTTTTATCATTATAGATAACAACATCAAACTTTAGTTTTGGGTCATCCATATATGTTGCAAAACTACCACTAAATGGTTCTAAGTATGTTTTTATACTACCATCTTTTGGTATTTTTGAATTTATTAATTCCATGAAAACATTTGAGGACTTGCCTCCAAAGTAAGAAATTGCTGCACACATTTATTTTCTATATTTATTTTTATCTTTAGTTATAGATACTACTTTATCAAAAGTTTCCTTTTTTCTTTTTAAAAACACATTCGCGTCTTTATATAAAAAATAGTAAATGTTCTCAACATCAGTTAAACCACCCCAATCAATAACATAATATGTTCCTTTAGGGCATCTTATTTTATTTTTACCACTTAAATTAGCAAATTCAACCAATTTATCATAGTATTCTTTTATAAAATCATAACTACCAGAACATATATTAACTTGTCCTCTGTCACTATTATCTCTTTTATCATGATGTATAGATATACACCCATCTCCATCAAATACTCCTCTCATGAAGTGATTATGTAAGTTATCAGGTATATTTGGATATTTAACTACCATTGTTTTATTTGAATGTATTCCTAATTTTTCCAAATCACTCTTAGTTTTAGCGGATGATAAACCAAAACTTGAAATATTTCTACTTTTTGAAGTAAATACATTACCTTCTGAATTAGTATATTTTTTAAATTCATATAAAATATCAGTTTCTTTCTGTGTTATTCTAATGTTATTTGTGCTATCACTAACACACCCATCTGCAACAATAAATCCTAAAAAGTAAGCTTTATCTTCGGTATCTATAGATTCAAAGTAATCTATATTAAAATTACACCAAGTTGGTATTTTTTTTAACTCACCTCCAAATTTTAAAATTATATTTTTATAATGTCTTTCTGATATTCCCCATTTTGATATAATATCATTTCTTCTATTATCTGATTCTCGTTCGTTAAAAACTTCCAATTCTTGATCATATGTTAACTTTCTTAATTTTCTCATATACTATATATAAAAAATATATAGTTCCCTCCGAAGTTATTTGATAATTTTCATAAAAATAAAAGACCATTGTAAAAACAATGATCTTAAAGTAAAAGATTTCTTACATGTATGTCAGCCATTTTTAAAAGAGGATATTATTTCAAAGAGTTTTTCTTAATTTGATCTTCCAATGAAGGTCTTTGATTTCTTGGTGTTAATTCATCTCTAACTTCCATTAGAATTTTACCAAGATTATTCTCTCCTTTATTACCACATTTACCACAGGTGCATATTCCCCAGTAAACATCGTGCCAATAATTCTCTTCAACTAATTCTTGGTTTGATGTACTAAGTAACATTTCTTTTAGTTCTTGATTGTTTTTGAATTTTTGTCTAACTGCCCAGTTCATTGCTTCTAATTTCTTTTCATTCCAATTACTTCTTAGTTTAACTTTACTTCCAATTTTTTTAACCTCAGATGGGTTTTTAATAAGAGCTATCATTTCTCTAAAATCTCCGGGTGTGTAGTATTTACCATTTATTAATTGTTGGTCATTGACTTTCATTGCTACATAAAAGTTTTCTACTGATGGGTATTTAATACCTTGATGTTCTATTTCACAAGGGTAAAAATTAGATAAGAATCTATATCTGCCTTCAAATTTATTTATCATACTTATTATATTAATTAAAGGAATAAAGTTTACCTTGTTTAAAACAACAAAAGACCAGAAATGGTCTTTTGTTCTTGTGGAGATGACCAGATATTGCGTCCGGTGTCTTAATAGTTGTTTATAATTATTCGTTTACAAGCTTAGTTAATTTTTCTAAATCAACAAAATAGATACTTTTTTGGACAGACTCTAAAAAGTTACAAAAAATGGTCTCACCTTTTTTATCCTGTGTGAATCAGGTTGGAGAATTTTTTGATAGTAACTATTTATTAGACAGTTGCTAGATCTTCTACCAAGATCATGTTGTTTTGTAGAGCCGCTACTAAATCTTCACGAGTTCCTACTTCATTTGTTTTGCCATTTACGACGTGTTACTTAATTTATTAATCGGACACTTAACCACCCGATACCTGCATAACTACCACCACACTACCAATCGATTCTAAAACATCCCCAAGTGTTGTTGTAATATATATAATATTCTAAAAGTCAAAAAAGTTTAATTTAAAATTAAAAAGGAGTATTATCATCTTCTAATCCTTCTCCATAATAGAAGTTAAATACTAGAAGTGGTTTACCATCTTTAGTTTCCCACATTTCAAATTCTGAATCATATTGAGGTAGAATATCTCTTTTCAATCTTTTAGCTGTATCAAAAACACTAATAATTGATTCTATCTTTTCTCTATAACCCATAGTAACTGATATTGTTATATCAAGTTCATCATGTTCAACATAAACATCTTTAATACCTTTATTCTTGAACATAGTTCTTAATAAATATAGAAGGTTATCCATATCAGAATCACCAATCATTTCTTCCTCTTCCTCTTCTTCTTCGGTTCCTTTCTTTGAATGATTTGGTCTACCAAAAAGATATTCATCATCATTATAATATGACTCATCATCATAATCAGTATCCTCGTATTTTTCGAATAGTTCTTTATAATTCTTTAGTTTCATATTATTTCAATTCAATTTTTAGATATGTTCCATCAAAAATAATATCTGGATCCATTTTATATTTCATTAGAAGTGATTTTAATGATGATAACCCATCAGATATTGATTCTATATCAGAATCATCTAAATCTACTCTTATAAAGACTTTACCATTATCTCCAATCATTTTAACTTCTAATTCAAATACTGTTGATTTAACATCAGCAATTAATCCTTTGTGTTTTTGTATAATTTCTTGATTTATACCAACTTTTCTTATTGTTGGTAGTGAATTCCAATTAACTTTTATAGAAGCCTCGCATAGTGAGATAAGATAATTCATATTTTGATATTCTTGACCAGTGTGTTCATGAAAATAACCTACTGATATATTAGTACATTCTCTAATATCATCTATAAATGATGCCGAATCTGTGTATATTCCTGTAGGATCTAATGATAAATCTAGTCCATTTTTGTTATATTCTTTACATAAAGCAGTTCCAAACTCATCAGAACAACATCTTCTTCCTAATTGTGAAGTAATAACAGAATGATAATTTCTTCTATCAAATGAAACACATCTTTTAATTTCCTTTAAATAAGATACTGTATCGTATATTCTAGATAACTTATTTGAACCAATACCACCTCTTTCTTCTCCTATAAAGAAGTAATAAAGACCTGGTATATTATGTGACATCATATATAACATTACTGCCACACCAGACTTATCATCTGCTCCTAATATAGTACTTTCATCTGTTACAATATACTCCTCATCATTCTCAATCATAGAGTATAGTTTAGTATCTTTTTGTTCTCTATCGGCTGTGTCTAAGTGAGATGTAAACATTGTTTGAGGAGTTTTACCTATTATTTTATAATAGTTTCCTACTTCATCTTTTTGTAAAGAAGGTAAGAATTTAAGAACTTCATCTTCATGTCCGTGTGGATATGTTTTAGTAACTAAAGAAAGGAATGTAGACCTAACATCTTTTGGATTATAAGAAAATTCTTTAATTTCAATTTGATTTCCTGGTTGAACAGGTTCTCCTTTTCTTATTTTATTATATAATCTTGAAAATTCACTAGCTTCTTTATCACTTATTATTCCTGCAAAATAATATCTCACAAATTTACCTATTTTCATAGGTATAACTTTGCCATCTACTGTTACATCAAATGACCAATCTTGTTTAGATACATCTACTTTTGATATTTTTAATCCATTGTGAAATTTAGAATCTGGTTCAATCATCCAAAGTAATTCAAAGGCTAAATAATTATTTTCAGCTTCTAATTTTTTTAGAATGTTATAAAATTCTTCAGTAAATATCATTTTAATTCTTTCTGGTGTTTGATCTGCCATTTCTATAATAATTTTATTAGAGTATATATTAAATATTAAATTATAATTTCGTAGGAATTAACATAATCTACTTTGACTTGACCATCATTCATTCCTTTTTCTTTCTTAACAAACTTTCTTTGACAATAAACAACTGTTGATTTTTCATCTTTTGGAGACTTGCTATTCTTTTTAGCTAATTCTGCTGCTTTTCTTAAAATTTCTTTAGAGGGTATAAACATTTCTTTAGTTGATGATATTTCTTTTGTTTTAACTACAACATGACTACCTGGTATACCTTTTACATGCATCCATATATCATCATTATCAGCCATATTAAATGTTAGATAATCATTAGACTTGGCATCTTTACCAATATAGACTGTAAATCCATCTATTTCCTTCTTTTGTATATTTGGAAATTTATCCTTTTTTGATTCTAAATATAATTTGAAATTATTAATATGTTTCATATTGTATATATTAATTATTTAAAAAGAAAAAAGACTCCGAAGAGTCTTTTTTCAAAATTATAATCATTTTATGATTAGTTATTAGTTAAGGTACTGTTTAGCATCTGTAACTGTAATAGTCATAAATTGTTTTTGAGGATACCAACCCACTTCAGCAACTGCATATCTTGATCTTAGTAACATTCTTGGTGCGAAAGTCGCTTCAGAAATTACAGAGATAGACTGAGCCATTAAATAAGGTACGAAAATGATACCTGGTTGGTCAGGATTGTTCTTTCTACCAAGAACGATTCTGTTGTCATTATACTTCATATATGGATCAACATAGATTGAAATATCTCCAATAGAACCTACTGGGTAAAGTTGACCTTGAGAGTTCATCTTAGATTTAACTGGGTTAATTGTGTAACCAGAGATATCAGATAAAGCTGCAGCAAGACCTCCGTTTGTGATAAGGTATTGAGCTGGACCAACACGTCCTTCAGTTGCGATGTAGTTAGACGCGTGAGCAATCTTAGTAACTAATTTTCTTTGAACTGCGTGAGTAGTTTCACCACCTAAAGTAGATGTAGCATAAGCTGTATCTAAGTCAAAAATAGTTGTAGCTGACCCACCTGCTGTAGAAGCTGGAGCGTTAGTTGCGTTTAGAGCACCCATTTCGAAAATCTTAGCAACAATTTGTTTAGAGATTGTTTGAGATAATTCGTTAACAAGGATTGACTCCATTTTTTGAACGATATCCATACCTGTGTTAGCTTTGATATCTTCAATTTCAGTTCTTCTTAGAGCTGAAGATACTTCAATAGTACCAACTGCAATAGTTTTAGAAGAAATTTTTGGTCCGATAACACCTGCATATGAGTTATCATCTTCACTTCTGTCCATTGGGTAAGCACCTTGTGCATAACCTGCGTTTCCAGCAGTATTCATTGACCAGTTTGCAGAGAAACCTGGGATATGATCTTCTAAAGCTGAAACTAAACTGATTGCACAACTAGATACAGTTATACCAGCAATTCTAGCAACACCAGCTACTAAAGTCTGAGAAGCGTCGAATGTGTTTAATGTAGCATCAAATGCGAAGTAATTTAATTGACCAGCAGTATTAGCTTGTCTGTAAGCTTTGAACATAGGTTGTCCGTCAATACGAGAGAAACCTAAAAATTCAACTACACCTGCTTTAGATGTGAAAGATGAATCAGTTTGTGCTCCTGCTAAGTAACCAGCTCCACTGAAAGGTGATGCTGATTGAACTGTGAAGTTTAATGCAGTCCATAATCTACCGTTTTGTAAACCACCAGAATTTTGTCTAATGCTAGATGCTGATAAACCAGCTGTTAAAGCTGCGTTGATAGTTGTAATATTAGTTGCGTCAACTTTGAAAACTTGAGGTCTTTCGTTAGAAACTGTATCATCATATTGAAAATCAATATAAAGTAAGTCAATTTTTGGACCTGGAGTTGGTTTTACAGCTACTAAATCTAAACCGATTGTTTGAGCTGCAATTTTCATAGCTACTGGAAGTAAGTTTTGACCTACATCCCCTGAACCTGCGAGACCGCCACCGTTTGACCATGCTGAACCATTTGTTGTTCCAGGTAGGTTATTTGCGCCAAGTACTGGGTTTAATACTGCTCCCATACCGCCTACGTTTGATGCGTTTACATACGCATTTTCATTGATTGAGTGAAATTCAGCATATTCAGCCATCCATTCAGCTCTTTCGCCAGTTACACCCATGTTCTCTAATACTGGAGACCACTTCTTAACTGCTTTTTGTTTGTCTATTCTAATGTGTGACATATTATTTTATTATTTTTTTTTATGATCTATATATTCTCCTCTTAAAACTCTTATTTTTCAAGAGTGGATTTTTTATAGATTAGATGTTTTTGAATCTTTCCATAATTGCAGTAACATCTTTGTCAGAAAGTTTATCTTCTTGAATTAAACTTTCGTGAGCTACTAACTTTTTAGTTACAGATTCATTTTTCTTGAAATTTCTAGTTAACCAGAAATGTTCAACTTGATTTTCAGTTTTTAATACATCTTCAGGATATAATCTAGCTTGTGAAAGCGCAGATTTTTTAGAAGAGTCATTTAACTGTTCCCAGATTGGCTTAATGTTTTCAGGCATCAATCTGATTACTCTTTCTTCAAGAGATTCATTCTTTGTAGATAACGCTTCAGCGATCAGAGTAAGTACTTCTTTCTGTGTGAAATAACTTCTTTCGTTTATGTGAAATTTAACAGTTTCCTGTTCTTCATCTGATAGTGCATAAAAGCTGTCAACTTGTGACTTGTTTAAGAACTTTAAAAAATTCAAGTCAGTTGTTTCAGAAACCTTACGTTTTTTAGCTTCTTCAATTAATTTATTAATAGATTCAGATAATTCAGATTCAGTGTTCATATTATTCATGTAAACTTCTTCTTCTTTTTCTTCTTCTTTTTCTTCATTTTCTTCTTTATTATAAGCTTCTTCTTCATGAGCTGGTGCAATACCATTCATTATTTCTTCTTCTGTGTGTGATTCTTCTTTATCATAAGCTTCTTCTTCGTGAGCTGGTGCAATACCATTCATCACTTCTTCTTTTTCTTCTTCTTTTTCATTTTCTACAACTTCAAATCCAGCAGCGTCTAATGAAGGAAAAGATTCTTCACTTCCAAAGTTTTCATTTAATTTAGAACCGTTTAATCTTTCTACAATCATTCCTTGGTAAGAAATTGATTTGTCTAAGTTTTCAGCGATGTATTCAGAATAAGCAATATTGTCATCTAAATGTTCAGCGATATACTCAGAATAAGCGATGTTACCTTCAACATGCTCAGCTAAATATTCAGAATAAGCAATTGAATTATCAACATGCTCAGCTAAGTATTCAGAGTAAGAAATATTTTTGTCTAAGTTTTCAGCGATGTATTCAGAATAAGCAATGTTCTTATCTAAACTTTCAGCGATGTATTCAGAATAAGCGATATTCTTATCTAAATTTTCAGCGATGTATTCAGAATAAGAAATGTTCTTATCTAAACTTTCAGCTAAGTATTCAGAGTAAGCAATATTCTTATCTAAGTTCTCACCTAAATATTCAGAATAGTTGATTGATTTTTCAAGACTTTCAGCTAGATAGTCATTGTGTTTAATTAGTTTATCAGCAGTTTCTTTTAATGATTTATTTTCATTAACCATAACTTGAAACTTCTCAGCTAAATAATCTAAATATTTAACTACTTGAGAATTAGTTGTATTTAATTCTTCATAGTATTCTAATAGTTGCTCTAATTTCTTAGGATTCATATTGCCTTTAGAAATTGCGCCTTTAACTTCTTTCTTAGTAGAAGCTAGTTCATTAACTAAGTACTTAGAGTAGTCAGTTAATTGTTGCTTTGTAACATAATCACTTTTGTTCATGTTAAATAATTCGTTAATTTTTGACTCATCGGACATTTCATATATCCTGAAGTTAGATTTTGGGTTTGTGTATCCTAAAGATTCATTAAGAACTTTTACACTCATTTTAGCTGATGCAAAACCTGGGTCAGCAACAATATCATAAGTGAATAATTTTTTTAATGCAACTGAACCATCAGCTTCTGTGATACCTGCCGCTCTTGAAGAAACGAATACAGGACATCCATCATCTACTAATGATTTAGCCTCTTTACCCCAGTAAGTACTTAGTAATCTAATCTCACCTGAAATCAGGTTAGATTCTTTTACATAATCAGCTTTGGTGATTATGTGAGAAGCTCTTGAAAGTGATGTATCAAATACATCTGGATGATCAAACTCACCATAAACAGCACCAAGTGTGTTCATTCTTTCATTAAGTTCTTCTAAAGCAGGAAGAAATTTATCAGCAGTGTATACTCTTTCATTTCGGTTTTTTACTCCGAATTCTGTGAATGTTCCACCCATTATATAATCCTTCTTACCAGTGCTACTCTCTCTAATAAGAGATGTAGTTGAATTTTCTACAATTAAAACTGGTTTCATTTAAAATAATTTATTTTTTGTCGTGTAGTATATATTGCCTATAAAAAATCCTATTTTAATAAAGGTGGATTTTTTATAGTTTTTCAAGACATCTGATAAATAAAATGTTTAGGTGACATGGTAGGAAGAGGACCATTTTTAATAAATAAAGAAATTGAGTGGTTTTTTATGATCCTAACTAGAGAGATAAATATTAAAATAAATGAATCAAATTATCAATACTATGATGATTTGGGATATGATGTCACTATAGGTGAAGAAATAGTAATTCCTATTGAATTAATGTCTAAGGGGTCTCATTATAAGATAAATTGTCAGTGTGATGGATGTGGTGTTGAAAAACAAGTTATATTCAAAAACTATGTTAAGTATGATAATAAGTGGGGTGAATACTATTGTAGAAAATGTTCAGAGGTTAAAAGAAAAAAAACACTAAGAGAAAACTTTGGTGTTGATTATCCGATTCAGAATAAAAAAGTTCTTTCAAAAATGCAAAATACTCTTATGGAAAAATATGGAGTAGATAATATATCTAAGAAAGATAAAATAATAAATGATAACTAAAAGAATAAAGGTCAATATACCAGAAGATTCTAAAATTTCTGATTTTGAACCTATTTTAAGTCCATTTTCAAACTGGACACAATTCAAAAGAGAAATTAAATTATCATCTATATTAGAAGGAAAAAAAATAGAATATCTTATTGAAGATATAAATTCCGCTCAGAATCCTATCTATGGGTTATTAGAACAATCAGGTCATATTGTTGAAATAAAAAAAATATCATTCCTTATAAAGGAGATTCTCTTTCTTATAAAAGATCAAGATGTTCTTAGTTTAGAAGTTAGAATAGAATCATTGAATACAGAATATGGTAAGACTATACAATCATTAATAGATGCTGATATTGATTTCATATTAGACTATTATAAAGCATCTGATTCAATGATATATTTCTATATAAGTTTTCCAAATCAAGCCGCATAAAAAAACCTTTCAATTGAGAGATTTCAATCTTACTTAATAATTACCATTTAATTTAAATAAAATTTTATATAGGTACGAAGGAAAATATAAAACCCGAACAGGTTATATATTTATTATCTTTTATTTTAGTTGAATTAAATTTTGATGCTGTTGAAATATTACCTCTTGATATTTTATAAAAATCTGCACATTCCTTTGCGTAACTCCATTTTTTCAAAAGTTTTAAATTTTTATCATACTGATAAATTGACTTTGATCTTGGATTATTAATACCATCATATAGTCCAAATTTTTTTTCACTCATAATTTTTTTGGCACTATCGCTATGTTTTTTATTCCACATTGGATTATTTTCACCGTGCATCGGTTTATGAATACCTTGTCTATTATTTATACTATATTCACCACCATCAGTTGCATTTACTAAATTAGAATTATTTCTATATTTCAAAATCCAATATGTTTCTTTTTCTAAAACATATGATAGACTATAATCAAGTGATATCTCTTCTATCTTTTCAATAATTGGTTTTAGTTCTAATTTAGATAGTTTTAGAATCCAATTATCTTTATGAGAATACTTTTTCTTAATCTTTTTAGATTCCCATATATGATTGCTTAATCGTTTTTCTATTCTAGCTCTTGTTTGTCCAACATATCTAACTTCATTTGAAATGGGGCATCTCAATACATAAATAATATACATATTTCTATATATTAAAAATTAAAACTCAAATTCAGAATTTGCTTCTCCACCCTCAGCTGGTGCTTCTGGTGCTGCTTGTGCTTCCGGTGCTGCTTGAGCTTCTGGTGCTGCTTGAGCTTCTCCACCACCTTCTGGTGCTGCTTGAGCTTCTCCACCTTCTGGTGTTGCTTGACCTTCCGCAGTAGCTCCTGCTCCAGCTCCTGCGTCTTTAGCCCAGTATTTTTGATTCTCTGCTTTTTCTTCTGGTGTTAATTTGAATATTCTATCCATAATCCATTCAATGTGGAAGTAAGGTTTTTCACCATTCATTACACCTAATAATGTTCCAACTATTTCAGATTTCTTAGCTAGATTACCTATCTTCTTCCATTCTTCAAATACTTGATTTGAATTGAATTTAATATCTACTTCATTTATAAATCTCTCATCTTGCTTTAACTCAGGAAACTCAATTAACATTTGTAATTTAATTGGTTTAACTATTAACTCTTTAAAGTTAGCTCTTATTCTATTGATAAAATTATAAAATTTAATCTCATCTCTTGTCATCTCAGCAGCATCTGTTACTAAATTACCACCACCATTCTCAGCTTCAAATCTATTCATAGGTATTCTAGAAGCTCTCTTTAATGACTTATAGAACCAAGATAACATAGTTTCATCATTTAAGTCATGTCCTGTTGGAGACATTAATTCCATATTTGGTGTACCTGCATCTCCTTCTGGGAACCAGATTTGTTTATTATATGGTAAATGTTTAGAACCATTCATTGTTAAAGTTCCTAATGAGTCATCCCATTCAACTTCTTCAGAGTAATCATGAATTAATTGGCCGATTTGTTCTTCAGCTCTTTGACGAGACATACCTTTAATAGGAATAGTAAACTTTTGATAAATTGTAGCGTTAATTATATTAAACATAATTCTTGTTTGCTCAAGAATCTTTAATTGATTATATGGTTTAATTAAACCTTCAACATAAGATGTTTCTGAATAATCATTTTGTGTAGAATATGAAATATAAACTATTTGAGAATCTAAGAATATTCTTCTTAGTTGAGGATCTTCTGGAAATTGAATCCAAAGATGACCAATATTAGGTTCAAATGCTGGAACTAATGTTTCGGGTCTTAATCTATTAAATCCAATAATATTTTTCTTTTTGTCATCATAAATAATCTCAACAGCTACATATCCATCTATTAAGAAATCTTTTATCATCATCCAAGCGGTGATACTATCAGAGAATCCAAATTTGTTATATATCTTTTCAAAATATTCTTGGTATTTATCTTGAACCTCTTGTGGATAATCATTAGAAAGAGCTTTAGGTGAGCAGAAATCATTGTCATCTGAATACACGATACATTCATCTGCTAGTGAACTTATAAAATCTCTTAATTCATCTTTAATAGAATATTCTCTAAGAATTCTTCTTTTATCAGCATAAGCCTTATCTAAGTAAGGAATAGATTTTCTATTTAAAACCGAAGCCACAGCTCTTTGTGAAAAGAAATCATACATTGAGTTTCCTCTAGCTGAATATGGATCTTCATTAATACCAACACCTACTTGATTTCTAACAATCATATCATCATAGTTCATACCATATGATGATAGTCCTCTTAGTATTCTACTGAATAGACCTTTGTTTTCAACTGCCGAATTCGTGTTAAAATTACTATTATTATTGTTTTGTCCAAATGAATTATATGTTGCCATTAAAAATTATAAAATTTATATTATATATTAAATTTGGTAAGTCCCTTCAAAGTCAATAGTAGTGAGTATTCTATCACTTATCACTTATTTTATTGATAACTTCTTGTTGTCTTTTATTAGTTTTTTCATGATTTAAAGGATCATATAATTGACTTCCGTATCTTCCTTG